>Ga0187892_10005520_pt1 | contig 19794 bp, 16 predicted proteins | sample MA1701073metaG_FD_139345 | JGI IMG/M metagenome (GOLD analysis project Ga0187892, IMG submission 139345) | Bio-ooze microbial communities from a basaltic lava cave in the Kipuka Kanohina Cave System on the Island of Hawaii, USA - MA170107-3 metaG ...
CTCGACCTCCGCGCCCGCCAGGAAACGGCGGAGCCGCGACACCTCGGCCTGGTTGCGCGGCGCCATCCACGCGTCCCGGATCTTCCGCTGTTGCTCCGGACTGAGATGCCAGGACAGCGGATTTTCGTCCGCCTCGTATCTGAAGCAGAATCGCTGGAAGGCAGACTTCCACTGCGTTTGGAGCAGGCGCAGCGCGAACTCGTTGCGCTCCCGGGGCGCCTGGGTGCGGATGGCCAGGAGCGCGCCCAAAGGCGCCACGAGCTGATATGGCCACCCGTGGTCTTCACCCTGCTTCTCACTCACGACGGCGTCGACCTCGACCAGCGCGACGCGCCGTTTCGGGCCGGCGTCGAGCGCTGAAGCCAACCATTCCGCCGCCGTGCCGATGCCACCGTTGTCGACGTAGCCGCCGTCGGCGAGGTGGAACAACGGAACGCCGCTGCCGTCGCGATGGCCGTCCGCTCCAGGACCGCGCCGCCCTCGTCGTCCGACTGACTGACGGCGGAGCGGATCCAGGCCGCGGACGCGCCCGACCGTAGCGCCGGCAGAGAACTCGTCGAAGCTCACTCGGGCGAGGATCCCGGGGAGGACTCGAGGACCCGGCAGGCCTCCGGCGGAATCCGCACGAACACCCGCTCGTCGCGGCGCAGCTTCTGCGCGGGGTGCGTCCGCACGCACAGCGGGCCCCAGGCGGCGGTCGCCCGGCACTCGAGCACGTTGCCGAGGTAGGTCACATCCTCGACCATCGCCGGCGACACGTTGGCGTCGGCGCTCAGCGCCTCGCGGCTGATCTCGACGTCCTCCGGGCGCACAACGACCGTCACGCGTGCTCCAGGGCTCACGCGTTCTGGGCCTCCAGGCCGGCGGCAGGCGAGCATCGCGTCCCCCGCCTGCACGACGACCAGGCCGTCGGCGGGCCACGAGGCGATCGCGCCTTCAAAGAAGTTCGCCGTGCCCACGAACTCGGCCACGAACTGGTGGCGCGGGCGCGAGTAGACCTCTTCCGGCGTGCCCTCTTGGACGACCACGCCGCGGTCCATCACGGCAATCCGCTGCGACATCGCGAGCGCCTCGGATTGGTCGTGCGTGACGTACAGGGTGGCGATGCCCAGGGTCGTGACCAGGGTGCTCAGCTCATGGCGCATCTGCTCGCGCAGCTTGGCGTCCAGGTTGCTGAGTGGCTCGTCCAGGAGCAGGAGTCTAGGTTTCGACACCAGCGCTCGGGCGAGCGCCACGCGTTGCTGCTGTCCCCCGGAGAGGTGGGGCGCCGGGCGTTTGGCCAGCGTCTCCATCTTGACGAGCCGCAGCGCCTCCATCACCCGCTCCTCGATCCGCTTCTTCCCCAGGCGCGGTCGTTCCGTCCGGAGCGGGTACGCCACGTTCTCGAAGACGCTCATGTGCGGCCAGATGGCGTAGGACTGAAAGACCATGCCGATGGGGCGGTCGTAGGGCGCAACGTGGACGCCGCGTGCCGGCGAATCGACCACGCGGCGATCGAGCTCGATCTCGCCGGAATCCGGACGCTCGAGCCCCGCGATGCACCGGAGGGTCGTCGTCTTGCCGCAGCCGCTCGGCCCAAGCAGGGTGAACGTCTGGCCTTGCTCCACCGAGAAGCTGACGCCGCGCACCGCGGCGACGACGCCGTACGTCTTGGAGAGCTCTCGGACGACGAGCATTAGGTCCGGCGCCGTCGACGGACGCGCGCGCGGCGAGGGGTGATTGGGACCGGCGCCTCGCTCACAGCGTCCGCCGGCGCCGGCGGGGTCGCGTGCACCATGTCGTTCCTCCTTGGCTCGCTCAGCGATCTGACGGTGGCGTCCACACTACGCTCCGGACACCCGCACGGCTACAGCTGACCCCACACCTGGCGAGCCGTTTCGAGCATGACGTCGAGCTTGCGCCATTGCTCGTCCTCGGTGAGGAGGTTGCCGGCCATGCCCGAGGCGAAGCCGCACTGAGGGCTGAGCGCGAGTCTCGCCCGGTTGCCGCGACAGATATGGAGGCCGAAGGTGGCGCCCCGCAGGCCAGCGATGATCCTGTTGTCGGCGTCGATGGCGCGCTCCAGGTTCTTTGCTGGGTCTTCGCCTCGGGCTCGCATCCGCAGCAACAAGCTCATGTACGACCAGCAGACGAAGAGCCTCTGGCACCACCTGCGGGGCGAGCCGGTGGTGGGGCCCCTGGCCGACAGCGGGATCCGGCTCACGCCGCGGCCCGTCGTGACGACGACCTGGGCAGCTGGCGCTTGGCACCAAAGAGGCGTCGACCTCGGTGCCGTCACCGCGCGAGCACGCTACCACGTTTCATACGCCGGGGTCGGCCGAGCCGGTGAGGAACTTCAGAGAAGGCCGTATAAACGGCCTTCTCGCGGGGCCCGCCCCCAGGCCGGGAGCACGCGGTGGGCTGCGGCTCCGACCCCTCCCTGCGCGTTAGGAGCATGGCCAACGCTCGTGGTGCTCTCTCCGGTTAAGACGCGGCATTCCTGCCAACGCTCGACTCACCCGGCGACCAGTGGAAGACACGCCGCGTGACTATGGTCATCACCTCAATGGCTCGCTTCGGCCCATCCCCCTCCACCCCCCAGATAGAGCTCCTGCACCCGAGGATCGTCGAGCAACGCGGGCCCGGTTCCGTCCAGCGCGTTTCGGCCCATGTCCAGGACATATGCGTGATCCGCCACGCTCAGGGCGAGCCTGGCGTTTTGCTCCACCATCAAGATTGCCGTGCCGGCCGCGCGGATTCGCAGGATCTGGCTCATGATCCGCCGGGCCACGATCGGCGAGAGGGCCGCCGTGGGCTCGTCCAGGAGCACGAGGCGCGGCCGCGCGACGAGCGCCCGGCCAATGGCCAGCATCTGACGCTCCCCACCGCTCAGCACGCCGGCCCGCAGGAACCGCTTCTGACCCAGCACGGGAAAGAACTCCAGGACCTCCTCGACCGCGCGCTGTCCGGCGGCTCGGGGACCCGTTGCCGGAAGCGAGACGTCCAGGTTCTCCATGATTGTCAGGGAAGGAAACACGTTGGCGAGCTGGGGCACGAAACCGATGCCCGCCGCCACCTTGGCCTCCGGAGTCGCCACTGTGGTGTCGTGATCGTCGAACCGCACCCGGCCCTGTCGCGGCGGCAACAACCCGATGACGGCTTTGAGCAGGGTGGACTTCCCCGCACCGTTGGGGCCGAGCAGTGTGACCAGGGTTCCCGCCTCGACCGCGAGCGAGATGCCCTGGAGGATGTCCAGCTCGGCGTAGCGCGCCACCACGCGCTCGACCTCGAGCAGCGGCATATCAGGGGCTTCCCAGATAGGCTTCGAGGACCCGGCGGTCCTGGCGAACCTCTCCGGGGAGGCCGGCAGCAAGCACCCGTCCCTCGGCCAGCACGTAGATGTAATCACTGAGCGCCATGATGGCGTCCATGTTGTGCTCGATGACGCAGAAGGTCAGGCCCTGCTCATTGAGGTCGCGGAGCATCCGCATGAGCGAGCGCCCCAGCGTCGGGTTGACGCCGGCAAAGGGCTCGTCGAGGAGCAGCAGGCGCGGCTCGGTCATCAGCGCGCGGCCGAGTTCCAGGAGCTTTTTCTGGCCGCCCGAGAGGGTCGCCGCCGGCTCGTCCGCGAGCCGGTCGAGGGTAAGGAAGCTCAGGAGCTGTCGTGCCCGCGCCTCGGCCTTCGCCTCGGCTTGGCGCACGCGCCCCGGACGAAGCCAGATCGTGCCGAAGCCCTCGCCAGGGTGGTCGAGCATGCTGACGAGAAGATTGTCCAGCACCGACAGATGCGCGAATTCCCGCGTGACCTGGAAGGTCTTGACGAGGCCCTGGTGAGCCAAGCGGTGGGGCGGCTCGCCCGTGATCCGGCGTCCCTCGAACCGAACGTCCCCCTGATCGGGGTTCAGCTGACCGGCAACCACCGCGAAGAGGGTGCTCTTGCCCGCGCCGTTCGGACCGATGAGCCCGGTGATGATGCCCGCCCGTACTTCGAGGGAGCAGCGGTCGAGGGCAGCCACCCCGCCGAAGCGTTTCGTCACGCCGTGGACTTCCAGCATCAGCGGCCCGATGTGACGTCGCGCTGGCCCAGGAGGCCCTGGGGTCGGTAAACGACCAGCAGGACCAGGGCCAGCCCCACCACGACGAAACGGAGCGCGGCCAGGCGGACCTCGTCCAGCGGAACGCCCCAGTCCTTGAGAAAGCGCGTCCCCTCGAGGAAGACCATCAGGATCCCGGTTCCGAGGAGCGCGCCCACATTGCTTCCGGAGCCACCCAGGATGACGGCGATCCAGACGTAGAACGTCACCAGAGGCAGAAACTGGTCGGGGACGACATAGTTGATGTAGTGGGCGTAGAAGCTGCCGGCCAGCCCCGCGATGGCCGCGCCGAGAACCAGGGATTTGATCTTGAACTGGACCACGTTCTTCCCGAGCGAGGACGCCGCATCCTCGTCTTCCCGGATCGCCCGGAGGACGCGACCGAACGGCGAGCGCACCACCCGCTCCACGAGCAGGAAGCTCAGGGCCACCACGCCGGTGAGGATGGCGAGGTACAGGAGCTCGTTGGCGCCCGTCGGGAGCGCGTCGAAGGGGCGGGGGACGCCTAGCAGCCCCATCGGCCCGCGGGTGAGCCACACCTCGTTCAGAAGCACCAGCCGGACCATCTCGCTGAAGCCGATGGTCACGATGGCGAGATAGTCGGACCGCAGACGAACCGAGACCCAGCCGATAGGAAGCGCCGCCAGCCCGGCCAGCCCGGTGGCGGCGATGGCGCCCACCGCGATCGGTGCGCCCCCGAGGGTGAGAAGCGCCGACGCGTAGGCGCCGAGGGCGAAGAAGGCGACGTGTCCGAAGTTGATGAGACCGGTATGACCCCAGTGGAGGTTCAGGCCGAGCGCCAGCAGACCGTAGATGAGGGCGATGATCGCCATGGCGACCAGGTAGGCGGTCATCGGATCGCGGTCCTCGCGCCGAAGATCCCAGCGGGCCGTACCAGCAGCACCGCGGTCATGATGAGGAACGCGACGCCCGCCCGGTAGGCTGGCGGCAGCACCAGCGTGGTCAGCTCCTCGGACACGCCGATCACGAGGCTGCCGACGACGGCGCCGACCGGACTCCCGATGCCGCCCAGGATCGCGCCCGCGAAGGCCGACAGGAGCATGTCCCATCCCATGTACGGCGTGACCACGGTCTTCACCCCGAGGAGCATGCCAGCGATCGCGGCCAGCGCCAGACTCCACATCCACATGATCGTCACGACACGATCCACGCGGATGCCGGCGACGCGCGCGAGGGCGGGGTCATCGGCCACGGCGCGCATCTCCTTGCCCACGCGCGTGAGCTGGAGCGCCACCGAGAGGGCCAGCATGAGGAGCGTGGCCACCGTCAGGATCGTGAGCTCCTTGGGCGTGATCCGCACGCCGAGAAAGTCCGAGGCGCGGACGATCGGAATCGGGAAGGAGAACTGTTGGGTGCCGGCGACGAAGATCAGCGCGTGCCGAAGCACCAGCGCCACGCCAATGGAGGCGATGACGCTTGCGATCCGCGCCCGTCGCGCAAGCGGACGGTAGACCAGGCCCACGGCGACGAGGCCGGCCCCCACCGTCGCGGCCAGCCCCACCAAGGCCGCCGGGACCAGGCCCAACCCCGCGCCGTAGACGCCCCAGAGCGCCGCGTAGGCCCCGAGGGTGACGAAGTCACCGTGGGCGACGTTGGCGAAGCGGGCGATGCCGAAGGCCAGCGTCAGCCCGAGCGCCACGAGCGCGTAGATGCTGCCGTTAATCAGGCCGTCAACGACGGGCTGAGCAAATGCGAGCACGCTCGATGGCTAGGCGTCGAGGTCCAGGATCTCGACGCGCTCGAGCTTGCCGCCTCTCACCTCGTAGATGCCGAACCTGGGCCGGACATCGCCGTTGGCGTCGAAGTCGATCTTGCTGCTCATGCCCTCGTAGTTGACCTTCCCGCCGCGGCGGAGCTCCTTGACCCCTTCCTCGAAGGAGTACACCTTCGTGCCGGGCGGCCCCGAGACCTCGCGGATCTTGCTCTTGAAGCCCTTGGGGTCGGGGCTCTTCGCCGCCTCAATGGCGAGCCCCACCAGGATCATCTGGTCGTACACCATGGGACCGTAGGGGTTCGTCACGGTATCCACGCCCATGGCCTTGGTGAGTGCGTCGTTCATCCGCTTGTAGGTCGGGGAGTCGAAGTCCGGCACCGTGTCAACCGCCACCACGCCTTCCACGACGTGGGCACCGACCGAGGCGATCAGTTTCGGGTTGACCGCCCAGCCGGGAGTGATCCACTTGACCGACTGACCGCCCTCGTACCACTCCTTCAGAATGATGGTGGTGTCGGGCAGATAGGAGCCCGTGACGATCACTTCCGGCTTGGGGGCGAGGGCCTGACCGAGCTCGGCCTTATAGCTCGCCTGGTTCGGGTTGTACACGACCCTCGTCAGGACCTGGCCACCGGCCCTGGTGAACACCTTGGCGAACTCGCCGGTATTGCCAAGCCCCGAGGGGTTGTTGAAGGCCATGGTCGAGGCCCGCTTGAAGCCCCGCTTCAGCGCGACACGAGCAAAGGCCTCGCCGAAGAGCACATTGGAGGCCTGGGTGCGCCAGACAAGGCCGTCATTGTGCATGGTGCTGATCTCCGGGGCGCCCGACACGCTCATCTCCACGATCCCAGCCTTGATGGTCAGCGGCAGGACAGCCATCGTGACGCCGCTCGACCAGGTCCCGAGGATCGCGACCACCTTGTTGACCTCGATGAGCTTCTTGGCGCCGCGGACCCCGGCCTCAGGATTGGTCTCCGTGTCATCGGTGATGAGGCGGATTTTCATCGCCAGTGGGCCGCCGGCCCTGTTGATCTCCTCGGCCGCGAGGGCAATGGCCTTCTGCATGCCCGGACCATATGGGCTGCCCGCGCCCGTGAGCGGATTGAGGGCGCCGATCCGAATCTCTTCGGACGCCCAGGCCGGCCGACCGAGCATGCCGAGTCCGACGCCCGCAGCGGAAGTCAGAATGAAGCGCCGTCGAGTGATCATGAGAAACCCTCCTTCGTGCTGACGAATCATTGCTCAGGGGCGCCAGCGAGAGCAACCTCCGCGAGACCGCCCCGAAGCGAGCCTCGCCCTACCTGCGCTCGCCCGGTTCCCACAGTGGAAAAGACAGCGGCGCCATCTCCTCGTGAGTCCGGCCGGCCCAGTCGCGATCCTGGACCGCAGCCAGCGCGCGCTCGGCCGCCGCCTGGACCTGCTCGCCGAGCGCGAGTTCGTCCATGTCGGGGACACGCCCATCCCGGACGATCATCCGTCCGCCGACGAAGACCCGGTCCACGGTTCGGCTCCCGCCGTAATAGACGACGTTCTTGATCGGATCGCGGAGCGGCCGCATCGCCATCGTGCGGCCGTCCAGCACCACGAGGTCAGCCTTCGCCCCCGGCGCGAGGCGGCCCAGGTCGTCGCGCCCGAGGGCGCGGGCGGCGCCGAGCGTCGCCGCGGTGAAGGTCTCCGCCGCCGTCGGCAGTCCCGCGTCGTGGCTCACGACTTTGGAGATCACCGCCGCCCAGCGCATCTCCGCCATCATGTCGTGGGGGCAGGTGTCGGTGCCGATGGCGACGTTGATCCCGCGCCGGAGGTATCCGCCGAACGACTCCATCGCGCGCCCCCGCCGAGCGAAGTTCCAGGGACAGTAAGCGACGTGGGTTCCGGTCGAGGCCAGCAACCCAAGGTCGTCGTGATCGGGGTAACGGATGCGGCTGTGGTGGGCGAGGTAGACGGCGTGACCCAGGATCACCTGCGGGCCGATCATGCCGTGGTGGGCCAGGAACTCGACCGGGGTTTGGCCATGTCGACGCATGATCTCGTGGTGCTCGTGTACGGTCTGCGCGGTGTGGATCTGGACAGGCGCGCCGAGGCGCCGGGCGGCCGTCATGATCTCCGGAATCTGGGCGGGGTCGAGCGTGTCCGTGCCGGCGGGGATCAGCACGCCGGTCAGGCGCCCGGCCCAGTCGCCGCTCCGCTTCTCGACGAATTCGACCGCGGTCCGGAAGGTGCGCCGCCCGGCGTCGAGGTCCCACTCGTAGCGCACCTCGTGGCCGTTCGGCGTGTACCAGCGTCCCCAGCGCATCACGGGCCCGGCGAAGATCCGGAGCCCGGACGCCTCCATCACGGCGAGCGACGCCTCGTCGGCGGCCCCGATGTCGAACACGGCGGTCGTGCCGCTCTTGGCCAGCTCGACCAGCGCGAAGCGGAGCGCGGCCAGACGACCGTCCCGGTCATAACGCGACGAATCGGGCGCGTCGAAGAGGCCCATGGCGGGCAGGTACTCGAAGAGCCCCGACATGCCGAGCTTGCGGCTGCCGTGATCGTCGGAGAATCCCTTGGTCCGCGCCTCGAGCGCCAGGTGGGCGTGGAGGTCGATCAACCCCGGCATGATGATCCGCCCGCGGGCGTCGACCACCGTGTCGCGAGGACCGTCGTAGCCGACTCCCACGAACGTGATCGTGTCGCCGTGGAACGCCACGGCGCCGTTGCGGATCAGGCGGTGGCCCTGGCCGTCGAACCCGACGACCCAGTCCGCGTTGTCGATGACGGTGGTAGCGCCGGTCATGACTCGCCCTCCGAGCGTCCTCGCGGGCGCGTGGAGATTCTCACACGACACCGCGAAGCCGGGGATCCAGGACGTCGCGCAACTCGTCGCCGAGCAGGTTGAAGCACAGGACGACGACGAAGATCGCCATGCTCGGGACGGTCGCCAGCAGGGGCGCGTGGCGCAGATAGTTCCGCGCGCCGCTCACCATCGCGCCCCACTCGGCCACGGGCGGCTGCACGCCGAGACCGAGAAAGCTCAGGATCGACACGGACACGAGCGAGCGCGCCGTGTGGAGGCTCGCGTAGACGAGCACCGAGGGCAGGACGTTCGGCAGGATGTCGCGCCGGATGATGAAGAGGTCGCTCGCGCCGGCCGCCCGCGACGCCTCGACGAACTCGCGCTCGCGCAGGCTCAGCACCGCCGACCGGGCCAGGCGCGCGAACGGTGGCACCGAGCTGACGCCGACAGCGACCGTGATCTGGACGAGCCCGGGCCCCAGCACGGCGACGACAGCGATCGCCAGCAGCACGGCGGGAATGGCCATGAAGACGTCCGTGGCCCGCATGATCGGGTTGTCGAGGCGACGGAAGTACGCGGCGACCACGCCGACCGTCACCCCCACGACGAGCCCGATGGCGGTCGCCAGCAACCCCACAACCAGCGTGACGCGGCCACCGTGGAGCAGGCGGCTCAACACGTCGCGGCCGAACTCGTCCGTCCCCAGCCAGTGTTCCCGGCCCGGCAGCTCCAACCGGCGCGCGGTGTCCACCCGGTAGGGGTCGTAGGGCGCCAGGTGCGGCGCGAGCGCGGTCGCCGCGGCGCAGCCGAGGAGCACGACGAGCATCGCCAGCATCAGCGGCTTGCGGGCGAGGCGCCGCGAAGCCCCCGCCATCGAGACGGGCCCGGGTTCATCCCGGGACCGGCGAGCGTTTGGGGGTGTGGGGGCCATGTCGGGGCCCCCACTAATAGCGGATGCGCGGGTCGAAGACCGCGTAGAGCAGGTCCACCACGAGGTTCACCGCCACGAAGCCGACCGCCACGGTCACGACGATCCCCTGCACGATCGGGAAATCCCGGGACAGGATCGCGAGCACGGCGGTGCGCCCCATGCCCGGCCAGCCGAAGATCGTCTCCGTCACCACGGCGCCCCCGAGGAGGTAGCCGAATTGAAGACCGATCACGGTGATGAGCGGCAGCGCAGCGTTGCCGAGCGCGTGGACGTAGACGACGCGGGGCTCGGCGAGCCCCTTCGCGCGCGCCGTGCGGATGTACTCCTGCCGCAACACCTCGAGCAGTGTGGCGCGGGTCATGCGCGCCAGCGGCCCGATCAGCGTGGCCCCGAGCGTCAGGGCGGGCAGGATCGTGTAGTGGAAGCCCCGGGCGGTCCAGATGGGGCCGCCCCAGCCGGAGATCGGGAAGAGCGCCCACTGGAAGGCGAGCCACCAGATCAGCATCAGGCCGACCCAGAAGATCGGCAGGGACAGGCCGAGAACGCCGGCCGCGGTGGCGAGCCGGTCGAGCAGCGTCCCCCGCCACACCGCCGAGGCGACACCGAGCCCGAGCGCCGCGGCCACCGCGAAGCCGAGCGCGGCGACGACGAGCTGCAGCGTGGGGCCGAGCAAGCGCCGGATCTCCTCGCTCACCGGCTTCCGACTCACGAGCGAGTGCCCGAAGTTTCCCGACACCGCTTGGCCCAGGTAGCTGAGGAACTGCACGGGGAGGGGCCGCGTGAGCCCGAGCTGCCGCCGGATCGCCTCCACCGCCTCGGGCGGCGCGTCGGCGCCCGCCACGACGACGGCCGGATCGCCGGGGGTGAGGTGCAGCATCGCGAAGCTGAGCACCATCACCCCGAGCACCACGGGGATCGCCGCCAGGACCCGGCGGACGATGTAGAGTCCCACGTGGCCTTGTCGCTACCGCTCGAGCCACACGTCCAAGAACTTGTAGTAGCCGGTAGCGTAGACGCCGTGCGGCCGGAAGCCCTTCACCTCGGCCCGCGTCGGCACGCGCAGGACCTCGTGCCAGAGCGGGACGAGGAGGTGATGCTCGGCCGCGATCCGCTGGACGTCCTGGAGCGCTCGCGCGCGGGCCTCGGCGCTCGCCGCGCTCTGTGCGGCGAGAAGCTCTGCGTCCGTCCGCGGATCGTTCCACATCGTCCGGTTCGGCGAGGGGATGTTCTTCGACGAGTACCAGAACCGCAGCAGCTCGAACACCGACGCGTAGGGCGTGGCCAGCGTCCAGAGGTCATAGTCCTGCTTGCCGAGCGTGGCAAAGAACGCGGGAACCGCCATGAGCTTGACCTCGATGTCGACGCCCACGTCCTTCAACTGGGCCTGGAGCAGCGGATGCAGCTCCTCGTGCTCCTCGACCGTGCCGAGCATGCCGAGCAGGGTCAGCCTCAGGCGATGGCCGTCCTTGACGCGGATCCCGTCGGCGCCCGGCTTCCAACCGGCCGCGTCCAGGAGGGCGCGGGCCCCCACGGCATCATGCTTCGGGAAGATCGACTCCTGGCCCGCCCAGTAGTCGGAGACGCCGGGCAGGAAGATCCCCTTGGCCGCTCCCGCCAGGCCGTGCGTCACCGCCTTGGCGAGCGCCTCCCTGTTCAGCGCGGCGCTGATGGCCTTCCGGACGTTCACGTCGCTGACGCCCGGGCGGGTCACCTTGAACCCGAGGTAGTGGGTCTGCTGCGACGGGTTGGCCTCGAGGACGCCGAGCCCGCGAGCCCGGCGCAGCCGCTCGACGTCCGCGGAGCGGACGCCACGGAAGGCGTGGACTCCGCCTCGCTCCGCCTCGAACAGCATCGTCTGGTACTCGGGAATGATCCGGAACACGACCTCGTCGAGGTGCGCCGGGCCCCGGTTCATGAAGAAGGCCGGCCCCCAGCGGTACTGAGAGAACCGCTTGAACGTCATGTGGTCGTTGAGCACCCACTCCTGGAACGTGAACGGCCCGGTGCCCGCGGGCCCGGCGGAGCCGAACTTCGGCCCGTGCTTCTCGACGGCTTCGCGGTCGACGATCGCCACGAACGGGCTGGCGAGCTGGACGAGCAGCTCCGCGTGCCGCCCCTTGAGGCGAAGCACCACCGTCGTCTCGTTCGGGGTCTCGATGGCGGCGACGTCGCCCAGCCGCCACTTGTGGGGAGAACCGGTCTTCGGGTCGAGGATCCGCTCGAAGCTCCACTTGACGTCCGTGGACGTGAACCTCCGGCCGGAGTGGAACGTCACGTCGTCCCGGAGGTGGAACGTGTAGGTCGTGCCGTCGGCCGAGCTCTCCCAGCGTCTGGCCAGCCCCGCGCCGACGGTTCGGAGGTCGTAGTCAGGCGTGAGCAAGGTGTCGAAGAGCAGACTGCTGAGGCCGGCGACGGTAATAGCGGTGGTCCGGTGCGGGTCGAGCGTCGGCACGTCGAACTGGCTGCCGATCACCAGCGTCCCACCCGCGCGCGGGGCCTGGGCCGAGGCTCCGGGCATGACCGCGGCGGTCACCAGCAACAGGGCGGCCCCGAGCAGCCAGGCGCGCGGCCTGATCGAGCGATGCGTCAGCGTTCCCATTGAGTGATCCTCCTTCCGCTCGGACGGCTCACGCGCCTGTCGCCTCAGCGTCGGGGTCCCACCGTGGGAAGGCGTACGGCGACATCTGCTCGTGCGTGCGACCCGCCCAGTCCCGCTCGTGCACGGTGGCGAGCGTGCGCTCCGCCGCCGCCTGGATCCGCTCGGCGAGCGCGGATTCGTCGACCCCGATCACCTTGCCGTCCTTGACCAGCATGCGACCGTCCACGAAGACCATCTCGACGCTCCGGCTCGCCCCGTAGTAGACGATCGTCTTCACGGGGTCGCGCAGGGGCCGCATGTTCATCGTGCGGCCGTCGAGCACGACGATGTCCGCCTTGGCGCCCGGCGCCAGACGGCCGAGGTCGTCGCGCCCGAGGGCCTTCGCTCCGCCAATCGTCGCCGCGTTGAAGGTCTCACCGGCGGTCGGGAATGCCGAGTCCCGCGCCGTCACCTTCGAGATCATCGCGGCCCAGCGCATCTCTTCCATCATGTCGTGCGGGCTCGTGTCGGTGCCGAGGCCCACGTTGACGCCGCGGCGGAGATAGCCGCCGAACGTCTCCATTCGCATGCCCCGCCGCGCGAAGTTCCACGGGCAGTGGGACACGTGCGTGCCCGTGCTCGCCAGGAGCCCGAGGTCGTCGTGGTCGGGGTAGCGGATCAGGCTGTGGTGCGCGAGGAAGACGCCGTGGCCGAGGATCACCTCCGGCCCGATCATCCCGTGGCCGGCCAGGAACTCGACCACGGTCCGGCCGTGACGCCGCATGATCTCCAGGTGCTCGTGCACGGTCTGCGCGGCGTGGATCTGCACGGGCACACCGAGCCGGCGCGCCGCCGTCATGAACTCCGGCAGGAGCGCCGGCTCCACGGTGTCGGTCCCCGCCGGCAGGAGGACGCCGGTGAGCCGTCCGCCGTACTCACCGCTCCGCTTCTCGACGAACTCGACGGCGGTCCGGAAGGCTTCGCGGCCGGCGTCGAGGTCCCACTCGTAGAGGACCTCGTGGCCGTTTCGCGTGTACCAGCGGGCCGAGCGCACCATGGGCCCGGTGAAGACGCGTAGGCCCGACTCGCCCAGCACGGCGACGGCGTGGTCGCGGAGCCAGTCCATCGGTGTTCGCCACGTGCGCCACACCATGTCGAGGACGGTCGTGGTCCCGCCCTTGAGCAACTCGACCACCGCGAACCGGAGCGCGTCGATCGCGCCTTCGGGGTCCGCGGCGTTGAACATGGGCAGAAACTCGAAGAGCCCGGACATCCAGAGCTTCCGGCTGCCCCGGTCGTCCTGGAAACTCTTCGTGCGCGCCTCGAGCGCCAGGTGGGTGTGAAGATTGACGAGCCCGGGGATCACGACGCGGCCCCGAGCGTCGATGACGTGGTCGGCGCGACCGCGATAGTTCGCGCCGACGTAGGAGATCGTGTTGCCCGCGAAGGCGACGGTCCCGTTGCGGATCAGCCGATGCCCGGCGCCGTCGAAGCCCACCACCCAGTCCGCATCGGCGATGACCGTCGTCTGACTCATCGCGCCCTCAGCTTCACGTCCTCGTAGGTCTCCTCTCGCGAGCCGAAGTGGGTACACGGTGTATGGTCGTGTCGACCCTCCATCCCTACGCCTCGAGGGGCGTGGGGAGCCACCACTCCTCGCCCCGTGGAGTGGTCACGTACTCCGGCCAGCGGAGATCGATCGGGGGCGCGAAGTCCCGCGGGAGGAGTGGCGCCACCCACTTGGTCCCGCCGAGCCCGCCGCCGGTGCGGTCCGCGAACTCGGCCTTGGCCTTCGCCAGCTCCTCAGGCCGCGTGAGGAGATCGATCAGCGTCGCCGCGATCGTCTTGCCGGCCACGAACATCATCGGGTCGATGCAGCTCGGAACGCCTCCGAGGGCGTTCCGCGCCCAGGCGGGGTACTGATAGCCGGGCGAGGGCGGGCGGAGGGTTGGGCGGGCGGTGTGGAGCCGCACGGTCGGGGCATGCCACGTGTACTCGACGTAGTCGTCCGACGTGAAGTTGAGCTGCCAGGGCGGCAGCCCCTCTCGCAGCTCCGCCTCCCGCTCCCGCGGAGGGATGAGCTGCTCGCAGGAGTCGAGAAACGGATTCTTCATAGGCTCGAGCCCCAGGTTCTTCTGGATCTCGCGAGCGAACTCCCGGGCCTCTTCGCCGAAGATCGGTGAACCGACCTGCTCGAGATTGCGGTACGTGAGATCGGCCAGCACGTGGTTGGCGAGCCCGACCCGGGTCTTGGTCACCCAACGGACCGAGAGCGTGCAGTGGGTGATCTCGGCCACGCGCGTTGCGTTGGCCTCGAGGGCCCGAGAGATCTGCTGCTGGATCCCGAGCGTCGGGGAGCGCCAGGCGTACTGGATCTGGGCGAAGCGGGGTGGCAGGTTGTCCGACGTGCACTGGCCCGCGACCATCATGAACTCGTTGAGGGTCCAGGTCCCCGTGTGCGAGAACATGGCCTCCTTCGTGTACTTCGTGGTGGTGTACATGAGGCACACGGCATCGAGGGCCGCCGGGCACCGGGCGGCGGCGTGCGCGTGGCCGGCGAAGGGCCCCAGTGACTGGTCGCCCCAGGTCTCGGGATCGGGGCACTCGAACGTGAACACGGCGCTCCAGTAGGCGCCGCAGTGGGTGCCCCAGACCGTCGTGTTGTAGAGCGCCGGGTGATACGAGATGTACGCGTCCGCGCCGTCGTAGTAGCCCTTGGCGGCGTGGACCGGTTTCGACCCACAGACCTTCTCCGCGGGTTCCCCGAAGAGCCTCAAGGTCCCCGCGAGCCCGTGTCGCTCCATGGCGTGCTTCGCTCCGAGCACTCCCGCCAGCGCCGCCACGCCGAGGGCCGAGTGGGGATCCGTGTGGCCCGGCGCCCACGGGTGCAACCCGTCGCGCGGCGCCCGGTACGGAACGGCCTGCTGCGAGTTCTCCGGGACGGCGTCGTACTCGGCGTACGAGCCGAGAACGGGCGACCCGCGGCCGAAGGTCGCGAGGAAGGCCGTCGGCATCCCGCCTGAACCTTCCTCCACCTGGAAACCCTCGGCCCGCAGCAGGTCGCAGTAGGCCTTCGCCGACCGGTACTCGCGGAAGGCCGTCTCCGCGTAGCGCCAAATCTCCTGATGAAACGCCGACAGCCGCGGACGGTTGGCGTCGATCCAGTCGAGCGCGGTCTGCTTCTCCGCCATCAGCCTTCCACCTTGGGCAGCGAGCGAACGATGATCGCGTCGAAGTCCAGCCCGGCCGGCAGGGTGCCGAAGGCGAGCCCGCCGTCCCCCGCGAGCCGCGAGGCGCAAGAGGCATCGGCGACGGCCTGGGGCGCGTGGCGCACCAGCAACGCGCCCTGGATGGCGAGCGCGAGTCGCTCCACCACCCAGCGCGCCCGCTCTTCGACTGCCGCAGATCCCTTGAAGTCGTGCTCGAGCCACCGAACGAGGGCGTCGAGCCGTCGGTCCCCGCCCCGCGCCGCGCGGATCTCGTCGAGCAGGGCGTCCACCGTCCCCGGGTCGGTCCGCATCGAACGAAGAACGTCCAGACACTGCACGTGGCCCGGGCCTTCCCAGATCGCGTTGAGCGGCACGTCGCGGTACAAGCGTGGCATGGGCGCCATGGCCGCCGCCTCGCTCACAGCGTCGGCGGGCGGCGCCACCGCGTGGCCTGCTCGTAGCCGTAGGCGATGCGGATGATGCGCTCTTCCTCCCACGCCCTACCAACGAACTGGATGCCGACGGGCAGCCCGCCCGCGGTCCAGCCGGCGGGGACGGAGAGGGCGGGCAAGCCGGCCACGCTCACGGGAGTGCAGTGCTTGATGAACGTGAAGAACGTGCTCACCTTTTTCCCCCGAAGCTCCACCTCCATGTCCTCGCCGATCTTCGCGGCCGGCAGCGGCGTCTGGGGCGTGACCAGCGCGTCCACATCTTTGAGAGCCTCCTCAAAGCCGCGGACGACCCGTGGGCGGTTGGTGCGGAGACCCTCCAGATACGAGTAGCCGGGGACCGGCTTGGCGGTCTCCGTCCCCTTCTGACTACCCAGAATCCGCTGAATGTCGGTGCCGAACTCCGGCAGATACTTGTCGATGGTCGCCGCCGGGTCGAACTGCTTGAGATACGCCTCCAAGAGGTAGATGGTCTCGCTGCGGATGACGGCGGCGGCCGTGGGACCGACCAGCTCCAGGTCCTTGATCTCCACATCCGCCAGCGTAGCCCCCAGGTCCTCCAACGCCTTCAGAGCCTGCTCGGTGAGCTGCTCCACCTCGGGATCATTCCCCTCGTAGAAATGCTTGCGAGGAACCCCGACCCTGACGCCCTTGAGTCCCGCCTTCAGGACTCGGGTGTAGTCGGGCACGGGCCGAGCCGAGGCCGCGGGGTCCCTAGGGTCCGGCCCCGCCATGGCTCGCAAGACGAGGGCGGCGTCCTCCACCGTCCGGGTCATAGGGCCGATCACATCGGTGGTGAACGACAGTGACATCAGGCCGCCTCGACCCACCCGCCCCAGAGTCGGCTTTAGGCCGACGATCCCGCAAAGAGCCGCGGGGATGCGGATCGAGCCCCCGGTGTCGGTCCCGACCCCCGCGGCGCACAGCCCGGCTGCGACTGCCGCCCCCGACCCTCCGCTCGATCCTCCTGGGATCCTGGTGCGGTCGTAGGGGTTCCGCGTGGGACCGTAGTGCGGGTTGTTGGTGGTGATTCCGTAGGCGAACTCGTGGAGGTTGGTCTTGCCGAGGACGATGCACCCCGCCGCCCGAAGGCGACGTACCACCGAGGCGTCCTCCGTCGGGACCCAGTTGGCCAGCACCTTGGACGCACCCGTGGTGCGGACGCCCTGGCTGTCGAGGTTGTCCTTGATCGCGAGCGGGATGCCCTGGAGCGGGCCCAGCGGCTTGCCCTCCTTGAGGAGACCGTCCAGCCGCTCGGCCTCTCGCTGTGCCCCCTCCCGGTCCACCGTGATGTAGGCGTTGAGGCCTTCTCGCCCGTCATACTTGGCGATGCGGTCGAGGTAGCCAAGCGTCAGCTCCTTCACGGAGAGCTTTCGGGCCCGAAGGAGCCGGCCGAGCTCGGCCACGGTGAGCCGAGCGAGGTCGTCCTGAGGGGCCGCCGCGGCGGCAGGAATGACGTTGCGTCCGGTGAGAAGCACGGCGGTGGCCGCGAGGCTTCCGTGAACGAAGGCGCGTCGATCGAGCGGTGGGGTTACAGGCGCCATGACGTTCCTCCTTGCTCGCTCAGCGATCGGCCCACACCTGGCGAGCCGTTTCGAGCATGACGTCGAGCTTGCGCCATTGCTCGTCCTCGGTGAGGAGGTTGCCGGCCATGCCCGAGGCGAAGCCGCACTGAGGGCTGAGCGCGAGCTGCTCGAGCGGGAGATAACGGCTGGCCTCTTCGAGCCGACGCTTCAGCTCGTCGGCGGTCTCGACCCGGCCGGTCTTGGTCGTAATGAGGCCGAGCACAGCGATCTTTCCTCTCGGCACGAAGCGCAGCGGCTCGAAGGTCCCAGCCCGCTCGCTGTCGTACTCCAGCAGGAGCCGGTGGTAGTTCAAGCCCGTGAACAGACGCTCGGCGATGGCGTCGTACGTCCCTTCCCGGTGCCACATGCTCGCGCGGTTGCCGCGACAGATATGGAGGCCGAAGGTGGCACCCCCCAGGCCGGCGATGATCCCGTTGTCGGCATCGATGGCGCGCCCCAGGTTCTTCGTCGGGTCTTCACCCCGAGCGCGCATGCGTTCCAGCGTCGGGGGATCGACGTAGCCGGTATAGCTCGGCTCGTCGATCTGAACGTAGTTGCAACCCGCCTCGACCAGCTCACCGAGCATCCGCCGCTCGATCGAGACGACATCGGCCAGGAAGCTGTCGGGATCCGGATAGATCGCGCGTGACGCAGCCGCGTCGAACATCTGACAGATACGATCCGGGCCGATGAGGGTCAGCTTCACCGGCCTCGAGGCGGCGGCGCGAGTGAACTGATACTCCTCGAGCGGCCGGTTGCGGATCAGCCGAAGGCGAGCCGTGGCCGGCGTGCGAAAGGTCACCACGGCGTCTTCCCCGCGCTCGAGTGGCTTCTCGCCGGGCCGGCGATGGTCCGGATAGCGTCGGAGGCCCTCCCAGGAGCGCGTCCACAGCTCCCACCCTTCGACGTCGGAGAAGCTGACCTGCCAGTTGAGACGGCGATATTCGCCGTCGGTCACGACGGGGAGGTCGTGCGCTTCCTGTTTGGTCACGACGTCGCGGATCCCCGCATCCTGGGCCCGTCTGAGTTCCTCGCCGCTCGCCTTCCCCTCGGCGTAGCGCATGCATGTCGCCTTCAAGCTCTCCGGCCGGAGAAGGCTGCCGACGTGGTCGACTCGCACCCCGAACAGGTTCGCTCGCGTCTCGTCTGTCATCGCCGCTCCTCCAGCCTATGCCTCCCCGAGCCTCGGCACCAGGAAGCGCCGGGCCAGAAACCCCAGGACCACGACAACCACGATCATGACGAACCCCAGCGCGCTCGCCTCCTGGATGTGCCCTCGCTCGTAGAGCTTCCAGATGTGCACGCCGAGCACGACGTTGGCGGGACGGAAGAGGAGCATCCCGAGCGTGAACTCCCGGAAGCTCACGATGAAGAGGAGGAGCCAGGAGAGGATGACGGCGGGCGCCAGGAGCGGCAGGAGGATCCGCCGGAACGTCGTGAACCAGCGCGCGCCGCTCACGTGGGAAGCCTCCTCCAGCTCCCGGTGCACCTGGATCAGGCTCGCGCGCACGATACGGGTCGCCACCGCCATGCGCGTCGCGTAGGCGGCCACGAGGATCCAGACGGTGCCGTAGATCCCGACCGGCACCACCAGGTAGAGCAGGCCGATGGCCACACCGGTGATCACCGCCGGGATCGTCAGGGGGGCGAACGTCAGGAAGTCGAGGAGGTAGCGCCCAGGCAGACGCGTCCTCACCACGAGCCACGAGACGCTGCAGGCAATGAACACCACGATCGTCGCGCCCAGCCCGCCCGCCACCACCGTGTTGCGGAAGGCGAGCAGGGTAGTGGGACTGCTCAGCACGTTTACGAATGGCTGGAACGAGACGGTCGCGCCCGACGCCGCGGAGTGGCCGGCGGCGGGCATGAGGGCCGCACCCAGCATGACGGCGGCGGGCAGAACGAGGACGAGCAGGAGGTACACCACGACGGCGGCGAGCGCCGGGTAGCGCCACAGGCCGAGGTCGACGCCGCGCGGCCGGTAGCCCCGCCCGGTCACGACGGCGTACCGCTCGGCCACCCGCGTGGCCCGGTTGTAGAGGGCGAGCAGCGCCGCGCCCAGCACCACGAAGGGAACGGCGATGGCGGCCACCTGGCCGTAATTCGGGAGGCCGGCGGGCGGGTTGATCGCAAAGAACATCCACGTGCTGAGAATCTGCAGGCGCGCCGGGACTCCGATGACCATGGGGATCTCGAAGCCTTCCAGCGTCAAGGTGGCGACCACGATGAGCAACGCCAGCGTCGCCGGGAGCAGGATCGGCAGCGTGACCCTGCGGAACGTGGTGAGGGGCCGGCCCCGGCAGAGGGCGCTCGCGTCCTCGAGGGCCGGGTCCATGGTCCGGAACGCCGCGGTCATGAAGAGAAAGCTCAGCGGGACGAGGGCCAGGCCCTGCACAACGATCACGCCGCCGAGGCTGAAGATGTCGAGCGGTCCCGGCCCGGCGAGCCCGAGCGCCCAGCGCAGCAGGAGGTTCACCC
>Ga0187892_10005521_pt1 | contig 19792 bp, 23 predicted proteins | sample MA1701073metaG_FD_139345 | JGI IMG/M metagenome (GOLD analysis project Ga0187892, IMG submission 139345) | Bio-ooze microbial communities from a basaltic lava cave in the Kipuka Kanohina Cave System on the Island of Hawaii, USA - MA170107-3 metaG ...
ACCTCTTCCCACGCTGAACGCTCAACGCCGAACACTGAACCTCTTCCCACGCTGAACGCTCAACGCCGAACACTGAACCTCTTCCCACAGGGAACACTCAACCCTTCCTGGCCCGCTCATACAGCGGCATGACCTTGGGCAGGTTTTTCTCGATATCCTCGATGCGGGTCTTGCCCGAGGGGTGGGTGGACAGCCACTGCGGCGGCGCGCCCTTGGCTGCAGCGCCCATTTTCCGCCACAGCGTCACGCCGGCGCGCGGGTCGTAGCCGGCGCGCGCGGCGATCTCCATGCCCACGAGGTCAGCCTCGGACTCGTCCTCGCGGCCGAACTTGAGCGTGAGCAGGTTCGCGCCGCCCCGGGCCACGGCGTCCGTCAGATGCGGGTCCAGCCCGAAAATGCCGGCCACGACCGCGCCGCCGATGCGCGCCGCGCCCTGGGTGGCCAAGCCTTTGCCGATGCGTTCGCGGGCGTGCTCGCGCAGCGCATGGGCGATTTCGTGGCCCATGACCATGGCCACCTCGTCGTCGGTCAGCTTGAGCTGGTCGAGGATGCCGCTGAAAAACGCGATCTTGCCGCCCGGCATGCAAAACGCATTGATCTGCTTGGAGCCGATCAGGTTGACTTCCCACTTCCAGTCCTTGGCGCGCGGATTCCATTCGAGGCTATGCGGAATGAGGCGCTGGGCGATGGCGCGCAGCCGCTGAACCTGCGGATGGTTGTCGGGCGCCAGCGCTCCCTTGGACGCCGCCTGCTGTTGCAGCTGCGCGTACTGCCGGGTGGCGGACTGTTCCAGCTCCGCCGCAGGCACCAGCCTGGAAAAGGCCGAGTTCTGGCCCACCTCGACCCCTTCGCGCGCCAGCGACATCGCTGCCGGCGAGGCGGCCAGCACCAGCGCGAGGGCGCGGCCCAACCACGGCCGCAGGGCGGAAGCGATAAAAGAATTTGACTGACTCACTTGAGTCTCCACAGCGAACAGCGAAGGGGTCCGCGTATTATTCCTCGATGAGTTCCTCTGCACCCGGCCCCGGCGCGGCCAAGCCCACCTGGGCCGACGCCCTGAAGATCTATCTTGAGGCACGGACGCTGCGCATGCTGCTGCTGGGGTTTTCAGCCGGCCTGCCGCTGCTGCTGGTGCTGGGCACGCTGAGCTTTCGGCTGCGCGAGGCAGGCATCGACCGCACGACCATCGGCTATCTGAGCTGGGTCGGCCTCGCCTATGGCTTCAAATGGGCTTGGGCGCCGCTGGTGGACCGCCTGCCGCTGCCGGGGCTGACGCGCCTGCTGGGCCGGCGACGCAGCTGGCTGCTGCTGGCGCAATGCGTCATCGCCATCGGCCTGGTGGGCATGGCGCTCAACGACCCCAAGGCCTCTTTGGCGAGCATGGTGTGGTGCGCGCTGCTGGTGGCGTTCGGCTCGGCCACGCAGGACATCGCGCTGGACGCGTTTCGCATCGAATCGGCCGACGCCGACCGCCAGGCCGCGCTCGCCGCAGCCTACCAGACCGGCTACCGGCTTGCCATGATCTGGGCCGGCGCGGGCGTGCTGTGGATTGCGGCGCGCGCCGAGGTCGGGCCGACCGCGCAGGCGGCCACGCTCGCCGCGTCGACCGCCTACCAGCACAGCGCCTGGCAGACCGCCTACCTGGTGATGGCTGCCTCGATGGCGCTGGGCGTGCTGACCGTGCTGTTTTCGCCCGAACCGGCGCGGCGCGAACTGCCGCCGGCCAGGAGCCTGGGCCAATGGCTGGAGGGCGCGCTGGTCGAGCCCTTTGCCGACTTCATTCGCCGCTACCGCTGGCAGGCCGCGTTGATCCTCGCGCTGATCGCCATCTACCGCATCAGCGATGTGGTGATGGGCATCATGGCCAACCCGTTCTACGTCGACATGGGCTACACGAAGGACGAGGTCGCGGCCGTGACCAAGATCTACGGCGTGATCATGACGCTGGCCGGCGCCTTCGTCGGCGGCGCGCTGGCACTGCGGCTGGGCGTGATGCGCGTGCTGATGCTGGGCGCGGTGCTCAGCGCCGCCAGCAACCTGCTGTTTGCCTGGCTGGGCACGCGCGGCCACGATCTGACAGCCCTGATCTTCGTGATCTCGGCCGACAACCTCTCCAGCGGCATCGCGTCTGCCGCCTTCATCGCCTACCTGTCCTCGCTCACCAATGTGAATTACTCGGCGACGCAGTACGCGCTGTTCAGCTCGATGATGCTGCTGCTACCCAAATGGCTGGCCGGCTTCTCGGGCCGCTATGTCGATGCGTTCGGCTACAGCCAGTTCTTCACCGCGACCGCCTTGCTCGGCGTGCCGGTGCTGCTGCTGGTCTGGCTGGCGTCAAGGGTCAAAACCGGTTCCAGTCCTCAGGATTCGGGTGCCGACAGCTATCAATTGGATAGCAATTGACAGGCCAGAAACCATGGTCATTGACACCTAAATGGAGCCATTTAGAATAGTTATTCCGTTTTGGAGCCAAAATGCCCAACCTTTCAGTCAAGGATGTGCCGGAGGACCTGGCTGAGCGCCTGCGCCAGCGTGCCCAGCGCAACCACCGGTCGCTGCAAGGCGAACTGATGGCCATCATCGAACAGGCCGCCTATGAACCCGCTGCAGCCGCCAGCCCCGGCTGGTTTGACAGCGACCGGCGCGGCACGGTCGTTGGCCATGATGCGCGTGGCAGGCCCATCGTCCGGCGCGGCACCAAAACCATTGAGCAAATTGCGGCGGAACACCGCGCGCGCTTCCCCGAGCCCATTACCGAGGGGCCGATGTCAGTGGACATCATTCGCGAGCTGCGAGATTCGCGATGACCGGCGCAACCCGGCTTTTTGTTGCCGAACCGCCGGCAACTTATCTGGTGCGCCCGCCCGTGGTCGTGGACAGCAGCGCGATTTGCGCAGTCTTGTTCGACGAGCCCACGCGCGATGCGGCGGCGCAGCTGATGAGCGGCAAAACGCTCTACGCGCCCAGCTTGCTGGACCATGAAATCGTAAGCGTGGCCCTCGAGAAGCGCCGTTCGGGGTGGACGGGTGAATCGCTCGCCCTGGCGTTTCAAGACTACGACGCTTACCAGATCGAACTGCGTCCGACCGACCTCGTGACCCAATACGACCTGGCCACCCGCTACCAGCTCTCGGCCTACGACGCGGCCTACCTGTGGCTGGCCGCCGAACTCAAGGCGCCGCTGGCCACCTTCGACGAAAAACTGGCCGCTGCCGCGCAGCGCCACCTCAGCACCCTGCCGTAAGCCACCGCCCGACGGCCTCGGCCCGGCAGCGCGTTCAGCGTGAATGGCGCCCGTTTACTTAACTTTACCGCCGCTTCAATGCGATTTGATGCGGCGCGCCTACGATGAAGGGCTTCCCGCAAGGGGCCCGGCCCGGCTTCTCGCGCCCACAGGCCCACGACTAAACTGCCGAAATGAGCGCCCGACTGCTGATGATCGAAGACGACGCCCGCCTGGCCGCGATGGTCGGCGAATACCTGGGCCAGTCCGGCTTTGCCCTGAGCCACGCGGTCGATGCGCACAGCGGCCTGGCCCAGCTGCAGGACCGGATGCCCGACCTCGTGATCCTGGACCTGATGCTGCCCGACATGGATGGCCTGGAGGTGTGCCGCCGCATCCGTGCGCTGCCCGGCCGGGCGGCCCAGGTGCCGGTGTTGATGCTCACGGCCAAGGGCGACCCCATGGACCGCGTGATCGGCCTGGAACTGGGCGCCGACGACTACCTGCCCAAACCGTTCGAGCCGCGCGAGCTGCTGGCCCGCATCCGCGCCGTCCTGCGCCGGCGAACCGACGGTGCTGCCCCGGCCGCCCAGCTGATGCGCTTTGGCAAGCTGGAAATCGACCGCGATGCGCGCAGCGTCACCGTGGGGGGCCAGCCCTGCGAGCTGACCTCCTACCAGTTCGACCTTCTGATCGCCCTGGCCGAGCGGGCTGGCCGCGTACTCACGCGCGAGCAGATCATGGAGGCAGTGCGGGGCCGCGAGCTCGAAGCCTTTGACCGCTCCATCGATGTGCACATGGGCCGCATCCGCGCCGTGATCGAAGCCGACGCCAAGCACCCCAAGCGCATCCTCACGGTGCGCGGCGTCGGCTATGTTTTTGCGAAGCAGCAAGACTGAGCTTATGTCTTTGCGCGTGCCCCTGTACCTGCGCATCTGGCTCGCGGTGGTGCTGGCTGTGGCGGTGCTCACACTGGTGTTCGGCTGGCTCTGGCGCATCAATGTCGAGCAGGGCCCGCCCCCGCGTGAACTGCTGATCCGAAACGAGGCCGGGCAGGTCGTGGGGCAGGCGATGGCGCGCCCGGTGCGCGTGCCCGGCCAGGGCATCGAGTTCCAGGTCGCGATGAGCGATGGCAGCTCGCTGTTCGTGCAGCTGCCGCCGCGCCCGCGCCGCCCTGGCGAGCCGTTGCCGCCCCGGCCCTGGGCCCGCGGTCCGACAGGGCTGCTCTGGCTGCTGGGCATCGTGGCCCTGGCCGTGGCGGTCGGCAGTTATCCGATCGTGCGGCGGCTCACGCAGCGCCTGGAGAACCTGAGCCGCGGCGTGGAACGCTGGGGTGAAGGGGACCTGAGCGCGCGCGTTGCGGTGTCGGGCTCGGACGAAGTTGCGTTCCTGGCCAAGCGTTTCAACCACGCGGCCGAACGCGTCGAAACCCTGGTCGCGTCCCACAAGTCGCTGCTGGCCAATGCCTCGCACGAGCTGCGCTCGCCGCTCACGCGAATCCGCATGGGGCTCGAACTGATGGGTTCGCAGCCCTCGCCGGCATTCAAGGACGAAATCGCTCGCAACATCACCGAGCTCGACCAGCTGATCGATGAAATCCTGCTGGCCAGCCGGCTCGACGCCAGCCAGGCCGACATGGGCACGGTCGAAACGGTGGACCTGACCGGGCTGGCCGCCGAGGAATGCGCTCGGCTTGACGCCGAACTCGATGCCGGCACCGACAGCCCGAGCGTGCGCGTGCAGGGCGTGGCCAGGCTGCTGCGCCGGGCGCTGCGCAACCTGCTGGAAAACGCGCGCCGTTACGGCACGGGCGAGGTCACGGTCATCGTGCGCCGCGAGGGCCATTTGGCGGTGGTCCGCGTCTGCGATCGCGGCCCCGGGGTGCCGGCCAATCAGCGCGAGCGCATTTTCGAGCCGTTTTACCGCCTGCCCGGCGCCAGCGAGCGCGACGGTGGCGTGGGCCTGGGCCTGGCGCTGGTCAAGTCCATCGCGCAACGCCACGGCGGCAGCGTCAGCTGCGAAGACCGGGCCGGGGGCGGCAGTACTTTTGTACTAAGCCTGCCGCCGTCCAAGACCTGATGGCTGAAGCGCGTTTCGGAGCTTGTGCGAAAAATCACCGAAAGAGGCCGCGAATCCCTGATTTATCACCTAAACAGGGGATGCCTGAAGCGGAACAAAGGCCTAAAGTTGGTTCACTGCTGTCACAGGAACAAAGGCCCAGAACTTTTCAAGAGTCATCGAGGTATCCAGGAATCCCAACGACGTCCTTCCGAGGACTTTCAAAGCCACCGCAAGGTGGCTTTTTTTTCGCCCCGTGACTCATGTTGCCAGCTCATGCAAAGGACCGACCGCCTGTTTCGATCGATGCGATCTGTTTGTTTCGTTGGACGAAATGCGCTGCGGCTGCGCACAATCGGCCCATGAACACCGTCCTGGCCTCACGATTTTGCGCCCGCTTCGGGCTTTCGACCCCCATCGCCCTCGCGCCCATGGCGCTGGCCAGCGGCGGCGCTCTGGCGGCCGCCTGTGCCGAGGCCGGCGCCCTGGGGCTGGTCGGGGGCGGCTATGGCGAGCTGGCCTGGGTCCAGCGCGAATACACCTTGGCTCTGCGGGCCGCGCCCACCGGCCGCATAGGCTGCGGCTTCATCACCTGGAAGCTCGACGAGGACGCCTCGGCGCTGGACTGGGTGCTGGACCAGCCGCAGCGACCCCGCGCGATCATGCTGTCGTTCGGCGACCCGCGGCCCTATGCGCAGCGCATCGCAGCGACCGGAGCCGCGCTGATCTGCCAGGTCCAGCGGCTGGAGCAGGTGCCGCAGGCGCTGGACGCCGGCGCCGAGGTGATCGTGGCCCAGGGCGGCGAGGCCGGCGGCCATGGCATGAACTCGCTCAACAGCCGCGCCACGATCAGCTTCGTGTCCGAGCTGGCCGACTGGCTGGCCGCGCATTCTCCGCACACCCTGCTGCTGGCCGCTGGCGGAATTGCCGACGGCCGTACTTTGGCCGCGGCCCTGGTGCTGGGGGCCAACGGAGCCCTGGTCGGCTCACGCCTGTGGGCCACACAAGAGAGCCTGGCAGCAGACGGCGCGAAGCAGCAGGCGGTCCAGACCACGGGCGACGGCACGGCGCGCTCCAGCGTGTTCGACATCCTGCGTCGCAAGAACTGGCCCGCGCCCTACGATTTCCGCGCGATCCGCAACGAACTGCACCGGCAGTGGGAAGACCGCATCGAAGCGCTGCGGGCCGACCCCGAGCCGGCGCGCGCCGTCTACGAGGCCGCCGTCAAGGCCGGCGATTTCTCGGCCGCGCATGCAACGGTGGGCGAGGCCGTGGGCCTGATCCATGACCTGCCGCCGGCGGCCGAGGTGATCGAGCGGATGACGGCGCAGGCCGCAGCGCAGCTGCGCCTGGCCGGCACGCGGGCCTGAGTGGAAGCAGCGGACAGCCCTATGCCGCCAGCGCGCCAGGCGGCATGCTCCAGAGCCCACCGATGCGCCCGGCCAGGCGGGCCAGATGGCGCGGCGTTGGCAGCAGCAGGCGCAGCGGCAGCGACAGCAGGGCCAGCCAGAGCACCCGACGGCGCAGCGTCCGGGCCTGGGCCGCACCCTGGTATTTGGCGGTGAACCTGATCTTGGACTGGGCGTGGTGGTAGCCGCGCAGGTACTCGGCGCGCCAGGGGCTGGCGCCCCGCACCGAGCCGCGCGAGACGTGCATGAGCTGCACCTCGGGAATCAGCACGATGGCCTTCCTGCGCTCGAAGATGCGCTGGCACAGGTCGTCGTCCTCGTAATAGAGGAAAAATCCCTCGTCGAAAAAACCTATCTCCTGCATCACGCGCATGTTGAGCAGCCAGGCCGCACCGCAGGCAAAACCCACGCAGCAGGGGCCAATGGCGCCCGGGCCGCTCGATGGCCACTCGGTGGCCGGCCAGCGGTAGTTGACTTCGGGTCGTCCCGAGCCGCGCATCAGTTGCGGCACGACCATCGCCGCGTCCGGATGGGCCTGCGCCTCATCCAGCAGGCGCAGCACCTGGCCGGCCTCGAGCTCGCAGTCCGGGTTGAGCAGCAGGCAATAGGGCGTGCGCGCCTGCTGCAGGGCCCGGTTGTTGGCGGCGCCAAAGCCGAGGTTGCGCGGATTGGCAACGACCCGGGCCTGTGGCAGATGGGCCCGCACGGCGTCCAGCGTGCCGTCCGCGCTGGCGTTGTCGACCAGGGTCACATGGGGAAAGCTGGCCAGCGACCGCCCCAGGGCCGGCAGGCAATGGGCGCTGTTGAAAGTCACGACCACGACCGTGACCAGGCCCAGGTCCGGCGGCACGCGATCCTCAGCCATGGGACGCCCCGGCCGGGGACTTGAGGGCCTCCATCTCCCAGACCAGATGGGAGCGCTTGCCGGCCATGCCATCGGCCAGCCGCAGCAGGCGACGTCCCAGCCCTGGATGGCGGGGCTCATAGTCGCCCCGGATGTGAATGCGGTTCTGGCGGACCAGCCGGAAGTCGCCCGCAAATCCGTACATCCGGCCGCCCAGCTCGGGGCGCGTGAAGTAGCGGTGCGACTTGGTTCCCAGCACATTGACGTGGGTCGGATCGCGAAACGCCTTCTCGTGAGGATAGGCCGGGGTCACGGCATAGAACAGGCCACCGGGTTTGAGCACCCGCCAGATCTCGTTCATCAGCGCGACGAACGGAAAATGCGTCGTCTTGCTCGTGTAGTTCAACGCGACCCTTGGCACATGCTCGAGGAAGTCGTAGGCCGACAGCGAATCAAAATGGCTGTCGGGAAACGGGATGGGGTCGATGCTCAGGTTGGCCGCGACGATCTGGATCACGCCTGGGGCTGTCAATCCGGCGCGGATGTCGACGCCAAACAACTCGGCGCGCCCGTACGGATTTCTCGGCTTGACGCCGCAACCCAGGTCCAGATGCCGGCCGGCGGTGGCGTTCAATGGTGGTGCCCGACCACTTCGCCGGCCTTCAAGCGATAGACCGTGCCGCAGTACGGGCATTTGGCTTCGCCGGTGCGGGCCACGTCGAGGTAGACCTTGGGATGGCTGTTCCAGAGTTTCATGTCGGCCAGGGGGCTGGGGCAGAACACGCCGCCCTGGGCGTTGAGGTCCTTGGCCAGCAGTTCAACGACGGCTTTGCTCATGACGGCCCTCATTCCACCCTGGCGAGCCAGTGCGCGTATTTCGGATTGCGGCCGTTGACGATGTCGAAGAACGCGTTCTGGATGCTCTCGGTGATCGGGCCGCGCGAGCCGCTGCCGAGCTCGACGCGGTCGAGCTCGCGAATCGGCGTGACCTCGGCGGCCGTGCCGGTGAAGAAGGCCTCGTCGGCGATGTAGATCTCGTCGCGCGTGACGCGCTTTTGCACGATCTCGATGCCGAGATCCTTGGCGATGTGGAACACGGTGTTGCGTGTGATGCCGTTGAGCGCGCCGGCCGACAGGTCGGGCGTGTAGATCACGCCGTCCTTGACCACGAAAATGTTCTCGCCCGCGCCTTCGCTGACGAAGCCCGCGCTGTCGAGCAGCAGGGCTTCGTCGTAGCCCTCGTCGGTGGCTTCCATGTTGGCCAGGATCGAGTTGGTGTAGTTGCCCACCGCCTTGGCCTGGGTCATCGTGATGTTGACATGGTGGCGCGCGTAGCTCGAGGTCTTGACGCGGATGCCGCGCCTCATGCCTTCCTCGCCGAGGTAGGCGCCCCAGGCCCAGGCCGCGACCATCAGGTGGATGGTATTGCCCTTGGGCGACACGCCGAGCTTTTCCGAGCCTATCCAAGCCAGAGGCCGGATGTAGCAGCTCTCCAGCCCGTTCGCGCGCACCACGGCCTTTTGCGCCTCGTTCACTTCGTCCTTCGTGAACGGCAGCTTCATGCGCAGGATCTTGGCGCTGTTGAACAGGCGGTCCGTGTGCTCCTGCAGCCGGAAGATGGCCGTGCCGTTGACGGTGTTGTAGGCGCGCACGCCTTCGAACGCACCGCAGCCGTAGTGCAGGGTGTGGGTCAGCACGTGGATCTTGGCGTCGCGCCAGTCCACCATCTCGCCATCCATCCAGATCTTGCCGTCACGATCGGCCATCGAGGGAATTACGGGGCTCATGCAATGGGTCCTTCGCGGGTGGGTTCTGCAAAACGGATAATTCTACGGCGCGGGCGGCGCTGTCGTCTCCTCAGGCGCAGCCGGGCGGAACAAGGCCCATTTCACCAGCTTGCCATTCTGGAATTCGCAGGTCACGTGCGAAGCCGTGCCGTCGGTCCAGCGGAAGATTTCGGGCTGTGTGTCCTTGGGCGACTGGAGCTCGCCCAGGGCCTTGGTCAGGGCCACCACATGCAGCAGCGTCACGCCGGGCTTGAGTTTGGCGTTGAGCATCACCGCACTGCCGACGTAACCGATGGGCCGGTCGGCGGCACGCTTGAGCACCTGCATCATGCGCGTGAAGTGCAGCAGCCCCCACATGACCACGGCGCCCGCCGCGATGGCCACGCCACCCCAGCCGTAGATGCGGTAGGCGACGGCCACGAGCACGACGCCGGCAAGGGGCACAAGGATTTTCTGGAAGTTCATGCCGCGATTGTCATCTGTCCGCACCGGCACCGGGCCTGTGGGGATTGCGGATGGACGCGGCAGCCCGCGGCGACGGCACGCCTCAGACCAGGCTGCGCACCACTTCCATCGCCTGCTCGACCCGCTCGACCGCGTGGATGCTCAAGCCTTCGATCGGCTTTTTGGGCAGGTTGGCCTTGGGCACGACGGCCACGCTGAAACCGAGCTTGGCCGCCTCTTTCAATCGCTCCTGGCCGCGCGGCGCGGGCCGCACCTCGCCGGCCAGGCCCACTTCGCCAAAGGCGATAAAACCCTTGGGCAGGGCCTTGCCGCGCAGGCTGGAGGCAATGGCCAGCATCACGCTCAAATCGGCCGCCGGTTCGCTGATGCGCACGCCGCCGACCGCATTCACGAACACATCCTGGTCCATGCAGGCCACGCCCGCATGGCGGTGCAGCACGGCCAGCAGCATGGCCAGGCGGTCGCGCTCCAGGCCGACCGAGAGCCGGCGCGGGCTCGGGCCCCCGCCGTCGACCAGCGCCTGGATTTCCACCAGCATCGGACGCGTGCCCTCCAGCGTGACCAGCACGCAGCTGCCGGGCACCGGTTCGCTGTGCTGGCTCAGGAAGATCGCGCTCGGGTTGGTCACGCCCTTCAAGCCGCGCTCGGTCATCGCGAACACGCCGATCTCGTTGACGGCGCCGAAGCGGTTCTTGATCGCGCGCACCAGGCGAAAACTCGAATGCGTATCGCCCTCGAAGTACAGCACGGTGTCGACCATGTGTTCGAGCACGCGCGGACCGGCCAGCGCACCTTCCTTGGTCACGTGGCCGACCAGCACGATGCTGACGCCATTCGCCTTCGCCGCGCGGGTGAGGTGCGCCGCGCACTCGCGCACCTGGGCCACCGATCCGGGCGCCGACGTGAGCTGCTCGGAGTAAACAGTTTGAATCGAGTCAATGACCGCAATGGCGGGTTGCGTCGCGTCCAGCGTGGCCAGGATTTTTTCGAGCTGGATTTCGGCCAGCACCTTGACCTGGCTGCCGTCCAGCCCCAGCCGCCGTGAACGCAGGGCCACCTGCGCGCCGCTTTCCTCGCCCGTCACGTACAGCGTATTCAGGGTCGCGCGCTGCAAGGCATCGAGCGCCTGCAGCAGCAGCGTGGACTTGCCAATGCCGGGGTCGCCGCCGATCAGCACCACGCCGCCTTCGACGATGCCGCCGCCCAGCACACGGTCCAGCTCCTCGAGGCCGGTGGGCGTGCGCGCCACTTCGGTGGCTTCGATCTCGGCCAGGGTCGCGACCTCGGCCGTCCTGGCCAGCGCCGCGAAGCGATTTTTCGCCGGCGCGGCCGATTCGGCCACCGACTCGATCAGCGTGTTCCACGCACCGCAATGCGGGCATTTGCCGAGCCATTTGGGGCTGGTTCCCCCGCAGTCGGTGCAGCTGTAGATGTTTTTTTCCTTCGCCATGGACTGGCGACTATAGCGACTCAGGGTTTTCACCTAGGCGCCTGACTTGCACGAATCCCCAAATCATTTAACATATTAAATAAATGAACAAGCCCTTCACCCACCGCAACCTGCCGCGGCTGCTGCTGCAGGCCCGCGAGTCGGTCATGGCCCATACGCGCCCGAACCTGCGCGAGCATGGCCTGAGCGACCAGCAGTGGCGCGTGCTGCGCGTGCTGGGCGAACACGGCACGGTCGAGACCGGCCGCGTCGCGCGCGAGGCCTTCATCCTCGGGCCCAGCCTCACCGGCATGCTGGCGCGCATGGAGCGCGACGGCCTGATCCGCCGCGAACGCGACCCCGAGGACCAGCGGCGCACCGTCGTCGAGGCCACCCCCAGGGGCCTGGAGCTGGTCGAAACACTCTCGCACACGATCGAGGCGCATTACGACTGGATGGAGAAGTCGCTGGGCAAGCAGAAACTCGCGCAGCTGTACGAGTTGCTGGACGCCGTCATTGAAATCGAACAGCCCTCACTGGAGCGAGCATGAACTACCTGCCTACCGGCACCGTCTACGGCGTGCTGCTGAACTTTCGCGGCGAGCTGGCCGCGCTGGCGCCGCAGATGAGCGCGCCACCCTACAAGGCCGCGCCGAAGGCGCCCGTGCTCTATGTCAAGCCGGCCAACACCTGGAGCGCCGATGGCGCCGCGATCGCCGTGCCCGCCCGTGTGCCGCAGGTCGAGGTCGGCGCCACGATTGCCATGGTGTTGGGGCCTCCAGCCCAGGCGCAAAGGCCGCAAGACGCTATCAAATCAGTAGCAGCCTACGTGCTGATGAACGACCTGTCGGTCCCGCATGCGAGCTTTTTCCGCCCGCCGGTCAAGTACAAATGCCTCGACGGCTTTCTCGGCGTCGGCGCCGAGGCCGTCGCAGCGGATCAGGCCGGCGACCCGGGCCGCTTCACGTTGCAGGTGCGCATCAACGGCGAAGTCCGCCAGAGCGTGGATTTCGGGAACCTGGCGCGCAGCGCCTCGCAGTTGCTGGCCGATGTCAGCGAGTTCATGACGCTGCGCGCCGGCGATGTGCTGATGCTCGGCTGCGATACCGGCCGGCCACTGGCGCGCGTGGGCGACCGCATCGAGATCAGCGCGCCGGGCTTTCAGACGCTCAGCAACACCCTGGTCGCGGAGGAAGCATGAAACACGCACGCATTGTTTATGAAGGATTGGTTCAGGACGCCGTCGAGCGCGACGGCCAACTGCTGCTGGGCGATGGCCGCCTCGTGTCACAGGATGAGGTGGTCTGGCTGCCGCCGCTGACGCCCACGCCGCGCCCGCGCACCATCCTCGCGCTCGGCCTCAACTATGCCGACCACGCCAGGGAGCTCGAATTCAAGGCGCCCGAGGAGCCGCTGGTCTTCCTCAAGGGCGAGAGCACGCTGACCGGCCACCGCGGCTTCACGCGCCGGCCAGCGGGCGTGGAGTTCATGCACTACGAATGCGAGCTCACGGTGGTGATCGGCCACAAACGCGGAATACCCGCGAAGAAGGTCAGGCGCGACGACGCCTACGACTTCATCGCGGGCTACACGGTGGCCAACGACTACGCCATCCGCGACTACCTGGAAAACTGGTACCGCCCGAATCTGCGCGTGAAGAATCGCGACGGCTGCACGCCGCTCGGGCCCTGGCGGGTCGACGCCAAAGATGTGCCCAACCCGATGGCGCTCGCGTTGCAGACGACCGTGAATGGCAAGCTGACCCAGTCGGGCAACACGCGCGACATGATCTTTGACCTGCCCTTCCTGATCGAGTACTTCAGCAGCTTCATGACGCTGTCGCCCGGCGACCTGATCCTGACCGGCACGCCCGATGGCGTAGTCGACTGCCAGCCGGGCGACGTGATCGTGACCGAAATCGAAGCCATTGGCGCGCTGACCAACACCATTCAAGGACAAGCATGAGAGTCGATCACTTGATCAACGGCGAGGCAGTTGCGGGCAGCAACTACTTTGAAACCGTCAACCCCGCCACGCAAGACGTGCTGGCCGAGGTCGCCTCGGGCGGCCAGGCCGAAGTCAACGCGGCCGTGGCCGCCGCGAAAGAAGCGTTTCCGAAATGGGCCGCGCTGCCCGCGCCACAACGCGCGAAACTCGTGCGCAAGCTCGGCGACCTGATCGCCGCCCATGTGCCCGAAATCGCGCAGACCGAGACCAACGACTGCGGCCAGGTCATCGCTCAGACGGCCAAGCAGCTGATCCCGCGCGCGGCCGACAACTTCTACTACTTCGCGGAGATGTGCACCAGGGTCGACGGCCACACCTACCCGACCGAGACGCATCTGAACTACACCTTGTTCCACCCGGTCGGCGTGTGCGCGCTGATCAGCCCGTGGAACGTGCCGTTCATGACCGCCACCTGGAAGGTCGCACCCTGCCTGGCCTTCGGCAACACGGCCGTGCTCAAGATGAGCGAGCTCTCTCCGCTGACGGCCGCGCGCCTCGGTGAACTCGCGCTCGAGGCCGGCATTCCCGCCGGCGTGCTCAACATCGTGCACGGCTACGGCAAGGACGCCGGCGAGCCGCTGTGCGCCCACCCCGATGTGCGCGCGATCTCGTTCACCGGCTCGACCGCCACCGGCAACCGCATCGTGCAGGCCGCCGGCCTCAAGAAGTTCAGCATGGAGCTCGGCGGCAAATCGCCGTTCGTGATCTTCGACGACGCGGACCTGGATCGCGCGCTCGACGCGGCCGTGTTCATGATCTTTTCCAACAACGGCGAACGCTGCACCGCAGGCAGCCGCATCCTCGTGCAGCAGAGCATCTACGCCGACTTCACGCAGAAGTTCGTCGAGCGCGCCAAGCGCATCCGGGTCGGCGACCCGCTCGACGAGAAGACCATCATCGGCCCGATGATCAGCCAGGGCCACCTGGCCAAGGTGCGCAGCTACATCGAGCTCGGCCCGAAGGAAGGCGCGACCCTGTTGTGCGGCGGCCTCGCCACGCCCGATCTGCCGGACCGCGTTCAGCGCGGCAACTATGTTCTGCCCACGGTGTTCGCCGATGTCGACAACCGCATGCGCATCGCGCAGGAAGAGATTTTCGGCCCGGTCGCCTGCCTGATCCCGTTCCAGGACGAGGCCGACGCGGTGACGAAAGCCAACGACATCCAGTACGGCTTGAGCAGCTATCTCTGGACCGAAAACATCGGTCGCGCCCACCGCGTGGCCGCCGCGATCGAGGCCGGCATGTGCTTCGTCAACAGCCAGAACGTTCGCGACCTGCGCCAGCCGTTCGGCGGCACCAAGGCCAGCGGCACGGGCCGCGAGGGCGGCACCTGGAGCTACGAAGTGTTCTGTGAACCGAAGAATGTGGCGGTGTCGCTCGGTTCTCACCATATTCCTCACTGGGGAGTCTGACCATGGGCAAGCTAGCACTCGCGGCCAAAATCACCCACGTGCCGTCGATGTACCTGTCGGAGTTTCCGGGGCCGAACTTCGGCTGCCGCGAGGCCGCGATCAACGGCCACAGGGAAATCGACCGGCGCTGCCGCGCGCTCGGGGTCGACACCATCGTCGTGTTCGACGTGCACTGGCTGGTCAACAGCGAGTACCACATCAACTGCGCGCCCAGCTTCAGCGGCACCTACACCAGCAACGAGCTGCCGCACTTCATCAAGAACATGCCCTACGCCTATCCCGGCAACCCCGCGCTCGGCCATCTGATCGCCGAGGTCGCGAACGAGATGGGCGTGAAAAGCCGCGCCCACAGCGACACCACGCTGGAGCTCGAGTACGGCACCCTGGTGCCGATGCGCTACATGAACAGCGACCAGCATTACAAGGTGGTCAGCGTCAGCGGCTGGTGCGACTGGCACGACCTGCACGAGAGTGGCCGCTTCGGCCTGGCCGTGCGCCGCGCGATCGAGCAACGCTACGACGGCACGGTCGCGGTGTTCGCCAGCGGCTCACTCAGCCACCACTTCGCCGACAACGGCCGCGCGCCCGAGTTCATGCACAAGGTCTACGACCCCTTCCTCGAGCAGGTGGACCGGCGCGTGGTCGAGCTCTGGAAACAGGGCAACTGGAAGACCTTTGTCGACATGCTGCCGATGTACGCCGACAAATGCTGGGGCGAAGGCGATATGCACGACACGGCGATGCTGCTGGGCGCACTCGGCTGGGACCGCTACAGCGCGCCGGCGGAGATCGTCACGCCCTACTTCGGCAGCTCGGGCACGGGGCAGATCAATGCGATCTTCCCCGTCACGCCGCTGGAGGCCTGAATGCCGCACCTGGTCATCCTCTACACCGCCAACCTCGAGGCCGAAACCGACATGTCGGCCCTGTGCCGGTCGCTGGCCGATGTCATGCTCGAGCAGAAAGACGATGCCGGCAAACAGGTATTTCCCACCGGCGGCACGCGCGTGCTCGCCTACCCCGCGCCGCACCATGCCGTGGCCGATGGGCAGCGCGACTACGCCTTTGTCTACCTGAACCTGCGCATGGCGGCCGGCCGCCCGGACGCTATCAAAAAGAGAGCTGGCGACGCCCTGCTGGCAAGGACCAAAGCTCATTTTGATCCCATCTTCGGGCAACGCCTGATCGGCATCACGCTGCAGATCGACGAGGGTGCGCCGGCGTTTGATGCCAGGCACAGCAACATCCATCCGCTGTTCACCAACCCCTGACCCCCCTGTCATTCTGAGCGCGGCGAAGAATCTCCCGGACAACGCAGATCCTTCGCTTCGCTCAGGATGACAATCCCCCCACCATGCTGACACCCGAACTGATTTCCCAACTCGCCGCCGAGCTGCACCAGTCCGAAAAGACCCGCGTGCAGCTCGAACATTTCTCCAAGCGCTTCCCCGAGATGACGATCGAGGACGGCTATGCGATCTCGCGCGCCTGGGTCAGGATGAAGCTCGCCGAGGGCCGCACGGTCAAGGGCCACAAGATCGGCCTGACCTCGCGCGCCATGCAGCTGTCCAGCCAGATCACCGAGCCCGACTACGGCACGCTGCTCGACGACATGTTCTTCCCCGAGGGCAGCGACATCCCGGCCAGCCGCTTCATCGCGCCGCGCGTCGAGGTCGAACTGGCCTTCATCCTCGGCAAGCGGCTGCAGGGCCCGAACGTGACGATCTTCGACGTGCTGGCCGCGACCGAGTATGTGGTGCCCGCGATCGAGATCATCGACGCGCGCATCGAGCAGTTCGACCGCCACACCAAGGCCGCGCGCAAGGTGTTCGACACGATCGCCGACAACGCGGCCAACGCCGGCATCATCACCGGCGGCCGCCCGGTCAAGCCCGATGCGGTGGACCTGCGCTGGGTCAGCGCCCTGCTCTGTAAGAACGGGGGGATCGAGGAATCGGGCGTGGCCGCGGCCGTGCTGAATCACCCTGCCACCGGCGTCGCGTGGCTCGCGAACAAGCTCGCGCCCTGGGACGAGTACCTGGAGCAAGGCGAGGTCGTGCTCGGCGGTTCCTTCACGCGTCCCACCAACGCGGTCGCGGGCGACTGCTTCCATGCCGACTATGGGCCGCTGGGCTCGATCGGCTTTCGCTTTGTTTGAGAAAGGACTGTCATTCCTGGCGCCTCGCATCCCATAACGCAGATCCTTCGCTTTGCTCAGGATGACACAACAAGCTCAGGATGACAGAACAAGCCATGCAAACACCTGTCAACACCTTCAAGCAAGCGCTGCAGAACAGGCAGCCCCAGATCGGCCTCTGGCTCGGCCTGGCCAACCCCTACAGCACCGAGATCTGCGCCGGCGCCGGTTTCGATTGGCTGCTGCTCGACGGCGAGCATGCGCCCAACGACATCCCCAGCCTCCTGGCCCAGCTGCAGGTGATCGCGGGCTATCCGGGCTCGCATCCGATTGCGCGCGTGCCCATGGGCCACGGCCATGTGGGCGAGGCGCTGATCAAGCAGTACCTGGACCTGGGCGTGCAGACCCTGCTAGTACCCATGGTGGACACGCCCGAGCAGGCGGCGACGCTGGTGGGCGCCATGCGCTACCCGCAAAACGACGGCAAGGGAGGCATCCGCGGCATGGGCGGCGCGCGCGCGTCGGGCTGGGGCCGCAACCCGGCCTATGTGCACGAGGCCAATGCCCAGGTCTGCCTGCTGGTGCAGGCCGAGACCAGGACCGCGCTGGACAACCTCGACGCGATCGCGGCCACCGAGGGGGTCGACGGCGTCTTCATCGGCCCGGCCGACCTCTCGGCATCGCTGGGCCATGTGGGCGATCCCGGCCACCCGCAAGTGCAGGCAGCGATCGAGGATGCGATCACGCGCATCGTCAAGGCCGGCAAGGCCGCCGGCATCCTGACCACCGACGAGGCGCTGGCGCGCCACTACCTCGCGATCGGCGTGACCTTCGTCGCTGTCGGCCTGGACACCAACCTGCTGGTCAAGGCCACCAGTGCCCTGGCCGCGAAGTTCAAGACCGGCGCCGCCCCCGCGCCGGCCAGCAAGACCTACTGAAGGAGTTTGTGCAATGAACGCTGTTCTCAAACCCGGCATGCACGCCGACGAATGGAAGGCCCGCGTCGAGCTGGCCGCCTGCTACCGCGTCTTTGCCATGCTGGGCTGGACCGAGATGATCTACAACCACATCACGGTGCGGCTGCCCGACAGCGTCACAGGCGGGCAAAAGCAGTTTTTGATCAATCCCTTCGGCCTGCACTACAGCGAGGTCACGGCCAGCAACCTGCTCAAGATCGACCTCGCGGGCAACAAGCTCGACGACAGCCCCTGGCCGGTGAACCCGGCCGGCTTCACGGTGCACGCCGCGATCCACGACGGCATTCCCGATGCGCATTGCGTGATGCACACCCACACGACGGCCGGCGTCGCCGTGGCCTGCACCCAGGGCGGGCTGGCGCAGAACAACTTCTATTCGGCCCAGCTGCACGACATGGTGGCCTACCACGACTTCGAAGGCATCACCATCCATTCCGACGAGGCGCCGCGCCTGCTGAAAAACATCGGCGACAAGCCGGTCGTGATTCTGCGCAACCACGGCCTGCTGGCCTGGGGCACGACGCTGCCGCTGACCTTTGTGCGGCTGTGGACCCTGCAGCGCGCCTGCGAGATCCAGATGGCGCAAGCCGCACTCGGCCCGGCGATCGCGGTGCCCGAGCCGGTGGCGCGCCAGACCACGCACGACTCGTTCCAGTTCGACGCCCAGTTCGGCGCTGGCCAGGATGTATTCGACGCCCTGGTGCGGCAGGTCGACCGGATCGACGTCAGCTATCAAAATTGAAGCGACTCACCCAGGTTTTATAAGGGCTGGAGGTAGTTTTGGCGATGAAAGTGTGCATCTTCGGCGCCGGCGCGATCGGTGGCTGGCTCGGCGTGAAGCTGGCGCAGGCCGGCTGCGAGCTCAGCGTGGTGGCGCGCGGCGCGACACTGCAAGCGCTCCAAGCCGAGGGCCTGCGGCTGCAGCAGGGCGAGGCGGTCGCGGCGATACCCGTGCGGGCAAGCGCCCAGCCGGCGGAATTGGGCGTGCAGGACCTCGTGATCGTCGCGGTCAAGGCGCCGGCGATGGCCGAGGTCGCGCCGGCGATCGCGCCGCTGCTCGGGCCCGAGACCATCGTGCTGACCGCGATGAACGGCGTGCCCTGGTGGTTTTTCGAGGGCTTTGGCGGCCGCTATGCCGGCACGCGGCTCAAGGCCGTGGACCCGGAGGGCGCGATCGCGCGGGCCATACCGGGCCCGCACATCATTGGCTGCGTGGTCCATGCGAGCTGTTCGCTCAACGGCCCCGGCTTCGTGAGGCACCAGTTCGGCAACAAGCTGATCATCGGCGAGCCCTCGGGCCAGAAGACCACGCGCGTTCAGGCGCTGGCCGCGTTGCTGCAGAGCGCCGGGCTCGAAGCCCCGATCTCGGAGCAGATCCAGAAGGACACTTGGTACAAGCTCTGGGGCAACATGACGGTCAACCCCGTGAGCGCGATCACCGGCGCCACCACCGACCTGATCCTGGGCGACGCGCTGGTGCGCGGCTTCATCTCCAGCGTGATGCTCGAGGCCAAGGAGATCGGCGCGCGCATCGGCATCCCGATAGCCCAGCAGCCCGAGGACCGCCATGCCGTCACGCTCGGGCTCGGCGCGTTCAGGACCTCGATGCTGCAGGATGTCGAAGCCGGCAAGGCGGTCGAGCTCGACGCGCTGGTCACGGTGGTCCGGGAGCTGGGGCAGATCACCGGCGTGCCCACCCCGTTCACCGACGCGCTGCTGGGCCTGGCCAGGCTGCACGCGCGGGTGCGCGGGCTGTACTGATCTCAGTTGCTCCACCGCGCTACGCACCACCCATGACACATGAAACGCAAGAGCTTTTCAGGGAACACCGCGGAACCGGCTTCGCCGGGCCGCTGGTGTTGCCCCCTCGAGGGGGGAGGCGGCTACACGCAGTGAGCCAGCAACGGGGGTGGGCTTCATCCTAGTGTTTAATTGCGTAAATTCACAATTGTATTTCTGAGCTGAGCGCCTCTGACCTCGCGCTTTCTCCAAACGAACGGCGCGGCTGTTTTGTTGTAGTGGGTCACGAACGCCTCGATGGCCT
>Ga0187892_10005522_pt1 | contig 19792 bp, 16 predicted proteins | sample MA1701073metaG_FD_139345 | JGI IMG/M metagenome (GOLD analysis project Ga0187892, IMG submission 139345) | Bio-ooze microbial communities from a basaltic lava cave in the Kipuka Kanohina Cave System on the Island of Hawaii, USA - MA170107-3 metaG ...
CCGCCACGACGATCGCCTGGAGGGCCGGCGAGGGGACCCGCACGTCCAGCACGGCCGCCGCCACGCCCTGGAGCACCACCTCGAGCAGCAGGAAGAGGAGGACCAGGCCGATCGCCTGCGGCAGGCTGGGGAACCGCGGGTCTGGTGGCGGCATGCTTGCAACTTGGCGCCTGGCAACTTTACTTGCCACCGACGCGGCGATGCTCGTCCTCAAACTCCTTCAGTCCATCGTCAAGGCCCTTCACTCCCAGGGCACCCCCGGCCAGGTCGCCGCCGGGCTCGCGCTGGGCTCGATCCTCGGCCTCACCCCGCTCCTCGGCCTGCATAGCGCCGTCGTGTTCGCGGCGATCGTGCTCCTCAACGTCTCGTTCCCCGCGGGCATGCTGGGCTGGGCGCTCTTCCTGCCGGCTGGCTTCCTGCTCGACCCGGTGTTCGATGCCATCGGGCGCCGGCTGCTGCTCGACACGCCGGCGCTCGTCCCGTTGTGGACCGCGCTGTACAACATGCCCGTGGCGCCGCTGACCAACTTCAACAACACCGTCGTGTTGGGGAGCCTGGTCGTCGCCCTCGGGCTCTTCGCCCCGCTGTTCTTCGCCGGCCGGTGGGCCGTCGCGCGCTACCGCGCTACGGTCGCCGAGCGCCTGCGCCGATCCGCGCTGTACAAGGCCGTGACGGCCTCGAAGCTGTACAACGTGTACCGCCTGTTCCGGCCCCAGGCCTGACGTGGCGCGCGTCGCGGTGTTCCGCTGGCGGGCGGTGGGCCCGCTGCTCTTGTTCCTGGCGCTCGTCGTCGTCCTGTGGATGCTGTTTGCCGATCGTCTCGTGCGCGAGTCGCTGGAGGACGCGGGCAGCGCGGCGCTCGGCGCGCGCGTCGAGATTCGCTCCCTCGATCTGGACCTGACGGACGGCCGGCTCACCATCCGCGGGCTCACGATCGCAAGCCCGCACGAGGCCCTCAAGAACCTGCTCGAGGCCGACGAGCTCGCTGCCGAGATCGCCGTCCTCCCGCTGCTCGAGAAGAAGGTCGTGATCGACCGCCTCGCGGCGAACGGGCTCCGGTTCGGCACCGCCCGATCCACCGACGGCCGGCTCCCCCGGCGCGCGGGGGACACGACGAGCCTCCTTACCCAGGTGGAGCGCTGGGGTCGGCGCCTCGAGATCCCGGCCCTCGAGCTCGCGGCGGGTGCGCTGGCAGTCGGCCGCGTGGACCCGTCGGAGCTGGCCGCGGTGCGCGAGGCCCGGGCTCTGGGCGTGCGGGCCGACTCGAGCCGCCGCGCCTGGGAGGCTACGCTCGCCGGGCTCGACGTGCGGGCAGCGGTCGATTCCGCGAACGCCCTGGTGCGCCGGCTCCAGGGCGCGCGGCTGACCGACGTGCAGCTCCTGACACAGGCGCGTGGCACGCTCGATCAAGTCAAGCGCACGAGCGAGCGGCTGGCCGCGCTGGAGCGTGAGGTCAAGGCCGGATTGCGGGCGCTCGAGAGCGGCGTCGCGGGACTCGACGCGCGGCAGCGCGATTTCACGCGGGCGCGCGAGCTGGTGCGGCTGCCGAGCTTCGACCCGTTGCGCATCGGCGCGGCCCTGTTCGGGCCCGCGGCCGCGCGGCGCTTCGAGCAGGGGCTCTACTGGACCTCGATGGCCCGCCGCTACATGCCACCCGGCCTCAAGCCGCGGGCACAGCCGGGCCCCCCGCGCGCCCGGCGCCGCGGGCTCGACGTGCGGTTCCCGCGGCACGGCGCGACTCCCGGCTTCCTGCTGCGCACGGCCGAGCTGTCGTTCGAGCTGGCCCGGGACTCGGGGCCGCCCGCGGTCTACGCGGGTCGTCTCACCGGGCTCACGAGCGATCCCGACGTGTACGGGCGGCCCACCGCTTTCGAGGCAACGGCGCCGGCCGTGCGCGTCGGCGCGCTGCTCGATCACGTGGGCGATCGGCTGCGCGACTCGATCGGCGGCGCGCTCGCGAACGCGCGGCTGCCAGTCCTGCGCCTTCCCGGCCTCCCGCTCGCGCTCGATCCCGGGCGGGGCGCGGTGTCTCTTTCCTTTACCCTGACCCACGACTCGATCCGCGCCCGCTGGGGTCTCCGGTCGGAGGCGATCCGGTGGAGCGGCGACAGCGTCGCCGGCCCGGGGTCCGAGGCGGAGCGGCTCGCCATGCGCGTGCTGACCGGGATCACACGGCTGGACCTCGCCACTGAGGTCTCGGGGACGCTCGCGCAGCCCCGCTTGTCGGTCACGTCCAACCTGGATCGCGGGCTCGCGGAGGGGCTGCGCGCCGCGCTCGGCGACGAGGTCGAGGACGCGAAGCGCCAGCTGCGGGCGGAGGTGGATCGCCTGGTGGACCAGGAGGCCGCGCCGCTGCGGTCGCAGGTCGCGTCGCTCACCGCCGCCGCCGGCCCGCGGTTGGCGCAGCCGCGGGCGCAGCTCGTGCAGGCGCAGAAGGACCTCGAGCAGCAGCTTCGCCGCCTCACCGGAGGGATCCGCCTGCCGTGAGTGGCGAGGACGTGGCGGCGCGGCGACTGCTCGAGGGCCACCTGTGGCCCCGCGAGGAGACCCTCGTTCACGCGATCGCGCTGCTCGCCTTGCCCATCCTGATCGTCGTCCTGATCGCGACCGCCGACTCGGAAGAGCGGCGCACAGCGCTTCCCCGGGTGATCTGGATTCTCGGAGCCGGGCTCGTCACCTGGGGGCTGATAGCGGTCGGAGTGGAGCCCCTTCGGGCGTTGTTGGTGGCTCTGGCGGTCTCGGCAGTGGCAGTGATCGCCTGCGTCGCCGCGATCGCCATGCGCGGCGCCCCCGGGGCCATGACCGACACCGCACGCGTGCGCGACCTCATCGGGCGGACCGTGGGTGAGGCCCGCGCGCGATAGGCTCCTCCGGCGTGTCAACGAGCGGAGTCTCATCGGCATCCGAGGGAGTGTGCCAGCCCGTGCGATTCGATGGCGTGGCGAGGTGGTGGCTGCGCGCGGCCTCCGGCGCGTGGCCGTAGAGCCCGTTGTCGGTCGGGCGCAGGCCGGCGACCACGCGGCCTTCCACGCGCTGTACCGTCAGCACGTGGGCCGGGTGTACGCGCTGTGTCTGCGGCTGTCGGCCGATTCGGCGCGCGCCGAGGAGCTGGCGCAGGACGTCTTCGTGCGCGCGTGGGAGCGGCTCGGCTCGTTCCGCGGCGAGAGCGCGTTCTCGACGTGGCTCCATCGGCTGGCCGTCAACACGGTGCTGATGGAGCGGCGGGCCGCCGGTCGGCGCGAGCGGCGCGTCAGCGTCGTCGACGACGTCGATCGCGGAGGTCCCGATCCGAAACCCGGCCTTACCATCGATCTGGAGCGCGCCATCGGGGGGCTGCCGCACGGGGCGCGGGAGGTGTTCCTTTTGTACGATGTCGAGGGGTACCGTCATGCGGAGATCGCGACGCTGCTGGGGATCGCCGAGGGGACGTCCAAGGCGCAGTTGTTCCGCGCGCGCCGCCTGTTGCGGCAGTCGTTGGAGCGCTAGATGAGCGGTCATCCGGCTGAGGCGGCCCTGCACGGGCTCGCCGACGGGACCCTGGAGGGCGGCGAGCGCGAGGTCGTCGAGCGCCATGTAGGGGGGTGCCTCCCGTGCCGGCGTGAGGTGGACGGGCTGCGCGCGTTGCTCGCGGCCGCCGCGGCGCTGCCGCGGGAGATCGAGCCGCCCCGCGAGCTGTGGGCCGGCATCGAGGGACGAATCGGGAAGCGGGAAGCGGGGAGCGGGAAGCGTGCGTCACCCGACCGTCCGACCATCCGACCGCCCGTCCGCCGGTTCCGGCTCGCCGCCGCCGCCGTCCTCGCGCTCCTGGTGATCGGCACGACGCTCGTGCTGCTGCGCGACGTCCCTGGTCCCCAGATCGCCGACCAGCCTCGCCCGCGCTCCCCCGCCCTCGCCCGACCGGAGTGGGGCGGGGTGGAGGCCGAGTACTCCCGCGCGGCCGGCGAGGTCTCGCTCGAATCGGGGCGCGGTGCGCTCGCGCCGGACGCGCTGGCCGTCGTGGACGCCGGGCTCCGGGTCGTGGACCAGGCGATCGCTGAGTCGCGGGCCGCGCTCGCGCTCGATCCGGGATCGGCCGAGCTGGCCCACTTGGTCGCCGCCGCCTACGAGCGCAAGATCGACCTGCTGCGGTGGGCCGGGCGGCTGGCCGCGTCGGATTGAGCGCCATCCCGTGACGCCGGCCGCCCGCCTCCTGGTCTGCCTGCCGCTCGTCGCCGCGACGACGGCGGCGGCCGCCGCCCAGCAGCGCGTGGAGCGCGGCTGGCCGCTGAGCGGCGATCATGTGCGGCTGTGGGTCCCCGCGGCGCGCGGTACCATCACGATCGCCGGGTGGGACCGGGACTCAGTAGCGGTGAGCGGCACCGTGACAGGCGCCGGCCCGCTCGACGGCGCCGGCAACGGCCAGGTCGTCAAGCTCGGCCTCCAGGCGCCGGCGGGCGCGCCCGCCGGGAGCGTGGAGCTGCAGGTGCGCGTGCCGCATCGCGCGCGGGTCTCGGTCGTTGGCGCCGGGGCGACGATCGCCGTGTCGGGCATCGACGGCTGGCTCGACCTCGAGGCCACGACGGGGGACATCCGGATTGACGGCAGCCCCGAGGACGTGCGGGCGGAGACGCTGGGTGGCGCGATCGAGATCCTCGGCGGAACCGCGCGGACGCGCGTCAAGACGGTCAGCGGTCCGATCACGCTGCGCGGCGCGGGCGTGGACGTCGCCGCGACGACCCTCTCCGGTCCGATCGTGGTGCGCGCCGCCGGCTATCAGCGCGGCGCGGCGGGCATCGCCCGCGGCCGCTTCGAGTCGGTCTCCGGCGACATTCGCTTCGAGGGCGCGCTCGGCCGCGGCGCCGTGATCGAGCTGGAGACGCAGAGCGGCCGCATCGACGCCCGTCTGCCGGCCGACGTGTCGGCGGATGTGAACGCCGTCTCGATCGCCGGCACGATCGAGAACCGCCTCACCAAGGCCGCGCCCACGCGCCGGCCCGACGGGAAAGGCTACGCGCTGCGCTTCACGGCGGGGACCGGCGACGCGGCGGTCACCATTCGCTCGTTCAAGGGCGCCGTGCTGCTGGCGTCCCGCGGCACCGCCGTGTCGACGCCGTGAGCCGCCCGGCCTGGGCGCTCGTCCTCCCGTTGCTCGCCGCAGCCTGTGACGATGGGAGCGCGCAGGGACTGCGCCTCGAGCTGGTGGCGCGGGGACTCGCGGCCCCGCTGCACTTGACGGCGCCGCCGGGCGATCCCCGGCTCTTCATCGTGGAGCAGGAGGGCCGCATCCGCGTCGTGCGCGACGGCCAGCTCGTCGCGCGACCGTTTCTGGACATCCGCGCTCGCGTGGGGAGCGGCGGTGAGCGGGGCCTCCTGAGTCTGGCGTTCCATCCGCGGTACGCGCAGAACGGTTTCCTGTACGTCAATTACACGGACAACGCCGGAGACACGCGCGTCGAGCGCTATCGCGTGAGCGCCGACCCCGACAGCGTGGGTCCCGCGTCGGCCACGCTGATCCTGACGGTCGTGCAGCCGTACGCCAACCACAACGGCGGCCACATCCTGTTCGGGCCCGACAGCATGCTGTACATCGCGATGGGCGACGGCGGCTCCGGCGGCGACCCCCAGGGCTTCGGCCAGAGCCTCGCCACCCTGCTTGGCAAGCTGCTGCGGATCGACGTGGACGCCGCGACGCCCTACGCCGTGCCGCCGGGCAATCCCTTCGTGGGGCAGGCGGGGGCGCGCCCCGAAATCTGGGCATTGGGGCTCCGCAATCCGTGGCGCATCGCGTTCGATCGCGCGGCGGGCTTGCTGTACATCGCCGATGTGGGGCAGAATCGCTGGGAGGAGGTCAACGTCGTGCCGGCACAGGCCGCGGGCCTCAACTACGGCTGGAACGTCATGGAAGGCGACCACTGCTACAACACCGGATCGTGCCCGATTACGGGTCTCACGCTCCCGGCGCTCGAGTACGGACACGCCGACGGCTGCACCGTGATCGGGGGGCACGTCTACCGCGGCGCGCGCTCCCCGCGCCTGGTCGGGCACTACTTCTACGCGGACTACTGCGAGGGCTGGCTCCGCAGCTTCACCTACGGCGGCGGCGCGGTACGGGAGCGCCGCCGCTGGGACGTCCCCAACCTCGGCGCGGTCCTGTCGTTCGGCGAGGACGCCGCCGGCGAGATCTACGTGCTCTCGGCCAACGGGAACGTGTGGAGAATCGTGCAGGAGCCCTGATGCAGCAGGGAGCAGGGAGCACGGAGCAGTACCCTGCGGTGGCACCTACGACCTCCACCATCCTCCACAACCTCCCTTGCCGTTCCGGTCGGCGGGCCAGATGTTTAGAGGTCACCGCCCCAGCGCCGGAGTGACCCCCTGACCGCCGGTCCGGCTCGCCCCCCGTCCTCACCCGCGCCGCGCATCCCGCCCGTGGCGCGACTCGCCATCTACTACGTCGTGCTGTTCGGGATCGCTGCGCTGCTCACCCGCTACGTGCCGGCGCTGCGCGACACATTCTCGTTCGCGGGGCTGGAGGGCGGGCCCGACGATGGCGGGCTCGCGGGCGCGTTGCGGGACGCCGGCGCGTTCGCTGGTGGGCCCGTGGGCGCCGGGATTGTGCTGGTCGCGCTGGTCGGCGCCCTGCTCCTCATGATCCCGGTGGCGTGGGTCTACACCATTACCAAGCAGCGTCAGGGCTACGATCAGTCGGTCGTGCAGACGATGTTCCTGCTCCCCGTGACCGTGACGGGCGTGATGTTCATCGTGCGTCACAGTCTGGCGCTGGCGTTCGCGCTGGCGGCCATCGTCGCCGCGGTGCGGTTCCGGAACACGCTCAAGGACACGAAGGACACGGTCTACATCTTCCTCGCCATCGGTGTCGGCCTGGCCGCCGGCACCGAGGCACTGGCGCTCGGCGCCGTGATGTCGGTCGTGTTCAACGTGGTCATCCTGGCGCTCTGGCGCTTCAACATCGGGAACATCTACGCCGACCAGCGGCACGGCGCCGCGACTCTGCGGGCGGCTGACGCGCTGCTCGGCGCGGGGCGTGGCAAGGAAGCCCTGGCCGTCGGTGACCGGCGCGTGCTCGAGGCGATGTCGCCCGACGAGCTGGACGACTTGGCCGAGCGGGCGGCGCGGCTCCAGGCCTACATCGATGCGCGGGCCGCCGACAAGAAGGGCACCCGGTTCAACGCGCTGCTGCTCGTGCATGCCACGCAGCTCGAGCCGGCGCAGAAGGCCGTGGAGCAGGTGGTCGGCCGCGCGGCCGAGCGGTGGCGGCTGGCGGAGATCGTGCCGGGCGAGGGCGGCGTGTCCACCCTCGAGTACCTCGTGCGGCTCACGGACACGTTCGACATGGCGTCGCTGCTCGACCTGCTGAAGTCCCGCGGGGGGGGGCACGTCCTGGCCGCCGAGTTCAAATCGCTGCGCGGGCTCAGGCCGGAGAAGGGCAAGGGGGAGAAAGGCGGCGCGGGAGACCGGTGACGCGCCACTGGGCGCGTCTCGGGCTCGGTGGCTGGCTCGCGATCGCGACGTGCGGCGGTCCTCCGCCCCTGGGGTCGTTCATCCCGGCGCCGCCCGCGCCGCCTGAGGCGATCGAGGTGACGCTGTTCCTGATCGGTGACGCCGGCGCGCCCGCTGCGCCGCCCGATTCCGAGCCCGTGCTCGCTGCGCTCCGCGGAGAAGCCGCCGCCTCGCCCAACCCGGTCGTCGTCTTCCTCGGCGATAACGTCTATCCCGACGGCATGCCCGACTCGGCCGACGCCGGCCGCCCGGATGCCGAGCGCCGTCTGGGTGCCCAGGTGGACGTGCTCCCCGACAGCGCCCGGGGCATCTTCGTCCCGGGCAATCACGACTGGGCCGGCAACGCCCCCGACGGATGGGAGCGCGTGCGCCGTCAGGGCCGCTATCTCGCCGGCCGCCGCGATGCGAAGGTGGCCCTCATTCCCGCCGACGGGTGCCCCGGCCCGGTCGCCGTGGATCTCGGGGCCACGCTCCGGCTCGTCGTGCTCGATACCCAGTGGTGGCTGCGGGACGGACCGCGGCCCCTCGACCCGACCGCGAGCTGCGGCGCGGACTCGGAGGCCGAAGTCGCGGACGCGCTGCGCACGCTGTTGCGCGGGGCCGGCACGCGCCGCCGGGTGGTGATCGGGCACCACCCGCTCGAGAGCGGCGGCCCGCACGGCGGTCACTTCAATTTCCAGGACCACGTCTTCCCGCTGACGGCGTGGAAGGGGTGGCTGTGGATTCCGCTGCCGATCATCGGCTCCGCCTACCCGTTCGCGCGCGGGTCCGGCGTCTCCGACCAGGATGTCTCGGGGCCGACCTACCGGCGCCTGCGCGCCACGCTCGACTCCGTGTTCAGGGACGTGCCGCCGCTCGTTTACGCCAGCGGGCACGACCACGCGCAGCAGGTGATCGCGGGCACGAGCGCGGGCTATCTACTCGTGACGGGTGGTGGCTACTACGGGCATACGTCGCCCGTGGCCTGGCGCAACGGCACCCGGTTCGCCGCGAGCAAGAGCGGCTACATGCGCCTCGACGTACTGCGGGACGGGCGTGTCAGGCTCGGCGTGCGCGTCGTGGATCGCGCGGCCGTGGGAAGGGAGGTCTACTCGCTATGGCTCGATTGACGCGTACCCGGTTCGCTGCCGTCGCGCTGGTGGCCGCGACGGCACTCATGCCCGCGCGCAGCGGAGGACAATCCACGGTCTCGGTCACGGCCGGCGCCGCCTACGGGGCCGGCGGCCTCCACCGCCTGCTCATGGGAACGCACTACCGCGATCTCTGGACGACGCCGATCGCCGTGGAGGTGCTCGATCTCGACCGCACCGCCGGCGGGCTGACCCCGACCCGCTGCGGCGGGGGTCGCCAGACCAGGTCGGTGCGGTTCCGGGCCGCGGACGGCCGCGAGTACGCCCTGCGCTCCGTGGACAAGGACCCATCGCTGGTCCTGCCCGCGGAGCTGCGCCGCACCATCGCCGCCGAGGTGCTCCAGGATCAGATCTCCTCGGCGCACCCGGCCGCGCCGCTCGTGGTCGCGCCGCTGCTCCAGGCGGCGGGCGTGCTGCACGCCCCGCCGGTGCTGGCGGTCCTGCCCGACGACCCCCGCCTGCACCCGCTCCCGTGCGCGCGGGCCGGCATGCTCGGGATGCTCGAGGAGCGTCCCACCGAGCGCGCCGACGGCGAGGGGTTCGCGGGCGCCGCCGACTTCGTGGGGACCGAGCGGCTGTTCGAGCGCCTCGAGGACGACGCCGACCACCGCGTCGCGTCGCGCGCGTACCTCACGGCCCGGCTGCTCGACGTGCTCGTCGGTGACTGGGACCGGCACCAGGACCAGTGGCGCTGGGCCCGGTTCGACCGAGCGGGCGGGGTGCGGGAGTGGTTTCCGATTCCCCGCGACCGCGACCAGGCGTTCTCTCGGTTCGACGGCGTGCTCCCCCAGTTGGCGGGCTACTACCACATCGAGCTGGTGGGCTTCGAGGACGAGTACGCCTCGATGAAGCGGCTCACCTGGACCGCGCGCGGGCTCGACGCCCGGCTCCTGGCCGACCTGGACCGGCAGGTGTGGGACTCGGTCGCCGTCGCCGTGCAGTCGCGCCTCGCCGATTCCGTGATCGACGCGGCGGTGCGGCGCCTGCCGCCGGAGTACTACGCGCAGGGCGGCCCCGCGCTGGCGCGCGCGCTGCGGGCGCGGCGCGACCGGCTGCCCGCCGCGGCGCGGGAGTTCTACCAGCTGGTCGCGCGCACCGCGGAGATCCACGCCACCGATCAGCGCGACGACGCGCGCGTGCAGCGTCTCGAGAACGGCGGCGTGCGGATCGCGCTCAGCGCCCGCGGCCGCGCCTACTACGACCGCACCTTCGATCCCCGCGACACCGAGGAGATCCGGCTCTACCTGCACGGCGGCGACGACCGGCTCGTGGTGGGCGGCGGCGACGACGGGCCGATCGTGCGCGTGGTCGGCGGCGGCGGCGACGATACGCTCGCCGACTCGGCCCGCGGGGGGCGCCAGCGGTTCTACGACGACCGCGGCGCCAACGGCTTCGTCCGCGGCCCCGGGACGAAGGTGAACACGCGCCGCTACGTGGCCCCCCCAGTGGACACGGTCACCCTGATGGGCCCGCCGGATCACGGTTCGGTGATCAATCCGATCTCGTGGATCGGGTACTCGTCCGATCTCGGCGCGTTCCTCGGCGGCGGGTTCGTGTACCGGCGCTTCGGCTTCCGCTACGTCCCGTGGAAGACCCGCTGGATGGCCCGCGCCGGGTGGGCCTTCGGGGCGCAACGTGGGCGGGCCGAGGTGACGGGCGAGTTCCGCGCCTTCCCCGGGTCCCCGGCCATCGGCACGCTCCACCTGCGCGCGTCCGGCATCGAGGCCCTCAACTTCTACGGCTTCGGCAACGAGACCGGCGCCTCGGGCCCCGACGATTTCTTCGAGCTGCGACAACAGCAGTACCTCGTGCAGCCCGGGGTCGCCTTCCCGCTCGGTCGCGGCGAGCGGGGGCGTCTGTGGCTCGCGGCGGCCTTCAAGCACCAGCGCACCGAGCCCGAGGCCGGGAGCTACTTCGCGACCACGGGCGGTGCCTACGGAGACGGGGACTTCACCCAGCTCGGCGCCGAGGGCGGGGTCCGCTGGGACACGCGCGACGTCGCGAATTTCGCCACCCGCGGCCTCTACCTCGACGTGACGGGCGCCATCTATCCCGCGTCGCTGGACGTCACCGACCCGTTCGTCACGCTGTATGGCGAGATCGCGACGTATCTGTCCGTGGGGCGCCCGGCGGTCGCCACGCTGGCGCTGCGCGCTGGTGGTGGGGACGTCACGGGCGACCGGATCCCGTTCCACGAGGTCGTCTACGTGGGCGGCGCCCGCACGGTGCGCGGATACCCGGAGCACCGCTTCGCCGGCGGGCCGGGGGTGTGGGGCAATGCCGAGCTGCGGATCAAGCTGTTCGACATCTTCATGGTCCTGCCGGGCGAGCTGGGCGTCGTGGGGCTTGCCGATGTAGGTCGGGTTTACCTCGACAATGAGACATCCGACGTCTGGCACGGCGCGGCGGGCGGAGGGCTCTGGCTCTCGTTCCTCAATCGCCGCAACACGCTGACCGTATCACTCGCGCAGAGCCCCGAGCAGACGGGTGTGTACGTGCGCGCGGGCTTCATGTTCTGAGATGAAGCCGGACGGCGGATTCCGCTGCGACGTTCCGTCCCTGGATCTGCTGACCCGCCTCGCGGGCGAGCCGCTGCCGCACGGGCTGCGCGCGGGCCGCGAATCGAAGACCTACTTTCGGGACGTCTATTACGATACCGCGGACGGGAGCCTCGAGCGCCGCGGGCTCACCTGCCGGTTCCGCTACTTCGTGGATGACCGCCGCGTGCTGACGATCGCCCTCGGCGGCCGCGGCCAGGGCGCCGTCGTCACGCCGGCGCAGGCGGTGGAGGCGCCCGTGGCCGAGCCCGATGCCGCGACGGCGTTCGCGGGCGGATCGGAGCCCGCGCGCCGGCTGCGCGCGCTCGTGGACCCCGCGCGGCTGCAGCCGGTCGCCGACCTCGAAACGGAGCGGATCGTGCGCGTGGCCAGCGGGCGGTGGCCGTCGCGGCCGCGGTTCGAGCTGGCGTACGACGCCGTCACGGTGGCCGCGCGCGGGATGTCCGGCCGGTTCCAGGAGCTGGTGATCCGGCGGCTGCGCCCGGGCGCCCCGCGTCTCGAGACGCTCGCGCAGTCGCTGCTGGACGCGCACGGCCTGCGGCCCGTCCTGGTCGACCGGCTCGACCGGGCGCAGCAGCTGATGCGCGCGCTCGAGACCGACGCCCTGGCGCGACACGTGCAGCCCGGCCGCGCCGTCGCGGTCCTGGCGCTGGACGAGGGGCGGGTCGCCCTGATTGCCGACGGCGGGGCCCTGCGGCTGCCGGTGCTCGAGGGGAGCGGCGAAGAGGCATCCCGCCGGCTGCTGCGCTCGACGTTCGGCCACGCGACCGCCCAGCTCGCGCCGCTCGGCACGGTCCCCGGCGGCACGAGCCGGCCCGCGCTCGAGGTGTGGCTCGCGCTGCGCGTCACGGTCGACGCGGCGCCGCCCGGGGGCGCGGTGATCGAGTGGCTCGCGTTGGATGACGTCGTGGCGCGCGTCGGGTCGCCGGCCCTGCGCGATCCCCTCACACTCTCGGCGCTCACCCTGGCGACCCGCTCCGACCTGGTGGCGCAGGCGCTGGCCGGGGCGGCGGCGGTCGCGCGGCCGCGGGTGCGCCGGCCTGGGCGCGCCGCACCTGCCGCGGGCGCGCCGGAGCAGTACCTCAACCCCGAGCTGAGCGCGCTCGAATTCAACGCCCGCGTGCTCGCGCTCGCGGAGGATCGCGCGCTGCCGTTGCTCGAGCGCGTGCGCTTCCTCTCGATCTTCTCGGCCAATCTGGACGAGCTGTTCGTCGTGCGCGTGGCGGCGCTCAAGCAGGCCGTGGCGGAGGAGGCCGACCGCGCGGGCCCCGATGGCCTGACGCCCGCCGCGCAGCTCGACCTGGTGGCCGTGCGCGTGCGCCAGCTCGCGGCGCGTCAGGCCCGGTGCCTCGCGGAGTGCCTCCCCGCCCTCGCCGCCCAGGGGATCCTCATCCGGCCGTGGGCCGAGCTGGACGAGACCCAGCGCGCATCGGCGACGGACTACTTCGAGCGGCAGATCTTTGCGCTGCTCTCGCCCCGCGCCATGACCCAGGCGCCCGGGCACCCGTTCCCGCAGCTCCGCAGCCTCGCCCTCTCGCTGGCGGTCATGGTGCGGGACCCCCGCACCGGTCCCTACCACTTCGTCTATCTGCGCGTACCGCCCGGTGCTTCACGCTTCGTCCCGCTCGCGGGCGGCGACGTCCTGGTGCCCCTCGAAGACGTGATCCGGGCCAACCTGGCGCGGCTCTACCCCGCGTGGCAGGTCGAGCATGCGGCGACGTTCCGGGTGACGCGGGGTGGCGATGTGCACGTGGACGAGCGGGCCGCCGCGGACCTGCTGCTGGCGCTCGAGGAGGAAGTCGAGCGCCGCCCGTTCCAGGCGGTCGTGCGGCTCGAGATCGAGCGCGGCGTCCCGCCCCAGCTGCGGGACCTGCTGCTGCGCGAGCTGCGGCTGGAGCGCGAGAGCCGGGCCAGCCCGCTCGCCCCCGCCGACATCTACGAGGTAGACGGCCTGCTCGACCTCACCGCGCTGCGCGAGGTGGCCGACCTGCCGCGCCCCGAGCTCAAGTTCCCGCCGTTTGACGCGCGCGCGCCGCTCTCACCCGACCGGTCGATCTTCACGCTCCTCGCCGAGCGCGACGTGCTCGTGCACCACCCCTACGACGCCTTCGACGCGACCGTGGAGCGCTTCTTCCGCGAGGCCGCCGACGATCCCCACGTCGAATCGATCAAGTTGACCCTGTACCGGGCGGGCGGCCGCTCGGCGATCGTGGACGCGCTGGTGCGTGCGGCCGGCGCCGGCAAGGACGTCGCCGTCTTCGTCGAGGTCAAGGCGCGCTTCGACGAGGCCCGCAACATCGAGTGGGCCAAGACGCTCGAGCGCGCGGGCATCCACGTCGTCTACGGCCTGGTCGAGCTCAAGACCCACGCCAAGGTGGCCCTCGTGGCTCGGCGCGAGGAGGGCGGCGTGCGGCGCTACGTGCATATCGGGACGGGGAACTACAACGCCGCCACCGCGAGGCTCTACACCGATCTCGGCCTGCTCTCGGCCGACCCGGAGCTGGCCGCGGACCTGGGCGATCTGTTCAACGAGCTCACCGGCTCGTCCAAGGCGCCCCAGGCCGCCTACCGCCGCATCCTCGTCGCCCCGACGTACCTGCTGCCCCGCGTCATCGAGCTGATCGACCGCGAGGCGGCGCACGCCCGCGCCGGTCGCGGGGGACGCATCCGCGTCAAGCTCAACGGTCTCGCCGACGCCGAGATCATCGCGGCCCTGTACCGCGCGTCCCAGGCCGGCGTGGACGTCGCGCTCATCGTGCGGGGGATCTGCTGCCTGCGGCCCGGCGTGCCGGGCCTCTCCGAGCGGATCCGCGTGCGCTCGATCCTCGGCCGCTTCCTCGAGCACGCCCGGATCTTCGCCTGCGACAACGGGGGCACCCCGGAGTACTACATCGGCTCGGCCGACTGGCGCCCCCGCAACCTGCGCCGCCGCGTCGAGGTCGTTACACCCGTGCGCGATCCGGCCGCCTGCGCCCGGCTCGACGAGATCCTCACGACCGAGCTGGCCGACCCCGGCGCGTGGGAGCTGGGGCCGGATGGGGGCTATTTCAAGGCGGGGGAAGGGGGAAGGGGGAAGGGGGAAGGGTAAGGCGGGCGACGAACCGGCCACCACCTTCCTCACGTATGGTCAGGGCGCTATCCTGGCCGTCGCCCACGTGATGACCACCCGTCCACGCGGCGCCGGGCCGCTCGCCTTCGGGCTCACCTTCCTCTTCCTGCTCGCAGGGGCGCGGGCCGGGCTCGGGCCGGGTCACTGCCCGCGCCACGAGGCCCAGGGTGCCGGTACCCCGGCCGCCACAGACGCCCACAGACCCGGCCACGCGCAACCGCCGCCGGATGACCCGCACGCCGCCTGCACCTGCCTCGACGCCTGCCATGCCGCGGCCTCGACCCCGCTGTCCGGCACGCCCGTGGCAACGGTGGCGGTCGCCGTGCCGAGGGGACGCTTCCGCGTCTCCGACGAGGCTCAGGCGGCGCGCCGCGCGCCGACCCCGCACCTCCTTCCGCTCGCGAACGGTCCGCCAGCCCGGGTGTGACGTCGCAGGACCTCCCAGGCGAGACGTCAGACGTCAGACATCAGACGTCAGCCTGATAGGCTCGCGCGACCCAGACTGACGTCTGACGCCTGATGTCTGATGTCTCACGCGTCCACCCGGAGCTTACATGCGTTTGCCAGTCATGCTCGTCGGCGTCGCGTTCCTGGTCGCGCCCGCCGGCGCGGCCGCGCAGCACGCCGGCCACTCACACGACCATCCACACGAGGCCCAGCACTCACACCGGGGGCCGGGCCCGCACTTCATCGACGCGTTCTTCACGGAGAACCCCTACATCGAGCGCAAGGTGCGTCCCGACTTCTTCTTCGCGAGCGGCGACGGTGGCGACGTCGCCACGGTCCAGCTCGAGGTCGAGTGGGCGCTGGTACGCAACTTCTCGCTGATCATGCATGCACCGGTCCATCGCCTGATGCCCGAGGGTCTTCCCGCGGAGACCGGCATCGGCGACGTGAGTGTCGGAGCGAAGCTCGCGGCGATCGACGACCGCCGGCGATTCATCCTCGCCGTGGGTGCCGACGTCGAGTTGGCCACGGGCGACGAGACTCGCGGCCTGGGCGAGGACCACGCGGCCGTCGCGCCCTTCGTGCTCGCCTGGTGGCCCTTCGGCGCGGAACGCCGCTGGCTGCTGCAGGGCGGGGGGCACCTGGACGTCCCGCTCGAGGGCGAGGAGGACCCACACGCCGAAGTGAGCGTCGTGCTCTCCTGGACCTCACCACTCGGCGTCACACCGATCGTCGAGATAATCGCTGAGTTCTCGACCGGCGGCGGGCCGGTCAGCTGGGCGCTGGCGCCGGAGTTCCGCTGGGAGTTCGCCGAGGCGTGGGAGGTCGGCGCCGCCGTGCGGATTCCCGTCGATGGCCCGAGGGAGGAGGACTACCGTCTGGCCCTTGGCCTGATCCGGCACTTCGCCCTGCCGCAATAGGCGGGAAACGGGAAACGGGAAACGGGAAACGAAACGGGAAACGGGAATCGAACGAGCCGGGTAGCGCATCGCTCCCCGGCTCGTTCGGCGCAGCGAAACGGCTGCGGAGACCTCGCACGCAGCGGGACGATACGACACTCGTGCCCAGGAGGCAAGTGGCGTGACCGCACGCACACGGTATCCGTCACCCAGCCGAAGCGCAGTACCGAATTCACGCATGGTGCATCAGATTCCCGCGTGCCTGCGGCTTCCGCCTCCCGTCTCCCGTCTCCCGGCTATTCCCGCCGGCTCGGCCTCTTCTCGGCCACGATGGCGGTGATGGGCGGCATCATCGGCTCGGGCATCTTCCTCGGGCCGCAGGTCGTGGCGCAGCGGGTCGGCAGCGCGCGGCTCACGCTCACGGCGTGGGTGCTGGGTGGCGTGATCGCGCTGGCGGGCGCGCTGTGCTTCGCCGAGCTCGGCGCGCGGCGGCCCCGCGCGGGCGGCGGCTACGTGTACCTGCGCGAGGCCTTCGGCCCGCTGCCGGCCTTCCTCTACGGGTGGACGCTGCTCCTCGTGATCGCCACGGGCGCGATCGCGGCCGTCGCGGTCACCTTCGCCAGCTACACGGTGTCGCTGCTCGGCCTGGCACCGGACGCCGCGGTCCCGCTCGCCATTGGCGCGATCGTGTTGCTGTCGGGCGTCAACTATGTCGGCGTCAAGCCCGCGGCGATCACCCAGAACATCTTCACCGTTCTCAAGCTGCTGGCGCTGGCGGTGCTGATCGTCGCCGGCCTCCTCGCTGCGCCCTCGGCCGTCCTGGGCCGTCCCGGGCCGTCCGGGGCCGTCCCGGTGGGTTGGGTCGCGCTGGGGACGGCCCTGGGCTCCGCGCTGGTCCCGGTCCTGTTCGCCTTCGGTGGCTGGCAGCAGACCAATTTCGTGGCCGAGGAGATCGTGGCGCCCGAGAAGAACCTGCCGCGTGCGCTGATTCTTGGCGTGGCGGGGGTGATCGCCGCCTATCTGCTCGCGAACGTCGCCTATCTCCGGACACTCGGCGCCGCCGGGCTCGCCGCGAGCGCCGCACCCGCCGCCGACGCCATGGAGCGCGCGCTCGGCGTCCCGGGCAGGACGCTGATCAGCGCCGGGATCGCGGTCTCCACGTTCGGCTTCCTGAATCTCGTGATCCTCGTGTCGCCGCGCGTCTATCAGGCCATGGGGGCAGACGGCGTGTTCTTCCCGGGCTTCGCGCGGCTCCATCCCGAGTATCGCACGCCCGGCGTGGCGATTGTGTTCCAGGAGCTGTGGGCGATCGTGCTCGTGATGACCGGCACCTACGGCCAGCTGCTCGACTACGTGGTGTTCGGGGACTGGATCTTCTTCGGGCTGACCGCGGCGACTCTGTTCGTGGATCGCTCCCGCGACCGGAGCGGTCAGGGAAGTCCCGGCTTTCGCGTACCCGCGTACCCCTGGATCCCGGCACTCTTCATCCTCGGCGCGCTCTACGTGGTCGCGAGCTCGATCGCCGTCAACCCGGGCAACGCGTTGCGGGGCGGGGGCCTGATCGCGCTCGGAGTCCCGGTCTACGCGTTCTGGCGCCCGAGATTGATGGGGGAAGTGGGAAGAGGGAAGGGGGAAGGGTAAGGCCCAGCACCCTGCCCTCCATACACCTGCTCACCATCCGTGCGTCTACCGCGCCTGTGCGTCTGCTGTCACCTACTCCCTTCCCACCAGCGTCTCGTCCCGCTTGATCACGTACCGGCTGATCTGCCACTGGCCGGCGATCTTCTGCCACAGCGCGAGCGTGTAGCCGGCGTCCTCGATCCGGCCTCGCGGTCCGTCGAACCCGTAGCGGTACGTCCCCGTTTCCAGGGCCATGTCGCCGGCGCGCGCCACGATGATCGTATCGATACTGAAGGTGAGCGACGCGTTGGCCTGCACCAGCCAGGCGGCGAGGGCGCTGCGGATCGCGGCGGCGCCGTCCACGGGCGGCAGCGTCGGAGGGTAGAGCCGCGCGTGCTCGGCGAAGAACGTGCCCGGCGTCGTGGTGTCCCGGGCGGCGACGATCCGGTCGATCCGCTCGCGGGCCGCGCGGATCGCGGCGACTTCGGCGGCCGGATCGGCCTGGGGCGCGCAGCCCGCGGCGGCGACGGCGAGAGCGGCAAAGACGTAGCAGGCAAACGATCGCATGTGTGCTCCGAACCGAGTCTGGTATGAGGGAATTCTACCCGTTCTACTGTATCGTGCCACCCGTTTTTCCCATCTGTGCGTCTGCGCGCCTGTGCGTCTTCTGTCATCTGTCCGTCTGTCCGTCTGCTGTCAAATATTCGGAGTGGTACATGCGCACGAACTCGAACAGGTAGCTCACGGCCAGCGGGCCGATGAGCAGGCCCAGCAGTCCGAAGAACCGCACGCCCGCGAACGCGCCCACCAGGGTGATCAGCGGGTGGATCTGCGCCCAGCGGCGGAACACGAGGGGCCGGATCACGTTGTCCACGTTGCCGACGACGAGGAGACCCAGCGCCGCCAGGCCGATCGCCGCCGGCGTCCGCCCCTCGAGCACGAGCGCGATGACGCCGGGGATCCACACGACGCCGCTGCCCACGACCGGCAGGATCGCGAACACCATCGTCACGACGCCCCAGAACAACGCGTCCGGCAGGCCCGTGATCCAGAACCCCAGGCCCACGAGCGCTCCCTGAATGAAGGCGGTCAGGCCCGTGCCGATCAGGGTGGAGATCGTCACGCCCTCGAAGCGCTCGCGCAGCTTGTCGGCGTTGGCGGCGGAAAAGGGGATATAGCCGCGCACCGTTTCCCACGTCTTGCCGGGCGAGGTGAGCAGGTAGAAGAGACCGAAGAACGCGATCGTCAGGTTCAGGGCGAGCCGCGTCGCGGTGCCGACGAGGCCGAAGGCGCTGGACCCCATCCACGACACGAGCTTCTGGCCCAGCCCCGCCACCTGGGAGCCCACGTCGACGTTCGCGATCCGCAGCTCGCCGAGGCGGGCGAGGATCGGACTCCTGATCACCCCGCTGGCGATGTCGCGCGCCTCGGCCACGATCAGCCCGGCCAGCGACACGCCCGGGATCAGGATCAGGAACACGCCGAGCGCCACGACCAGGCTGGCGGAGAGGCGGGGCGGCAGGCGCCGGATGAGCCACTGGTGCACCGGGGCGAAGATGACGTAGAGCACGGGGATGCCGATGAGGCCGGCCGCGTAGGGCGCCAGGGCGATGCCCAGACCGATGACGAGCGCCCAGATGAGGGCGCCGGCGCGTGTGCGGTCGGAGTCCAGCAGCGGCATGCGCAAGACTACCGTTGAAGCGTGGAACACGCCAGCGGCGGCACGGCTTGAAACTCTCCCCGTGGAGGCGCTATCTAGATAGACCTCACCCCCGTCAGACGGTGAGGTCCCCGTTCCCCCTCTCCTCGTCCGAGGAGAGGGGGTCAGGGGGTGAGGTCCTTTCCACGGAGGCCTGATGCATCGCCTGCGTTTGTCGTTCCTCGCCGTCCTCGCGCTCCCGGCGGCGCTCGCCGCCCAGGGGATGCGGCTCAACGTTCCCTACACCCGCTTCGTGCTCCCCAACGGCCTCAACGTGATCCTGCACGAGGACCACTCCACGCCTACCGTGAGCGTGAACGTGTGGTACAACGTCGGCTCGGGTCGCGAGAAGCCGGGTCGTACGGGCTTCGCCCATCTGTTCGAGCACATCATGTTCGAGGGATCGGGGCACGTGCCCGAGGGGAAGTTCGACCAGTGGCTCGAGGCCGCGGGCGGGGACAACAACGGCTCCACCAACACCGACCGCACGAACTACTGGGAGAACGTGCCCAGCAACGCGCTCGAGCTGGCGCTGTTCGTCGAGTCCGACCGGATGGGCTACCTGCTCGACGCGATGTCGCCCGCCAAGGTGGACGGCCAGCGCGACGTCGTGAAGAACGAGCGGCGGCAGTCCTACGAGAACCGGCCCTACGGCATGGCGTGGATCGCGATCTCGGAGAACATGTACGCGCCCGATCACCCGTACCACTGGCCCACGATCGGCTCGATGGAGGACCTGTCGGCGGCGAGCTACGAGGACGTGGTCGAGTTCTTCAAGCGGTACTACGCACCCAACAACGCGAGCCTCTCGATCGCGGGCGACATCGATCCGG
>Ga0187892_10005523_pt1 | contig 19784 bp, 15 predicted proteins | sample MA1701073metaG_FD_139345 | JGI IMG/M metagenome (GOLD analysis project Ga0187892, IMG submission 139345) | Bio-ooze microbial communities from a basaltic lava cave in the Kipuka Kanohina Cave System on the Island of Hawaii, USA - MA170107-3 metaG ...
GGAGCGGGCGGGTTGGGGGCCGGGTCGGGCGGCGGCGCGGGCTTTGGCTCGGCCGGTTCGGGGGCAGGAGCGGGTTTAGGCGTCACCGGCGGAGGAGGAGGAACTGGCCTAGGCGCGCGTGGCGCTTCCGGCGCGGGGGGCTCGACGGCCACGTCGCGGGCGGGCGTCCGGTCGGTCAGGCGGGCGACGAGGACGATACCGACGAAGGCCGCCAGGAACCCGGCGGCCAGGGCCAGGCGGCCGGTCCAGGCGGGCCGGGCAACCGGCAGGGTGCGGCGGAACCGCGACGTCTGCGGACGGACCCTTCGGGCGATGCCTTGCAGAATTTCCTGTCGATCCTGCGGATCGAGATCCGCACCTCCGGTTCCGATGATCTGGGAGGTGCGGCGCAATTCGTCGCGCTCGCGACGGCAGTCGGCGCAGCCGACGAGATGCTCCTGGAGCCGCCGGGCCTCATCGGGATCGAGCGCGCCGTAGAGGTCCGCGGCGATCCATTCCTTGCATTCGGGACAAGACGCCATAAAACTCCTCCGGGGGTGAATGCCCTCCGGCATGCGGGAGGTTTACATGAAAATCAGAGGAGCCTTCTCAGCTTCAGGTTGTCGCGGAGGGCAACGAGGGCGCGGTGCAGGTGGCTCTTCGCGGCGCCGACGGAGATCCCCAGTCTCTGGGCGATCTGGGTCAGCGGAAGCCCCTCCTCATGGCATCGCAGGAAGACCTCGCGCTGGCGGTCCGAAAGGGATTCGAGCGCCTCGTCGATGGCTTGGGCCAGGTCGGCGCGGCCCGCGGGGTCGTTGGGGGCTGCGGGCGGGGCGGCGACCCGGGCGGCCACCAGGGTAATCTTTGCCCGGGAGCGGAGGCGCTTGGAGCAGAGGTTGAGGGTCGTGCGGTAGAGCCAGGAGAAGAGCTGGCCTTCCTCGCGCCAGGACCGCAGCGCCTGGAACGCGGCCACGAACACGTCCTGCGCGACGTCGAGGGCCTCGTGGCCGTCGCCCAGGAACCGGCGGGCGACGCCAGCCACCCGGTTCAGGTACCTCTCGACCAGGGCGTCGAACGCGGTGCGGTCGCCGCGCTTGAATCGCGCGATGAGCTCCGAATCGCCCGGTTCTCCCATGGCCCCGCTTGAGTATACACTTCTGATAGCGGCCGGTTGCGGCGGTGCTTCCCTAACAAAACAAACCGTTTGATTTGTTAGGGGATTTCGTTGAGGGTGTAGGCGCCGGCGGGGTGGACGAGCGGGTCGCCTTTCGGGGAGCGGACGCCCCGCGCCTGGATAAGGTACACGCGGTCCCGAACGAGAGGCGGGAGCGTCAGGTCAACCGAGCGGCCGTCGGTGGAAACTTCGACCTTCTCAACCGCGGCCCGCGTACGATCCAACTCGGGAGACCCGTAAGCGCCGGTGTACTCGTAGCGGTAGTGCTCGACCTGGTACGACGCGGGGTCGGCGGCCGTTTTCGCCTCGGGCGGGAGCGTGAATACGAGCCGGAAGCCCCGCGGCCGCGCGCGGATCTCCTGGATTTCGAAGGGTGTCTCGCCCGTGAAGTCGATCCGGTAGACGGCGCCCCGGTCCGGCTGGGCCATCCACCCGGGCTCCGTGATGCTGCCGACCCAAAGGCGGCCCTTGGGATCGAAGGTCAGGCAGAGCGGCCCCATGAGCCCCTTTCCCCAGAACGGGAAACACGCTCCCTGAATTTCGCCGTTGACCCGCTCGACATTGGCGCGGATGATCGCCCCGCCATACATGAGTTCCGCCATGAAGATCTGCCCCGCGAATGGCCCGAACTTGCCGCCCGTGGCGTCATGCGTCACGCCGTTGATCGAGCGCGCCCAGGCATACGGCACCCAGACGGTCGCCCTACCCGGCGGCTTCTTGGCGTGCTCTTTCTGCTCTGGGTTAGGGAACCCGTAAAACCGACCCGGGACGATGTGGCAAAGCTTGTTCGCCGCCACCCATTCGCCCTGATTGTCCGTGTAGAAAATTTCCCCTTCGGGGCCGGCGCACCACCCGATCGGGTTTCGGAACCCGAAGGCCACCTCTTCCCACGCCGGGTCGCTCCCCGGCCGGAGGCGGAGCATCGACCCCGACCCCGCCATCGTCCGGTTCGCGTAGGGCGCGTACGAAAGTACGAACGCCCCCGACTTGTCCCGCGCCAGCCCGTAGGCGTAGTCGTACGTGTCGGCGATCCCGTGCGGCAGTCCCGCCACGCGATCGAACCGGTCCGCCTTTCCGTCGCCGTCCGAATCGACGACCTTCGTCAGGTTCCGCCGGTGGAGGACGTAGAGACCGTCGCTCTCGGCGAGCATCGACAGGGAATCCTGGAAGAGACCCCCGGCGTAGTCCTCGAACGAGGCGTCGCGGCCGTCGTCGTTCGGGTCGCGCACCGCGAAAAGCTCGCCCTGCTTCATCGAAACGACGTACACGCGGCCGTCCCGCGGATGCGCCCCGATCGCGCCCGGCATCACGCGGTCCTCACCCGTCGCCGTCTTCGGCCGCGGGTAGGCAATCGCCCGGTAGCCCGGCCGTTCCAGAGAGCCCTCGACCTTGCCCGGATCCGAAAGGACCACGACGTCGAGCGGCGGCGGAGTTCGCGCCGGCGGGAGGCTGATCGTGACCGGACCGGCGAGCTTCCGTCCCGTCAGCCGCCACGTCTGCTCCCCGGCGCTCGTCCGGACGCGGACGCCGTCGGCCAGCCGGTCGTACCCCAGGAACGTGCCGGACCCTGCTTGCTTCTCGATCGCGACGGGGTTGCCCGTCACCGTGTAGGTCCGGATTCGCCCCTTCACGCTTCGCAGGAGGCGCGCCCCGGTGAAGACGGCCCGGAGCGACATCGCTCCCACGTCGTAGACGAAGAGGTCGTGGCTCGGGTAGAGGACCGTAAGGCTCTCCACGACGCTCTTGTCGGGAAGCACGACGGGTACCTGCGCCGCGAGCGGGCTGCCGTCCGGCGGGAGGGTCACGGCGACCGGCGGGAGCGGCTTCGGGCTTGGGGCGTCCCTGCCCATCGAGAGGTACGCCCACAGCGCTTCCTTCTGCTTCGCCGCGTCCCCTTCCAGCGCCGACCGGAGCGTCGCCGCCTGGCCCTTCTTGAAGATCTGCGGCATCGGCGTGCCCGGGTGGAGCCGCGACGGGTCTTCGAGCCAGCGCTCGAACCACTCGCGCCGGATCCGCCGCGTCACGGTCGTGAGCTCCGGCCCGATCGCCCCGGGGTCGGGCTCGTTCAGCTGCTGGCCCTTCCACAGGTGGCATGAGACGCACGAGTAGCCTTCGAAGCCGACGAGGCTCGGCCCCACGGGAGACAGCGTCGGGTCCTTCGAAACCGCCCCCGCCGGCGCGGGCGCGTCGGCGAGGTCCCCGTCCGCCTCCGCCAGCGCCTGGAGGATCGCTTCCGCATCTGCGCCGTACGCCGGCATGCGGTAGGTAAACCGCTTGTGCCGACCGCCGGAGACGCCCTCGCGCACCGACGTCGCCAGGTACTCGCGCGTGTACTTCGAGAAGGCGTCGGTCAGCCGCGGGGCCCGGAGGAACGGGATGAACTGCATGTACGCGCCGCCCATCGTGCTCGCGGCCTCCTCGAGGGGAGGCGGCCGGCTCCCGTCGCGGGTATGACAGCGCTGGCACCCGTGACGGTCGAGCAGACGGCGCCGCTCCTCAAACGGGGAGGGGTGCCGTTCGCGCGCCGCGACCGCGAGGTAGGCCTGCAGCGCCTTCCGCGTGTCCTCGTCCAGGGAAAAGCGGGGCCCCGAGCACGGGTCCCCGGGTTTCCGGATCGCGACGTCCGCCGGCGCCGCGTCGCCCATCCCCGGATGGCACTGCGCGCAGCGCTTCTCGCGGACGAGCGCGCGCCCGGCCGCTTCGACGCCGGAGACGCGGTGCCTCCGGGCGACCTCGTCGATCTCTTTCTGCGCGGGCGGCTCGGACGGCGCCTCATGCGGTTTCGACCACAGGTGGAGATAGGCCGCGATGTCGCGCGCGGACTCGGTGGAGACGGGAATCCGGGGCATCCGGCCGTCGGGATAGCGCGCCTGCGGGTTCCCCAGAAAGGCGACGAGGTCCTGCGTTGAAAGCCGGTCCGCGAGGCCTTCGAACGACCCGCGGCCAAGCGCCGGCTGTTCATCCCGCGGGATGTCCGGCACGAGGTGGCAGGCGGCGCACCCTAGAAAAATGAATTCCTGCCGGCCCTTCCGATGATCGCCCACCTTCGCTGAAGCTTCGGCGGGCAAGCCCGCCTTCGCGGCGGCCTCGCCGGCGGGGCGGCCGAGGACCTGGGCGACGATCCACCGTTCGACGTAGCCTTGCCGGTCGTCGGAGAAGAGCGCCGGCATGCGGGCGCCCGGACGAAGCTGATGCGGGTCCTTGAGCCAGTCGACGAGCCAGCCGCGGCTCACGCGCGCGGGCGCGTCGGCGAGCGAGGGCCCGGGCGCCGGATCGGTCACGCCGGGGAAGGCGGACGCATGGCAGCGGGCGCAGCCCAGGCGTGCCGCGACGTCACGCCCCCGGACGGCAAGCAGGTCGCGCGGTTCCGGGCCCGTATGCTTCAGCCGCCACGCCGGAAGCGGCTCGCGCGAGAAACCCTTCCCCTCCCAGCCGATCTGAAGGCGCGCGGGCACGTCGGGCAGCGAACGGAACTCGATCTTGAGAAGGTGAAGGCCCGGCTTCAGTTCCATCGTCGTGCCGCGAACGCGAGACGTCTGGCGCTCGCCGCTCCCTTCAAGAGCAAGCGCGCCATTCACCTCGATGCGCAGAGTCCCGCCCACGAAAGCGTCGAAGGCGATCGTGTCCGGCTCCTGGAGGAGAAGAAGGCCCGACCAGACGACTTCGAAGCGGCCGGGGGCCAGGCGCGGGTGCGGGCTGGAGTGGCCCAGCGTGAAGGCCGGCTTGGGGTCGATGCGCTCCAGCGATCCGCCGTCGTGCTCCAGCGACCGGTAGGCGGCCAGGAGCCCGGGCTTGAGGTCGTCTGCACTTTGGGTCAGGAGAAGAATCAACGCGAGGTGCATCACTTCCGCTCGATCCTATCCTTTCCTTCCGTCAGCCAGCTCAGCGAAAAGCGGGCGAAGACGATCCGGTCGTAGGCCTCTTTCTCTCCGCCCTCGTAGAGACAGCCGACCGACAGGTCAGGCAGCACGGTCAGGCACGAATAGGCCGCCGGACCGCCGTGGAGCAGCCGGGCGACCGGCCACGTCTTCCCTTCATCATAGCTTACTCGGACCGTGAGATTGTTTCGCCCCTTGCCGGCGGGATTGGAGAAGAGCAGCCGGTTCTTGTCCGACTTCTCCGCCAGCGTGTACCGGAGAATGGACGCCTGGCAAACGGGTTCGACCAGAGTCGCGTCGTAGACAGGCTCCGACCACGTGAGTCCGCCGTCCTTGCTCAGCGAAACCCCGCGCTCTCGCCTGGGACTCTCGTGGTTTCGCATATTGAGCATGAGCGTCCCGTCGGCCAGCTCCACGACCTGCGACTCGCCGAACTTGAGGGACGTTTTGCCGCCGAGCTGCCACGTCTTTCCGGCATCGTCGCTATAGAACACGTGCGACGCTTCTTCTTTCGTGCCCGTCGGCGTGTGATCGCAAGGGATCACGAACCGTCCGGTGCGGGTCTGGATTCCCACGCCGGGCCCCGTGGCGTACCAGGTCCAATCGGCTTTCTTCACGTCCTTGGTGATTTCGACGGGCTTCGACCACGTCTGTCCGTCGTCCTCGCTCTTACACACCCAGGCGGTGCGGGAGCCCTGACTCGTGCCGTCCACGATCTTCGCCTGCGGATCGACCCCCAGGTTATGGGTCAGGAGAAGCCAGATCGTCCCCGAATTGCGGTCGATTACCGGGCACGGGTTTCCGCACGTATTCGGGCCGTCGTCCCAAACCATTTGCATCGGGCCCCACGTCGCGCCGCCGTCGGAGCTGCGGCGGAGGACGAGGTCGATGTCCCCCCAGTCGCTCCTGTTCTTCTTCCGCGCTTCGCAGAAGGCCAACACGGTATTCTTCGACGTCACGATGACCGACGGGATGCGGAATGAATGGTAGCCCTCGGTCTTGGCGGTCCAAACGTCCGTCTTGACGGGCGCCTCTTGAGAGACGACGCCAAACAGCAGCGCAAGCACGCTCATGATTACGGTCTCCGGATGGTCCCGTCCCGCCCCCGCAGCCGCCCCCAATCGAGATCGAACGGCGGGTCGTCGACGATCGGGTACTTGGCCGCCTGCTCCTCCTTGAAGTCCACGCCCAGGCCGGGCTTCTCGTTGACCCAGAACATGCCGTCCTTGAGCTCCGGGCAGCCGGGGAAGACCTCCTTGAGCGCGTCGTTGAAGACGATCGCCTCCTGGATGCCGAAATTCCAGGTCGCCAGGTCGAGGTGGAGATTCGCCGCGTGGCCCGGGGGCGACACGTCGCCCGGGCCGTGCCAGGCTGTGCGGACGCGGAAGAAGTCGCAGAGCGCGGCGATCTTCCGCCCCACGCTGATCCCGCCCACCTGCGAGAGGTGGCAGCGGATGAAGTCGATGAGCCGGCCCGAGATGAGGTCGACCCATTCGTTGGGGTTGTTGAAGAGCTCGCCCATGGCAAGCGGGCAGGACGACTGCGAGCGCAGCACTTTGAAGTAGCCGACGTCTTCCGGCGCGAAGGGGTCTTCGATGAAGAACGGGCGGTACTTTTCCAGGTCCTTGCAGAGCTGGATGCCCTGGATCGGGTGGACGCGTTCGTGGACGTCGTGGAGGAGTTCGACCTCGTCGCCGCAGTCCTTGCGGACCTGTTCGAAAAGTTTGGGGACGATCCGGCAGTAGTCGGCGGGCTCGAACACCTTGCCGGAAAAGTGGCCTTCACCCTGAGGCGCCGGGGCTGCCCCGCCGCCGGCACCGTAGGTGGCCTGCCCGGGCACGCCGACCTGGATTCGGACGTACCGGTTCCCTTCGGCCATGAAGGCTTTCACCTTCTGAGCGACTTCCTCGACGGTCGCGCCGGAGGCGTGGCGGTAGACGGGCACGGCGACGCGGCACTTTCCGCCGAGGAGCTGATAGACCGGCATACCGGTGCGCTTCCCCTTGATGTCCCAGAGCGCCATGTCGACGCCCGAGAGCGCGTTCGTCAGGACGGGGCCGTTTCGCCAGTAGGAGCTCTGGTACATCGCCTGCCAGAGGTCTTCGATGTTGTCGGGGTCCTTGCCGCGGAGGAAGGGATCGAGGAAATGGTCGACCGCCTGGGCGACCAGGCGGGCGCGCTGGGTGAAAGTGGCGCAGCCGACCCCGTAAAGGCCCGGCTCGCTCGTTTCGACCTTGACGACGACCAGGCGGATCCTGGCCGGCGCCGTGAGGAAGGCTTTTACCTTGTTGATCTTGAGCGGGCTCCGGGGCGGGGCCTTGGGTTCCTGCTTGTCCTGAGCGAGCGCCAGCGGGCGCGAGCCGAAGGATGCGCGGACCGGGGCGCCGCCGCACCCCATGAGGCCGCCCAGGGCCGCCCCCTTGCCCAGCTCCGACAGGAAATGCCTGCGGTTCATCGGGTTCCCTCATCGCGACACGAAACGTCCCGGGAGCTTTCGTGTCGCACGACACGAAGCTCCCGGGACGTTTCGTGTCGCTCTTTACTTGTACGCCCCGCAGGGGACGGCCGCTCGCGTCCGTCCCCATATGTATGAAAGCGTATCTTGCCCTGGCGTTCGTGCCACTGTTTGCTGCGTGCGGCGCTTCAGCCGGTCCCGGCCCGGAGGCGGCCCCGCCCCCGCCACAAGAGAAGCGGCCGGCGCATGAGGCCGCCAATGCCGAATGGGCGAAAATCCTGGAGGAGGCGCTCAAAAACCAGGGCGTCGCCGAGCAGCAGCGAGTCCAGCAGTCCCTTCGGCACTACGAGCTCGCCCTGGCCTGGTTCAACAAGGGCGATTTCGAGAAGGCCAAAGTCGACGCCCAGAAGGCCGTCCAGGTATGGCCCGAGAATCTGGCCGCCCGGAAACTGCTTTCGGAAATCCTGGAGATCATCGTCGGGATCCCCGGCGGGACGACGACCCTGAGGACGCCGGCGGAGGCCGACGTCCGGGTCACGCTCGTCAAAGTCGAGCAGACCCAGCTCGAGATCACGATGCACCTCGTCCACGGGCAGCGCTACTTCGACGCCAAGATGTACGGGAGCGCGCTCAAGGAGTTCGAGAACGCCGAGTTCAAGATCGTCAACATGCCCTGGGAGGTCAAGGCCATGAACGACCTCCTCCCCCGGGTCCGCGCCAACATCGTCCGCGCCAAGAACGCGGCCAAGTAGCGGTCAGGCGCTCCAAGGGTTCACGACGGCGAGCCCGGGATATCCGAAGTGCCGTTCGTTCCGCGTGACGAGGCGCAATCCGTGATGGAGCGCCGTGGCGGCGAGAAGGCTGTCGACGGCGGGGGCAGGCCGATCGAGTTCAGCCAGGAGCTTTCCCCAACGGTCGGCCACATCCGCGGTTACCGAAAGCAATCGATCCTCGAATCGCGCCCGCAACTCGCCTTCGAGCCAGAGTCTCAGTTTCCCCCTGCGGGGTCCGTCTTCAAGCGCCTCCACTCCTCGGCGGATTTCTCCGAGGCTCAGGACACTGACGTGAAGATCTCCTTCCGGAACCCGCTCGAACCATTGAAGGACCCTGCGGTTGGGACGCGGCCGCGCCGGCTCGCAGAGGACGTTCGTATCCAGGAGATAACTCACAACGACACGTCCCGCACGGGCGACCGGTCTCGTTCAACCTTCAGATCGATGCCCCCCAGCGGCGAACGGCGCATGAACTGGACGAAAGAAGAACCGCGATCGGCGAGCCGAAGAAAATCCTTCTTGGAAAGGACGATCACCGCCGTCTCGCCCCGCACGGAAATCGCCTGGGGCCCGTCGGTCTGGGCCGAGCGGACGAGCTGGCTGAGCCGGGCCTTGGCCTCCTGAAGCTGCCAGGACCGTTTGGGAGTCACGGGGACCCTCCATTCAGACTAGTCTGACTAGTCTTTAATCTAGCCTTTCGACGTCGTCCCGTCAAGGCCAGGGGTCCCCCGACGTGATGTTTTCGGCCAGCTCCTACTCGTCGCCGTCCGGCCTGCCGTCGTTGTCCCTGTCGATGCCGATCCTCCGGCCCGTTCCGGGCGGGACGCATGTAAAGGTCAGCTCGTTGTCCTTGCGTCGGGCCAACAACCGGAGCGCCGCGTCCGGCAGAAGCGCTTCCGACGAGCGGTCGGTCCGCCAGCGCCCGCCGCCCGCGTAGAGGTACCCCCGGCCCCCGCCCTTGGCCACGAGCTCGCAGTCGCCGGCCTGGGTCCGCGCGATGAAAAGCGCCAGCCGGGCCGCCACCGCCCCGGCGTTGTCCCGCGTGAGCGTGACCTGCTGGCCAACGATGGGCTTCAGGTTGCTGTCGAAGGCCAGCATGAACTGCTCCATGTTCTTGCGCTCCATGAAACCCTCGAAGGTAGGCGGGATTCCCTCGGGGTTTCCCGGGTCGACGGGGCTGAGCGTCCGGGGCGGGCGCTGGAGGAAGAGCACCGTGCTGTGGAAGCGGAAGAGCGTGTCCACCGAACCGTCGTGGAAGAAGCCGAAGCCTCGCACCTGGTCGCCCATGAACGGGTTCTCCTGCGCCGGGTCCGGGTTTTCAGGAAGGAAGAAGGGCGCCTTCGGCATCCCGAACATGCCGACCTTCTGGTACATGTTCCGGAGGTGCGGGATCTTGAAGACCTGGGGCTCCCCTTCAAAGGAAAACCGGCCGTCCGAGCCGAAGAACCCCGGCCGGGGGACGCCGAAGGAGGCGTTTCCGGCGGGGTCGAGCACGTGGCAGCCGTTGCAGTCGAAAAAGCTGTCCGTGCGGCGGGCGGGGTTCGTGAACAGGTCGCTCCCCGCCTGCTGGGCGGCGGTGAGGGAATTGTCGAGGGCGCGCACAGGATTGGGCGGGTACGTGATCTGAAGGGCAAAGTCCACGAACGCTTCCATCTGGGCGGCCGTGAGCATTTCGTGGCGCCCGTTCAGGCCCGGGAAGGCGACGTTGAAGGCCCGGAAGGCCGCCCGCTCGTCGAACGCCCCCCCGTCGGGCTGGGCGCTCGCCCCCTCGCCGCGACGGTCGCCGCGCCAGTGCATCGAACCGTGGTTGTCCATCCCCCGGAGGCTCTGGGTGCTCATGGGCCCCTTCATGGGCCGGTGGTTTCGCACGACGCCGAACGGTTCAGGCGGGACCGTGAAGACCCCGTTGTTGACGATTTCGTCGCCGTCCGGGTCCCCGAGGTCCCACGCCAGGCCGTCGAAATCGCCGAAGACGTGGCAGCTCGCGCAGGCCGTGTCCCCGTGGCTCGAGGTGAACGAAGCGTCGTAGAGAAATGGCCGCCCCCGCCTGACGCTCGCCGGCTCGGGGTTGAAGAGCGGGAGGTGCGCGATCTCCATCTTCGACCGCGTGTCGATGATCGATACCGAATTGTCGAACCGCGTGAGCACATACAGCCGGTCCCGCGACTCGTCCAGCGCCAGGCCGCAGGGCCCGCCGCCGGACACGGGGATCTGGCGCGCCAGGTCCGGGGTGAACGTGTTCGACTCCAGCTCGGCGGTGTCGTAGACCGCGACCTCTCCGGTGCCGAAGCAGGCGACGTAGAGCGTCGACCCGTCGCAGGTCACCTCCATGTCCAAGGGGAAGGCCACGCTCCGGCTGTTCTCCTCGGTGGAAATCGGCGCGCAGCACGTGTCGAAGTTGATGTGCTTGTTGAGGTGGATCGGATTGACCCTGGGCGCGCCCCCGAGGACCGTGATCCGGCTCTCGGCGATGTGCCCCCGGACGGTGCGCCGCGTCGGGTCCAAAGTCTTGAGGAACGTGCCGGCGCCCTCGAACCGCACGTGGTTCCGCGCGTCGGTATTGGAGACGTAGACGCGCCCGGTCTTCGGGTTCACGGCCATGTTGAAGAGGACCGTCCCCACGCCGGAGAAGGAGCCGACCTCGCCGGGAACAAGGGTCGGAGGGGTGGCGTCCGCGTCGATCGCGAAGACGTCCTTGTCGGGAAGCGAGAACCTCACCTTGGAGTCCCAATTCCGCTCGATCTCGTCCAGCCAGTGTTCGCGATCGTCATGGCCGGGCGCCAGCGGGTCCGAATACTTCCGGCGCTTGACGATCAGGCTGGTCGGCGGCTGGGCGAGGCCGGCATGATTGACGTGCGGGCCGGGCTGCCTCCCGTTGGCGGTCACCACCTGCTCGAAGACCGTCGTGGTCCGGTTCCCGGTGAGAAACCCGGCCGCATACACCCGGGAGCCGTCCGGCGTCACGGCGAGCGCGCGGGGGGTGTCGCAGAAAAGTCCGAGGATGGCCAGCGGCGTCCCGCCCATCGAGTCCCCCGGGTTCCGGGCGTCAAACACCCAGACGTCCGCACGGTTGACGCCGGGCGTCGTGAGCTGCGGGTCGTAGGGCACGTTCTGCCCCCGATGCGCGGTGGTCACGAAGGCGCGCCCCCGGTGGCGGCCGGCGAAGACGATGTCGCGAGGCTCGTCGCCTACGAGAAGCGTCCGGACGACGCGGCCCGCCGGGTGGCGGTCGTCGGGGTGCGGGTCGTTGCCGTGCCGCAGTTCGACGATGCTGACGCTGTCCGAAAGGTGGTTGACGACCCACACCTCCTTGTCGGTCCGGGCGGCTACCGCAACCGGCTCCAGGCCCACCGGGACGGAGCCGCGGTGCGTCAGCCCCCGTCGCGTCACTCGGAAGACTTCCAGACGGTTGTCGGGGATGTTGCAGACGAAGAGGGTCTGCCCGTTCGGGGAAAGGGCCACCGGGCGGACGGGTCCGGACTCGAAGAGGACGTAGGGAGGCGGGCCGGCGGCAGGCGCCCCCTGAGGGGCCGCGGAGGAGCCCAGGAGGATCACGACCGCGAGGGTCGGCAGGATGCGAAGGGCGGAAGTTGGTTGGGTCATGGCCTCTCTCCAATCGGTATCATGAGGCGGGTCACGATTCCGATTCGGAATTCGGCGGGGTTCGTTTGACCCATTTCGCGACCCATATGCAAGAATCGATGCGCGCCCCTGGAGACCGAGGAAGGACGTAAGGAAGTCGGAGGGTTCACATGGCAATTCCGTTCGCCCTCCTCGTCGCTCTCATTGCGGGCCAGGACTCCGCCGCGCCGCCCGAGTTCAAGGAGGTCCGGGAACGCATCCAGGAGGCGGTTCGCGCCGGGCAGGCGCCGTCGCTCGCCCTGGCGGTCGTCCGCGACGCGAAGGTCGTCTGGGCCGAGGGTTTCGGCGTCGCCGACCTTGAGAGCAAGACCCCGGCCACCGCGGACAGCGTCTACCTGCTGGCGTCGGTCTCCAAACCCCTCACCGCCACGGGCCTCATGGTGCTGAAGGACCGCGGACTCGTAGACCTGGACGCGCCGGCCAACCGCTACCTCGGGGAAGCGAAACTCCGGGCTTTCGTCGGGACGGCCGACGAGATGACCTTGCGCCGGCTCGCCAACCATACGGCGGGAATGCCGCTCCACTGGAACTTCTTCTACGAAGGGACGTCGCCGCCCTCGATGGACGAGACGATCCGCCGCTACGGCTTCGCGGCCTGGGCCCCCGGTGACGAGTGGGCCTACTCCAACCTCGCCTTCGGCATCCTGGATTACGTGACAGAGCGGGTCTCGAAATCCCCCTGGCGGGAGTTCATGGGGAAGAACGTCTACGACCCGCTCAAGATGACGCGCACGTCGGACCGCGTGCGGCCGGGCCTCGAGCCGCACGCGACGGCTCAGTACGATCCGGACAAGGCAGGCCGCTTCGTGCGTGTGCGGCCGTACCGGTTCGATCACGCGGGCGCTTCGGCCGTGTGGAGCAGCGCGAACGACTTGGCGCGCTTCATGATCGCTCACCTCCAGGACGGAGCGATCGACGGCGTCCGGGTCCTGAGCGAGGAGTCCACTCGAGAGATGCGGAAGCAAACCTCCCGCAGGGCCGACGGCGGGGGCAGCGGCGTGGGCTGGGCGGTCGGCCCATTTGCCGGGCAGCCCAGCTTCTCGCACGGCGGCGGCATGCCGGGGGTGACGACGTTCGTGGCGGGCTTTCCGGACGGCAAGAATGCGCTGATTGTCCTTTCCAACCGCAGCGGCGCGGCGATCGTGCACGACGTCGCCCGCCGCCTGGGCCGGATCCTCTATCCGGACCCCCGTCCCGACCCGGCGAGCCCCCGCCCGTCCGCCGACAAGAAGGAAGGGAGCGTGGCCGGGACGTGGAAGGGAAAAGTGGCGCACTTCGCAGGCGACATTCCGCTTGCTCTCACGATTGCCGAAGGCGGCCAGGCGACGGCCCAGTGGAAGGAGCGGCCGGCGGCGCTCCGTCAGCCCTCGATCCGGCCCGGGCACTTCTCCGCCGAAATCGAAGGCGACCTCTCGACCGGCACGGGCTTTGCCGGCACGCCCGCGCTGCGTCTTCAGCTGCGCCGCGAGGGCGAGCGGCTCACCGGTGTCCTCATGGCCCAGGCGCCGTCGAACTTCTGCCTGTCCTCCTGGGTCGAGCTCCGGAGGTCCGGGGATTAGGCGCCGGACCGCTACGCCCGCCGGCGCGTGTGCCCGGTGACGGTCCGATGGCAACGATGTTTCGCACCGACATGTTGCAGAAGCTGCCCGGACCGTCCGGGACGATGAGGATGTGCGTCCCGCTCAGCGCCCAGTGCTGCTTGCTCTTGACCGTGTACCGCGCGCCATTGTCGGTGCGAACCTCCTCGGGTCCCAGGGGGTCCTCCAAAAGGCATCCTTTTGCCGAACTTGACCCACCTTCGCACGTCTAAAACAAGGTGCACCTCGGGAGGACGTATGCAGCGACTCGCTTGTCTCATCGCCATTCTATCGTTGAGCGCTTGTAAACCGTCGCCTCCCGAGGAAGCGCCGACCGGCGCATCCGATCAGGCAACCGGGAAGGTCTCCAGCGCAGCCGCCGGTGCCACTGTGCTCCCGTCAACCTACAAGCTGTCCGGTCCCTACACGCATGCAAATCTCAGTGTATTTCTCATCCACAAGCCCGGCGTTGCCAAGGATTCGGTCGACTACTTGACGCTCGAGGAGGCGCTCAAGGCGAAGACGCTCAACGTAACGGAAAAGTCCGATGGGGCGCAGGTCAACAGGATCGAAGTTGAGAACGCCGGCGATCAGCCGGTCTATTTGCAAGCGGGCGACACCGTCAAGGGGGGAAAGCAGGATCGGACGATTGCGGTCGACTTTGTCCTACCCTCGAAGTCTGGAAAGCGGGAGATCGACGCCTTCTGCGTTGAACCGGGCCGTTGGGCTCAGCGGGCGTCGGCCGGAGGGGTCTCCACCTTAGCAGCCGCGTTCGAACCTGCCGAGGCGCCCGTAGCGACGAAGGAGCAAAAGCTGGCGGTCAAGCTTGAAAAGAGCCAGGACAAGGTCTGGGAAGAAGGGCGGAAGGCGAACGCTGAATTGATCGCAAAGTCAGCCGCTGCCAGGGTCAGTAGTGCCGGCATCACGGGTGTCTTCGACTCGTTTGTTCTCGCGACTGAGGACCCGGCGGTACAGAAGAAGACCTCAGAATACACGGACGCACTCGGCCGAATTGCCGAAGGCAAGGTGGACGCCGTCGGGATGGCGTTCGCCGTGTACGGCGAGCCAAGTACGGCGGAAATCTATTCGGGCCCCGGGCTCTTCAAGAAGCTCTGGCCGAAGCTCGTCAAAGGAGCCGCGCTTGAGGCGCTCTCCAAGAAATCGGATAAGCCGCCCACGAAGCAGGTCACGGAGGAGGACATCCGGATGCTCATGGCGCAGGCCTCAGACGGGAAGACAGCCAGGAGGGAGCTGTCTCCCGACGTTGCGATGGAGACAGTTGACGGGACCCGGTCGGCGACGTTCGAGACCAAGGTCAGGGGCGAATTCCTCCACCGACAGGTGGTCTCGAAGTAATCCCTGGCTTCCTTCGACCGTCGCCGCGAAAGCGGCGATACCGCCGCGCCCGTGCGCCGCTACTACGGCCCGGTCTACGGCCCGGCCCGCCAGTAGGGTATCGAGAATCCGCGGGCCTCTCCGGGTCCCGCGCGGGCCAGGATCGGCGTCGGTCGGGAGACGCTCCCCCGGGGACCGCTATCTCCGGAGGCCGGATTCGGTGCGCGCACTCTCGATACGCCGACCGATCGGTTAGTGGTGATTGCTTGCGCGCGGCGGGGCGTGATCGCCGGGAGGCTTCCGCTCGGCGAGCTTCCGACGGCGGTGAGACTCGAACTCGGGATGACGGGGTCCACGGAGGAGGCCGAATCCGGCATCTTCGAACGTGGCTCGGTTCGCCCGCGTGGCCAGGCCCCATTCGGGAGCCGAGACGGCGCTGACGACGGCGGTCACCAGGGCGACGAGGATCGCGCTGACCGGGTCCGGGGCCCCGGAGCTGGAGCTTCGCGTGAAGGTGCGCTCCTGCCGCCAGAGTTCCGTGCCGGTGTCCACGTCCACGAGCCGGTACTCCAGCCGGACGGTCGTGCTCGTATCGAAAACGAGGTACTGGGTGGTCCACGTCTTGATGACGACGAAGAGAACGGCGTCCGCGCCGAAGACCTCTTGAATCTTCTCGAGCGGCACCCGGTGCATCTCGCCGGGAGTCGGCCGCCCATTCTCCTTCATCATCCGGTCCACCACCGCGATGGGGAAGACGTAATAGCCGCACTCAGCCAGCGCCGTGCTCACGGTCGATAGGAACGCGTCGGCCGCGTTCACGTCGGCCGTTTCGTTGAGCGGCGGCAGGACGAGGATGGAGGCCGGGTGGTGGTCCAGGAAGGCGCCGTAGTCGGGCGGCGCCTTGCATGCCAGGTGGGACGGCGCGGCCATGAGCAGGACTATTCCGGCGACCCGCATGGCATCTTCTCGATCAGAAAGCCCATGAACTTGCCGCTCTCCGGGTAGAGCTCCTTCTCAAGACGGAAAAAGTCCGCCGCCCTCGTCCGGTCGCCCGCCAACCCGCACAGGTAACCGAGGTGGGCAAGCCTCCCGGGAGGAATGTTCTTGCCCGCCTCCTGAGTCTGCCGCACCTCCTCGGCCAGGATGCGGATCTCGTCCTCGATGGGCGCACCTTCCCGGTACACGCGGTACAACGACTCCTCGTAGTCGCCCCAGTCGTACAGGGTCACGGGGGGGGAGAAGCAGCCCGCGGACACCAGGACGAGCGCGGCGGCGGGGAAGGCTTTCATGTCACTTCCGCAGTTCCCCGGCGTCCATCGCCGCCGTGAAGTTCCGAACCGCCTCCCGCACGGCCAGGTCCAGGACTTTATCGTTCAGGGTCGAATCGTAGCTGGCGCGCGAACCGAACCCCAGGACCTCTCCGTTCGAAAGCTCGTACTCCCCGGCGCCCTGGAACGAGCGCAGAACCTTCGACGTCCGCACGTCCACCACGGTGCCTTCGACGGCCTCCCGCACGCGCTGAACGAACGGGTCGTGCAAGGCGCGATCGCGATCCGCCGAGCTTAGGCGAGAGACGGGACTTTCGGTGCGCTCGGCCAATGCTGTATTGTCGGCAGCCAACGCAGCGGGCGGTGTCGAACCAGCCGACGACCGGGAACGCACCCCGGATCGCGGCGAGGGAGCCTCAACGGGCGGCGCCGAAACTGCGGCGGCCGGAACCGACACGCTTCGCGCCGGCGAAGAGGCCGTCGGAGTTGGGGGGCGGCCCCCAGCCGACCGGGGAGCAGATGCGCCGACCGTTGGTGCCGCCTTACCTTCCAACCGAGCCAACAGGCCGGAAACATCCGAAAATCGACGGGTCATCGCCAATCGCACCACCGCGGCATCAGCCAGCGCCCGAGCCGCCCCGCTGAACTTGACCGAGCGGCGCAGCTCCTCCAACAAGCTGATCATGTACACGTAGGCCGCGGGGTCGAATCGCTGGGCATCCACGTGGAGTTCCTGCCGCACGGTGTCGCCCACGTCCACCAGATCGGTATCTTTTCCACAGATGGCCAGCAGCATCAAGGTCCTCAGATGCTCCACGAGGTGGTCACAGAAGCGCTCCACGCTCCGCCCGGTTTGTAGGGCCTGATCCAGGGCTTGGAGGGCGGCTGGAGCGTCTTCGTTGGCGATGCACCGCACCACCGCAGCCGCTACTTCGTCGTGCGGAGGCGGCAGGATGGCATCGATTTCGGCCACGGTCACGCGCTCGGCCCCGAACGACAGCAGCTTGTCGAGAAGCGACAACGCATCGCGCATGGATCCGCCGGCGAGCCGGGCGATTCGCCGTAGCACGGCGTCGTCCACCGCCACCTTCTCCGTTTCCGCAATCCGCCGCAGATGCTTGCCGATTTCCGGCGCTCCCACCGACTGGAAGTCGAAACGCTGGCAGCGACTTTGGATCGTGGCCGGAACCTTGTGCGTTTCGGTCGTGGCCAGGATGAACTTCACGTGAAGCGGCGGCTCTTCCAAGGTCTTAAGCAGGGCGTTGAAGGCCCCGGCGCTCAGCATGTGAACTTCGTCAATGATGTAAATCTTGAATCGTGAACGTGCAGGTTGAAAAGCAGCGTTGCTGCGGAGGTCCCGGATGTTATCGACGCCGGTGTTGCTGGCCGCGTCGATTTCAACGACGTCGACGTCTTCCCCCTCCGCCACCGACCGGCAAACGTCGCACTTCAGGCAAGGTTGAGTGGTCGGCTCCTTGAAGGCGAGGCAATTCAAGGCCTTGGCCAGGATGCGGGCCATCGACGTCTTGCCCACCCCGCGCATCCCCGTGAACAGGTACCCGTGGTGGACCCGCCCGGCGCGAATCGCGTTTTTCAAGGTCGTGGCGATGACTTCCTGACCCACGACGTCGTCGAACGTTCCACTGCGGTAGGTACGGGCAAGGACGCGGTAGGACATGGATTAACTCGCGTTCATCGGCCATTGGCCATTCCGACGCCGGCCTTCTTTGACGACCAGGTGATCCACGGCACCTGAGAAAACCAGGTGGGCTGCTCTGTTTCCAGCCTGACCCGTTGCCCGATCCGCTCACTGCATGGGACCTGGCCGTCAAGGAAGGCCGGCACCAGGCCATCGCCGGTGGATGGTACCCCGCCTGTAAGTCCAACTCAACGCCTGGAAGACGGCCTGAAGGAGAATGCGTTCACGGGACGCGACACACGATTTGTTCATCCGAGGTCAAAAGGTGTTGGCCAACGCCCTCGGCTGGTATCGGCCAAGCCACCCTCCCGCTGGGTGCCGGCCAAGAGCCCGGCGGCCGTTCCCAAAGGGAGGGGCGCCAATCGGTGCGCTTTCAATGAAAAACGATGTCCCTATAAAAGGCGTGCGGCACCCCGAGTTATTGGCGCGGTCAAAGGGTGCCGCAGCGAGTGGAAGCAAATAGGGTTTTTCGGCTTCGAAACCACCGGAACTCGACGATACCGAAGCGGCGATCAACCAAAGTACAGTATATCGACCTTCTCTCCAACAATCAAGATCGTTCGCGAAGATTTTCATCTTTCGCGCGACGACGATTCATCATCGGAAGTTTTTTGGATCGACGTTCGCAGTGCCGCTCGAATCTCGATGGATCCACCCGAACGGTACCAAGGCAACGAGCCAGTCCAACGCTCGCGCCCGGAGCGGGCTGATAAGCGATCGACCGAGTTCCATTTCCGATCGACCGCTTGTCTTCGTCCCCGGACGACCGGCCAAGAAGACAACCCGCGAAGCGAGGCGTCGGCCCTTCTCGGCGTCCATCGCTTTCTCACGACTGTCCCGATAGCCCAATGCCGGCGGCAGGCCTCGTACCCTACTTCCGATAACGCTGAGTGATTGGGAGTGCCTGGTCGGATGAAGCCCTTTCGGGGGTCGTCAGGGGGACTCCGACCCGCCCCCGCGATCAGCCTTCGGCTCGGTAAGTCCGGCATCGGACGAACCGAAATGCTTGAGCCACCAGGTAGGGAAACGGGAAAGGGCCTCGTCGGCCGGCTTCTGGAGCGCCTGAACCTGCCTGGCGTCCGTCGTGCCCACCCTCGGCATCCGTGTCAGGACGGGCTTCAGGATCAAGGTCTCCGGCTTGGTATCCGGTTTCGGCTTTCGCAAGACGGTTAATTCAAGTGGCGTGCCCGGGCCCGCATCGAAGATCATGAGTCGAAACGCATCCGTGGCTGCCTTTCCGACCCCTTGGATCGGCAGCCCGTTGACGGCGATGATCTGGTCCCCGGCGAGCATTCCGGCTCGGTGCGCCCCGGTGCTGACCTTGACCAGCCCGACGGTGATGGCGCTGCGACCCGCAGGAATGTCGTTTTCATCGTCCGACTCTATGACGTCCCCAAGCGCCACTCCCAAATATCCATAACGGCGGTAGATGTGATGCTCGAAGTATGACTTTTGGACGATGGCCGCGATCCGCGTGCGGACCTCGTAATCCGTGCAAGTTCGATAAGTTTCACGCAGCTGCAAAAAAGCCTCCGCCCCGAACTCCAGAAGGACGTTGGTTCCATCCTCACGGTCGGCATGTTTGGGAGAATTCAGCTTCTGAATGAGCTCGGCCACTTGCGCGCGGGTCGATTCGGAAACCGGGATGCGGAATTCCTCGTCGGAAATGGCCACCGGATCGGAACTTCCGGAAACGGTGGCGCCGCCGGCCGGGGTGCTTTGCTCCGCGGCCGAGGCGATTCCCGTGCCGGCGACCGCCGAGACAATCAAAAAACGCAGGAATGGGAGATCGGCGGCCTTCATGGCTTCCTCCGCTCGTGACCATTCCCGAAGTGCTTCATCCACCACGCGGGGAACCGGCGTTTGGCCTCGTCCAGTTGCACCAACAGGCTGGGCAGATAGACGTCACTCCGCTCAGGGCCCGGCGGGCGGGTCAAAATCGGAGTGAGCGTCAGCCGCTGCCCGTCGCGAAGGACACCCAATTCCAGAGGCGTTCCCGGGCCA
>Ga0187892_10005524_pt1 | contig 19781 bp, 17 predicted proteins | sample MA1701073metaG_FD_139345 | JGI IMG/M metagenome (GOLD analysis project Ga0187892, IMG submission 139345) | Bio-ooze microbial communities from a basaltic lava cave in the Kipuka Kanohina Cave System on the Island of Hawaii, USA - MA170107-3 metaG ...
GCAGTCGATGGACGTCCTCTCCTCGCAGGCGAACATCGCCGGCTACAAGGCGGTGGTCGTCGCGGCCGACGCGTACCGGCGGTTCATGCCGATGCTGATGACCGCCGCCGGCACGGTGAAGGCCGCGCGCGTCCTCGTGCTCGGCGCCGGCGTCGCCGGGCTGCAGGCGATCGCCACCGCCAAGCGCCTCGGCGCGGTGATCGAGGCGTTCGACGTGCGCCCGGCGGTGAAGGAGCAGGTCGAATCGCTCGGCGCGAAGTTCGTCGAGGTGCCGGTGTCGGAGGAGGAGAAGAAGCTCGCCGAGACCGCCGGCGGCTACGCGCGCGAGATGAGCGAGGACTACCGGCGCCGCCAGGCGGCGCTGATCGACGAGCGCGCCAGGGCGGCCGACATCGTGATCACGACCGCGCTGATTCCCGGCCGGCCGGCGCCGGTGCTGGTGCGCGAGGAGACGGTGCGCGGCATGAAGTCCGGGTCGGTGATCGTGGACCTCGCCGCCGAGCAGGGCGGCAACTGCCCGCTCACCGAGCGCGACAAGGTGGTGGTGAAGCACGGGGTGACGCTCGTCGGCCACACCAATCTCGCGGCGATGGTCGCGACCGACGCCTCCGCGCTGTACGCGCGGAACCTCCTGACCTTCCTCGGCCTCCTCCTCGACGCGAAGTCGGGCGAGCTGAAGGTGAACCGCGAGGACGAGATCATCGCCGGCAGCCTCGTCTGCATCGACGGCACCGTGGTGAAGAAGGGCTAGTCCAATGACCGGAACGATCGATCCGACCGTCGTCAATCTCACGGTGTTCGTGCTGGCGATCTTCGTCGGCTACCACGTGGTGTGGAACGTCACCCCGGCGCTGCACACGCCGCTCATGAGCGTCACCAACGCGATCAGCTCGGTGATCATGGTCGGCGCGATCCTCGCCGCCGGCCCCGGCGAGCTCGACTTCGGCTCGGTCCTCGGCGCGGCTGCGGTCGGGCTGGTGGCGATCAACACGTTCGGCGGCTTCCTCGTGACCCGGCGCATGCTCGAGATGTTCCGGCGCAAGGCGCCGAAAGCCGAGGCGAAGGGCTGATCCGATGACCGCCAACCAGGTCGCGCTGTGGTACCTCGTCGCGAGCATCCTCTTCATCCTGGCGCTGAAGGGACTCTCGCACCCCGAGACGGCGCGCCGCGGCAACTGGTTCGGCGTGGCCGGAATGCTGATCGCGGTCGCGACGACGCTCGCGGTCGTCCAGCGCCTCGACCTCATCCTGGTCGCGATCCTGATCGGCGGGGCGATCGGCGCGACGGTCGCGCGCCGGGTGCAGATGACGCAGATGCCCGAGCTGGTCGCGGCGATGCACTCGCTCGTCGGTCTCGGCGCGGTGCTGATCGCGGTCGCGGTGGTCTACGACCCGGTGGCGTTCGGCCTGCCCGACCCGATCCCGACCGGCAACAAGCTCGAGCTCTTCATCGGCACGTTCGTCGGCGCGGTCACGTTCTCCGGCAGCGTGATCGCCTTCGGCAAGCTCGCCGGCCTCGGCAAGCAGTTCCGCCTCTTCTCGAGCGCGCCGGTGGTGTTCAGGGGCCAGCACCTGCTCAATCTCGTGCTCGCGCTCGTGATGATCGGCTTCGGCGCGGCCTTCTTCCTCGCCGCGAAGGAGAGCCAGTGGCCGCCGTTCCTCGTCATGATGGCGATCGCGTTCGTGCTCGGGGTGCTGATCATCATCCCGATCGGCGGCGCCGACATGCCGGTGGTGATCTCGATGCTGAACAGCTACTCGGGCTGGGCGGCGGCCGGGATCGGGTTCTCGCTCAACAACTTCATGCTGATCATCGCCGGGTCGCTGGTCGGCTCCTCCGGCGCGATCCTCTCCTACATCATGTGCCGGGCGATGAACCGCTCGTTCTTCAACGTGCTGCTCGGCGGCTTCGGCGCGGCCGAGGGCACGACGGCGGCGGGCGGCGAGCAGAAGCAGGTCAAGTCGGGCTCGGCCGACGACGTCGCGTTCCTGCTCGGCAACGCCGAGAGCGTGATCATCATCCCCGGCTACGGGCTCGCCGTCGCCCGCGCCCAGCACGCGGTGAAGGAGATGGCGCAGAAGCTCCAGGCGAAGGGCGTCAACGTGCGCTACGCGATCCACCCGGTGGCCGGCCGCATGCCGGGCCACATGAACGTGCTCCTCGCCGAGGCCGAGGTGCCCTACGACCAGGTGGTCGAGATGGAGGACATCAACTCGGACTTCGGCACCACCGACATCGCCTTCGTCCTCGGCGCGAACGACGTGGTGAACCCGCTCGCCGAGGAGAAGGGGAGCCCGATCTACGGCATGCCGATCCTGGAGGCGCACAAGGCGCGCACGGTGATGGTCAACAAGCGCTCGATGGCCGCCGGCTACGCCGGGCTCGACAACCCGCTCTTCTACCTGGACAAGACGATGATGGTCTTCGGCGACGCGAAGAAGGTGGTCGAGGACATCGTGAAGGCGATCGATTGACGATCGCGGTGAAAGCGATCGATTGACGATCACGGTGAAGGCGATCGAGTGACGATCACGGTGAAGGCGATCGAGTGACGATCACGGTGAAGGCGATCGAGTGACGATCACGGTGAAGGCGATCGAGTGACGATCACGGTGAAGGCGACTGCGTGACGATCGGCGCGAGCAGCCGCGCCCGCGCGGCGATCCTCGGGCGCATCCGCGACCGCCAGGGCCGGGGCGCGACGAGCCGACCGTCGCAGGCGGAGCGCGAGGCGATCGATACCTACGTCGCGCGGCACCCGGCTGGGCCGCTGCCCGAGGCCGAAGGCGATCTCGTCGCCCGCTTCCGCGCCCGGGCCGAGTCGATGCAGAGCACGACCGACGCCGTCGGCTCGGCAGTCGAGGTACCGCGCGCGGTGGCGCGCTACCTCGAGGCGAACCGCCTGCCGCGTGCCGGCTGCGTGTGGCCCGGCCTCGAGCGTCTCGACTGGGCCGGCGCGGGGCTCGCGCTCGAGGCGCGGCCCGCCTCCGACCGCGACGCGCTCGGCGTGACCGGGGTGTTCGCCGCGCTCGCGGAGACGGGGACCCTGATGCTGGTCTCCGGTGCGGGCACGCCGGCGACGACGAGCCTGCTGCCCGAGACGCACGTGGCGGTCGTGCCCGCCGATCGCATCGTGAAGCGCATGGAGGACGGCTGGGCGCTCGCGCGTGCCGAGCTCGGCATCCTGCCCCGGGCGGTCAACTTCGTGTCCGGGCCCTCGCGCACCGCCGACATCGACCAGACGCTGGTCCTCGGCGCGCACGGACCGTACCGCCTGCACATGGTGATCGTCGGCGGTTGAGCGCGCCCGGGTCCGGAACTCCCCGTCCGGCCCCGTGCTCCAACGCTGAGCCTTGAGGGGAAACCGCCGGCCGAAACCGCTCGCGAGCGCCGCGGGCGACCGGCCGGACCCGCGCGCTTGCCGCGCGCGGCTGCCACGAATCTCGATGAGCGATCTCGCATTCCTGCCGGGCTGGCCGCCGCTCGCGAACCAGATGATCTGGGTCGGGGTGGTGCTCGTCGCCGGCATCGCCGGCGGCGAGCTCGTGCAGCGGCTCCTGCGGCTGCCGCGCGTCACCGGCTACGCCGCCGCCGGGCTCGCGCTCGGGCCCGGCGGCTGGGGGCTCATCGACCAGCCGCTCGTCGACGAGCTGATCGTGTTCGCCGACATCGCGCTCGGCCTGGTGCTGTTCGAGCTCGGCACCCGTCTGGACGTCGCGTGGCTGCGGCGCACGCCGGCGCTCGCGCTGATGGGCGTCGCCGAAGCGCTCGGCGCGGCGGCGCTCGTGTTCGTCACCCTGAACGTCCACTTCGGCCACGAGCCGCTCGTGGCCGCGGTCGCGGCGGCGATCGCGATGTCGACCTCGCCGGCGGTGCTGATCCGCGTCGCGGCGGACCTGCGGGCCGAGGGCCAGGTCACCGAGCGCGCGCTCCTCCTCACCGCGATCAACGGCGTGGTCGCGTTCCTCGCGCTCACCGTCCTCATCCCCTGGCTCCACCTCGAGTACCGCGGCGGCTGGCTGACGATGCTCACCCAGCCGCTCTACCTCCTCGCCGGATCGCTCGTCCTCGCGGCGCTCGCCGCCCGCGCGCTCCTCACCCTCGTACGGCTCGTCGGCAAGCACGCCGAGCGGCAGTTCATCGTGGTGATCGGGCTGGTGGTGCTGACGGTCGGCGCGGCCGTCGCGCTGAAAATCTCGGTGCTGCTCACGCTCCTCGCGCTGGGCGCGATGGTGCGCAACGCCGACCGCGAGCGCCACTTCATGGTGGTCGATTCGGGCAACGCCGGCCAGCTCTTCTACCTGCTGCTGTTCGTGATCACCGGCGCCCGCCTCGACCTCGGCCTCCTCGCCACGGCCGGCGTCGCGGGGCTCGCGCTCGTGCTGGTGCGCTTCGCCGGCAAGGCGCTCGGCGTGCTCGCGGTCGCGCCGTTCGCCGGCCTGCGCTTCGGCCACGCGGGCCTCCTCGCCCTCGCGCTCACGCCGATGTCGGGACTCGCCGTCGTGATGGTGCACGAGACGGCGGCGCTCTATCCCGAGGTCCGGGCAAGCGTCGCGCCGGTGGTGCTCGCGGCGGTGGTGATCCTCGAGCTGCTCGGGCCGATCGCGACGCAGTTCGCGATCAGGCGGGCGGGCGAAGCGGGAGCCGATCGATGACCCTGCCGGCGACCCTCGAGTTCAAGTCCTCCGAACCGCTCACGCTCGGGGTCGAGCTCGAGCTGCAGCTCGTCAACACCCGCGACTACAACCTCACGCGCGGTGCGTCCGACCTCCTCGCCGCCGTGGCGAAGCGCAGGCACCCGGGCGACATCAAGCCCGAGATCACCGAGAGCATGATCGAGATGAGCACCTCCGTCTGCTCCGGCCCCGAGCAGGTGCGCACCGAGCTGGAGGCGATGCGCGCGGTGCTGGTCGAGGGCGCGGCGCAGCTCAACCTCGGCATTGCCGGCGGCGGCACCCACCCGTTCCAGCAGTGGACCGAGCGGCGGATCTACGACACGCCGCGCTTCCGCCACGTCTCCGAGCTGTACGGCTATCTCGCCAAGCAGTTCACCGTGTTCGGGCAGCACGTCCACATCGGCGTGCGCTCGGGCGCCGAGGCGGTGCGGCTCACCCACGCGCTCGCCCGCTACGTGCCGCACTTCATCGCGCTGTCGGCGTCCTCGCCGTTCGCCGGCGGCGCCGACACGCAGTTCGACTCCTCGCGCCTGAACGTCGTCAACGCCTTCCCGCTGGCCGGATTCATGCCGCAGGTCGCCGACTGGGACGAGTTCGAGCACTACTTCGGCGAGATGCGCTCGTTCGGCATCGTCGAGAGCATGAAGGACTTCTACTGGGACATCCGGCCGAAGCCGGAGTACGGCACGGTCGAGATCCGGGTCTTCGACACGCCGCTCACGGTGGCGCGCGCCGCCGAGCTCGCCGCGTACGCCCAGGCGCTCGCGGCGAGCGTGCGCGAGGACCTCGCGTGGTCGTCGCATCCGGGCCAGCACCTCGTCTACAACTACAACCGGTTCCAGGCCTGCCGGTTCGGCTTCGGCGCGACGACCGTCGATCCCGCCTCCCGCGAGCACCGGCCGCTCGCCGACGAGATCGTGGCGACCCTCACCCGCGTGATGCCGCACGCCGAGCGCCTCGGCGGCGGCGACGCGCTCGGCCGTCTCCTCACCGCGGCTGCGGCGCGGCTGAACGACGCGAAGGTGCTGCGCGATGTGCTGGAGAAGCGCGGGTCGCTCCCCGACGTGGTGCGCGCGGCCTGCGTCGCCTGGCAGGGATCCTGACGCTTTTCTGACCGGGATCGCAACGCGTTCGCGACCGGGCCGACGACCGGGGGCGCAGTTGACACCCCGCGCGAAGTCGGGCCTACTGCGCGCGTTCGGCCTGCGCCCGGGACGCGTCCCGGCGCGGCGGGCCCGGCGCCGCGTAGCCAGGGGGCAGCGCGACGCGGACGGGACCAGCCGAGAGACCGCCAGGACACCTCGCGGGAGCCAGCCAAGGCGGCGCAGGCTAAGAGAACGCAACGGTCCATTCGAGGAGGAAAGCCATGATGCAAACCCCAAGGTGGTCGCGCGTCTGCGCGGCCGCGGCTGCCGCGCTCGCGCTCGGCGCGGCGTCGGTCCAGGCCCAGACGACGACCCTGAAGATGCAGGCCACCTGGCCGGCGTCGCTCACGCTCTACGACAACTTCACCTTCTTCGCCGACCGGGTCAGCAAGCTCTCCGGCGGCTCGCTCAAGATCGAGACCATGCCCGCCGGCCAGGTCGTGCCGGCGTTCGAGGTGCTCGACGCGACCCACAAGAAAGTGCTCGACGGCGCCCACGCCTGGGCGGGCTACTGGGTCGGCAAGAACAAGACCGCGATTCTCTTCACCGGCGGCCCCGGGGGCACGTTCGGCATGGACTACATCGATGCGATGGGGTGGCTGTTCGAGGGCGGCGGCCTGGAGCTCTACCAGGAGTTCTACCAGAAGGAGCTCAAGCTCAACGTGGTCGTGTTCCCGATCCTGCCGGCGGGCCCGCAGGCGTTCGGCTGGTTCAAGCGGCCGATCAAGAACCTCGCCGACTTCAAAGGGATGAAGTGCCGGCAGACCGGCATGGCGGCCGAGGTGTGGCAGAAGATGGGCATGACCACCGTCAACATGCCCGGCGGCGAGATCATCCCGTCGGCGCAGCGCGGCGTGATCGACTGCGCCGAGTGGGTCGGCGGCATCGAGGACCTGAAGCTCGGCTTCCACAACGTCTGGAAGTACCACTACACGCCCGGCGTGCACGAGAACGTGACGATCGCGGAGCTGCTGATCAACGCCGACGTATGGAAGGCGCTGACGCCGGTCCACCAGGAGATCATCAAGTCGGCCGCGACCGAGACCTTCTACCGCTGGTGGGCGAAGTGGCAGCGCCAGAACGCCGACGCGCTGAGGGAGATGCAGGAGAAGCACAACGTGCAGGTCCTGCGCACGCCGCCCGACATCCTGATCGAGTTCCTGAAGACCTGGGACCAGATCGCGAAGGAGGAGGGCGCGAAGAACCCGTTCTTCAAGAAGGTGCACGACTCGCAGCGCGCCTACGCGTCGATCGTCGTACCGGCGAAGCGCTTCATGTTCCCGCCCTACTCGTTCGTGGCGAACTACTACTTCCCCGAGAAGGGCGCCGCACCGGCCAAGGCGGCAGCGGCACCGGCCGCGGCGAAGAAGTGACGCGGCGAAGCCGCGTCATCCCGGCGCGAGCCGGGATCCAGGCGGCATCACGCGGGGTCGCCGACCCCGCCTGAACGCATCCCCGGCCCGCCGCGCAACCGGCGGGCCGGCTTTTTCGGGGCCAGGGTCCACAGGGGGCCTTCCATGCAGCAGCCGTCGCCGGGCCTGATCCGGCTCGTCAACGCGATCGACAAGTTCACCGACACGACCGGGGGCTGGATCTCCTGGCTCTCGATCCCGCTCGTCGGCGCGGTGAGCTGGGAGGTGATCGCGCGCTACTTCTTCAACGCCCCGACGATCTGGTCGTTCGACGTGACCTTCATGCTGTACGGCACGCTCTTCATGCTCGGCAGCGCCTACGCGCTCCACAAGGGCGCGCACATCCGCACCGACTTCTTCTTCGAGCGCTGGTCGGTGCGGACCAAGGGGATGATCGACTCGATCGCCTACCTCGTGTTCTTCTTCCCGTCGTTCCTCCTGTTCTTCTTCATCAGCTGGAACGAAGGCTGGTACGCGTTCTCGATCGGCGAGACGTCCGAACAGACGCCGTGGCGGCCCATCCTGTGGCCGTTCAAGATGGTGGTGCCGCTCACCTGTGTCCTGCTCCTGATCCAGGGCGTCTCCGAGACGATCAAGAGCGTCTGGGCCGCGCGCACCGGCGTCGAGCTCGAGCACAAGGAGAAGGTGGAAATATGAGCCACCGCGCGGAGAGCTCGACATGAGCGGCGGCGCGCTGCTCGGCCTGGTGATGCTGATCGTGATGATCGGCGCCATCTTCATCGGCTTCCCGATCAGCTTCACGCTGCTCTTCCTCGCGCTCTCGTTCGGCTACTTCGGCCTGGGCGGGACCACGGTGTTCGACCTCGCCTACTTCCAGATCATCGGGATGATGAAGGAGGAGCTGCTGGCCGCGGTGCCGCTCTTCATCTTCATGGGCTTCATCACCGAGCAGGCCGGGCTGATGGAGCGCCTCTTCACCGCGTTCCGGTTGCTGTTCGCGCCGGTGCGCGGAGCGCTGTTCCTGGTCGTGATCCTCACCGCCGCCGTCTTCGCGATGGCGACCGGGATCGTCGGCGCGGCGGTGACCGTGCTCGGCATCATGGCCGCGCCGATCATGGTCAAGACCGGCTACAACGCGGCGCTCTCCGCCGGTACGATCACCGCCGGCGGCACGCTCGGCATCCTCATCCCGCCGTCGGTGATGCTGATCGTGATGGGGCCGGTGCTCGGCGTTTCGGTGGCCGATCTCTATGCCGCCGCGTTCGGGCCCGGGTTCCTGCTCGCGGGCCTGTATATCTCGTACCTGATGATCCGCAGCTTCATCAACCCGAAGCTCGGCCCACCGGTGCCGAAAGAGGAGCGGGTCCACTCGCTTCCGGTGATGCTCAAGGAGGTGGCGATCGGCGTCCTCCCGCTGATCGGCCTGATCACCGCCACGCTCGGCACGATCCTCGCCGGCTGGGCGACGCCGACCGAGGCTTCGGGGATCGGAGCGCTCGGTGCGCTCATCCTGGCGGTTGCCTACCGCAAGGCCACGCTCGCGGGCCTGAAGCGCGCGCTGCTCAGCACGATGGCGACCTCGAGCATGGTGCTGCTGCTCGCCGCCACCTCGAACGTCTTCGGCGCGGTGTTCGCGCGGCTCGGCACCGCGAACTGGATCACCGAGCAGCTCCTCGCGCTGCCGCTGCCGCCGATCGCGATGCTGGTGATGGTGATCGTGCTGATCTTCCTGCTCGGCTGGCCGTTCGAGTGGCCGGCGATCATCCTCGTCTTCCTGCCGATCTTCTACCCGGTGGTCGCGGCGCTGAAGTTCGACCTCGTCTGGTTCGGCGCCCTCGTCGCGGTGACGCTGCAGACGGCCTTCCTCTCGCCGCCGGTCGCGATGTCGGCGTACTACCTCAAGCAGGTGGTCAAGGACTGGTCGCTCTCGACGATCTACAAGGGCATGTTCGAGTTCATGATCCTGCAGGTGCTCGCGATCACGCTCATCATCGTCTTCCCGCAGATCGCCACCGCGTTCCCCGAGTATCTCCAGGCCGAGGCACGCAAGGCGCCGGTCGAGAAGGTCGACGACGACGCGCCGAGCCTCGAGCAGGACTCGATGGAGAGCATGCAGGAGAAGTCGGACGCGGACGCCAAGGAGCGCGAGGACCCCGAGAAGGGCGAGGAGAAGCCCGCGAAGTGAAGGTGCCGGAACACGCGCGGTCGTGAAGATCACCGCGGTCGAGACGGTCCGCGTCGGGGAGTTCCCGAACCTGCTGTGGGCGCGGATCCACACCGACGAGGGCCTCGTCGGCCTCGGGGAGACCTTTTTCGGAGCGGCGGCGGTCGAAGCCCAACTCCACGAGACGTGCGCGCCCTACCTGCTCGGGCGCGACCCGCTCGAGATCGAGCGGCACAGCCGCAACTTCCTGCAGGGCTACCTCGGCTTCAAGTCGGTCGGCGTCGAGATGCGGGCGGCCTCCGCGATCGACATCGCGCTGTGGGACCTCTTCGGCAAGGCGTCCGGGCTGCCGCTTTACCAGCTCCTCGGGGGCAGGTGCCGCGACCGCATCCGCGTCTACAACACCTGCGCGGGCTACCGCTACGTCCGGGCGAAGCCGGTGCAGGCGACGGCGAACTGGGGGCTCCCGGCGGATGCCGGCGCCGCGGACCGCCCGTACGAGGATCTCGACGCCTTCCTCCATCGCGCCGACGAGCTCGCGCTCTCGCTGCAGAGCGAGGGCTACACCGGCATGAAGATCTGGCCGTTCGACGAGTACGCGGAATCGTCGAACGGGACCCGGATCGCGCCCGCGGACCTCGCGCGCGCGCTCGTCCCGTTCGAGAAGATCCGGCGCGCGGTCGGCGACGACATGGACATCCACGTCGAGTTCCACTCGCTCTGGGACCTCCCGACCGCGATCGAGATCGCGCAGGCGCTCGCGCCGTACCGGCCGTACTGGTTCGAGGACCCGATCAAGATGACCAGCCTCGAGGCGCTCGCCGACTATCGGCGCCGTACGAACGTGCGCGTGACCGCGAGCGAGACGCTCGGCACGCGCGCGGCGTTCCGCGAGCTCTTCGAGCGCCAGGCGGCGAGCGTCGCGATGCTCGACGTCGCCTGGTGCGGCGGGATCTCGGAGGCGAAGAAGATCGCCACGATGGCCGAGGCGTACCAGCTTCCGATCGCACCACACGATTGCACCGGGCCGGTCGTGCTCACCGCTTCGGTGCATCTCGCGCTGGCGAGCCCGAATGCGCTCGTCCAGGAGGTGGTGCGGGCGTTCTACACGGACTGGTACCGCGAGCTCGTCACCGCGTTGCCGCCGCTCGAGCGGGGATTCATCTCGGCGCCGGCGGGGCCCGGGCTCGGTGTCGAACTCCTGCCGGACCTCGCGCGCCGTCCCGACGCGACGGTCCGGGTCACCCGCGCCTAGCAGTTTGATGCAAAAGGGGCCACAGCCCCTTTTGAATCCCCAAATCCAGTGACGCGAAACGCACGCTTCGCTATGGCGAAGCGTGCGCGACTGTCGGTGCCCGGTGCCATATCCGCGTTTTGCATCACGCTGCTAGAGCCGTCCGCGCCGTTGACAAGCCCGCGGGGCGGTTCCACCATCGCCCTCACGCCGCGCTCGTCCACACGCGGCCCTACGACAAGGAGAAGGAGCATGCGTACACCCGTTCTGACCAACGCCGTCGCGGCGGTCGCCGCGGCGTTCCTCGCCGGCGGCGTTGCCGCGCAGCAGCCGGCCGGAGTCAAGGCGCTCAAGATGCAGTCGACCTGGCCGGCGAGCCTGACGTTGCAGGACAATTTCAAGATGTTCGCGGAGCGCACCGAGAAGCTCACCAGCGGGCAGATCAAGATCGAAGCGCTCGCCGCCGGGCAGGTCGTGCCGGCGTTCGAGATCCTCGACGCCACCTCCAAGAAGGTGATCGACGGCGGCCACGGCGTCGCCTACTACTGGGTCGGCAAGAACAAGGCCGCGACGCTCTTCTCGGCCACGCCGGCCGGACCGTTCGGCATGGACCATTTCGACTTCCTCGGCTGGATGAACGAGGGCGGCGGCATGGACCTGTACTGGGAGTTCTACCGCGACGTCCTGAAGCTCAACGTCGTGGCGTTCCCGATCGGTGGCGCGAGCCCGCAGGCGTTCGGGTGGTTCAAGCGGCCGATCAAGAACCTCGCCGACTTCAAGGGCATGAAGTGCCGCCAGACCGGCATCGTCGCCGAGATCTACCAGCGCATGGGCATGCAGACCGTGAACATGCCGGGTGGCGAGATCGTGCCCTCCGCACAGCGCGGCGTGATCGACTGCGCCGAGTGGGTGGGCGGCGTCGAGGACCTGCGCCTCGGCCTGCCGCAGGTGTGGAAGTACCACTACACGCCGGGCATGCACGAGAGCAATTCGATGCTCGAGCTGATCATCAACTCCGAGGTCTGGGCGAGCTTCACGCCGCAGCAGCAGGACGCGGTCCGCGCAGCGGTCATGGACACGTTCGTCCGCTGGGGCATCAGGTGGCAGAAGCAGAACGCGGACGCGATCGAGGAGATGCGCACCAAGTACGGCACGCAGATCCTGCGCACCCAGCCCGAGATCCTGACTGCCTTCCTCAAGACCTGGGACGAGATGGCGGCCGAGGAATCGGCGAAGAACCCGTTCTTCAAGAAAGTGCTCGAGTCGCAGCGGGTGTACGCGGCCAAGGTCGTGCCGGCGAAGCGATTCATGTTCCCGCCGTACTCGTTCGCGGCGAACTACTACTTCCCGGAGCAGAAGGCCGCGGCGCCGGCACCGGCGGCGGCGGCGGCGAAGAAGTGACGCGGGCGTAGCCGCGTCATCCCGGCGGAAGCCGGGAGTCAGCAGGAAAACCGGGCCCTACGCCCGGTTTTCCTTTTCCCCGGGCGGCCGCGCCCTCGAGGGCAGCCCGAGCGAGCGCGCCGCCCGCGCCAGCATCAGCGCCGAGACCGGCGCGGTCACGAAGAGGAAGAGCGCGATCAGCGCCTCGTGCACCACCGGCCGTCCGCTGCCGAGGAAGTAGAGGAGCGAGGCGGCGAGCACGCCGCCCACGCCGAGTGTGGTTGCCTTGGTGGGTGCGTGCAGCCGCATGTAGAAGTCGGGCAGCCGCACGAGGCCGATCGCGCCGACGAGCGCGAACGCGCCGCCGGCGACGAGCAGGAACGAGATCAGCGCTTCGAGCGCGACGCGCACGGCCGGTCAATCCATCACGTCGCCGCCCGCGGCGAACCGCGCGAGCGCGACCGTCGACACGAAGCCGAAGAGCGCGATCACCAGCGCCGCCTCGAACCAGGCGAAGCTCGCGTAGCGGATCCCGAGCAGGATCGTGAGCGCGACCACGTTCCCGTACAAAGCGTCGAGTGCGAGCACCCGGTCGGGGGCGCTCGGGCCCAGCGCGAGCCGGATCGCGGCGAGCGCGATCGCGGCGGTGAAGAGGACGAACGCGGCGTTCAGGGCGAGGTCGATCATCCGAAGATCTCCATGAGCGGGCGCTCGTAGCGGCGCTTGATTTCCGCGACGAGCGCCGCGGGGTCCCCGACGTCGAGCACGTGCACGAGGAGCGTGTTGCGCGCCTCGTCCACCTCCGCCGCGACCGTCCCGGGGGTCATCGTGACGATGCTTGCGAGGAGCGCGATCGCATCGGGGTGGGTCGCCGCCAGCGGCACCTCGACGAACGCCGGGCGCAGCCGCCCGATCGGCCCGAGCACCCGCCGCGCCACCGCGAGGTTCGCGGTCACGATGTCCCACGCGACGACGAGCGCGAGCCGGGCGGCGGTCCACGGCCGGCGGACGCGGACCGGGTCGTCCAGCAGCTGACCGAGCGCGAGCGGGAGCAGGAGCGCGAGCGCCGCGGCCGTGACGAGGTGGAGCGGGGCGAGGCTCGAGTTGAGCGCGAGCCAGACCGCGGCGATGAACGCGGAGGCGATCGGGTGCGGCAGGAGCCGGCTCACCGTCTGTCCCCCGGCGGGTACGGCCGGGCGCTGCGCGGGCCGGACTCGCGCAGCACCTTCGGGCCGTACAGCCGCCAGTCCGCGAGCTGGCGCGCCGTGGCGTCGGTGTAGCGCTTCACCGGTGCGGCGAAGACCGCGAGCGCGACGCTCGCGGCGAGGAGGCCCGCCATCGGCGCGAGCGACGCGAACGAAGCGCGTTCCGGGGGCGCGCCGGCGGCAGCCGTCTTCCAGAAGAGCGCGCTCCCCGCGCGCGCGAGCGCGATCGTCGCGCCGAGCCCGGCGGCGAGGAGCACCGCCCACAGCACCGGCGCCGCCGCGAGACCGCCGGTCGCCTGAAGGAGCGCGAGCTTGCCGACGAATCCGGCAAGCGGCGGGAGGCCCGAGACCGAGACCGCGGCGAGCACGAGCGCGCCGCCGAGCACCGCCGGCTGCGCGACCGGCGAGCGCGGTTCGAAGCCGTCGCCGCCGCGCTGCGCGGCGATCCGCTCGGCGAGGAGGAAGAGCGCCGCCAGCGCGAGCGTCGAGTGGAGGAGGTAGTACAGCGCCGCGCCGACGCTCGCCGCGGAGAACACCGCGACGCCGACGAGTAGGGTCCCCACCGAGGCGACGGTGAGGTAGGCCGCCATTCCGGCGAGGCTCGCCGCAGCGAACGCCCCCACCGCGCCGAGGGCGACGGTCGCGACCGCGCCCGCGAGCAGCCACGGGCCGGCGACGAGGGCGGAGGCGCCGGCGTCGGGGCCGAACACGAGCCCGTGCACCCGCAGGATCGCGTAGACGCCGACCTTGGTCATGATCGCGAAGAGCGCCGCGACCGGCGGCGCGGCCGCGGTGTAGGTGCGCGGCAGCCAGAGATACAGGGGGAAGACGGCGGCCTTCACCCCGAATACGGCCAGCAGCACGAGCGCTGCGGCGCGCGCGATCGGCACGTCGGCCGGCGCGAGGCGTGACACCGCGAGCGCGAGGTCGGCGAGGTTGAGCGTCCCGGTGACCGCGTACAGGGCGGCGATCCCGAGGAGGAAGAGCGCGGAGGCCGCGAGGTTCACCGCGACGTAGTGGAAGCCGGCCCGCAGCCGCTCCGTGCCGCGGCCGTGCAGCAGCAGGCAGTAGGAGGCGACGAGCAGCACCTCGAAGAAGACGAAGAGGTTGAAGAGATCGCCGGTGAGGAACGCGCCGTTCAGCCCCATGAGCTGGAACTGGAAGAACGCGTGGAAGAAGCGCCCGCGCCGGTCCCAGGGCTCGGGCCCCGTCGTTGCGGCGGCAAGGGTCGCGATCGCGACCGCCGCGGTCAGCGCGAGCATCAGCGCCGCGAGCCGGTCGAGCACGAGGGCGATCCCGAACGGCGCCGGCCAGTCGCCGAGGCGGTACACCTCGATCGCGCCGGAGCCGGTGTGCTGGACCGCGCCCAGGGCGAGCACCGCGAGCGCGGCGCACGACGCGGCTGCGAGAGCGCGCTGCAGCCGGGGACGCGCTTCGCCCGCGAGCACCATCAGCACCGCGGCGAGCGCCGGGACGAGCACCGGCAGGATCACGGCGTGGTTCACGACCTCGGCTCCTCGCCGTCGACGTGATCCGAGCCGCTCGCCCCGCGCAGCGCGAGCGCGAGCTCGATCGCGAACCCGGTGGCGGCGAAGCCGATCACGATCGCGGTGAGCACGAGCGCCTGCGGCAGCGGGTCGGCGTAGCCCCCGGCGCCCTCGGCGACGAGCGGCGGCACGCCGATCCACAGCCGGCCGGTCGCGACGATGAAGAGGTTCACCGCGTACGAGAGGAGGCTCAGGCCCAGCACGACCGAGAACGTCCGCCCGCGCAGCACGAGGTAGATCCCGCAGGCGGTGAGGACGGCGATCGCTCCGGCGACGAGGAACTCCATGGCGCTAGCGGTGGGTCGCCTCGGATTCGGCGACGAGCGTCAGCATCGTCGCCCCGACGACGGCGAGATAGACGCCGAGGTCGAAGAGCATCGCCGAGGCGAGCGGCAGCGCGCCGAGCACCGGCAGCACCGGCTCGGCGTGGGCGCTCGTCAGGAACGGCTTGCCGAAGAACCACGCCCCGGCCCCGGTCGCGCCGGCGACGAGGAGGCCCGCGCCGGCGATGCGCGCGTAGTCGAACCGCAGCTTCGCGCCGCCCCCCGCCATGTGCTGCATGAGGAGCGCCGCGGCGGTGACCAGTCCCGCCACGAACCCGCCGCCGGGCGCGTTGTGCCCGCGCACGAAGAGGAAGAGCGACACGAGGAGCGCGAGCGGCAGGAGCCAGCGCGCCGCGACGCGGAGGAGGAGCGGCGCGCCGGCCGCAGGCGCGCCACCCGGCTGCGCGAGGCGCAGGCCCGTCATCAGCGCGGTGGCCCCGAGCGCCGCGATCGCGAGCACGGTCAGCTCGCCGAAGGTGTCGAAGCCGCGAAAATCGACCAGGATCACGTTCACCACGTTCGCGCCGCCGCCGCGCGGCACGCTCGCCTCGACGAAGTACCAGGAGATCGTCTCGAGCGGCCGGGTCATCGCGGCGAGCGCGACGAAGCCCGCGCCGAGCCCGAAGCCGGCGGCGACCAGGCCGTCGCGCGCCCGGCGGAGCGGCGAGGACTCCGGCATCCCCGTCCTGGGCAGGACGGCGAGCGCCATCAGCAGCAGCACCGTGGTGACGACCTCCACGGCGAGCTGCGTCAGCGCGAGGTCGGGCGCGGCGAACTGGAGGAACGCCGCCGAGACCACCAGGCCGACCACCCCCAGCAGCACGACCGCGAGCAGCCGGTTGCGGTGGAAGGCGGCGCATCCGAGCGCCGCTCCGGCGAGCACCAGGCCGGCGACGACCGCGACCGGGGTGAGCGGGGCGAGCGGCCGGCCGCCGGCCGGGATGCCGCTCCCGAGGAGCGGCGCGGCGCCGAGGACGAGCGCGACCGCGAAGAGGCAGGCGAGCGAGCGCTGGAGCGAGCCGTTCTCGAGCGCGCGGGTGAGGCCGCGCGATCCGGCCAGCGCCGCGTCCATCAGCCGCTGGAACGCGAGCCGCGCGGTCCAGCCCGAGGGCGCGTGGAGATGGAGGTTGTACTTCCGCTGGAGCGCCCAGTAGATCGCGGCGCCGCCGGCGAACGCCGCCACGCTCAGGGCGAGCGCGGCGCTGAAGCCGTGCCAGAGGGCGAGCGAATGCTCCGGCAGCGCGCCGCCGAGGACGGCCCGGGTCGCGGCGTCGACCAGCGGCTGCACCGTGAGCGCCGGCAGCACGCCGACCGCGACGCACAGGACGACGAGGATCTCGACCGGCACCTTCATGAACCGCGGGGGCTCGTGCGGCGTCTTCGGCAGGTCGCGCGGCGCGCCGTTGAAGAAGACGTCGTGGATGAACCGGGCCGAGTACGCCACGCCGAACGCGCCGCCGGCGAGCACCGCGCCCGGCGCGAGCGCGCCGAGGAGCCCGAGGTCGCGCAGATCCAGCGCTTCGGCGAAGAACATCTCCTTCGACAGGAACCCGTTCAGGAGCGGCACCCCGGCCATCGCCGCCGCCGCGACGATCGCGAGGGTCGCGGTGTACGGCATGTAGCGCCACAGGCCGTTGATCCGCCGCATGTCGCGCGTGCCGCACTCGTGGTCGATGATCCCGGCGGTCATGAAGAGCGAGGCCTTGAAGGTGGCGTGGTTGACGACGTGGAACACCGCCGCCGCCGACGAGAGCGGCGAGTCGAGCCCGATCAGGAAGGTGATGAGGCCGAGGTGGCTGATCGTGGAGTAGGCGAGGAGCCCCTTCAGGTCGTGCTTGAAGATCGCGACGTAGGCCCCGAACACGAACGTCACCAGTCCGACGGTCGCAACGACGTACACGAAGAGCGGCGTCCCGCCGAGCGCGGGGTAGAGGCGCAGGAGCAGGAACACGCCCGCCTTCACCATCGTCGCCGAATGGAGATACGCCGACACCGGCGTCGGCGCGGCCATCGCCTCGGGCAGCCAGAAATGGAACGGGAACTGCGCGCTCTTGGTGAAGGCGCCGAGGAGCACCAGCCCGAGCGCCACCGGGTAGCGCGGATCGGCCACGATCCGGTCGTGCCGGGCGGCGAGCGCGGAAATGTCGTAGGTGCCGGCGATCTGGCCGATCAGGACGAAGCCGGCGAGGAGCGCGAGGCCGCCGGTGGCGGTGACCGCGAGCGCCATGCGCGCGCCCTGCCGCGCGTCGGCGCGGTGGTGCCAGAACCCGATCAGCAGGAACGAGGCGACGCTCGTCAGCTCCCAGAACACCGCGAGCAGGAGCAGGTTGTCGGCGAGCGCCACGCCGAGCATCGCCGCCATGAAGAGCGCGAGCAGGCCGTAGAACCGCCCCGGCGGATCGTCCGCGCCGAGGTAGTAGCGCGCATAGACGATGACGAGGAGCCCGATCCCGAGGATCAGGATCGCGAAGAGGGCGGCGAGGCCGTCGAGCCGGAGCGCGACGTCGAGCCCCATCTCGGGCACCCAGCGCCAGCGCGCGGCCGGCGCTTCGCCGGCGAGGACGCCGGGCAGCGCGGCGAGCACGAGCGCGAGCGCGGCGGCTGCCACGGCGCCGAGGGCCCACGCGGCGGCGGTGCCCGAGCGCCGGCCGGCGACGGCGGCAAGCGCGGTGCCGGCGACGAGCGGCAGTCCGATCACGAGCGGCAGCGCGAGCTCGGGGGCGATCACGGCGGTGCGATTCTACGGGAACGCCGCACGTATAATCCGTCGCCCCGCTGCCGCGGAACCGCCGCGACGGCGCCAACGGGGGAGGAGGATCGGTCGATGAGCTCGCCGCTACGGGTGGCCGCGCGACTGCTCGCGCGGGAGAAGGGGCTCTTTGCCGGCGCGATCCTCGCCGCCGGCGTCGCCGCCGCGCTCGGCGTGCCGTTCGACTTCGTGCTCTTCGGCCTGACGCTCGCCGGGGTCGCGCTCTTCCATCACCACACGCTGCAGGTCGCGCTCGCCGGGCTCGGCGTGATCGTGCTCTACAAGCTCGCCTTCACCGGCTTCAAGACCGGGCCGGGCTTGAGCGGCCTCGCGGCCCACATGGGGCACGAGTGGGTGATCCTCGCCAACCTGCTCGGGCTGCTGGTCGGATTCGCGCTGCTCTCGAAGCACTTCGAGGACAGCGAGGTGCCGAAGGTGCTGCCGAAGTACCTGCCCGACGACTGGAAGGGCTGCTTCATCCTGCTCGCGATGGTGTTCGTGCTGTCGGCGTTCCTCGACAACATCGCCGCGGCGCTGATCGGCGGCGCGATGGCGAACACGGTGTTCCGCGGCAAGGTGCACATCGGGTATCTCGCGGCGATCGTGGCGTGCTCGAACGCGGGCGGAGCGGGGAGCGTCGTCGGCGACACCACGACGACGATGATGTGGCTCGCCGGGGTGAGCCCGCTCGCGGTGCTCGACGCGTTCGTCGCGGCTACCGTGGCGCTCGTGGTCTGCGGGATCCCGGCGGCGCTCCAGCAGCACCGGCACTCGCCGATCATGAAGGAGATGCCGGCCGGGACGCACATCGACTGGGCGCGCGTGGGCATCGTCGCCTTCATCCTCCTCAGCGCGATCGGCGCGAACGTGACCCTGAACATCAAGGCGCCGCACCTCGCCGACTCGATCCCGGTCATCGGCCTCGCCGTCTGGGCCGCGATCCTCGTGTCGATGCCGCTCCGCCAGCCCGACTGGAGCCTCGTGCCCGGCGCCGTGAAAGGCACGATCTTCCTGCTCGCGCTCGTGACCTCCGCCTCGCTCATGCCGGTGGAGAAGCTCCCGCCGGCGTCGTGGCAGACCTCGCTTACGCTCGGGTTCGTGTCGGCGGTGTTCGACAACATCCCGCTCACCGCGCTCGCGCTCAAGCAGGGCGGCTACGACTGGGGGATGCTCGCCTACGCGGTCGGCTTCGGCGGGTCGATGATCTGGTTCGGGTCGTCTGCCGGCGTCGCGATCTCGAACATGTACGGCGAAGCGAAATCGGTCGGCCGCTGGTTGAAGCACGGCTGGCACGTGACGGTGGCGTACGTCGTCGGCTTCGCGGTGATGCTCGCGGTGACCGGATGGCACCCGACGCCGAAGCGCGGCGATGCGCCGGTCGCCGCGCCGCCGGCCGCGACCGCGCCGGCAGCCGTTCCGGCACCGCTTCCGGCACCCGGAAAGTAGCGGCGTTTCGCTTGCCGCCCCGGGGGTTCGGGACTACCATTCGCGCGCGTCATCGCCCGGGGGTCAGGCATCCCGCGCCGCAGCACCTCGCCCGCGGAATACCCGATCCACTCTGTCTGTTGCGCATCGTACGCGGCAGCCTTCCGGCGACAGTCCAATAGCGATTCTCTACCGAAGGAGCATCTCCATGAGCAAAGAGCAGACCACCCGCCGCCGATTCCTCGCCGGTGCCGCCGCGACCGCGGGCGCGGCGACCCTCGGGTTTCCGGCGATCGTGAAGGCGCAGGGGCCGATCAGCATGCGCTGGCAGTCGACCTGGCCGGCGAAGGACATCCTGCACGAGTACGCGCTCGACTACGCGAAGAAGGTGAACGACATGACCGGCGGCGACCTCAAGATCGAGGTGCTGCCGGCGGGCGCGGTGGTCCCGGCGTTCGGCCTGCTCGACGCGGTGTCGAAAGGCACGCTCGACGGCGGCCACGGCGTGCTCGTGTACCACTACGGCAAGCAGAACGCGCTCGCGCTGTGGGGCTCCGGC
>Ga0187892_10005525_pt1 | contig 19776 bp, 13 predicted proteins | sample MA1701073metaG_FD_139345 | JGI IMG/M metagenome (GOLD analysis project Ga0187892, IMG submission 139345) | Bio-ooze microbial communities from a basaltic lava cave in the Kipuka Kanohina Cave System on the Island of Hawaii, USA - MA170107-3 metaG ...
GCTCGAGGAAATCCTGCTCCGGGAAATCCGGGCGGTCCTGGAGCGCGGCGGCCGGCGCGTCGTCCTGGACTGCGGCGGCCTGGAGTACCTGAGCAGCCGCGGCGTTTCCGCCTTCATCGCCGTGATCGACGACCTGCGCGCCGGCGGGGGCGACCTCAAACTCGCGTGGGTCAAGCCCCAGGCCGCGGTCGTGCTCGATCGGCTCGGGGTCTCGAAGCTGATCCAGCGGTTCGACACGGCCGAGGCGGCGGTGGAGGCGTTCCGGATCCCCATCGCGGAGTTCCTGTCGGACGGCGGGCTGGACGTCTTCATCTCCGCGCCCGAGGGGAAGGTCTTCCACACGTCGGGGTGCGCGTCGGTGCGGCGGATCGGGACGGCGGTGACCTACCCCTCCAAGAAGCAGGCGCGCGATGCGGGACTCCAGCCCTGCCGCCGCTGCATCCGAGATTAGCCGACGCCTCAATTCACTCGCCACCTCCGGACTGTCGTTATATAGTAGTCCGAATTGAAAGGAAGACATGCCATGGTCCGAGTTGCTCTGATGGTTCTGGCACTCTTGCCCGCGATGCAGGATCGCGGCGGCACGCTCTTGGAAGACTCGTCGGTCTTCACGCGGATCCGGCAGGACGAGCCCGGCTTCGAAGCGATCTTCAACGGCAAGGATTTTACGGGGATGAAATTCTTCTTCGGCGAAGGGAAGACCGAGCCGGGGGACACCTTCAAGGTCGCCGAGGGGGCGATCGTGTGCAGCGGCCGTCCCGCCGGGTACTGGTACACCGAGAAGAAGTACAAGAACTTCACCCTGAAGTTCGACTACCGCTACAGGAAGCCCGAGAACCTGGCCGACGACACGAAGTTTGGCGGGAACAGCGGGTACCTCTTCTATATCACCGAGCACAAGGTGTGGCCCAAGAGCATCGAGGTGCAGGGGATGAACCGCGACGTGCTCGGGCTGATCGCGATCGGCAAGTTCCCCGTCAAGAAGGCCTTCGAGGACAAGGAAGCGCGGACGAAGGCGCGGAAGCCCGTCGGCGAATGGAACGCCGTCGAGATCATTTCCAAGGGCGGCGTGATGACCTGCAACCTCAACGGAACGAAAGTCACCGAATTCACCGAGTTCGAGCCGTTCGACAGCGTGATCGCCTTCCAATCGGAGGGAGCCGAGATCCACTGGAAAAATGTTCGCATCAAAGCCGAATAGGAGAAGCCGATGACGAAACCGCTTTCCCGCCGGGACTTCGTCAAGACGGGCTCGGCGGCGACGGCCGCGTTCGTGGCGAGCGTGCCGCTCGTCCACGCCGCGGGACAGGACAAGACGATCTCCGTGGGCGTCATCGGCTGCGGGGGGCGCGGACGCGGCGCCACCGAGGACATCATGAACGCGGCGGAGGCGCTCAAGCCCGCCGCCAACCTGAGGGTCGTGGCGCTCGGCGACATGTTCAAGAGCGGCATCGACGGGACGCGTCGCCAGCACCGGGAGAAGGCCCTCTTCAAGGTGACCGACGAGAACGCCTTCGTCGGCCTGGACGCCTACAAGAAGGTCCTCGACGCGGGGGTCGACCTGGTCGTCCTGGCGACGCCCCCCGGATTCCGCCCGATCCATTTCGCGGCGGCGATCGAGGCGGGGAAGCACGTCTTCTTCGAGAAGCCGGTGGCGGTGGACCCGGTCGGCGTCCGCAAGGTCATGGAATACGGAAAGAAGGCGGCGGAAAAAAAGCTGGGGGTCGTGACGGGCACCCAACGGCGGCACGAGAAGTGCTACCTCGAGATGATGAAACGCATCAACGACGGCGCCATCGGCGAGGTCGTGGCCGGGCGCGCCTACTGGAACGGCGGCGGCGTGTGGGCCCCGCACGCCCGCCAGGAGGGCCAGGACGACGTGAGCTACCAGATCCGCAACTGGTACTACTACGACTGGCTCTGCGGCGATCACATCGTGGAGCAGCACGTCCACAACGTCGACGTCATGAACTGGGCGCTCAAGGGGCACCCGCTCAGGGCGGTGGCGGTGGGCGGCCGGCAGTCGCGCACGGCGCCGGAGTTCGGGCACATCTGGGACCACTTCGCGGTCGACTTTGAATACCCTAACAGCGTGCACGTTCTGAGCATGTGCCGCCATTGGAACAACACCCCGGGCAACGTGAGCGAGGCGCTCGTCGGGACGAAGGGCCGCGCGATGTCGACCTCGGGGCGCTGCTCGATCGACGGGGCGGAGAAGTGGCGGTCGGACCCGCAGCAGCGGAATCCCTACGTCCAGGAGCACATGGACCTCCTGGAGAGCATCCGGGAGGGCAAGCCGCTCAACGAGGCGCAGCAGATCGCCGAGAGCACGCTGGTCGCCATCATGGGCCGCGAGGCGGCCTACACGGGGAAGGCGATCTCCTGGGATGAAATCCTCAACTCGAACCTGAGCCTGATGCCCGAGAAGCTGGAGCTGGGTCCGCTTCCGGTCCGTCCCATTCCGGTGCCGGGGAAACCCCGATGAAGAACTCGCAGAACGAGCCCACGCTGAAGGTCGGCCTGATCGGCTGCGGCGGCCGGGGGCGCGGCGCGCTGGACAACGTCCTGGACGCGGCGCCCAACGTGCAGGTGACGGCGCTGGCGGACATGTTCCCGGACAGGATCGCGCTCGCCCGGAAGAACCTCACCGCGAAGCCGGGCTTCAAGGTGACCGACGAGAACTGCTTTACGGGGTTCGACGCGTACAAGAGGCTCCTCGACAGCGGCGTCGACTACGTCGCCATGTGCCAGCCGCCGGGCTTCCGCCCGCTCCACTTCGAAGCGGCGGTCGAGGCGGGCAAGCACTGCTTCCTCGAGAAGCCGGTGGCCGTCGACCCGGTCGGGTGCCGGCGCGTCATCGCGGCGGGGGAGAAGGCCAAGGAGAAGAAGCTGGGCGTCATTCCGGGGACGCAGAGCCGCCACTCGAGGCGGTTCATCGAAACGGTCAAGCGGATCCACGACGGCCAGATCGGGGAAGTCCTCGAGGGCTACATCTTCTTCAACACCGGCTACCTCTGGGAATACGAGCGCAAACCCGAGCAGAGCGACATGGAGTGGCAGATCCGCAACTGGTACTACTTCGACTGGCTCTCCGGGGACCACATCGTCGAGCAGCACGTGCATCAGATCGACGCGACGGATTGGGTCATGAAGTCCCACCCGATCCAGGCGGTGGCGGTGGGCGGGCGGCAGATGCGGGTCGAGCCGCTCTACGGGAACATCTACGACCATTTCGCGGTCGATTTCGAATACCCCGGAGGCGCGCACGTGTTCAGCATGTGCCGCCAGTGGAAGGGGCAGGGCGTGGGGGGCTTCATCGCGGCGTGGTACGTGGGGTCGAAGGGGACCGCGTACCTCCATCACCCCAGCAAGGAGAAAGCGGGGTCGATTACGGGTCAGAACCCCTGGAAGTACGAGGGCGACGAGACGCCCAGTACGGTCCAGGAACATCGCGACCTCATCGAGAGCATCCGCGCCGGGAAGCCGATCAACGAGGCGCGGCGGATCGCGGAGACGACGCTCACGTCGATCCTGGGGCGCGAGGCGGCGTACACCGGGAAGGTCGTGAAATGGGACGAGCTGATGAAATCGGACCTCGACCTGAGCCCCGCGAAGTACGAGTTCGGCCCCAACCCGGTCCGCCCGGTGCGGGTGCCCGGGAAGAATGCGTAGGATTGCCGCTAAGAAACTGAACGCGACGCCCCTTACTTTCTCTGGATGAAAGCCGCCTCGCTCGGTCTGCTTCTGCTGTTTTCAAGCCCGCAGGAGAAGGCGGAGATCGTTACCGTCCGCAAGATCTGGGACCAGGGTCCTCATAACGCCTTCACGGACCTCTTGCGCTTCAAGGATCGCTGGTTCTGCGTCTTCCGCGAGGGGGCCGGACACGAATCGCCTGACGGGATCCTGAGGGTCATCTCGTCCGCCGATGGCGAGGCGTGGAGTTCTGAGGCCGCGATCGCGATGAAGGGGGCCGACCTCAGGGACGCGAAAATCACGGTCGCTCCCGACGGACGCCTCATGCTGAGCGGAGCGGCGGCGTACGCGCCCGGAGGCAAGGTCGCCTACCAGTCCTTTTCCTGGTTTTCGCGCGACGGAAGGACGTGGGACGAAGGCATCAAGGTCGCGGAGCCGGAGTTTTGGCTGTGGCGCGTCACGTGGCACAAGGGAGCTGCCTACGGCATCGGTTACGGGTGCACGGACAAGAATAAGTTCGTCCGGCTCTATTCCAGCAAGGAAGGCGCCCAATACAAGGTGATCGTCCCGATCCTTTTCGACAAAGGCTATCCGAACGAAACGTCGCTCCTTTTCCTGGACGACGACACGTGCCTCTGCCTCCTGCGGCGCGACGAGGCCGAGAAGACGGCGCAGATGGGAGTCTCGAAACCGCCCTACACGAAATGGACCTGGAAGGATTTAAAAGCGCACCTCGGCGGCCCCCCCTGGATTCGGCTCCCGGACGGCCGAATCATTGCGGCCGGCCGGTTCGTCGACGGCGGCTGGCGGACGTCCCTGGCCTGGATCGATGCTTCGTCAATGACGCTCAAGGAGTTCCTCAAGCTCCCCTCGGGTGGGGACACCAGCTACCCGGGCCTGGTCTGGCACGACGGGATGCTCTGGGTGAGCTCCTACTCCTCTCACGAGGGCAAAACGAGCATCTATCTCGCTAAAGTCAAGCTGCCGTCCTCGAAGTAGGTCGGCGCACGCCACGAACAGTCTCGTCGCTTGGAGTTCGGATGATTTCCTAAAGTTTCGGAATCGTCCGAACCCCAAAGGACGAGACGATTCCGATCGTCAGGCGCGGCGTTTCAAGGACGAGACGATTTCAAAAAAAGGACTGGTTATCGCCTTCTCGCGCGCGTATATTCCCTGGACACATCCACCACATTGAGGAGGTTCGGGATGTCCAACGAACTGACGCGGCGCGATTTCGTCAAGACCGGCAGCGCGGCCACGGCGGCGTTCCTCGCGCAGGTGCCCCTGGTCCACGCGGGGCAGAACACGCCCACGCTCAAGGCGGGCCTCGTGGGCTGCGGCGGGCGCGGCAAAGGCGCCGCCGACGACTTCCTGAACTCGGCGCCCAACCTTCAGATCATCGCGATGGCCGACGCGTTCAAGGACCGGATTGACGGGACGCGGAGGCAGCTCAAAGGAACGGAAGGCTTCAAGGTCGACGACGACCACGCCTTTGTCGGGCTGGATGCCTATCAGAAGCTTCTGGCGAGTCCCGTCGATGTGGTCCTGCTCGCCACGCCGCCGGGGTTTCGCCCGCTCCATTTCGCGGCAGCCGTCGAAGCGGGAAAGCACGTCTTCATGGAAAAGCCGGTCGCGGTCGATCCTGCCGGCGTCCGGAAGGTCATGGAGTACGGCAAGAAGGCGGCCGACAAGAAGCTCGCCGTCCTCACGGGGACGCAGTACCGCCACCAGAAGAGCTTCCTTGAGACGATCAAGCGGATCCAGGGCGGCCAGATCGGCGATGTCATGGGCGGCCGGGCGTATTACAATACCGGCATCTCCTGGGCCCCGAAGATGCGGAAGCCCGCCGACAACGACCTCGAGTACCAGATGCGCAACTGGCTTTACTATGATTGGCTCTCGGGCGACCACATCGTCGAGCAGCACATCCACACGATCGACGTGACGGACTGGGTGATGGGCGCGCGGCCGGTCGCGGCGGTGGCTTCGGGAGGCCGGCAAACCCGTACGGGCGAGCAGTGGGGCAACATCTACGACCACTTTGCGGTGGACTACGAATACCCGGGCGGGAAACACGTCGTGAGCATCGCCCGCCAATGGCCGAACTGCGCCGGCGACGTCAACGCGTACTTCGTGGGAACGAAGGGCGAAGTGGACGTATACAACGGAGTGATCCGAGGCGAGAAACCCTGGAAGTTCGAGGACGAGTTCAAGGAAAAGCCTTCCATCGCGAAGGCGTACATCCAGGAGCACACCGACTGGGTGGAGAGCATTCGAGCGGGCAAGCCGATCAACGAGGCGCAGCGGACGGCGGAGAGCACCCTGACCGCGATTCTTGGCCGTGAGGCCGCCTATACGGGCCGGGTGATCAAGTGGGAGGAGATCCTGAACGCCGAGATGGATTTCAGCCCGCCCGAATACAAGTTCGGCCCCAACCTGGTGCGGCCGATGCCCATCCCCGGCAAGCCGCGCGACGGGCTTAAGTAGACGGATGTTGCAAAAGACCCCGGGTACTTTTGCAACATCAACTAGGGTTGCAGCAGGGCGTTGAAGCCGGATGTCCGGGCCGATTGGAGCCGCTCGCCTTCCCTCCATCGCAGGAAGGCCTCCGTGCCGGGAAGCTCCTCGGCGATGTCCATCCCCCGCGGGACGGCACCAATGGAGATGACTTTGGTCAGCGCATCGGCCCGGATGCCGTCGGGCGCCACCACGGTCGCCAGCGCCCGGTTCGTGAGGCCCAGGCCGGTTTTCGGGTCCACGAGATGCGAGTAACGGACGCCGTCGATCTCGACGAAGCGCTCCCAGTCGCCGGAAGTTGCGACGCCGCAGTTCGCCAGGATGAGGACCTTGGAGGTCTCGTCGGCGACCTGGATGCGCCAGCCCTTCAGGCCGGGCGGCGGGTCGCCCAGGGCCATCCCGCCTCCCGCGTCCACCATGGCGCGCGTGACGCCGACGCGCCGGAGCGCCGCGAGCGCCCGGTCGCACGCGTACCCTTTCGCAATCCCGCCCAGGTCAAGGAGCATTCCGGGACGGTCCAGCACCGCCTTGCGCCCCTCCGCGTCCAGGGTCAGGCGCAGCTTGCGGTGACCGACGAGCTCCAGGGTCGCCTTGAGCGCCTCGGGCGATGGAAGTTTTCGCTCCTGGCGCGCCTGGCGCCAGAGACGGACGACCGGCCCGACCGTCATGTCGAATGCGCCGTCCGACAGCCAGGAATGGATCTGGCCGACGGAAAGAACGTGGTAGAGCGGCTCGGAGACCTTAACGGGCCCCGTTCCGGCGGCCGCGTTCAGGCGGCTGAGCTCGCTCTTGGGATCGTAGTCGCTCATCGCCGCGTCGACGGCGGCCAGCTCGGCGAACGCGGCGGCTTTGGCCCGCTCGGCAAGCTCGTCGCTTCCCGCGTAGAACTTGATCCGGCACGGGGTCGCCATGTGGGATTCGACGTACTCGTACCTTGCGAGCGAACCCTCTTGCGGTAGAATGCAGCCCGTCGCCGGCGCCAGCGCGGCGGCGACGAGGACGACCTTCATGCCGGTACGTTACTGCCCATGCCGACCGAACGCAAGCGGAGCCTGAGCCAGACGGGCGGCCCGTGCGAGCTCTGGGGCGAGCCGGAGGAGGCGCAGCGGCTGGCCGGTTGTCTCGATGTCGATCCGGGCGCGAAGCTTCCCTTCACCCACGGGTTCCACGCCTACCCGGCCCGAATGCACCCCGAGACCGCGCGCCGGGCGGTTGACGCGTTTCCCGGAAGGCGCGTGCTCGATCCCTTCGTGGGATCGGGCACGGTGGCGGTGGAGGCCGTCCGCGCGGGACGCGGCTTTACGGGGGTCGACATTTCCCGGGTGGGTCTCGAGATCGCGTGGGCCCGCACGCGCGTGATGCACCCGGACCGTTGCCGCCAGGTTGAAGCGGCGGCGCACAGGCTTGCCGACCGGGCGTTCGGGGAGGTCGACCGCGACTTCGAGTGGCCGGCCTGGACGCGAGAAGAGCGCGCATGGTATGACCCGCATACGCTCCGCGAGGTCGCGGTGCTCAAGGCCCTGATCGACGGGGAAGCGGAGGAATGGATCCGCCGGATCCTCGCGGTCGTCCTCTCCTCCATTGTGGTCAAGCTCTCCAAGCAGATCAGCGACAGCGACGCGAAGGTCGACGCCTATCATCGGCCGAAGCCGCGCGGCGCCACGTTCCGGTGGTTCCGGGACAGGAGCTCGGAACTGACGAAGGGGCTCCTTCAGCTCAGCTCCGATCTTCATAAGCGAAAAGTGCCGTTCGTGGAGCCCGAGCTCCGGCTGGACGACGCGCGAACGGTGGCGCTGCCCGCCGGCGGGTTCGACCTCGTCCTCACGTCGCCGCCCTATGCCGGTACGTACGACTACGCGTTTCACCACGCCCGCCGGTTCCCCCTCTTCGGGGAGGACCCGTCGTTCGCGCGGGCCCGCGAGATCGGTTCGAGGCGCAAGCCGGAGAACTACCCGGAGGATCTTTCGGCCGCCCTGCGGAAGGCGATCCGCGCCTTGGCCCCGGGTGGGAAGGCCCTGATCTTGATCGGTGAGGGCGATCAACTCCTGAAGGAGCTCGCGCCGTCGCTCGAGGCTCGCGTCGTGGCCATGGCGTCCCAGCTTCGGCGCGACTGGAAGGGCGGCCCCGCCCGCCGCGAGTCTCTGGCCCTCCTTACTTCGGCTGGCCGTTCCCCCCATTGATCCGCTGGCGGAACTTCTCGTACGAGCGGGTGTGCTTGGTGTCTAGCGGAACGGCGCGCCCCTTGACGAAGACGTAGACCACGTCGGTCACGACCTCGAGAGGGTCGCCCGTCGTCACGATGACGTCGGCGTCCTTGCCGGGGGCAAGCACCCCCACCTGGTCCGAGATGCCCAGGATCATCGCGGGATACATCGTCACGGCGCGCAGGGCCTCCTCGCGATCCAGCCCGTAGGCCGCGGCCCACGCCGCGTGATATGGGGTGTTGCGAGTATTGCCGGCGAACGTCTCGGACGAACTGATGGCGAACCGCACTCCCGCCTTCGAGAGCCGGGCGGCGTTCGCGAAGACGGAATCGTAGGGATCGTGGCGCTCGAACGGGAGCTCCATGACGCCCCCGATGATGACCGGGACCTTCTTCTCCGCGAGCACGGCGGCGACCTTCCAGGCCTCGCGTCCCCCCGAAATGATGGGCTTGAGGCCGATCTCTCCGGCCAGCTTCACGGCCTCGCGGATGTCGCGGGCGCGGTCGGCGTGGAAGACGACGGGCCTCTGGCCCTTGACGTACGGCTGGAGGGCTTCGAGCTTGAGGTCGCGATCCTTCCCGTCGTACCGCTTGGCGGCCGCGAAGACGTCGCGAAGCTCCTTCAGGTGCTTGTCGTCGTCTCCCTCTGCCCGCCCCGGCCGCGGGTCGTCTCCGCGCCGGGGGCCGCCGGGGAAGTGGACGTGCAGGGCGAAGACGTCCCGAACCGCCATCTCGCCGGGCACCCAGCCGTCCAGGCGGATGACCGCGCTCTGGCCGGCGATGAGGCCGCCTTGCGGCACGGTCAAGACCGTCGTGATTCCGTTGGCGCGCGTGACCGGGACGAGCTCGCTGTGCGGGTTGACCGCCGTCAGCGCCTTGAGGTCGGGCTGCATCCCGCCGATTTCCGCCTCGTCGCGCGTGCCGGCCACCGACCCGATCTCCAGGAGTCCCATCGACGTCGAGGCGTCGATCATTCCCGGGTAGACCGAAAGGCCCGTGCCGTCGATCACTTCGGCCCGGTCCGGGGGCCGCACGTCCGGCCCCATCGCCGCGATCTTGCCCTTCTCCAGGACTAGCGTGCCGCGGAAGGCGGGCAAGATCATCGGGTGGACGCTCGCGTTCGTGATGGCCACGAGGTCTCCGCGGGGAATCTCTCCCGGGGCGCGGCGCGCGCGAGTCTCCGTGCGCCAGGTCGGCGTCGCGTGCGACGGGACGGCGCGGTCTTCGAAGTAGACCCCGCCTTCGATCAGGGTCATCACGCACCGGCTGTACGGGGACAGCGGGTGGCCGTTATATAAAGCCAGGTCCGCGTCCTTGCCGACCTCGATCGTGCCGACGCGCCGGTCGATTCCGAGCTGCCGCGCCGGCCCGATTGTGACGAGCGACAGCGCGTCCCGCTCCGAGAGTCCGCCGTGCTTGACCGCTTTGGCCGCCTCCACGTTCAGGTGGCGGATCTGCTCGGGGCTGTCGGAATTGATCGACGTGACGACGCCCGCCTGGGTCATGAGCGCGGCGTTGTGCGGGATGGCCTCGTAGGCTTCGATCTTGTAGGACCACCAGTCGCTGAAAGTGGACGCGCCGGTCCCGGCAGCGGCGATCTCGGGGGCGACACGGTAGCCTTCGAGGACATGCTGGAGTGTGGCGATCCGGAACCCGAACTCCTTGGCGACCTGGAGGATCATGAGGATCTCGTCCGCCCGGTAGCAGTGGCAGTGGACGCGGATCTCGCCCTTCAAGACCCCGAGCAGCGACTCCAGGCGCAGGTCGCGGCGAAGGAGTGGGTCTTTCTTGAGAGCCGCCTCGTACTCGAGGGCTTCGGTGAACGCCCGCCGGTACACGGCCTCGACCCCCATCCGCGTGTTGGGGAACCGCTTGCCCCGGTTCGGTCCCCAATTGGACTGCTTGGGATTCTCGCCCAGCGCAAACTTGACCCCGCGCGGCGCGCCTGGGAAGAGGAGGTCGGCCGCGGGTTTGCCGTACTTGAGCCGGATCACGGCGTTCTGTCCGCCGATGGCGTTGGCGCTGCCGTGCAGGATGTTGGCGGACGTCGCGCCGCCCGCCAGGGCCCGGTAGATCGCGACGTCGCGCGCGTCGATCACGTCGCCGATCCGCACCTCGGGGACGACCGACTGGGACGACTCGTTGATGCCGCCTTCGATCGCGATGTGGGAATGGCAGTCGACGATGCCGGGCATGACGTAAAGGCCCGTCGCGTCGATCACCGCGGCTCCGTGGGAGTCGTCGACGCGCCCCACGGCGGCGATCTTTCCGTCCTTTACCAGGAGGTTCCCGGTCACCGTCCCGGCATCCGCCACCGTGAGTATCGTCGCGTTCTTGAAAAGGACGGTGCCTCCGGTCCGCGTTGCGGGCCGCCGGTTTTCCTCGATCTCGACGTCGTCGTCGGCGACCGCCTTCGCGGCTCCGGGGGCGGCTTCGGCGGCTAAACGCGCCGGCTTGCCCGCCGTAGCAGACGAGTCGCCCTGCGGAGGCGGGGCTTCGTAGTCGAACTTCACGCCGTCGGCAAAGACGTGGCGGACGCGCGACTTCTTCTGCCCGAGCCGGCCGTTGAGCACCGTGAGGTTCGCCGCCTTCCCGCGGGCGATCGTGCCGTGCGTGGACGGGATCCCGAAAAGCTGCGCGGGCACGGTCGTCAGCGCCGCGACGGCCGCGTCGTGCGGGAGCCCGTGCTCGACGAGCAGCGCGACGCTGTCCAACGCCTCGGCGGGCGAGCCCAGCCCGGCCGTGGAAAAGCAGAACCGGACCTTGGCCTGGTGGAGCTTCTGCACGCCCTCGAAGGGCTCCTTCCACAGGCGCCGACGTTCCTGGCGAAGGCGCTCGGGCTCCAGGTCCTCGTCCCGGGGTCTCGGCTCCTTGGGGAACTTGAGGCTGAGGAGGACGGGAACGTCCCTGGCGCGCAGCGTTTCGGCGACTCGCCAGGCCTCCGATCCGCCCGCGATGCCGGCTTTGATCGCGAACTCGCCGGCCAGAGACAGCGCGCGCTCGATCTCCCCGCGACTGTCGGCTTCGAAGAAGAGCCGGACCTGTCCGGCGAGGACGGGTTTAAGCGCTTCCAGCGTCGCGTCGACCGGAGGACGGGGGCGTCCGGCCTTGTGAGCGGACCAGAGTTTCTGGTGGTGGGCCGCGTCGAGGAAAAGCTGCCGGAAGTGGGCCAGGGAGCCCATGGTCGTCGTGGGGTACCCGTCGCCGTACGACCGGAACGAGGCGTGGGCAAGGGGCGTTCCCCGGAGGAGCGCGTTTCGGCGCGGCGCGCCGCTCAGCGTGGCCAGGGCGGCGCTCCCCGAGAGGTACTCGCTGGCCGCCGCGACGGAGGCGACCGCGAATCCGCCCGCGTGGGCCTTCTTGAGGTCGGCGTCCGCGAGACTGAGGAGCTCCGCGGCCTCGAGCTCCGGCCGCATCCCTTTGCGGTTCGCCTGCTCCATGGCGGCCAGCGCGTCCTTGGCGAAATCGGGCTTTTCGCCCTCGGCGAGCTTGAGCGCCTCGGGCGCGCGCTTCGTGTCGGGGAGCCCCAGCGTCGTGCGCCCGTCGATGAATCCCGAATAGACGACGAGTCCCTTGCCGTCGACCACTTCGGCATCGGCGGGGACGGCGATGTCGCGGCCGACCTCGGCGATGAGGCCGTCGCGCACGACGACGGTGGCCTTCTCGAGCTCGAGAAGCGGCGCGACCACGATCATCGCGTCTTTGATGGCATACGTTCGCGAGCGACCGGTGGGCGAGGCCGCAAGAAGAGAAAGGGTGAGCCCGAGAGCGAGCAGGCGCATGGCATTGCCCCAGCTGACGACAGATACAGATTCTATCGACCGCGGAGGGATTTCGTTTGGACTATTTTCCGGGGCGCTTGGCGGGGGCGGACAGCGGCGTGATCGTGATCCGGCTGAAGCGATAGACGGCATAGGGCGAACCGGCGTACAGGATCTTCTTCGGAGCGCCTTTTCCTGTCTTGAGCTTCATCGGTTCCGGCTTCCAATCGATGATCTTCTCCCCGTTCACCGTCACCAGCAGCCTCGATTTCCGGACGGAGCACAGAATCGTCCAGGGTCCGTCTCCCTTCAAGGCCCTCCCGGAGAAAAACGTCTCCTTGGTGGGGTCCCCTTCAACGTAGCTGTAGTTGCCCCCTTGGGCATCGACGTTGACCTGCATCAGGTTTTCCCCCGAGGGGAGCCCGATCGCCAGCCCTTCGCCGCGGGTGGGAGCGCCGGCGACGACGATTCTCAGGTCATACTCCTCGGGCGGCGCGTACGGCAGCTCCAGGGCCGAGGCCTTCGTGGGCGGCATGACGAGGATTCCGGACTCGATCTTCCAATCCCCGTTGATCGCGTGCTTCTTCACGTCGACGAGCCGGAGGAGGTCGACGCTCCCCGACGGGGCGGCGTCCTTTTCGCGCTCCTCCAGCCGTTTCTGTACGCGCGCCTGCGCCAGGCCCGTGAGGTTCGGCAACGCCTGCTCGTACCAATGGGCCGCTCGGGCGTGCAGCCGCCCCTTGAGGACCGGGTTCCGCTCTTTGTCGGCCGCCTCGGACCAGGCGTCGCCGGCTTCGGCCTGGGCCGGCGCCGCCGCGGGCTTCCCGGCTTCCTTCGTTGCGGCGTCCCGCAGAGCGGCGTCGGAGCCCTTGGCCAGAAGCTTCACGCCTTCCTCCCACCGACCCCTGACGAGACAGAGGAACCGTCCCGCGGAGACATTCGCGGCTGCGTCGTTCGGGTCCGACTTGAGCGTCTTGAAGGCGGCTTGTGCGAGGCGATGCTCGTTCCGGAACGCGAAAACCTCCTTGCCGCGCGCCTGAGCCTGCGCGGCGAGCCCGCCGTCCTGGGCCGATTTGGCCAGCGACTCGGCCCTCGTGGCGCACGTCGCCGCGAGGTCGTACTTGTCCTGCCCCAACGCGTCGTCCAGGAGGGAGAGCCAGTGAGTGGCGAGGCGGTGCGCGAGGTCCGGGGTGCGGACGTTCGTCGTGGCGCGGGCGAGGGCCGCGCTCTTCATCTCCGGGCCGTCGACCTCGAAGAGCCGCGCCATTTCATCGATCGCGGCGACGGCGGTGTCGATGTCCCCCGCCTGGCCCGCCAGGGCTTGCGCTTCGCGGCAGAGCACATAATGGGAAGCGGGATCGTCCGCCGACTCACTGGCCTTGTCGAGCAGCTTGCGAGCGAGCGCCTGAAGGTCGGCCGGCGACCTTTTGGCGTAGTCGTCCTTGAAGATCGACTTCACGGTCCGCTCGGCGTCCTTGAGCGCAGCGGCGGCCGGGGGGGCCGCGCGGGGGTGCGGCTCGTTGGCGGCCGGCTTCTCGGGCTCGGGAGGAGCCGCCTTGGCTTCAGGCGTCGGGGACGGCGGGACTTTCTCCGCGGGCGCCGGCTCCTTGACGGGGGGCGCGGACTCCTTCTTTTCCACAGGCGGCGGCTGGGGCTTCTCCTCCGCCTTGGCCAGGAGGGGCTGGGGAGGTTCAACGGACTGGCCCGGAATGAGCCCGGCGGCCTGGACGATCGCCAGGAGCTCGGCGGGCCTTTCGTCAAAGACGATCGCCATTTCGCGAATCGCCCCCTCGCGCAGGAAGCCGACGCGTGCCTTGGAGCCCGCTTTGATACGCGCGGCGAACGTACCCAGGAGCGCCCCCGCGGCGTCGCGGCCGATTTCGTCCAGGTTCTGGTTCTCGAACCAGCGGATCTGGTCGGTGGGCCGCAGCGTTTCGTCGACGCGGACGTTCGCGCGGAGCTTTTCCAGGCGCTCCGCATTCTGGGTCATCATGGCGCGGAAGTCGGCGGCCGCGACGCGGTTGTCCGCGCGGTCGCAGTAGGCGGCGGCGACTGCGGCGAAATTGATGATCCGGACGTGCCGGTCCGCCTCGCGCCGGGCTTCTTCGGGCGTCAGGGACGCGGGGCGGGGCGCGGGGGAAGGGTCTGCCTCGCGCGCCGCTTCTTCCGGGCCGGTTCGGGCGGCGACCGGCCGGGGAGCTGGAGCGGGGAGCGGTTCCGGATCCGAGCCGCCCGAGAGAAGCACCACGAGCGTGATCAGGATCGCCGCCGCGATGCCGCCTGCCGCCGCCAGCGGTCGAAGCGGCCGCTTCGCCACGGGTTGGCCGGTCGGGGTGGGGCGCAGCAGTCGCTCCTCGAGCGTCGATCCTTTCTGGGAGCGGACCGCTTCGATGGCCCTCTCCAGGTCGCGCTCCAGCGCGGCGGCGGAGTCGTACCGGGACGCGGGATTCTTGGCCAGGAGCTTTCGCACGATTTCGCCCACGATGGGCGGCGCCTGCGGCGCGTGCTTCCAGAGCGGCGGCGGCGCCTCGTGGACCTGCTTCATCGAGATGGCCGCGATCGACGGCGCCGAGAAGGGGAGCCGGCCCGCCATGCCCTGGTAGAGAATGACGCCGAGAGAGTAGAGGTCCGTGCGGCCGTCGAGTCGCTTGCCGAGCGCCTGTTCGGGCGAGACGTAATGGGGCGTGCCGAGGAACATGCCCGTCTGAGTGAGCCGGGCCGTATCCTCCGTCTCGATGGCGATCCCGAAGTCGGTGATCTTGGCCGTGCCGTCCCGGGCGATGAGGATGTTGGATGGCTTGATGTCGCGGTGCACGAGGCCCGCCTCGTGGATCCGATGGAGGCCGCGGGCGACGTCCCGGACGACTCCGAGAAACGCCGCCGCATCGGCCGGCTTTCCGTCCTGGAGGGCGGCCTGCAGGCTGCGGCCGTCCACGTGTTCCAGGGTCAGGAAGAGGAGATCCCCTTCGCTGCCGAAATCGAACACCTGGACGATGTTGGGGTGGCTGAGCGCGGCCAGGAGCTTCGCCTCCCGGTGGAACCGCTGGGCGAATTCGGGCATCGCCGCGAGGTGGGGGGAAAGGATCTTGAGGGCGACCGTGCGCTCCAGGCGGCGGTGGCGCGCTTTGAACACGAACCCCATGCCGCCCTGGCCCAGGACTTCGAGAATCTCCAATTCGCGGAAAACGGCGCCCGGCTTGAGCGGCGGGAGCGCGGTCAGGGCGGCTTTGGCGGCAGAGTTTTCGGCCGGCGATGCGAGGCCCGCCAGGCAGCGGGGGCAGATGCCCGCGAATTCCTCCCGGACCTGCTGCCGCGGGAAGCTGCGGCCGCAGCGGGGGCACTTAACGGTCGCGTCCATCATCCCTTTCAAGCGGAATCCCGCGCCCCCCGTCTCAAAAAAACGCTAAGTTGGTTCTGGCGAATTCGTGAAGACACGTTGCACCACAAAGACACAATGGGTCGTACTTAGGAAAAGGCCGACAGAAGGTCCCGCAGCTCCTCCTGGGCGTCCTCCTCGGTTTCCGTGTACGATCGGACGATGTCGAGGATCGCCTCGCGGTACCGGATGCGGGTGCGGTACAGGCGGTTCCGCACTTCGCCCTCCGTCAGGCCCAGCGAACGGGCCACCTGGGCGTAGGAAGGCGTCTCCTCGGATTCGCAATTCAGGTGGATCCGCAGCGCCTCGAACTCGTCGGCCCGGCCGGCCGATTCGAAGTCCGCTCGGAGCTTTTGGAGCGCCTGGGCGAGGACGCGCAGGGCCCAGTCGCGGCGGAAGGCCTGTTCGGGCGTTTCGCCGCCGGCGGGTTCGTATCCCACCTCACTCTCCGCCCGGACGAAATCCAGGGAAAGGAGCGGGTTCCGGCCCCCGCGTTTCCGGGCGGTCTCGCGGTCGTGCTCATCCGCCATGAAGTGTTGAAGGGCCGTGAGCAGAAAGGTCCGGAACCTGCCGCGGTCGCGGTCGACGTAACGGAGGTAGATCTTCTCCAGGAGCGCGGCAAAGAAGCCCTGGGTCAGGTCCTTGCTCGTCTCGACCGGGTGGCCGCGACGCCGCACGAACAGGTAGACGGGCTTCCAGTAGGCCTGGATGAGCTTGTGGAGCGCCTCCCGCCGGTGGGGCGAGGCCGGGTCCTTGGCCGACAGGACGGCGGTCCAGAGAGTGGCGGGAAAGGTCCTCTGCGCCCCGCCCATCCCGGTGTCGTCGTCGCGCCGTTCCATCTCCACGAGGACTATAACGGATGAATGGACCCGGCCTAACGCAATGTTGCAAAAGACCCCGGGTACTTTTGCAACATGCGCGGGACGACTTACTTCTTGGGGTCCTCTTTCGATGAGGACTTTTCGCCGGACTTGTCGGAGCCACCCTTGACGGAGGTCTTCGAGCCTTCCTTCTTCGGCTCCTCCTTCAAGGGGACCTTTTTCACCGGATCGTCGCCGTCGTCTTCCTGGATCTTCTTGAAAAAGTCGCCCAGCGGGTCCTTGTGGACTTCCTTCTTTGCCTCTTCCTTAGCCGGCTCTTTCTTGGAGCCTTCCTTGTCCGGGACCTTCTTGACCGGGTCTTCCGGAGTCTTCTTGGGTTCGTCCTTGGGGAGCAGCTTCTTCAGCGGCTCGTCAGGGACCTTCTTGGGTTCGCCCTTCGGGGGCGTCTTCTTGACGGCATCCTCGGGAGTCTTCTTGGGCTCGTCTTTGACTGGGGTCTTCTTGACGGGCTCTTCGGAAGGCTTTTTCGGCTCCTCCTTGACGGGCGCCTTCTTGCCGGAATCCTCAGAGAGTTTCTTGGGTTCCCCTTTGGCCGGCTCTTTCTTGGCGTCGGCGTCATTCTTCTCGGTCCCTGCCTTGTCCTGCGCGTGGAGGAGCGTGCCCGGGGCGAGAAGCATCAGGGCGCCCAGCACCGCGACCCACCGCGAAAGCCCTTTCAGCATGACTTTCTCCTTCCGTCCTTCTTTCCGCAACGTCTCTGGAAGCGGAAAAAGCCGGAGGGAATCTCAGGAAAAATCATCGATCGAAGGGCTGAATTGAGGGTCCGCGATTCGTTATTCGTGGTTCGTGATTTTTGGCTGGCGGAAGCGGAGCGCAAGGCACCACAGGAGGAAAAGGACGACGCCCACGCCCCCGGCACCGCGCACCGTCCACTTGGCGAAGAAGTAGAGGGTCTTGACCTGCATGGGGTTTTCGCCTTTTTCCTTGTCGACCGGGAGGAGTGTCAGGCTGGGCTTTTCCGGCGGGTGAAGAAACCGTTCCTTGGGCACGAAGACGACCCGGTCGGGCTGCTCGTTCGGCACCCCGTAAATCCTCATCACTTTGCGGTCGAACTCAGGGTCCTTCGGGTCCAGCGTATCGAGGAAGCGGTTCAGCTCCACCTGCTTCGCGTCGAAGGGCACGATGAAATAGGCCTCGGTGGAAGAGCGGGCAGCCAGCCATACCGCAGGATAGATCAGCAAGGCGCAGGCGAACGCGAGGATCCAGCCGCAGCGAAGCAGCGGTGCCATCACTCGGCCAGCAGCCCGACCAGGCTGAACGCGATCGACCAGGTGTCGTTGACCTTGGTGACGGCGATGTCCGGGATCTTCACGCCGTGGTCCGACAGCTTCACCTTGAACTGGCCCACGCAACGGACCCCCGGCTTGTCGCCCCAGTGGGCTTTCTTGATGAGCTCCTGCGGGAGGTCCGTGACCTCGAGGTCCAGGGAGACGGGGCGCGACTGGCCGTGCATCGTGAAGTTGCCTTCCACGGCCCAGGTCTTGGGGTCTTTCCGGGTCGCCTTCGTGGACTCGAACGTGATCGTGGGAAACTTGTCGGCATCGAGCCAGTTCGCGCTCTGGAGGTGCTTGTCGCGGTCCTCGATTCCGGTCCGGAGGCTCTTGACGGGGAGGGCGAGGCGGACCAGGGCGGATCCCTTGTCGCGATCGATCCCTACCACGCCCGACAGGACGGTGGTGGCGGCCGTCACGTTTTCCACTTCCATGACGGAGTCGGCCTTGAGGGTCACCAGCTGCGGTTTGAGGCCGAACTTGAACTTCGTCCCGGTGATGTCTTCCTCCGGCACCTTGGGCGCGCGGACACCGGGCGTCATTTCCTCAGAATCCAGAGGGTTTTCGACTTTGGCGACCCCGCCGGCGGGCTTGGCGGTCGTCCCGAAGATGACAAGGTTCACGTTCCACACCGGCTCGACCGTCGCGACCGCGCTTTCGTGGATCTTGATGTTGTAGTCCTCGAGCTTCACTTTGAACGACGTCCGCACGCGCACCCAGCTCCCGTCGCCCAGGCCCTTGGCCAGGGAGTCGGGCACCTGCTTGACTTCGGCGACGATGGAGAGAGGCTTCGTGACGCCGTGAAGCGTGAACTCCCCGTCGATGTTCCAGGACGCCGGCTTGGTAAACGTGGCCTTCTCCGCCTTGAACTCGATGGTCTTGAACTGCTTGGAGTCGAGCCACATCTTGCCGAGCATGGCCCGATCGCGGTCATCCATGCCGGTGCGCAGGGAGGCGCTTTCGACGATGAGGTGGCAACGCCCCGCGCCCTTTTCGAAGTCCACGGTGGCGCTGCCGCCGACGTGGCTGGTCTTGCCCAGGATGTTCGTAACATCGGTCTTGGACTCGAACGTGATGGTCGTCCGCGCGGGGTTGGTCCCGAAGTGGTAGGTCGCCTCGCCCTTGGGGAGGTCCGCCGTCGCGGCGGCCGCGGGCGACGCGGCGGCCGCGGGCGACGCGGCGGCCGCGGGCGACGCGGCGGCCGCCATTCCCCCGCCGGCGCTCGGGGCGGGCCCGGATTCCTTTCCGCACGCCGAGAGGAGAAGGAGGCCTAAGGTCGAAACGTACGTGGACTTCATGATCGGAGATCTCCTTTGGTTCGGGGATTGTATCGGAGCCGCTGGAGCCCGACAAGTCTTACGTTCGGAGGGCCGCCTGGTACGCCGCCAGGACCGCGTCGACCTCCCGCTCCGTGGAGAAGTGGGTGCGCGCGTGCTCCAGCGCGGACTCTCCCAGCTTGCGGCGAAGGGCGGGGTCGTGGATCAGCCGCGCCGCCTTGTCCCGGAGGTCGTCGCGGTCATGGTACAGCAATCCGGTCCGGCCGGGATCGATCAGGTCGCGGTTGCCCGGGACGTCGGAGGCCAGGATCGCGCGGCCGCAAGCCATTCCCTCCATGAGAGCGTTCGAAAGCCCCTCCGAGAGGGACGTGTTGAGAACGGCGTCGCAGGCGCCGTAGGCGGCGGCCATGGCGTCGGGCGGAATGCGCACCACGTGGCGCACCCAGAACTCGCGGGCCACCTTCACGGCGAACTCCTCCCCGTAGGCGGAGTCCAGGACCGGCCCTCCGAAGACGAGGAAGGCCTCCTTGCGAAGGGTTCGCAGCGCCTCGATCGCGAACAGGTTGTTCTTCACGGGCCGGATGCCGCCCGCGTGGAAGAACAGGAACGAGCGCGCCGGGACCTCGCCCGTCGAGCGCAGGTCGAAGGGGGCCGTCCCCAGTCGAACCCCCTTGGGCAGGACGCGGACCTTGGAAGCGGCTTCGGGGGCGAAGGTGCGGAGCCGTTCGGCCAGCGACGTGTTGTACGTGAGAAGCACCGGCGCCTCTCGAAGCGCCTCCCGCACCACGGGCGCGCAC
>Ga0187892_10005526_pt1 | contig 19770 bp, 18 predicted proteins | sample MA1701073metaG_FD_139345 | JGI IMG/M metagenome (GOLD analysis project Ga0187892, IMG submission 139345) | Bio-ooze microbial communities from a basaltic lava cave in the Kipuka Kanohina Cave System on the Island of Hawaii, USA - MA170107-3 metaG ...
CACTACCGCCGCCGTCAGCTCGGCTCGCTGCCAGAGATCGTGATGGTCCGTCTCGGCCGCGGACACGTTGAACTTCTGGTGGAGGCGGTCCTTGAGGCTCTTCACGATGTGCCGCTTCTCCTTTAGCGAGTGACACGCCTCGAGGTGCAGCTCCCAGATGATCACGCCGACGATCACGCTCCCCTCGCTCAGCCGCCCCGGGCGCCCCCGGCGCTGGGCGCGCCGGCATCCAGCGACCGGGCCACCTCTTCGATGCGGTACGCCTCGATGAGGTCACCCACCTTGACGTCGTTGAAGTTCTCGATGCCGATGCCGCACTCGAATCCTTCCCGGACCTCGCGCGCATCGTCCTTGAAGCGCTTCAGGGACGAGAGCGAGCCGTCGTAGACTTCGACGCCGTTGCGGACGACGCGGACCTTCGCCGTCCGTGGGATGATGCCGCTCCGCACGAAACTGCCCGCGATCGTGCCCACCTTGGCGATCTTGAACAGCTGACGCACTTCGGCCTCGCCCAACACGACTTCCTTCTTCTCGGGCGCCAGCAGGCCTTCCATGGCGGCCTTCACCTCGTCCACCGCCTCGTAGATGATGCGGTAGGTCCGGATCTCCACCCGTTCCCGCTCCGCGGACGCCCGGGCGTTCGAATCGGGCCGGACGTGGAATCCGATCACGATCGCCCCGGACGTCTTGGCGAGCAGAATGTCGGACTCGGTGATCGCCCCGACGCCGCGATGCACCACCTCCACCTTCACTTCCGGGGTGGACAGCTGTCCCAAAGCGTCGGCGAGGGCTTCGGCGGGCCCACCCTGGTCGGCTTTGATGATCACGCGCAGGGTCGCGGCACCGCCCGCCGCCCGCTCCGCCATGAAGTCTTCGAGCGTCTTGACGCGGCTGGTGCGGCGATGCTGGGCCTCCCGCTCGAGGCGCTGACGCTTTTGCGCGATCTCCCGCGCCTGCGCCGCGTCCTTCATCGCCGCAAACGCGTCGCCCGCCTCCGGCACGCCTTCGAAGCCGAGGATCTGGACGGGAATCGACGGCCCGGCCTCCGTCACGCTCTGGCCGCGCTCGTCGAACACCGCCCGCACCCGCCCCGAGAACTGCCCGCAGATGAAATCCACCCCGGTCGTGAGGGTACCGTTCTGCACCAGGATCGTGGCGACCGGCCCCTTGCCCGGATCGAGCGTCGCCTCGAGCACCGTCCCCTGCGCCAGCCGCGCCGGATTCGCCTTCAGGTCGAGCAGCTCGGCCTGGAGCAGGATCTGGTCGAGCAGCGCCTCGACGTTGGTACCCTTTTTGGCCGAAATCGGCGTCGCGAGCGTGGTGCCGCCGAACTCCTCCAGCACGACTCCGTGCGCCAGCAAGTCCTGCTTCACCTTCTGCACGTTGGCCGCGGGCAGGTCGATCTTGTTGATGGCGACGACGAGCGGGACCCCCGCATTCTTGGCGTGCGAAATCGCTTCGACCGTCTGCGGCATGATGGCGTCGTCGGCCGCGACGACGAGCACCACCAGGTCCGTCACCTGGGCGCCGCGCGCCCGCATCGCCGTGAACGCCTCGTGCCCCGGGGTGTCCAGGAACGTGATCGAGCGTCCATCCTTGAGCGTGACGTGGTAGGCGCCGATGTGCTGCGTGATGCCCCCCGCCTCGCCCGCGACCACGTTGGTCTTGCGGACGTGATCGAGCAGCGACGTCTTCCCATGGTCGACGTGCCCCATGACGGTAACCACCGGGGGCCGCGCCGTGAGCTGCGCGCTCTCATCGGCCGGTTGCTCGGGCACGGCAATCGCGTACTCCTCCTCGCGCACCGCCTGGAAGCCGAACGCCGAGGCGATCAGCTCGATGAGATCGAAATCGAGCCGCTGATTGATCGTCACCATCTGCCCCAGCTCCTTGAAGGCGAAGGTGACGATCTGGGTGGGCGGCACTTTCAGCACATTGGCGAGCTCGCTGACGGTGATGAACTCCGTCACGCGTACCAGCGTTTTCTCCCGCTCCTTCTCCGCGGCCCGGCGCTCTTCCTGCAGGTCGCGGAAGGTCGGACCTTCGTCGCGCGGGCGCGCCCCTTTCTTCACGACCGGTCCCTTGATCGACGCGAGCGTGCGCGAGATGTTCTGCGCCACCGCTTCCTGATCGACCAGGGATTTGCGGCCCTTCTTCCGTTTCTTCCCGGCCTTGTCGCGGCGCCGCTCTTCGAGGGCGCCGGCTCCCGGCGCGGCGGAGGCCACGGGCCGGGGCGGAACCGTGCCGCTGGGCACCCCGGTCGCCACCGGCTTGGGCCGCACCGGCGTGGGAATCACCGGCCGGGCGCCGTGCGGCGGGGGGAGAGCCACGGGTGGCGGCGCCGCGGGTGGAAGAGGCGCCAGTGCCGCCGGGGCGACCGCCTCCGCGGATGTTTCCACGGGCAGATCGCGAAACAGCGCGGCGGCCCGCTCCTCGAGCGAGATGGACGGCTTCTCTTCTTCCAGCACGCGGCTCGCTTCCAGCGCCGCCCGGGCGCGCAGCTCTTCCTTCTCCGCCGCGCGGGCCGCTTCCAGCTGTGCTTCGGCTTCGGCGGCCGCGACCTCGGCGGCGGTGCGCCGGCGCCGTTTGGGCCGCGCCTCGTCCTCCACGGGCGCCGGCGCGACGACTTTCGCCGCCCGGCGCCGCTTCGGCGCCGCCGCGGCGGGCTCCTTCTGCCGGCGCTTCTCCCGCTCCCAGCGGGCGCGCATCATCGACACGTGCTCGTCCTTGAGCGGCGTGAGATGACTGCGCACGAAGATGTCCATCTCCTTGAGCATGCTCATCACCTGCTCGCTGGAGATGCCGAACTCCGCTGCCAGATCATGAATCCGTGTTGCCACGCAACTCCTCCCCAAGCCGCACCAGGCCACGCGCCAATGCGCGATCCTCCACTCCCACCGCCTGCACCGGCGGGCGCCCCAGCCGCTGCCCCAGGCGCGCCGCCACGGGCCCGACCACCACCGGAACACCGCGCGCCACCGCCAGCCGTTCGACTTTTTCCCGCGTCCGCTCGCTCGCATCCGCTGCCAGCACCACCGCCGCCACCGTGCCGCGCTGCAACCGGGCCCGGACGCCCGCCACGCCGATCACGACCTTCCGCCCGCGAGCCCCCAACCCGAGCAGACCGGCCAGGGCGTCGGTCACGACGGCGGCGGCGCCTCCGCCGGCGCGCCGGTTTCTTCCCCGCCCTCTTCGGTCAGCTCATTGAGGAACGCCATGAGCCGGTCGGCGATCTCGGGGGTCATCCCCTCCAGCTTGTCCACGTCTTCGCGTTCCAGATCGATCACGTCCTGCAGCGTCTTCTTCCCGTTCTTCTCCAGCACCGCCATGAGCTCGGGCGGGAACCCTTGAAGCTCGGCGAGCGGCACCTTGGCCGCCTGCTCCTCTTCGGGCGGCAGCGGCGCGAACAGCGGACCTTCCCCGCCGCGCTCCAGCCACTCGCGGCTCGAGTAGAGATCGATCTTCCAGCCGGTCAGCTCCGAGGCGAGCCGCACGTTCTGCCCGTTGCGCCCGATCGCCAGCGACAGCTGATCCTCGTCCACGATCGCCTGAATGGTGCGGCTCTCGGGATCGGAGAACACGCGCGCCACGCGGGCCGGCGCCAGCGCCAGCTTGGCGAACCGCTCGGGATCCGGCGACCAGGGTACGATGTCGATCCGCTCGCCGTTGAGCTCGTTCACCACGGCCTGCACGCGGGAGCCTTTGAGGCCGACGCAGGCGCCGACCGGATCGATGGCGTCGTCGCGGGAAATGACGGCGATCTTGGTGCGGCTGCCGGCTTCCCGGGCGGTCGCCCGGATCTCGACGATCTGCTGCTGAATCTCGGGCACTTCGATGCGGAACAGGGCCTTCACGAACAGCGGATCGGCGCGGGAGAGAATCAGCCGGGGGCCTTTGGGCGTCTCCTCGATGCGCTTCAGGACGGCGCGAATCGTATCCCCCTGGTGAAAGTGCTCGCGGTGATTCTGGTCGCGGTAGGGAATGATCGCTTCGGCTTCGCGGAACCGGTTCAACATCACGACGATCTTGCCGCGCTCGATCTGCTGAACCTCGCCGGGCAGGAGCTCGCCCACCTTCCCGGCAAACTCCTCGCGAATTCTGGAGCGCTCGCCCTCGCGCACGCGCTGAATGATCCGCTGCTTGGCCGCTTGCACCGCGGTCCGGCCGAATTCTCCGAACGGCACCTCTTCCTCGAGCACGTCCCCCACCTGGAAGTCCGGATCTTCGTACCGCGCTTCCTCGAGGGTGACCTGCGTCCCGGGATCCTCGATCGCCTCGACGACCGTTTTCAGGACGACGATGCGGATCGTGCCCTTGAGCTCGTCGATCGAGATCTCCGCTCGGACATTGGGGCCGTACCGCTTCACGAGGGCGGCGTGCAGGCCGTCCTTCAGGAGATCGATCATTTCTCCGCGATCGAGCTGCTTCGAGCTGGTCAGCTCGCGGATCGCGGAGACGACGTCGGTGGTATTCGCCATCAGGAGATTCCCATCATCGGGTTTCGGTCATCCGGTATCGGTTTCACCAGTCCACGGCCAGACGCGCATCACGAATCAGATCGAGCGCCACGGGCAGCGGCGCCTGGCCCTCCGGGTGCAGCACGACGGTCCACTCGTCCGGGACGGCGACGATGCGGGCGCGCACATGGCCCAGTCCCGTGACCTTCGCCGTGACGTCGCGCCCCACGAAGCGCACCCAGTGGCGGTGCCACCGGAGCGGCCGGTCCATTCCCGGACTCGACACCTCGAGCTGATAGCGAGAGCCCAGGGGCCCTGCCCTATCCAGCCAGGCTTCGAGGGCGCGGCTCGCACGGGCGCAATCGTCCACCGTCACGCGCCGTTCCGGATCCGCCTCGGGCCATTCAATGCGCACTTGAAGGAGCGGCCGGTTCGGCGTGCCGCCCAATCGAAGGTCGGCCAGGTCGAGCCCCAATGCCTCGAGGCGGACTCGAACGGCCTCCACCAGGCTGTCGGTGAGCATAAAAAAAAGCGCGGGCCGAACTTCGCCCGCTTCGCCCGGGAATGTACCTGGGGGCGAAGCGCTGTCAAGCCAACGGGATTCCGAGGTAGGCGACCTGGCGACCGTCCGCGCCGCCCGACTTCCGGTGCGAGAAGAAGCGGTCGTTATGATGCGCGGTGCAGTAGGCGGAGATCGTGATATCGGTCAGGCCCAGGCTGGCGGCACGGCCGGCGAGGATCGAGCGCAGGTCGACGTTCGCCGCACCACCCGTTGGACGACCGGTCAGACGCTCCATGACTTCAGAACCTACTTGATAGCAGTTGCCACAAATTCCTACGCCACAATGCATTACGATATCGCGAAAACGCACCTTGGCGGTTCGAGTAATCTCTCCCAGCGCCTGCTCCAGGACGTTGTCCGCCACGCCGCGCCACCCGGCATGCACCAGGGCGACGAGTCCGCTCTGCGGGGCGGCGAGGTAGACGGGGATGCAGTCGGCGGCCGTGACGGTGAGCAATACGCCCCGCTCGCGCGTCGCATGGGCGTCCACCCCATCGATCTGGAGCCACCCCGGAGGCATGGCCCCATGCCACCGCAGCTCGGTGCCGTGGACCTGATGACCCAGCACGATCGAGGGGAACCGGGGTTCGAACGCGCGCCGCAACGCGCGCCAGCGGGTGCCGACCGCTGCGGTCGGCTCCCCATTCCAGAGCCCGAGGGAGAAGCCGTTCCGGCGGGTCGTGATCCCGGCGGTCAGGCCGAACCGCGCCGCCCAGTCGGCCAGCTCGAGCCGTGGAACGGCATCGTCACCCACCGGCACTTCCACAACGATGTGGGCGAGAGGGCGACCCTGCTCCGTCACCACGAGACCTCGAGCCTAGCCCGCATCCTCGCGCCGCTCGATCTGCGCGCCCAACCCGCGCAGGCGCTCATCGATCCGCTCGTAACCCCGCTCGATCTGGCCCACGTTATGGATGACCGAGTCTCCTTCGGCCGCGAGCGCGGCGAGCAGGACCGCCATGCCGGCGCGGATATCGGGGCTCTCGACCTCCCCTCCCCGGAGCGGTGAGGGGCCGGCGATTACGGCGCGGTGGGGATCGCACAGCACGATTCGCGCCCCCATGCCGATCAGCTTGTCTACGAAAAACAGCCGTGATTCGAACAGTTTCTCGAACACCAGCAGCTCGCCCTCGCACTGGGTGGCCACCACGATCGCGATCGACATCAGGTCGGCCGGAAACGCCGGCCACGGCCCGTCTTCGAGCTTCGGGATATGCCCGCCCAGATCGGGCCGGATGCGGCGTTCCTGATCGCGCTCGACGATCAGCGTCTCGCCGTCGAGCCGCGGCCTCACCCCCAGCCGGTCGAACGCGAACAGCGTCGCGCGCAAATCAGACGCCCGCACGCCCTCGATCTTCACGGAGCCATTGGTGACGGCGGCCAATCCCAGGAACGACCCGATCTCGATGTGATCCGGGCCGATCCGGAACGCGCTCGCCGGAGCGCCCAGCCGCGCGCCCACGATTGTGAGCATGTTGGTCCCGATGCCGTCGATCTGCGCGCCGAGACCGACCAGAAACCGGGCCAGGTCCTGCACGTGCGGCTCACTGGCCGCGTTGCGCAGGATGGTTCTTCCTTTCGCCGCGACGGCCGCCATCAGGGCATTCTCGGTGCCCGTGACGCTCGGCTCGTCCAGGAACACGTCCGCCCCGGCGAGGGCTTTGGTCTCGAGTTGATAGCGGTGGCCGACGGTCACGGTGGCGCCGAGCGCTTCCAGGGCCAGAAAGTGCGTGTCCACGCGTCGGCGACCGATCACGTCGCCGCCGGGTGGGGGCAAGGCGACCCGGCCGAAGCGGGCGAGCATCGGCCCGGCGAACAGGATCGACGCCCGGATGCGCGCGCACAGCCCAGGATCGAGCTCGCGCGGCTCCGCGGAACGCGCGTCCACGGTCACGCTGTTCGCTCCGACCCATTCTACGCTCGCCCCGAGATGCGTGAGCAGGTCGAGCATGGTCAGGACATCGCGAATTCTCGGGACGTTGTCGATGCGACACGGACCGTCGGCGAGCAGCGTCGCGGCGAGGATCGGCAGCACCGCGTTCTTGTTGCCGGCGGGGCGGATCGTGCCTTCGAGCGCGCGGCCGCCGGAGACACAGAACGTCGGGGCCATGGATGCCCAACCTACGGACGCGCTTGCGCGGGCGTCAAGCGCGGGCGAACGTTTTTCGCGCGTGTTTCCACTCCCCCCCATCGTCGCCGCCGCGCTGGTGGCCGTCGCCCTCCTTCTGGCGACGCGCCTGCGGCCGCCGGACCCGATCGCCCGCGCGCTGCGCTGGGGGGGGGGCACGACCGTCACCGCGCTCGGCTGGTACGTGCTTGGCGCCCTGCTCGGTCCGGGCCTGGGAGTGTTGAGCCGCGGCATGGTCGACGCCTTCGCGCCGGTCCTCGCGGTGGCGATCGGGTGGGCGGCGGCACGCGCCGGGGCTGAGCTGGCCCGTCCCGAGGAAGAGCGCGGCCCCTGGTCGCTGTCGGAGATCGTCGCGGCGATCGCCGCGTTCCTCGTCCCTATGGCCCTGCTCACCGCCGCGGCCCGCGTGCTGCTGATGCCGTCAATCGAGCACTGGACGGTGATCGGTCCCGCGATCGCGACGCTCGCGGGCGCGCTGGCGTTGGCCGGGGCCGGAACGCGCCGGCTGACGCCCGGCTCGTTCGTGCTGGTCCTCGCGGCGGTGATCGCCCTGTTCCTGCTGCCCGATCCGTCTCGCGCCGACCTGAAACGACTGGGGCTCGCTGCCGGCGTCGCGCTCGCCGGCGTGGCGCTCTGCACCGTCATCGCCGCCCGCCTCGCCCACCGCGCCTCGCTCCTCCCCGGCACGATCGCCGCCCTGTGCCTGGCGGCCGGGATCGGCGTCGTGAGTCGCCTGACCTCCCTGGTCGTCTGCGGGATCCTGGGATTCGCGCTCGCCCGCCGGTCGCTGCCGCACGCGCGCCTCGCGGCCGAGCTGCGGATTCACGAGCCGCTCGTCGCGGCCCTCCTGTGGACGTTCGCGGGGGCGTCCCTGGGCGGTCCGCCGCTGGCCGTCGCCGTCGCGACGGGACTCGTCGCACTCTGGCCCGTGGGCCGGCGCGTGATCGCGGGCGCGGCGCACACGGACGGCACACTCGGTCTCGCGATCGCTCTGGGCTTCGCGCTGAGCGCCGGTCCGGCGTTGGGGGAGTGGTCGTCCGCGGTGCCGACGGTGGCCGCCCTGGGGTTTCTAGTGGTGCGCGTGATCCCGGTCACCGGAGGGACCAGCGAGCGGTTGACACCCCCCGCCCGCCGCGTCGAGGTTTCAGCATGATCCCCACGTGGGCCGCGGTGATCGGCACGCTCAGCCTCGCCGTGATTGCCCTCGCCGCGGTTGTCTCCGCCCTCGCCATCCTCGCGGTCGCCCTCGGGACCAAGTCCCTCGTGACCGGACTCAAGGACTCCACGCTGCCGATCGTGCAGGACGTGCGGCAGCTGGTGTCGAGCATCCGGACCGAGGTCGACGGCATTGCCGACACTTCGCGAGACATCCGCCACCGGCTGGTGCGCGCCGCCGACGGCGCGGAGGCGCGCCTCGCGGATATCGCCGCGGCCGTTCGGACCGTCCAGGCGGGCGTCGCCCTCTGGAAGACGGTGCGGCCGGGAGGCACCACGCCGAAGCGCAGCACCAAGCGCAAGAGGAGAAAACGCTGAAGCGCGCGCTCGCCCTGGTGCTCGTCGCGCTGGCGGCCGTCGCCGTGCTGCCGGGCCTCGCCCACGCGTGGACGCCGGCGACGCACATCTACCTCGGCGAATCGGTGCTGGCGAACCTCTCGGCCCTGCCGACCGCGATCGCCGACCTGCTCCGGGCGTATCCGTATGATTTTCTGTACGGCAACATCGCGGCCGACACGTCGATCGCCAAGAAATACGCGCCCGTGGGCCGGCACTGCCACGCCTGGCACGTGGGACGGGAGATTTACGAGCTCGCTCACAACGACGGGCTGCGCGCCTTCGGCCTGGGGTACCTGTCCCATCTCGCGGCCGACACCGTCGCGCACAATTACTACGTGCCCCGCCAGCTGGTGCTGACCAGCAGCACGACCGCCCTGGGTCACAGCTACTGGGAGAGCCGGCTCGAGACGCATCTCGGCGATCGCTACGCGCGCACCGCCAAGACCGTCATCCAGCAGGATCACGGGCCCAGCGATGCCCATCTCGACGCCATCCTCTCGCCCACGCTGTTCAGCATTCGCACCAACCGGCGGCTGTTCCGCGGCATGGTGCACCTCACCGAAAGCCAGAGCTGGCAGTGGGCCTTTCAACTCATCGCGGAGAACAGTCGCTGGGATCTGCCCGACGACGACGTGGAGCGACACATGGCCATGGCGTACGAGTACGTGATGGCCGGTCTGGCCGAGTCCCATGCGCCGCCCCACCGGCTCGACCCGGCCGGTGACAAGGCGCTCGGGCTCGCGAAGCGGATGCGGCGCCGCGCCCTGCAGGAGGGCGGGCGACAGGATCCGGAACGGATGCGGGCCACCGCCGAGGAGCACTTCGGGCTGCCGGCCTCCACCCTGGATTTCTGGCGCAGCGCCCGCGCCGCGAAACCGTGGCGCGAGGCCCGCCGGGCAGCATCGGCGTGAGGATTTGTCCCAAGTGCCGCACGCGATGCGAAGACACATGGCGATTCTGTCCCAAGGATGGGACCGATCTCACCGCGGCCCTGAAGGCCACCACCCCGATCGCTCTCTCCCGGAGCTGCCCGCGCTGCGGTAAGAAATACGATTCGCGGGTGAGATTCTGCCAGCAGGACGGCGCCGAACTGGTTCGACCGACCTCCGGCTAGGCGTCGAGCCGCTGCTTGAGCAGCTCGGGTACGAGCTTCGGATCGGCTTTCCCCTTGGACGCCTTCATCACCTGCCCCACGAAGAATGCGAGCAGCTTGGCTTCCCCGCCCCGGTAGCGCGCCACTTCGGCCGGCTGCGCCGCCAGCACCTGGTCCACCCAGCCGGCGAGCGCGCCCGCATCCGTCACCTGGACCAATCCGAGTGATGCGGCGACGGTCTTGGGGTCGCCGCCACGCTCCGCCACGGCCTCGAATACGCGTTTCCCGGCTTGCGTCGAGACCGCGCCCGCCTTCACCAGCGCGATCACCTGGGCGAGCGCCGCCGGGGAGACGCGCAACGCGCCGTCGTGCTTGTTCGCGTCCGCCAGGACTTCGCCCATGATCCAGTTGGCCGCGGGCTTCGGCTCGGCGCCGGCCGCCACGACGGCCTCGAAGTAGTCGGCAACCGCCGCAACCTGTGTCAGGACGCCGGCATCCTGCGCCGGGAGGCCGTAGCGCGCGGTCAGGCGCTCGCGCTTGGCGGCCGGGAGCTCGGGAAGGGCATGCCGCTCCTCCTCGAGCCACTGCCCGGGAACCACGAGCGGGGGCAGGTCCGGCTCGGGGAAATAGCGATAGTCCTTGCTTTCCTCTTTTGTCCGTTGCGGCCGCACCGCGCCGGCCCGGACATCGAACAACAGCGTCTCCTGCACCACGGTGCCGCCCGCCTCCAGGACGCCGACCTGACGCTCACGCTCCAGGGTGAGCGCTTTTTCGACGAACGCGAAGGAGTTGATGTTCTTCACTTCGGTCTTGGTCCCGAGTGCGGTCGCGCCGGCGCGGCGCACGGACACGTTGGCATCGACCCGCAGGCTGCCCTTTTCCATGTCGCAATCGGAGACGCCCGCGTATTGCAGGATCTCCTTCAGGGCCAGCAGGTAGGCGCGGGCTTCCTGGGGCGAGCGGAAATCCGGGCCGGTGACGATCTCGGCGAGCGGCACGCCGGAGCGATTGAGATCGACCGCCGTCGCGCGCGGAACCCGATCGTGCAGCGACTTCCCGGCGTCCTCTTCCACGTGGAGCCGGACGATGGTCGCGCGAACCACCCCGCGCTCAGGGCTCGGGAATGCGACGCCGCCGCCGGTGGCCAGCGGCTCCTCGAACTGTGAGATCTGGTAGCCTTTCGGGAGGTCTGGATAAAAATAGTTCTTGCGCGCAAAGATGCTGCGGGTGTGGACGCGACACTCGAGCGCGAACGCGGCGCGGACCGCGAGCCGGATGGCCTGGGCATTCACGACCGGCAGCGCGCCCGGCAGGCCGAGGCACACGGGGCAGACATTGGTATTGGGCGGCGCCCCGAACGCGCTCGAACAGCCGCAGAACATCTTGGAGCGTGTCCGCAGCTGCACGTGCGTCTCGAGTCCGATGACGGTCTCCCACCCTGCTCCGGCCGTCACACTTCCTCCGTGGCGGACACGACGCGTTCGAGCGCCAGGGCCGCCCGCAGCATGCGTTCTTCCTCGAACCCCGGCGCCATCAGCTGCCCGCCGATCGGGAGCCCCTGCACGCGACCGATCGGCATGGTCAGCGCCGTCAACCCGGCCAGATTGGCCGTGACGGTGAAAATGTCCGCGAGGTACATGGCGACCGGGTCCGCCATCCGCTCCCCGGCCCGGAAAGCCGGCGTGGGCGTAGCCGGCGTGAAGATCACATCGACTCCCTGCTCGAACACGCGGCGAAAGTCCTGCGCGATGAGCCCGCGCATGCGTTGCGCGCGGCCGTAGTAGGCTTCGTAGTAGCCGGCGGAGAGCACGTAGGTCCCGACGAGAATGCGCCGCCGAACCTCCGGTCCGAACCCTTGCCCCCGGGTCGTCCGGTACAGCTGCCGCACGTCGGCGGCGGCGCCGAAGCGCGGGCCGTAGCGCACGCCATCGTAGCGGGCCAGGTTCGACGAAGCCTCGGCCGGCGCGATGATGTAGTACGTCGGGATGGCGTGCCGGGTGTGCGGCAGGGAGATCTCCCGCAGCGTGGCCCCGAGCTGGCGCAGCCGCTCCTTGACCCGCTCACAGGCGCGCCGGATCCCCGCGTCCAGATCCGTGGGAAAGTACTCGCCCGGAATCCCCACGACGGTTCCGGCGAGATCACGGGGCGGCTCAGGCATGCGCAGCGGGTCGAGGTCCATACACGTGGAGTCGAGCGGATCGCGGCCGCTGATGACCGAAAGCACCTGTCCGGCTCGCGTGACGGTATCCCCGAACACGCCGATCTGGTCCAGCGAGCTGCCGAAGGCGACCAGCCCGTAGCGGGACACGCGACCGTAGGACGGCTTGATCCCCACGGTGCCGCAGAACGCCGCCGGCTGGCGCACCGAGCCCCCCGTTTCCGAGCCGAGGCCCGCGGGCACGGCCCCCGCCGCCACGAGCGCCGCCGATCCCCCCGACGAGCCCCCCGGCACGCGCGCCGGATCGAGCGGGTGGTGCGTCCGACCGTATGCCGAATGCTCGGTGGAGGACCCCATGGCGAACTCGTCGCAATTCGTCTTGCCGGCGATCACGGCGCCCGCCGCCTTGAGGCGCGCGATCGCCGTGGCGTCGTAGGGGGAGCGGTAGCCCTCGAGGATCCGCGAGCCGCACGACGTCGTGTACTCGAGCGTGCAGATGTTGTCCTTGACGACCACCGGCAGGCCGGCGAGCGGCGCTCGCGCGGGGGGGGGGAGCTGAGCGAGTTGCGTGGCGAGCGACGCGCGCACGTCCACGACCGGCGTCAGGAGGGCGTGCAGCGACTCCGCCTGGGCGAGCCGGTCGGCGATCGCGTCGTGGCTCACTCGTGCGGCTCGAACGCGCCCAGGCGCGGCACCAGAATGAATCCGTCCCCGAACGCCGGGGCCATCTGGGACGGTCCGAACGCGATCGGGGCGGGCCGCACCAGGTCGGCGCGCAACGGCGCACTGGCCGGCCCCGGCACGAACGGCTCCGCACGCTCGCTGGCCGCCACGGTGGCGATCTGCGCCACGTAGTCGAGGATACGAGACATCTGCTGCACCAGGACGGGGAGGGCGGCCTCGTCGACGTGCAGCTCCGCCAGCCGCGCAATTCTCAGGACTTCATCCTGCTCTACGCTCATGGGCTGTCTCCCTCCCAGTCTCGCTCCAGCGCCGCAAACGCGACGAGCAGCATTTTCGTCCCGACGTCCGAATCATCGAATTCCACCGTTACTTTGAGCGTCCGCCCCAAGCCCGACACGTCCCGCACCACCCCGCCGCCGAACTTTCGATGACGCACCCGCTCTCCCCGCACATACCGCGGGACGTCCTGGGAGTCGTCGTCCTCGAATACCGGCTCCGGCTCTTCGACGCGACGCCAGCGCGGCCGGCCCTCCCCCCCCCCGGCTCCCGCCCCGCTCGCCCGTCCGCCGAACCAAGCCGCCCGACCCCAGCCGGGGCTGGTACTCCGGTCTTCCACGACCGCCGGGGGCAGGGCTTCCAGGAAGCGCGACGGCTCGGCCAGCTCGAGCCGGCCGTTCCGGTACCGCGTGCGCGCCCAGGAGAGATAGAGCCGCTCGCGCGCGCGAGTGAGACCCACGTAACAGAGCCGCCGCTCTTCCTCGAGCCCGCCGGGCTCTCCCGCGGTCCGCGCCAGCGGAAACAGCCCATCCTCGAGTCCGGCCATCGCGACCACGGGCCATTCGAGGCCCTTCGCCATGTGCACGGTGAGCAGCGTGATCCCGGTCGCCTTGGTGCCCCCGAATTCGTCGGTGGGCGTGACCAGCGCCGATTGCGCGAGGTAGCGCTCGATCATCGTGCCCTCCTCCGCCACCTCGGCCCACGACGCCGCCCCCGCGATGAGTTCCCGGACGTTGTCGAGGCGCTCCACCCCTTCGACGCCCTCCTCGTGCAGCCACGCCTCGTACTCGGTCGTGGCCACGATCAGTTCCAGCGCCGTCGCCGGATCACCCGCGCCCGCCGCCGCGCGCAGCCGATCGATCAGACTGGCGAAGGTCCGAAAGGCGTCGCGCAGACCGGGCCGAATGCCTTCGATGCCGTTCCCCCGCCGCGCGGCCTCGAGCAGCGGCACCTTCCAGCGGTGCGCGGCTTCCTGCAGCACGGCGACGGAGACGTCGCCGATGCCGCGGCGCGGCACATTGACGACGCGGACGAACGCCTGGTCGTCGGCCGGATTCGCCAACAGGCGCAGGTAGGCGAGCAGGTCCTTCACCTCGCGCCGCTCGTAGAAACTCACGGCCCCGACCAGCCGGTACGGAACGCCGCGCATGCGCAGCGCTTCTTCGATCGGGCGGGACTGCGAATTGGTGCGATACAGCACCGCCATCGATTCGTAGGACAGGTCGTGTTGAACGGCCAGGCCGGACAGCTCGGTCGCGAGCCATTCCGCCTCGTCGCGCTCGTCGGCGGCGGCCAGGCGGACGACTTTCGCCCCGCCCGGCACCGCCGTAAACAGCGTCTTGCCCAGCCGGTCGTGGTTCTCGGCGATCACCCCGTTGGCGGCGTCCAGGATATGCTGGGTCGAGCGGTAGTTCTGCTCCAGCTTGACGACCGTCGTGGTGGGAAAGTCGCCCTGGAAGGCGAGCATGTGCCGCACGTCCGCGCCGCGCCACCCGTAGATCGCCTGGTCGTCGTCGCCGACCACGCAGAGATTGCCGTGCCGCTGCGCCAGCTCGCGCACCAACCGGTACTGCGCGGCGTTGGTGTCCTGGAACTCGTCCACCAGCACGTGATCGAAGCGCCGTTGCCACCAGGCGAGCCGGTCGGGATGCTCCCGGAACAGGCGCAGCGGAAACAGCAGGAGATCGTCGAAGTCCAGCGCGTTGGCGCGCTGCAGGGCGTCTCCCAGTTCGATGTAGCAGTCGGCCGCGACCCGGGCCAGCGGCGAGTCCGCCAGGTGCGTGAACTCGTCGGGTTCGATCATCCGGTTCTTCGCGCCCGAGATGAGATTGTGCAGGGCGCGCGGCGGGTACGCCTTGGGCGACATCTCGCGGCGCTCCAGCATCTGCTTCAGGAGCGCCTGCGAATCCTCCTCGTCGTAGATCGTGAAGTTGGGCGCGAAGCCGAGCAACGGCACCTCCCGTCGCAGCAGCCGGGCCGAGAGGGAGTGGAACGTGCCGATCCACAGGCCGCGCGGATCGGCGCCCAGGAGCGCGGCGACGCGTTCCCGCATCTCCCCGGCCGCCTTGTTGGTAAAGGTCACGGCGAAGATGCGGTCGGCGCGCACGCCGCGCGCCTGGATGAGGTACGCGATGCGCGCCGTCAGGACGCGGGTCTTGCCCGATCCGGCGCCGGCCAGGACGAGCAGCGGACCGGCGTCCTGCTCGACCGCCCGGCGCTGCGCGGGGTTCAGCTCGAGCGTCATGGACTGGATCCCGGCTCCAGGGGAAACTCGAGGACGAACCGGCTCCCCGGGTGGCCCGGCTGATAGTGCAGCCGGCCGCGATGCTGCTGCACCACGATGCGCCGCGCCAGCGGCAAGCCGAGGCCCCAGCCGCCGGGCTTGCTCGATTCCCCGGGCTCGAACACGCGGCTGCGTCGTCCCGCCGGAATCCCGGGGCCGTCATCGGTGACGTCGACTCGCGCGATCGCCCCAGTGGCCTCGACCCGCACCTCGACCCGACCGCCGCGCCCGGACAGGGCGTCGACGGCGTTCTTGACGATCGCCTCGAGCGCCCATTCGATCAGCACGGGATCCCCGAGAATCGTCGGTCCGGCTCCGGCCGCGGCCAGGTGCAGCGTCACGGCGTTGGACCTGGTGGGCAGCCGCGGCTGGAAATAGGCCACCACCCGCTCCGCGGCCGCCCCGAGCCCCACCGGCTCGCGCCGCGGCGGCCGCCCGATGCGCTCGAACCGTCGCGCCACGCGTTCCAGGCGCTCCACGTCCGCCTGCAAGTGCTCCACGATCTCCGTACCGGGAGTATCCGGGCGCTCGCGCAAGCGCGCCACCCATCCGGTGAGACTCATCAGTGGAGTTCCCAGCTGATGGGCGGACTCGCGCGCCATGCCGACCCAGAGCCGGTCGCGCACCGCTCCCAGGCGCTCACGGTAGGCCCAGACGGCGAGTCCCACGAGGCTGATCAGCACGAACGCTTCCAGCACGGCGAGCGTCGTCAGGCGACGCGTGATCGGCAGCGTGCCGTAGTGCACCGTGCCGATGCCCGGCTCGATGATCGGGGGATTGACGGCGTCGAGCTCGGCGATCCACGCCCGCAGCCGCTCCGGATCGCGCGCGGCAGCGGGCGGCGCATTCTCCATCGCGGTCACCCGCCCGGCACTGTCGGTCACCACTATGGGAATCCGGAACGCCCGGACCTGGGCGGCCACGTCGAACAACGCCTCGGTGGCGGCGTCGGGGCTTGGGTCGTTGAGGCCTCCGAAGACGCGCCCGAACAGGCGGCTCGTTTCCCGCGCGTCTTCGCGCAGGTGACGGGCGACGACCCAGGCCGATCCGACCGACAGCGCGGCGAAGAGCGAGGCCGCGGCGATCACGACCGCCGGCCCCGAACGGCGCAGCGTGTCCCTAGGCACCTGCGGGACGGGGGGGAGGGCGGAGCCGGTCGGTCCCCATATAGGGCACCAGCGCGGCGGGTAGCGTCACGCTGCCGTCCGTCTCCTGCCGCGTCTCGAGCAGCGCGGCGATGGTGCGCGGCAGCGCGACGCCCGAGGCGTTCAGCGTGTGCACGAACTCCGGCTTGTCACCCCGGGCCCGACGGCAGCGAATGTTGGCGCGACGCGCCTGGAAATCCGTGAAGTTCGAGGCGCTCGACACCTCGAGCCAGGCCCCGACGCCGGGCGCCCAGGCCTCCAGATCGTAGGTCTTCGCGGCCGCGAACCCCGTATCGCCGGCCGCGAGCAACACGACGCGATACGGGAGCTCGAGACGCTGCAGCACCGCCTCCGCGTGAGCCGTGAGGCGTTCCAGCTCGGCGGCGGAGTCCGTCGGGGCCACGAAACGGACCAGCTCGACCTTGTCGAACTGATGCACGCGCAGCAGGCCGCGCGTGTCCTTCCCGGCCGCTCCCGCCTCACGACGAAAACAGGGTGTGTACGCCGTATGCGCGATCGGCAGCCGGCCGCCGTCGAGGATCTCGTCGCGATAGAAGTTGGTGATCGGCACCTCGGCCGTCGGCACGAGAAACAGGTCGTCCGCCGACGTGCGGTAGACGTCCTCCTCGAACTTCGGCAGCTGGCCGGTGCCCTGCAGCACCTCTCGCCGCACGAGGATCGGCGGCTCGAGCTCGATGTACGCATGCGCCTGCACGTGCAGATCGAGCATGAACTGGATCAGCGCACGGGCCAGTTTGGCGCCGGCCCCCACGAACACCGGGAAGCCCGATCCGGCGAGCTTGGCCCCGCGCGGCAAATCCACCAGACCGAGACGCTCGGCGATCTCCCAGTGCGGTTTCAGCGCCTGGTCCTTCCCCTCCGGCCGGCGTGGCGTCCCCCAGCTGCGAATCACGCGATTCGCCGCCGCATCCCCATCCGGAACGTCGGGCAGCGGCGGGTTGGGCACGTACAGCGCCTTCGCTTCGAGCTCGGCTTCCACGGTGCGCAGTGCCGTTTCCGACTCGGCGATCCGGCTCCCCAGCTCGCGACGCTGCGCCGCGATCTCGGGCGGCAGCGTCCCGTGCTGCTTCACGAGCTGGGCGTCCGCCTGGGCGGCTTCGTTGCGTTGGGCCTTGAGCTGGTCCAGGGCAGCCGTGTGCCTGCGCCGCCGCTCGTCCAACACCCGGATCTCGCCCAGCAAGGCGTCCACGGTGGCGTCCCTGCGTCGCGCCAGCGCGGCCCGCATCTCGTCGGGAGCGCTGCGCAACAACCGCAAATCGATCATGGGACTACTGGCGGGGCGTGCCGGGCTCGAGGCCGCGATAGCCGCAGTTCTGATCCACCAGAACCTGGAGGTCGAGGCGCCGAGCGACGGTGTCGATCGCCAGGACTTCGACTTTGCCGTAGTAGAACACCACCGCCCCGAACACGCAGGTCGTGGGCTGCGAATGGAGCACCGCGACGGTGCCGCTGTCGAGGGGCACGGCCATGGTGTCGACGTAGGCGGTCGTGGGCGCGATCGTCACCGCATCGAACGGAATGGTCTGTACCTGGATGCCGGATCCGCGCCCCATCCCCAGCGCGCCGGTCGGCAGCAGCACGGCCTGCCCGGCCGGCGTGATGTTGAAGGCGAAGTCGAAGCGGAACGCGCGGTCGGTGCGCACCACGGCGTTGCCAGCCAGGTTGTAGCCGGAGGGCGCCGACAGGGGCGTCCCATCCAGCGCGTACAGCGACAGCGTGTCGACGGCATTGGCGAAACTCGCGGGGGGAAGGCCGCTGGTGGTGCCGCACGCGGTGGCGACAACGAGCTGCGCCGCGCGAACGGCGAATCGGGCGCCACGCATCGCGTGCATGTTGGCGCGGAAGATACCCCGGCGCGGGGAAACGGGTCAACCCTTAACCGCTGATCCCTGCTTGACTTCCCTCGCTCCGCGTCCTAGCTTCGCGCGCGTATGCCGACGATCCGAGAGCTCGTCCAGGCGCTGGCCCGCCGCGACGGCGTGGATGCGGTCGTCGTGGTGGGACGCGATGGCCTGCCGATCGACGCGGCGAGCGCCGACGGCATCGACCCCGAAACCGTGGCCGCCATGCTCCCCTCGGCGATCCGGAGCATGAGCGAACTCGGCTCCGTCGGCGCCCGCGGCGAGTTCGCGACCGGTGTGCTCGAATTCGCCGGAGGCCTCGCGGTGGTCGCGGTGCTGCACGCGGACGCCATGCTGGTGATCCTGGTGCGGCCGGATACCAACGTCGGCACGCTGCTGTTCGACCTTCGACGTCACCGCACGGCTATCGCCGGCCTGCTCTAATCCCGCCGGTGGCTGCGCCTCCCTCCCGCCCGCGGGCCCGCCGACTGCTCGTCGTCGACGACGAGCCGCACATCGGCCTGCTGCTCCGCCTCCAACTCGAAGCGCGCGGCTACGAGCTGCTCCTGGCGCGGAACCTGTTCGAGGCCCGCGGCGTCCTCGCCGATCCGGACCGGCCCGACGCCATGCTGCTGGATCTCCACCTGCCCGACGGCTCGGGCGTCGACCTGCTGCGCGAGCTTCGGGAGCGTCCGGCGACGGCTGCGATGCCCGTGCTGGTCCTGACGGCCGAAGGCGAGGAGCGGATCCTCGCCGAGGTGCGGCGCCTCGGCGCCACCACCATCACGAAGCCGTTCAGTCCCTCGAAGCTCACCGCGCAGGTCGCCGCGCTGATGGGGGGCGGGGGGAGCGACGCCGCGCCCCCTCCCGCGGCGACATGAACGTCTGGGCCGTGATTCTGGCGGGAGGCTCCGGCACACGGTTCTGGCCTCTGTCGACCGCCGCGCGACCCAAGCAGCTGTTGCCGCTGGCGGGGGATCGTCCGTTGCTGGCGCAGGCGGTGCGCCGCCTCGACGGCCTGGTGCCGCCCAGGCGGATCCTGATTCTCACCGGCCCATTGCTGGTCGACGGCGTCACCGCGCTCGTTCCCGAGGTGCCCGCAACCCAGGTGCTCGCCGAGCCGCGGGCGGCGTCCACGGCGCCGGCGCTGGTCTGGGGCGCGCAATGGATCGCGCGGCACGATCCCGGCGCCCAAATGCTCTCGCTGCACGCGGATTGGGCGGTCGGCGACGACGCCGCGTTTCGCGCCACCGCCGTGCGGGCGCTGGACACGGCGCGCGAGCACGATGTCCTGGTCACCGTCGGCGCGAAACCGACACGAGTCGAGTCGGGCTACGGGTACATCGTGCCGGGCCGCAGCCTGGGACGCGGCGCGCGCGGCGCTCGGGGCGTGCGGCGTTTCGTCGAGAAGCCGTCTGCGAAGCGCGCCGCCGTCTTGAAACGCACCGGAGCGCTCTGGAACACCGGGCTCTTCGCCTGGAGCGTCGAGCGGTTTCTTCACGAGAGTACGACGCACGCCCGGGAGCTGAAAGCCGGCTTCCCCGCTCTCGCGCGCGGCGATGCGGCC
>Ga0187892_10005527_pt1 | contig 19769 bp, 18 predicted proteins | sample MA1701073metaG_FD_139345 | JGI IMG/M metagenome (GOLD analysis project Ga0187892, IMG submission 139345) | Bio-ooze microbial communities from a basaltic lava cave in the Kipuka Kanohina Cave System on the Island of Hawaii, USA - MA170107-3 metaG ...
ACGCGAGGCGGAGAGCTCGGCGCGGAGCAAATCGACGTTCTCAAGCACCGCACGTTCTACGGCCGCGAGAAGGACAACCTCGCTTACCCGATCGCACTCGCCAACCTGATTCTGCATGGCATCGACGAGCCGCACCTGTGGCACGGCAACACGCTCTCGCGGCAGACAGTTTACGGCGGGCTCTGGGAGGGCGCGCCTGAGCGCTTCCACGTCGTGCTCACCAATCCGCCCTTCGGCGGCAAGGAAGGCAAGGAGGCGCAAGGCCCCTTCCCTTCAAGACGCGCGCGACTCAAGTGCTGTTTTTGCAGTACGTAATGCAGATTCTCGAGCCGGGTGGTCGCTGCGGCATCGTGATGGACGAAGGGTTGCTCTATCGCACCAACGAGGACGCCTTCGTCAAGACGAAGCGCAAACTCCTCGACGAGTGCGACGTCGAGTGCATCGTGAGCCTGCCGGGCGGCGCGTTCACGGGCTCTGGCGCGGGCGTGAAGACGAACTTTGTGTTCTTTACGCGAGGCCGCAAAACCGCGCGCATCTGGTACTACGACCTCTCGCACGTCAAGGTTGGCAAGAAGACGCCGCTCACCCTGCACCAATTTGCGCGCTTCTTCGAACTGCTCGACAAACGCGGCACGCCGGAGGCCGAAACGGAGCACAGCTGGATGGTGGATTTCGCCGAAAGGAGGCGAGCGGCTATGGAGGGGGCGGCGCCGCATCGCCGCGAGGCTGATGCTCAGCGCGAGCGCGCCGCATCGCTCCGTGAGAAAGCGAGAGCGCTGCGCAACAATGGAAAGACGGCGGACGCGGATGCATTGTTGCCGGAGATCGAAGCAGCTGACAGGACCGGGCGCGAGGCAAGCGGCAAGGCGCAAGCGATCGAGGACGCCGTCTATGACCTGAAGGCGGTCAATCCGCGGGAGAAAAAGGCGGCCGACACGCGCACGCCCGCGCAACTGCTCGAGGCGATTGCCGAGAGGGGAAAAGAAGTGGACGAAGCACTGGAGCGGTTACGCGCGCTCCTGTAGTGCTTATTGCACGCGGTAGGTCGCGACGAACGTCTCTATGTCCTGCGGGCTGCAACCGCACATGCGCAACGTCGCGCGGACATAGTCCTCGTCAACTAGGTCGCGGCGCGGGACCGTGGCGAAGGACGGGTTGCCCGGCTTCTTGTAGAGATAGACCCGGTCGGTTTCCCGCTTGTAGCGGTACCCGAGGTCGTTGAGCTTATTGCAGAAGTGTTCTCGCCGAATCACGGCCGGCCCGCACCAGCAGCTCGAACGGAACGTCGAATTCGACTTCGCCCTGCTGCCGAACTGCCTGCGATGCGAGCCGCCAGCCGTGGTTCCGAAGGAAAGCGTCCAGCTCTCCCGACTCCATGAGGTCCGTGAGTAGGAGCTGGAACGAGTCGTTGATGCTTGCGTAGAGCTCGTCGAGCGTCGCGCCTTCCATGGTCAACCCCAACGGGCGACATACGCCGATCCACCGGCCGGCACTGCTTCTGGCCACTTCCCAGGTGATCTGGCCGTTCACGTCAATTCGGATGATTTGGCGCATGGGATCCCTCGCCTGACCCCTACCAACTATTGGACAACGATTATAACCCGTTGTTTCAAGGGCGCTAGGTAGCCCGATCCCGTCTGTCGGGAGAAGAAAGTCGGCAGGTCTAGGGTCTGCCGTTCGGCCCCCAGATCGAGGGCGGCGCGGCGCGCGGGTCGCGCGCGCCCCAGCGCCCGGCCTCGACCTGGTGCAGGAAGTCGTCCAGGAGCCGGTTGAAGAGCACCGGCTCCTCCAGGTTGACGGCGTGGCCGCTCTTGGGCAGCAGCGCCAGCCCGGCGCGCGGGATGCAGCGCTTCATCAGCAGGCACGCCTCGAGGCAGGGCTCCTCTTCGTCGCCGGCGATGATCAGGGTCGGCACGTCGATGCGCTTCATTTCCTCCGTGAGGTCGTAGAGCGAGGGCCTGCGCGCCTGGTAGCCGAGCATGGTGTTCGCCGAGCCGGGCGCCGAATGCCCGGCGAGCTGGCGCAGGTATTCGGCGAAGCCGCGCGGATCCTTCTCCTCGAGCTGCACCCGCGTCGGGCCATGCCCGTAGGTCGCCGCGAAGCGCTCCATTCCCTTCTCGCGAATGACGCGGGCGTTCTCTCTCGCGTCGCCCTGGAACTGCCCGTACTGGGCCGGGTGCGCGCCGTAGCCGCCGCCCGCGATCGTCAGGGACAGGGCGCGCGCGCCGTGCTTCATGCCGAAGTGCAGCGTGGCGAATGCGCCCATCGAAAGACCGACCACGTGCGCGCGCTCGATGCCGAGGCCGTCGAGCACGCAGCGGATGTCCTCGCGCGCGCGCTCCTGCGAGTAGCGCTCGAAGTCCTCGGGCACGTCCGAAGGAGGATAGCCGCGCGCGTTGTAGGCGATCGCGCGGTAGCGGCGCGAGAAGTGGCGCAGCTGCGGCTCCCAGCTGCGCGCGTCGCCCGCGAACTCGTGCACGAACACGAGCGGCCTGCCGCTGCCCGCTTCCTCGCAGTGGAGCCTGACGCCGTCGTCGGTGACGATGAAGGGCATGTTGCTAGACTAGCAAACCATGGACCTCGGGCTCAAAGGCAGGCGCGCGCTCGTCACCGGGGGATCGAAGGGCATCGGCGCCGCGTGCGCGGCTGCGCTTGCCGCGGAGGGCTGCACGGTGCTGATCGCGGCGCGCAATCCGGGCCCCGGCGCTTCCGCCAAGGCGATCGATCTTTCGCGGCGCGGCGCGGCCGAGGAACTCGCGGCATGGGCGGGCGATCTCGACATCCTGGTCAACAACGCGGGCGCGATCCCGGGCGGCGATCTGGCACGGGTGGACGAGGAAACCTGGCGGCGTGCCTGGGACCTCAAGGTCTTCGGCTACATCAACTTGACGCGCGCCGTGTACGCGGCGATGAGGCGCAAGGGCCGTGGCGCCATCGTCAACATCCTCGGCAATGCGGGCGAGAAGCTGAACGCTGCCTATATTGCGGGCAGCTCGGCGAACGCCGGCCTGATGGCGTTCACGCGCACGCTCGGCGGCGTTTCGCACGCCGACGGCATCCGTGTCGTGGGAATCAACCCCGGACCGGTGGCGACCGATCGGCTGCTGGGCCTCTACCGGCAGATGGCGCAGGCGAAGCTCGGCGACGCGGCCCGCTACGAGGAGCTTTTCAAGGACCTGTCGTTCGGCCGGCCGGCGAGCCCCGAGGAAATCGCGAGCGCGGTCGCGTTCCTCGCTTCGGACCGCTCCTCCTACACCTCGGGCTGCATCCTGACGATCGACGGCGGGCTCGCCAGCCGCTCAGGCTGAGGCACGGCTCAGCTGGAAGCCGAAGCGCGGGAAGTGCACGTGCACCGTGCCCGCGCGCTCGTCGGAGCGCCGCACGACGATCTCGTCGGCGGAGGCTTCGAGCAGCTCGCCTTTGACCGGATCGAAGGCATAGTCCACAGGCATCACCTGCACGCGCTCGCCGAGCGCGATGCCGTCGGTCTCGACCGCGAGCGCGCCGCGCACCGGCGCGGGCTTGGCGGAGCGCGCGATCCCGATCGCCTCGGCGCTCGCCATCTCGCGCGGCTCGCCGTGCCCGATGGCGTTCATGCGGGTCATCCAGCGCTCGGTCGCCGGGAAAGCGCCGATCGCCGCGGCAAGCGCCGGAACCCGACCGAGCGGCCAGAGCGGGTGGAAGACCGCGAAGTCGGCGGCGCACGGCGCGTTCCCGAGCACGAAGCGGCGCCCGTCGGCGAATTGCGACTCCAGCATCGGCGCGAGGTGCGCGTACACGGCGCGGCATTCGGCGAGAGGGCCGCGCCGCACCGTGCCGCCCTTGCGCATCGCGACCCGGTCCTCGCGGAAGCGCTCGAGGAACGATCCGTCCGCCTCGGGAAAGAACACGCGCAGATTGTCAGGCTGGAACGCGATCGGCACCGAGACGTTGAACAGGACGGTCTCGGCCAGATGCGCCAGGGCGCGCACGGCGAGCGTCTGGCCGTAGGGGTAAAGGGTCGGCGCCGGCGCGGCGCGTTCCAGCGCGCGCTCGATGAGCGCGGTATCGCAGTAGATGTCGGCGCCGAGCTGCAGGATCGGCGTGCGGCGATAGCCCCCGGTCAGCGCGACCACGTCGGGCTTGGGCAGCATCACCGGGATCAGCACCGAGCGCCACTTGAGCCGCTTGAAGCCCAGCATGAGCCGGATCTTCTCGGCGTAGGGCGATGCCGGATAGTGATGCAGAATGGGCTCGTTCATGCGAGCATTCTAAGCGCCTCGCCTCGCGAGGAACGCCCTGAGGAGGAATTCGTGAAAGCGGTCCTGTGCAAGCAGTTCGGCCCGCCCGAGTCGCTCGTCGTCGAGGAGCTGCCCTCGCCGCGCCCCGGCGAGGACGAGGTGGTCGTCTCGGTGAAGGCGGCGAGCGTCAATTTCCCGGACGTGCTCATCATCCAGAACAAGTACCAGTTCAAGCCGCCGCTGCCGTTCTCCCCGGGGAGCGAGCTCGCCGGCGTGATCAAGGAGATCGGCGCAGGGGTGCGCGGCGCCAAGGCGGGTGACCGCGTCATCGCCTACACGACCTACGGCGCCTTCGCCGAGGAGGTGAAGGTGGAGGCGGCGCGGCTGCTGCCGATTCCCGACGGCATGGATTTCGCGAGCGCGGCGGCGTTTCTGCTCACCTACGGCACGTCGGACCACGCGCTGCGCGATCGCGGCGCGCTCAGGGCCGGCGAGACGCTGCTCGTGCTCGGCGCGGCCGGAGGCGTGGGGATCGCCGCGATCGAGATCGGCAAGGCGCTCGGCGCGCGCGTCATCGCGTGCGCCTCGAGCGCCGACAAGCTCGAGGTCTGCCGCCAGCACGGCGCGGACGCGGTCGTCGACTACACCAAGGAGGATCTGCGCGAGCGCATCAAGGAGCTGACGGCGGGGAACGGCGCCGACGTGGTATACGACCCGGTGGGCGGTCCGTATACGGAGCTTGCGCTGCGCTCGACGGCGTGGCGCGGCCGGCTGCTCGTGGTCGGGTTCGCCGCCGGCGAGATCCCGAAAATCCCGCTCAATCTCGCGTTGCTCAAGGGCTGCGCGATCGTGGGCGTGTTCTGGGGCGACTGGGCGCGGCGCGAGCCGCAGCCGTTTGCCGCGAGCCTGCGCCAGATCATGGCCTGGTTCCGCGAGGGCAAGCTCAAGCCCCACGTGTCGGCGACCTTTCCGCTCGCCCAGGCCGCCGAGGCGCTCAAGCTCATGGCGGCACGCAAGGTGAAGGGCAAGGTCGTGCTCACGGTCTGAGGCCGGCGTACACTAGCCGGGTCCTGCCCTTCGGGAGGGGAGCCTGAGCCGAATCTGCGGAAGCCTGGCGATGCGCGCGTGCGCGGCCGCTGTTTGTGGCGCCTTCGCGCTGGCCGCCGTCGCGCAGGAGGCGACGCGGCTGCGGCAAGCCGAAGTCGGCCTGGAGCGCGCGACCCAGGTGCCGCACGAGATCGTTTGGCTGCGCGACGAAGTCCTGGCGGAGATCTGGCGCCAGAACCCCGGCCTCGGCCAGGCGCTGCGCAGCTGCGCGACGGGCGCGCTCGGCAAGGAAGCCTGCGCCGTCGGTGCGAAGCCCCCTTCTCGCAATGCGTTCGGCGCGGGCTGGTTCGCCGGGGCTGGCTCCCGGGCCGTCGGCGGCGGCGTGTTCCTGGTTGCGCCGCGCGCCCAGGGTGCCGCGCTGGTGCGCGTGCCCTCGGGGGAGATCCTGCTCGCTGCCGGAAGCTCGGTGCAGCTGGTCGACGCCGCTTTCCCCGACATCCGGATCGAGCTGCGTGCGCCGGATGACAGGGCGCTGCCGCTCGGCAACCTCGTGACAGCCGAGCCCGGCAAGGTGTTCGGCCTGCTGGCGCGACCGGCCGAAGCGGTGAGCGCGAGCGCCGCATCCTTCATCGATGGCGGGCGCGTCGCGCTCAAGGCATCCGGCGAGGTGCAGCTTGCCGCGCTCTCGCGACCCGACGAGCGGCGTGCGCCGGAGTCCGCCCGCGCGGCGCAGATCGCGGCCCGGGCGCCGCTTGCCGAGTATCCCGATATCGATCAGGGCTCGCGCGCGCTCGCCTACTCGAGCGGCGAAGGCCTCGGCACCGAGGTCGCGCTCTACGGCGCACCCTCGGTAGAGCCATCGCTCACAACGGTGCTCGCCTACAGTGGAACGATCACCCTGCCTGGCGCCGTGAGGGCCGGCGACGCTCCATTGGCGGGCGAGTCGACCGTGCCGGCGCCCGCGCCAGCCGTTGCCGAGCATGTCGATATCGACCAGGGTTCGCGTGCCCTGGCCTACGCCACCGGAGAAGGGCTCGGCCGCGAGGTCGCGTTCCACGGCGCGGCGCCGATCGCTACGCCGCCCGAGGCGCTCGCCTTGCGCGGGACGATCGAGCTGCCGCTGCGGCCGGCTGCAGAGACGATCATCGTGGCGAGTGCGCCGCTCGACCCTGGCGCCGCTCCGATCGTGAAGCCCGCACCCGCGGTCGCCGCGGCGCCGGCGCCGCAAGCACCGGCCGCTGCGCCCGCCGCGAAAATCGTGAATGCCGCTACCGCGCGGCTGCGCGCCGAGGTCGAGGCCGAGATCGAGCGCGACCGCGCGCGGCTCGTCGCGGCCTCGCAGCAGGCTTGCGCGAGCCCGGCGAGCGTGCGCCAGGGCTGCGCGGTCAATCCGCCACGGCGTTTCTCCTTCGCCGGCTGATCAGGCCGGCCGGCCGGCCTCGATCTCGCCCGGCGGCGTCATGTCGCCCGCCGCGAGCGGCCGCTGCATGAACACAGTGTCCACCCAGCGGTCAAACTTGTAGCCGACCGAGCGCAGCGTGCCGACGCGCACGAACCCTGCGCTCGCGTGCACCGCGATCGAGGCCGCGTTGGCGCTGTCGCCGATCACTGCCACGACCTGCCGGTAGCCGAGGCTCTCGCAGGCGCGGATGAGCGCGGCAAGCAGCGCCTTGCCGATGCCCTTGCCCTGCTGTCCCTCCCTCACGTAGACCGAATCCTCGAGCGCGAAGCGGTATGCGGAGCGCGGCCGGTAGGGCGCGCAGTAGCCGAAACCGAGCACCTCGCCCGACGTCTCGGCGGCAAGGTACGGCAGGCCGCGCGCCGTCACCTCGTCGTAGCGGCGCCGGATCTCCTCGAGCGGCGGCGGCGGCTCCTCGAACGAGGCGAGCCCGTGCCGCACGTGGTGCGCGTAGATCGCCCGGATCGCGGCGAGGTCCTGCGGCGTGGCGGGCCGGACCAGCATGGATCGATTATAGTTGCGGCGTGAAGCCCGCCGCGCTCGCGCTCGCCGCGCTGCTGCTCGCCGCATGCTCCAAGGTCACCGAGGAGAACTACGCGAAGATTCGCGACGGCATGACCGAGCAGGAGGTGATCGCGGTTCTCGGCAAGCCCACCGAATCCTCGAGCATGAGCCTTCCGGGGATGAGCGGTACCGGCGCGAAGTGGGTCGGCGGCAACGTCATGATCAGCGTCACGTTCGTGAACGGCAAGGTGCTCTCGTCGAGCTTCAAGCGCTCGCCCGCCGGCGCCAAGTAGCGCGCTGCGGAAAAAAGAAGGGCGCCTCGCGGCGCCCCGTGCGATGCGCCCGCCGCGGCGGGCAGTCGCCGCCTAGTTGCCTCCCGCGGTCGCTTCGGCCGGCGCTTCCACGCCCGCTGGCGTCTCGGGCAGTGGCGGCTCTGCGGCCTGTGCCTTGCGGATGTTGTGGTACGCGAGGCCCGTGCCCGCTGGGATCAGGCGCCCGACGATCACGTTCTCCTTCAGGCCGCGCAGCTCGTCCTTCTTGCCCATGATCGCCGCCTCGGTCAGCACGCGCGTGGTTTCCTGGAACGAGGCCGCCGAGATGAACGAGTCGGTGGAGAGCGACGCCTTGGTGATGCCGAGCAGCATGTAGGAGTACGTGGCCGGCTTCTTGCCGTCCTTCTCCGCCTTCTCGTTCTCTTCCAGCAGCTCTGCGCGCTCGACCTGCTCGCCCTGGATGAACGTCGTGTCGCCCGGGTCCTCGATCTGGATCCGGCGCAGCATCTGCCGCACGATCACCTCGATGTGCTTGTCGTTGATCTTGACGCCCTGCAGCCGGTAGACGTCCTGCACCTCGTCGATGATGTAGCGCGCGAGCGACTCCACCCCGAGCAGGCGCAGCAGGTCGTGCGGGTCGGTCGAGCCATCCACGATCAGCTCGCCCTTGTTGACCACCTGGCCGTCGTGCACCAGCACGTGCTTGTCCTTCGGGATCAGGTACTCGTGCTGCTGGTTGTCGGTGTCGGTGATCACCAGGCGCTGCTTGCCCTTGGTGTCCTTGCCGAAGCTCACCGTTCCGGTGACTTCGGCGAGGGTGCCGGCGTCCTTCGGCGAGCGTGCCTCGAACAGCTCCGCCACGCGCGGCAGGCCGCCCGTGATGTCGCGCGTCTTCGAGGTCTCCTGCGGGATGCGCGCCAGCACCTCGCCTACCGCGACCTGCTGACCGTCGCGCACCGCGATCACCGCCCCCACCGGGAAGCTGATGTTCACGGCATGGTCGGTGCCGGCGATGCGCACCTCCTCGCCCTGCTCGTTGATCAGCTTCACCGACGGCCGCACGCCCTTTGCCGCCGCCCCGGCACGGCGCTTGGGATCGATGACGACCAGCGTGGCAAGGCCGGTCACCTCGTCGATCTGCCTCGCCACCGTCTGGTTCTCCTCCACGTTCTCGAACTTCACCGTGCCGGCGTACTCGGTGACGATCGGGCGGTGGTGCGGGTCCCACATGGCGATGCCGCTGCCCGGCTTGACCGCCTTGCCGTCGGTCACCGAGAGCAGCGCGCCGTAGGGCACCTTGTGGCGCTCGCGCTCGCGGTGGTTGTCGTCCACGATCACCACCTCGCCCGAGCGCGAGATCACCACCTTGTCGCCCTTGGCGTTGGTGACGTAGCGCATGGTCGGCGCGAAGCGCACCGTGCCGGCCGACTTCGCCTCGACGTGGCTCTGCACCGCGGTGCGCGACGCCGCGCCGCCGATGTGGAAGGTGCGCATCGTGAGCTGCGTGCCCGGCTCGCCGATCGATTGCGCGGCGATCACCCCGATCGCCTCGCCGACGTTGACCAGCGACCCTCGGCCGAGGTCGCGCCCGTAGCACTTGGCGCACACCCCCCAGCGCGTGTCGCAGGTGAGCGGCGTGCGCACTTTCACCTCGTCAATGCCGAGATTGTCGATCGCGTCGACGCCTTCCTCGTCGAGCAGCGTCCCCGCAGGGTAGAGCAAGTCCTGCGTCTCGGGGTGCAGGATGTCCACGGCGAGCACGCGTCCGAGGATGCGCTCCTTGAGCGCCTCGACCACCTCGCCCCCCTCGACCAGCGCCTTCATCGAGACGCCGTTCTGGGTGCTGCAGTCGTCCTCGGTCACCACCAGGTCCTGGGTGACGTCGACCAGCCGCCGCGTCAGGTAGCCCGAGTTGGCGGTCTTGAGCGCCGTGTCGGCGAGGCCCTTGCGCGCGCCGTGCGTCGAGATGAAGTACTGCAGCACGTTCAGGCCCTCGCGGAAGTTGGCGGTGATCGGCGTCTCGATGATCGAGCCGTCGGGCTTGGCCATGAGTCCGCGCATGCCGGCGAGCTGGCGGATCTGCGCCGCCGATCCCCGCGCGCCCGAGTCGGCCATCATGTAGATCGAGTTGAACGCCTCCTGGCGCAGCTTCTTGCCGTGGCGGTCGCTCACCTCCTCGGCGCCGAGCTGGTCCATCATGACCTTGCCGACCTGCTCGCCGCAGCGCGACCAGATGTCGACCACCTTGTTGTAGCGCTCGCCGACGGTCACGAGGCCCGAGGTGTACTGCGACTCGATCTCCTTCACCTCGGTCTCGGCCGACCGGATCAGCTCGTGCTTCTGGCCCGGGATGCGCATGTCGTGTACGCCGAACGAGATCCCGGCCCGCGTCGCGATGCCGAAGCCCGCCTGCATCAGCTTGTCGGCGAAGATCACCGTCTCGCGCAGCCCGCAGCGGCGGAAGGCGGCGTTGATGAGGCGCGAGATCTCCTTCTTCTTCAGCGGCTTGTTGAGCAGATCGAACGGCAGCCCGTCCGGCAGGATCTCGGACAGCAGGGCGCGGCCGACGGTGGTCTCGTAGCGGGTCACCTTCGGGGCGATCTCGCCGTCGGCACCGACCAGGTTCTCGCGGATCCGCACCCAGATGCGGGCGTGCAGGTCGAGCTGGCGCGATTCGTAGGCGCGCGAGACCTCGGCGATGTCGCTGAAGCTCATGCCCTCGCCCCTGGCGCCGATGCGCTCGCGCGTGCCGTAGTAGAGGCCGAGCACGATGTCCTGCGAGGGCACGATGATCGGCTCGCCGTTCGCCGGCGACAGGACGTTGTTGGAAGCGAGCATGAGCGTGCGCGCCTCCATCTGCGCCTCGAGCGACAGCGGCACGTGCACGGCCATCTGGTCGCCGTCGAAGTCGGCGTTGAACGCCGCGCACACCAGCGGGTGCAGCTGGATCGCCTTGCCCTCGACGAGCTGGGGCTCGAACGCCTGGATGCCCAGCCGGTGCAGCGTCGGCGCGCGGTTGAGCATCACGGGATGCTCGCGGATCACCTCCTCGAGGATGTCCCACACCTCGGGCACTTCCTGCTCGACCAGGCGCTTGGCGGCCTTGATGGTGGTGGCGAGGCCGAGGAGCTCCAGCTTGTTGAAAATGAACGGCTTGAAGAGCTCGAGCGCCATCTTCTTCGGCAGGCCGCACTGGTGCAGCTTCAACTGCGGGCCGACCACGATCACCGAGCGGCCCGAGTAGTCGACGCGCTTGCCGAGCAGGTTCTGGCGGAAGCGCCCGCCCTTGCCCTTGATCATGTCGGCGAGCGACTTGAGCGGGCGCTTGTTGGCGCCGGTCATCGCCTTGCCGCGGCGGCCGTTGTCGAGCAACGAGTCGACCGCTTCCTGCAGCATGCGCTTCTCGTTGCGCACGATGATCTCGGGCGCCTTGAGCTCCAGCAGCCGCTTCAGGCGGTTGTTGCGGTTGATCACCCGCCGATAGAGGTCGTTCAGGTCCGAAGTGGCGAAGCGCCCGCCGTCGAGCGGCACCAGCGGCCGCAGCTCGGGCGGCAGCACCGGCAGCACCTCCATGATCATCCAGTCGGGCTTGATGTTGGAGTTCTTGAAGCCCTCGAGCACCTTGAGCCGCTTGGCGAGCTTCTTCACCTTGGCATCCGAGCTCGTCGCCTCGAGGTCGCGGCGCAGCGTGTCGATCTCCTTGTTCAGGTCGAGCGCGCGCAGCAGTGCGCGGATGCCCTCGGCGCCCATGCTCGCCGAGAAGTCGTCGCCGAACTCCTCCACCTTGGCAAGGTAGTCGTCCTCGGTGAGCAGCTGGCAGCGCTTGAGCGGCGTCAGGCCCGGGTCGGTGACCACGTAGGCCTCGAAGTACAGCACGCGCTCGATGTCGCGCAGCGTCATGTCAAGCACCAGGCCCAGGCGCGAAGGCAGCGACTTCAGGAACCAGATGTGCGCCACCGGGCTCGCCAGCTCGATGTGGCCCATCCTCTCGCGCCGCACCTTGGCGAGCGTCACCTCCACGCCGCATTTCTCGCAGATCACGCCGCGGTGTTTCAGGCGCTTGTACTTGCCGCACAGGCACTCGTAGTCCTTGATCGGCCCGAAGATCTTGGCGCAGAACAGGCCGTCGCGCTCCGGCTTGAACGTGCGATAGTTGATGGTCTCGGGCTTCTTAACCTCGCCGTAGGACCAGGAACGGATCTTCTCGGGCGAGGCGAGCCCGATGCGGATGGCGTCGAACTCCTCGTCCTGCTGGACCTGCTTGAAGAGCTCCAGGAGCGCTTTCATCAGTACCTCTCCAGATCGATGTCGATGCCGAGCGAGCGGATCTCCTTCACCAGCACGTTGAAGGATTCGGGCATGCCGGCGTCGATCTTGTGATCGCCCTTGACGATGTTCTCGTACACCTTGGTGCGGCCCGTGATGTCGTCGGACTTGACCGTCAGCATCTCCTGCAGCGTGTAGGCCGCGCCGTAGGCCTCGAGCGCCCAGACTTCCATCTCGCCGAAGCGCTGGCCGCCGAACTGCGCCTTGCCACCGAGCGGCTGCTGCGTGACGAGCGAGTACGGGCCGGTCGAGCGCGCGTGCATTTTGTCATCCACCAGGTGGTGCAACTTCAGCATGTGCATGAAGCCGACCGTCACCGGGCGGTCGAAGGCCTCGCCCGTGCGACCGTCGTGCAGCGTCACCTGCCCGGAGACCGGCAGCTGGGCGACCTCGAGCATGGCGTTGATCTCGGCTTCCGACGCCCCGTCGAATACCGGCGTGGCGAACGGCACGCCCTCCTTGAGGTTGGCGGCGAGCTGCACCATCTCCTCGTCGCCGAGGCGCGCGATCTCCTCTTCCCGGCCGCTCGCGTTGTAGATCCGCTCGATGAAGCGCCGCACCTCGGCGACCTTCGCCTGCGCCTTGAGCATCTCGCCGATCTTGAGGCCCAGGCCCTTGGCCGCCCAGCCCAGGTGCGTCTCGAGGATCTGGCCGACGTTCATGCGCGAGGGCACTCCCAGCGGGTTGAGCACCAAGTCAACGGTGGTGCCGTCGGCCATGTGCGGCATGTCCTCGACGGGCACGATCTTCGAGATCACCCCCTTGTTGCCGTGACGACCGGCCATCTTGTCGCCGGGCTGCAAGCGCCGCTTCACCGCGACGTACACCTTGACCATCTTCAGCACGCCCGGCGGCAACTCGTCGCCCTGCGTCAGTTTCTTGCGCTTGGCCTCGAACATGACGTCGAATTCCTTGCGCGTCTGGGCGATCGACTCCTTCAGGGCCTCGAGCTGCGCCGCCGCGTCCTCGTTGGCGAGCCGGATGTCGAACCAGTCGTAGCGCTCGATCGAGTCGAGGTAGGTCTTGCCGATCTTGGTGCCCTTGGCGAGGCGTTTCGGCCCGCCGGTCGCGGTCTTGCCGCCGAGCAGGCGCTCGAGGCGCTCGAAGGTGTCGGACTCGACGATGCGCATCTGGTCGGCGAGGTCGGTCTTGTAGCGCTTGAGCTCCTCCTCGATGATCGACTGGCTGCGCTTGTCGCGCTCGATGCCCTCGCGCGTGAACACCTGGACGTCGATCACGCAGCCGGAGATGCCCGAGGGCACCCTGAGGCTCGTGTCCTTCACGTCGGAGGCCTTCTCGCCGAAGATCGCGCGCAGCAGCTTCTCCTCGGGCGTGAGCTGGGTCTCGCCCTTGGGCGTGACCTTGCCGACCAGCACGTCGCCCGCCTCGACTTCCGCCCCGATGTAGACGATGCCCGACTCGTCCAGGCGCGAGAGCTGCGCCTCCGAGAGGTTGGAGATGTCGCGCGTGATCTCTTCGGGCCCGAGCTTGGTGTCGCGCGCCACCACCGTCAGCTCCTCGATGTGGATCGAGGTGAAGCGGTCGTCGGATACCACGCGCTCGGAGATCAGGATCGAGTCCTCGAAATTGAAGCCGTTCCACGGCATGAACGCGACCAGCATATTCTGCCCGAGCGCGAGCTCGCCGAGATCGGTCGAGGAGCCGTCCGCGATCACGTCGCCCCTGGCGATGCGCTCGCCCGGCCGCACCACCGGGCGCTGGTTGATGTTGGTGTTCTGGTTGGAGCGCGTGTACTTGACGAGCTTGTAGATGTCGACGCCGACGTCGCCCGCGCCGGTCTCCTCGTCGTTCACGCGCACCACGATGCGGTTCGAGTCGGCATAGTCCACCACGCCGCCACGCAGCGCGATCACGCAGGTGCCGGAGTCGACCGCCGCGGTGCGCTCGATGCCGGTGCCGACGAGCGGCTTTTCGGGCCGCAGGCAGGGCACCGCCTGGCGCTGCATGTTCGACCCCATGAGGGCGCGGTTGGCGTCGTCGTGCTCGAGGAACGGGATGAGCGAGGCCGCCACCGAGACGATCTGCGACGGCGCGACGTCCATGTACTGCACCTCGTCGGGCGACTTGAGCTCGAACTCGTTCTTGAAGCGGCACGAGACCAGGGTGTCGGTGAGCCGGCCCGACTTGTCGATCGCCGCGTTGGCCTGCGCGATCACGTAGTTGCCCTCCTCGATCGCCGACAGGAACTCGATGTCGTTGGTCACCTTGCCGTGGGTCACCTTGCGGTACGGCGTCTCGAGGAACCCGTACTTGTTGGTGCGGGCGTAGAGCGCGAGCGAGTTGATCAGGCCGATGTTCGGCCCCTCGGGCGTCTCGATCGGGCAGACCCGCCCGTAGTGCGTGGGGTGCACGTCCCGCACCTCGAAGCCCGCGCGCTCGCGCGTCAGCCCGCCAGGCCCCAGCGCCGAGACGCGCCGCTTGTGCGTGATCTCGGAGAGCGGGTTGGTCTGGTCCATGAACTGGCTGAGCTGCGAGGAGCCGAAGAACTCCTTGATCGCCGCGGAAATGGGCTTGGCGTTGATCAGGTCGTGCGGCATCAGGTTCTCGCTCTCGGCCTGAGACAGCCGCTCCTTCACCGCGCGCTCGACGCGCACCAGCCCGGCGCGGAACTGGTTCTCCGCGAGCTCGCCCACCGAGCGCACGCGCCGGTTGCCGAGGTGGTCGATGTCGTCGATTTCGCCGCGGCCGTTGCGCAGCTCGACCAGGATCCGGATCACCTCGACGATGTCGCGCGGGCTGAGCGTGAAGCGCTGCTCCACTCTCACCTCGAGCTTCTGCCGGTCCACGCCCTTTGACTTCAGGTCGTGGAACATGCGGTCGACGAGCGCGCGCGTCTCCGCTTCCGTGGCGAGCCCCTCGAGGCTCACCTTGCCGATGTGCAGCTCGGGCACGTGCTTGAAGTAGGCGCGGATCTCGTCCTCGGCCTCCCTCGCCAGCGCCAGGTTCTTGAGGCGCAGCTGCCAGCTGGTCTCCGACGCGACCCCGATGCGGCGATTGAACTTCATGCGCCCGACCGCAGAGAGGTCGTAGCGCTCCTCGGCGAAGAACAGCCCGTTGAAGAGCGCCTCCACCGCGTCCTCGGTGGGCGGCTCGCCCGGCCGCATCATGCGGTAGATCGCGACGCGCGCCGCGGTCATGTCGGTGGTCTCGTCGGTGCGCAGCGTCTGGGAGACGTACGGCCCCTGGTCGAGGTCGTTCGTGAACAGCGTCTGGATGCGGCCGACCTTCGCTTCGCGCAGCTTGGCGAGCAGCGCCTCGGTGATCTCGTCATTGGCGTTGGCGAGGATTTCGCCGGTGTCCGCGTGCACCACGTTGTGCGCCAGCGTGCGCCCGAGCAGGAACTCGTCCGGCGCCTCGATCTTCTTGATGCCCGCCGTTTCGATCTCGCGGATGTGCTTGACCGTGATGCGCTTGTCCTTCGCGACGATCACCTTGCCCGACTTGTCCGCGATATCGAAGCGCGCCACCTCGCCGCGCAGCCGATCGGGGACCACTTCGAACAGCACTCCCTGTTCCGCGACGTGGAAGCTGTCGAAGGCGAAGAACTCCTTCAGGATCCGCTCGGGCGTGTAGCCGAGCGCCTTGAGCAGGATCGTCACCGGCATCTTGCGCCGGCGGTCGACGCGGAAGAACACGATGTCCTTCGGGTCGAACTCGAAGTCGAGCCAGGAGCCGCGGTACGGGATGACGCGCGCCGAGAACAGCAGCTTGCCCGAGCTGTGCGTCTTGCCGCGGTCGTGCTCGAAGAACACGCCCGGCGAGCGGTGCAGCTGCGAGACGATCACGCGCTCGGTGCCGTTGATGATGAAGGAGCCCGTGGTCGTCATGAGCGGGATCTCGCCCATGTAGACCTCCTGCTCCTTGACCTCCTTGGGCGTCGGCTTGGGCGCGTCCTTGTCCATGATCACCAGGCGCACCTTGGCGCGCAGCGGGCTCGCGTAGGTGAGCCCGCGCTGCTGGCACTCCTTGACGTCGAACGGCGGCTCGCCCAGCTGGTAGCTCACGAACTCCAGGCGCGCGTTGCCCGAGTGCGAGGAGATCGGGAAGATCGAGGTGAACGCGGCCTGCAGGCCTTCGTTGCGGCGCGCCTCGGGCGCGACGTGCGCCTGCAGGAACGCGGTGAAGGACTCGAGCTGCGTCGCCAGCAGGAACGGCACGTTCTGCACGATCGCGCGCTTGGCGAAGCTCTTGCGGATGCGTTTACGCTCGGTCAGGGAATAGCTCATGGAGGCTCTCGGTCGGCGCCTGGGCTCAAGGGCAAAGGAAAGGCCGCGGCGGGCGCGCCGCGCGCCTTTCCTGTGGCCTCGAACCGGGAACGGCCTGGACCGTTCCCGGTTGCCGGATGCGTTTCACGTCGCGGCTACTTGATCTCGACTTTGGCCCCGGCGTCGGTGAGCTTCTTCGCCACCGTGTCGGCCTCGGCCTTGGACACGCCCTCCTTGACCGCCTTGGGCGCGCCGTCCACCAGGTCCTTGGCCTCCTTGAGGCCGAGGCTGGTGATCTCGCGCACCGCCTTGATCACGTTCACCTTGTTTTCGCCGAACGCGGCGAGGACGACCGTGAACTCGGTCTGCTCCTCGGCGGCGGCGGCACCCGCCGCGGCAGCGCCGCCGGCCGGCGCCGCCACCGCGACCGCGGCGGCGGCGGACACGCCGAACTTCTCCTCCATGTCCTTGATGAGCTGCGACAGCTCCAGGACGGTCAGCTTCGAGATCGCTTCCAGAATCTGTGCTCGTTCCATCGTTTTCTCCTGAATCGAATGGGTTCCTGATGCAAGCTCCGGCGGCTATGCGGGTTGCCGGCCACGCACGTCGCGCAGCGCGGCGAGCGTGCGGACGAATTTGCCCGGCACCTCGTTCAGCGTGCGCGCCAGCTTCGCGAGCGGCGCCTGCAGCGTGCCGGCCAGGGTCGCCAGCAGCTCCGCGCGGCCCGGCAGGCTCGCCAGCGACCTGACGTCCTTGACGGACATCAGCGCGTTCGCCATCGCTCCGCCCCGGATGACAAAGCGCTCGTGCTCCTTCGCGAACTCCGCGAGCACCTTCGCCCCCGACACGGGGTCCTGCGCGATGCCGTACATCAGCGGCCCGGACATGTGCCCGGAAAGCTGCTCGAACGGCGTGCCTTTCACCGCGCGCCGCGCGAGCGTGTTCTTCAGCACCCGCAGATAGAGGCCGGACTTGCGCGCTTTCGCCCGCAGGCCCGAAACGGCGCCGACGTCGAGGCCGCGATACTCCGCGACGATCACCGCCTGCGCCTTGGCGAGCTGCGCCGCGACCTCCGCGACCACCGCCTGCTTCTGCTCCAGACTAAGACCCAAGGTCAACCTCCTTGCGTTGAACAGATGAGCGCCCCTCGCGAAGCGCCCGCCCATGGCGACCTTGAATCAGGAACCTCAAGCGCGTTCCTTCCTCGGGTTCGCCGTCTGCGCAGGAAACTGCCCGATTAAGCCCCGCGACGTCTTGCGTCGTCGTTCCGGCTCCTGCGGTCTTTGACAGCAGCCGTCCTCGCGAACGGCGGCCCAAAGCTCTCATCTACCGTGCCTGCGCCAGAAGCGAGGCGGGATCCACTTTTACGCCCACCCCCATCGTGCTCGACACGAACAGCTTCTTCAGAAACACTCCTTTCGTGTGCGCCGGCTTCGCCCGGTTCAGCGCCTCGACCAGCGCTGCCAGGTTGTCGCGCAACTGCTGCGGGGTGAAAGATGCGCGCCCGATCGTGCACTGCACGATGCCCGTCTTGTCGGCCCGGAACTGGACCTGCCCGGCCTTCGCGTTTCTCACCGCGGCCGCCACGTCCGGCGTCACCGTGCCCACTTTCGGGTTGGGCATCAGCCCGCGCGGGCCGAGGATCTGTCCCAGCTGCCCGACCACCCGCATCGCGTCGGGCGCGGCGACCACCACGTCGAAATCCATCTTGCCGGCCTTCACCTGCTCGGCGAGATCTTCCAGCCCGACGAGGTCCGCGCCGGCCGTCTTCGCCGCCTGGGCGCGGTCGCCCTGCGCGAACACCGCGACGCGCACCTTCTTTCCGGTCCCCGCAGGCAGCACCACCGAGCCGCGCACGGTCTGGTCGGATTTCTTGGCGTCGATGCCGAGGTTGACCGCGACGTCCACGGACTCGTCGAACTTGGCGGTGGCGGTCTCCTTGATCAGCTGCATCGCTTCGAGCGCGGCGTAGGCCTTGGCCCGGTCCACCTTGCTCGCGATCGTTTTTCTGCGCTTCGAGCCGGCGCTCATCTACATGCCCTCCACGATGATGCCCATCGAGCGCGCGCTGCCCGCGACCGTGCGCATCGCGGCATCGAGATCCCCGGCGTTGAGGTCGGGCATCTTGACGCGCGCGATTTCCTCGACCTGCTTGCGCGTGATCTTGCCGACCTTGTCGGTGTGCGGCCGCGGGCTGCCCGACTCGATGCCGGCGGCCTTCTTGATCAGCACCGTGGCGGGCGGCGTCTTGATGATGAAGCTGAAGCTCTTGTCGGCGTACGCGGTGATCACCACCGGCAGCGGCAGACCGGGCTCGACCTTCTGCGTCTGGGCGTTGAACGCCTTGCAGAACTCCATGATGTTGAGCCCGCGCTGCCCGAGCGCCGGCCCGATCGGCGGCGCGGGATTCGCCTTGCCCGCCGGCACCTGCAGCTTGATGAATCCGACGATCTTCTTCGCCATTTCGTTCTCCTTGTCGGGTGCAAGCGCCCGCGGCCGCCAGCGACCGGGGGCTCCCCGTGCAGGTCAGGCCTTCTCGACCTGGCCGAATTCGAGCTCGACCGGGGTCGAGCGTCCGAAAATCGTGACCGCCACGCGCAGGCGGCTCTTCTCGTAGTTCACGTCCTCGACCGTGCCCTGGAAGTCGGTGAACGGGCCGTCCTTGACGCGCACCATCTCGCCGACCTCGAACAGCACTTTGGGCTTGGGCTTTTCCACCCCTTCGCGCATCTGCTGCATGATCGCCTCGACCTCCTTGGGGGAGATCGGCGAGGGCTTGGTCGCGGTGCCGCCGACGAAGCCGGTCACCTTGTTGGTGTTCTTCACCAGGTGCCAGGTGTCGTCGTTCATCTCCATCTCGACCAGCACGTAGCCGGGAAAAAACTTGCGCTCCGACATGTGCTTCTGACCGCCCTTCATCTCCACGACCTCTTCCACGGGCACGAGGATCTTGCCGAACTTGTCGCGCATGCCGGCGCGATTGATCCGGTCCTCGAGCGCGCGCTGCACGGACTTCTCGAACCCGGAGTAGGCGTGCACCACGTACCAGCGCATGCTCATGTCTTTTTCCAGCCCAGGATCAACTCGTACAGCACCCATTCCAGCGTCTTGTCGCTGATCCACAGGAACACCGCCATCACCACGACGAACGCGAACACTGCCGCGGTCGTCTGCATCGTCTCCTTGCGCGTCGGCCACACCACCTTCTTCACTTCACCGACGGACTCGCGCGCAAACGCGACGAACTCGCGCCCAGGTTCGCTCATCCAGGCCACCGCGGCTGCCGCAGCCATCCCCGCGACCACGGCGACGATGCGCAGCACCAGCGGGCTTTCCGCGAGCCAGTAGTAGGCGGCGACCCCGGCGACGACGAGGGCCGCGGCAATCCCGAGCTTGACTTGGTCCGCCATCGACGCTTCAGTCCTTGGCAGGGGCAGAGGGGATCGAACCCCCAACCTTCGGTTTTGGAGACCGACGCTCTGCCAGTTGAGCTATGCCCCTAATGGAAGAACGAAACCTACGAAAAAACGACGTCGGAAAGAGCATTCTTTACTCGATGACCTTCGCCACCACGCCCGCGCCCACGGTCTTGCCGCCCTCGCGGATCGCAAAGCGCAGCCCCTGCTCCATGGCCACCGGCGTGATCAGCGTCACCACCATCTTCACGTTGTCCCCCGGCATCACCATCTCGGTGCCCTTGGGCAGCTCCACGCTC
>Ga0187892_10005528_pt1 | contig 19767 bp, 17 predicted proteins | sample MA1701073metaG_FD_139345 | JGI IMG/M metagenome (GOLD analysis project Ga0187892, IMG submission 139345) | Bio-ooze microbial communities from a basaltic lava cave in the Kipuka Kanohina Cave System on the Island of Hawaii, USA - MA170107-3 metaG ...
AGCATTCGCTGTCCCCGACGCCGCACATAACCCCCGCTGCGACCGGAAGTTACGTGCGGTCCGCCCAGAAACTCCGGAGCCGAATGGGCCCGGTCAATGGCCTAAGTAGGAAACTTCCGCTAGGCTACCTCGTGCGGCTCGTGGATAACCTGCTCGACGTCAGCCGCATCACGCGGGACAAGCTGGAGCTGCGCATGACGCAGGTTGAGCTGGCCTCGGTCATTCATCAGGCGGTCGAAACCTGCCGTGCCCAGGTCGAGCACAGAGGCTATGAGCTGACCGTGACGCTGCCGTCGGAGCCGGTCTATCTTGAGGCCGACCCGGTGCGCCTGATGCAGGTCTTCAGCAACCTGCTGAACAACGCCTGCAAGTACACCGAACCGGGCGGGCGCATCTCGCTCATGGCCCAGCGCGAGGCGGAGCGGCTCGTCGTCAGCGTCAAGGACACCGGCAGGGGCATCGCGCCGGAACACCTCTCGTCCGTGTTCGGCTTATTCGTCCAGGTCGAACCGGACCTCGACCGATCTCAAGGCGGGCTGGGCATCGGACTCACACTGGCCCGGCAGATCGTCGGGCTGCACGGCGGCTCGCTCGAGGTCAGCAGCGAGGGCATCGGGCGCGGAAGCGAGTTCATCGTGCGCTTGCCCATCGTCATCGAGGCGCCGAGCAACGAGCGGCCCACACCGGACGACAACGACCCAGCTCCGGGGACGTTGGGCACCCGTGCGGCGCCTCGCCGCATACTCGTCGTCGATGACAACTGCGACTCGGCCAATTCGCTGGCCCAGCTGCTCAACATGAGCGGGCACCAGACCGAGGTGGCGCACGACGGACCGGCCGCGATCGAGGCGGCCGGTCGCTTCCAGCCGGACATCGTGCTACTGGATATCGGGTTGCCCGGACTCAGTGGCTATGACGTGTGCCGGGCGATTCGCCGAGAGGCGTGGGGACGCCGAGCCGTGTTGGTCGCGCTCACGGGCTGGGGCCAGCAGGAAGATCGCCAGAAGACGCACGAGGCCGGCTTCGACCGACACTTCGTAAAACCCGTCGACTACGACGCTCTCATGAACGTGTTGTTCGACGGCGAGCCGGCGCCCTGCGGAATCGGTCACGGCCTGCGCCGGCGAGCTCGTCGCATGACAACCTGTCCCGTTAAGGCCGCTTGATCGCCTGGCGCTTCTGCGCGCCCCCTCATTGCGCCGTCTCTGGCGCAGATCGGTCTTTGGAACTTGCGGCACACAACTTGCCCCGCAGAGGGGGGAGGCTCGATATGCGACCACGCACCAGAGGACAAAGCGAGCAGACAGATGGGCGCGTCCGTTACGCCTGCGTGGGGCTGGGTTACATCGCGCAAGCCGCCGTTCTTCCGGCCTTTTCGCACGCCGCGAATTCCGAACTGACGGCCCTCGTTTCCTCGAACCCGGTCAAGCTGAAGCGCCTCGGGCGAAAGTACCGAGTGCGCCATCTGTTCACGTACGACCGATTCGAAGAGTGTCTGTCGAGCGGCCAGATTGACGCGGTCTACATCGCTTTACCCAACAGCAAGCACCGCGAATATGCCGTGCGCGCGGCCAACGCCGGCGTGCACGTGCTGTGTGAGAAGCCGATGGCCGTCACCGGCGCCGAGTGCCGCGAGATGATCGAGGCCGCCCGGGCCAGCGACGTGCGGCTGATGGTCGCCTATCGCCTGCATTTTGAGGCGGCCAATCTCAAAGCCGTCGAAATAGCCCGTTCAGGCCGGCTCGGCGACCTGCGCATCTTCAACTCGTTGTTTACGATGTCCGTCAAGCCGGACAACGTCCGCCTGCGGGCCGAGCTGGGTGGCGGCACGCTGTACGACATTGGTATCTATTGCATCAACGCGGCCCGGTACCTGTTCCGAGACGAACCTTACGAAGTGCTGGCGACGTCGGCCACAGGCAGCGACGAGCGCTTCGAATCCGTCGAGGAGATGATGTGCGCCACCCTGCGCTTCCCGGGCGAGCGCCTGGCTTCCATCACCACCAGCTTTGGTGCCGCCGATGCCTCGTCCTACGAATTGGTCGGAACGAAAGGCCGCCTGCGCGTCGATCCGGCCTATGAATGGGTAGGATCGCTCAAGCACGAGCTGCACGTTCGCGGAAAAACAGCCAACCGGACGTTCCCGAAACGGGACCCATTCTCGCCACAATTGATCTACTTCTCCGATTGTGTGCGGCGCGGCGTCACGCCCGAGCCGTCCGGTGAGGAGGGGCTGGCCGATGTCCGCATCATCGAAGCTCTGTATGCGTCGGCGCGGAAGCGACAGCCGGTTCGGCTGGGCGCGTTTCGGCGCGAGCAGCGGCCGGGTCCGCGCCAAGAGCTCAGGCGGCCGCCCGCCAAGAAGCCAAAACTGGTGCAGGTAACCAGCCCGTCGGAGAACCCGGGTGATTAAGGCCTCGACCGCGGCCTGGCCGCGACAGAACGGAGAACACTGGAATGCCGAAGGCATGGAGCAATAAGGCCGAACGGCAATCCGAGCATGTGAAGGCGAGCGCCAAGCGGCGCGGGCGGTCCGAACCGGTCGCCAAGCGCATCGCCAGCGCCACGGTGAACAAACAACGGAGGCGGGAAGGGCGCGCGAAGCGGGGCTCGTAGCCCCGTTTGCCGAGTTGGCCACCGACGTCGGTCGGCCGATCAAGAGACTCAAGATGGGAGCATTCGATGAATACGGACACGATGAAGGGCGATTGGAACCAGATGAAGGGGCGAATGAAGCAGCGCTGGGGACGCCTCACGGACGATGATCTGTCGGTCATTGAAGGCAAGAGCGACGAGCTAACGGGCATCCTGCAGAAGCGCTACGGGATCGCCCGTGACGAGGCCGATCGACAATGCAAGCAGTTCATGAGAGAGTGCGGCTGCTGACCTCAGGCTGACGCACCACTGGAGAGACCCAACCGGCATGACGCCGGGGACAATACTAACACCGCCGAGTCGGACGTGCCGCCGGCGCTCTCGGAAACGGACGTGTACATCGTTGCCGGCGGGATCGCTCTTTTGTGCTGGACTGGCAGACAGCCCGATAGCTGCGCAAGGACATCCGAGAGCGCTCGCGGAGCCGCTCGACCAGGAACTTGGGGCGAGCCTTCGTCCTGGCCTGTTCGCGAGTGCATGACCTCGCGTCGAGCGAGCCGGCCACGGGCGAGCGGCCGTATGCTCATGGTCCGAAGTGTTGCGTGAGTGGGCTCGCCTGAGCACACTGGTGTTATGATCATCCCCACCGAGCCGATCGGCAGCATCCCGCGGCCGCCCTGGTTAGTCGCCGCGTTTGGCGGCATGGACGGGACAGATCCGCAACTCGACGGCCTGTATGACCAAGCGGTGCGGGACACGATCAAGCGATTCGAGGCCACGGGCTCGCCGGTCGTGACCGACGGCGAGCAGCGCAAGTATCACAACTTCTGGACGTACAGCGTTCACGGTCTGGAGAACACGGCGCCGGATGGCTTCGCGATACCGTTCGCCGCCGGGCACGTGCGGCGCATGCACCGGCTGACGCGCGGGCCGTTTCGGTACGCGCGCTACGCCGATGCCTATCTCGACGTGGCGCGGCGCTATGCCCGTGTTCCGGTCAAGCAGGCCGTGATCTCGCCGTCGGCGCTGAGTCTGATGTATCCGGCCGATGCGATGGCCGGCTACTCGCGTGACGAGTTCATCAACGATCTGCTGCGAGAGCACGAAAACGAGGTGCGCAACTGTCTGCACAAGGGCGCACACGTGGTCCAGATCGACTTCACCGAGGGCCGGCTGGCGGTCAAGATCGACCCGTCGGGGAAGCTGCTGCACAGCTTCATCGACCTGAACAACCTGGCCTTGGCGCGATTCTCGGCCGAGGAGCGGCGGCGGCTCGGCGTGCACACGTGCCCGGGCGGCGATTGCGACTCGACGCACAGCGCCGACGTCGACTACGCCGAGCTGCTGCCGAGCCTGCTCGAGCTCATCCTAGCGAACTTCTACATCGCGCTGGCGCGTGAACCGGACCGGGCCCGCGTCCTGAAGATCATCCGCCGATACCTCAAGCCGGAACAGCGCATTTTCGTAGGCGTGATCGATCCGCTCGCGCCGCGCATCGAATCGCCGGAGGAGGTGCGCGACCGCGTGCTCGAGGCGGCCGAGCACATTCCGGTCGAGCAGTTGGGCACGACGGACGACTGCGGGTTCGCACCCTTCTGCGACGATACGTCCACGACGCGGGACACCGCCTTTGCGAAGATCCGGGCGCGCGTGCTGGGCACGGCGCTGGCGGAACGAGAGCTGGGGGGCCACTGATGGAGACGCAGGACCGAGAAGAGCAACTGCTGCGTTCGGTCGCGCTGCAGAACGCCAACAGCATCTTGCTCGCGCGGCAGCGGGCCGAATCCGAGCTGCTGCGGACCAAGGAGGCGCTGGAGCGTAAGACCGACGAGCTGGCCCGTTCACTGGCCGCCTTACGGGCCGTTCTCGAATCGACGACGGACGGGATCCTGGTGACCGACCATGACGGGCGCGTCACGGACTACAACGCACGGTTCGTCGAGATGTGGCAAATCCCCAGCCAGCTCATCGAGCCGCGCGAGCATCGGCGGCTACTCGGGCACACGAGAAAACTGTTTAAGGATCCGGAGGCATTCGTCGAGCGCATCGACCAGATCTATGCCACGTCGCCGCCCGATACATATGACCTGCTGGAACTGGCTAGTGGAAGAACGATCGAGCGGTTCTCGAGGATCCAAATTGTCGAACAAAGGAATATCGGGCGGGTGTGGACCTTCCGGGAGGTGACCGAGCGTCGGCGCTCCGAGGAAGCCGTGTCGCGCCTGGCGGCCGTCGTGGAGTCATCGGATGACGCGATCGTCAGCAAGACGCTCGACGGAGTGATTCGCACCTGGAACCGGGGCGCCGAGGTCATGTTCGGCTACTCCGCCGAAGAGATCGTCGGCCGGCCGGTGAGGGTCCTGATCCCGCCGGACCGCTCGGACGAGGAGCTGCGGATTCTCGAACGACTCAGGCGCGGCGAGCGGATCGAGCGCTACGAGACCGTGCGCCGGCGCAAGGACGGCACGCTGCTCGACGTCGAGCTGACCGTCTCGCCCGTACGCGGGGCGAACGGGCAGATCATCGGCGCATCCAAAATCGCACGGGACATCACCGACCGCAAGAAAGCGGCCGCGGAGCGCGAGTATCTGCTCGACGCGGAGCGGGCCGCGCGGGCCGAGGTCGGACGCGTCAGCCTTCTAAAAGACCAGTTTCTGGCCAACGTCTCGCACGAGCTGCGCTCGCCGCTGAGCGCCATCATCCTGTGGTCGCAGATCCTGTCGCGCGGCAAATCGAGCCCGGAGGATCTGGACGAAGGACTGGACGTGATCGCCCGCAGTGCACGAGTGCAGGCCCGACTGATCGAAGATCTGCTGGATATGAGCCGGATCGTGGCCGGCAAGGTGCGGCTCGACGTTCAGCAGACCGACCTGGCGACCGTGGTGGAGCAGGCGGTCAGCATCGTGCGCCCCGCGGCGGAGGCGAAGGGCATTCGGCTCAGGCCGATCGTCGATCCCTCGGCCGGTCCGGTGTCCGGCGATCCGAACCGACTGCAGCAGGTTGTGTGGAATTTGCTTTCGAACGCGGTGAAGTTCACGCCCAGGGGCGGCAACGTCGAGGTGGTGCTGCAGCGGGCGAACTCGCACGTGGAGATTGCGGTGAGCGACTCCGGCCGGGGCATCAGCCCGGACTTTCTCCCGCACGTCTTTGAGCGTTTTCGCCAAGCGGATACTTCCAAGGACCGAGCGCAGGGCGGCCTGGGCCTGGGGCTGGCCATCGCCAAACAGACCGTCGAGCTTCACGGCGGGACGGTGATCGCACACAGCCCCGGCGAGGGAAAGGGTGCGACATTCACCGTGAGCCTGCCGCTGGCCCCGGTCCGGCGCCGCGAGGGTCGCGAGCATCCAACCGCGCCGACCGGGCGCATTCTCGATGGGCTGAAGTTCGACCTGTCGGGCGTCAGCATCCTGGTCGTGGAGGATGAGGCGGATGCCCGCCAACTGCTTCAGCGCGTGCTGGCTGATTGCAAGGCAGACGTGCGCGTCGCCGCCAACGCCACGGAGGCGCTGGAGCTGATGAAGGCGGAACGCTTTGACGTGCTGGTGAGCGACCTCGGCATGCCGAAAATCGACGGCGACCAGTTCATCCGAGAAGTGCGCCGGCTGTCACCGCAAGAGGGCGGAAGCGTGCCGGCCATCGCTTTGACGGCCTTCGCCCGATCGGAGGACCGCACGCGAGCGATGATGGCTGGTTATCAGATGCACATCGCCAAGCCGATCGAAATTCACGAGCTGCTGGCCACCGTGGCGAGCTTCGCAGGGCGCACGCGGCCGGACGAATAGATCTCGTTCCGGCCGCCGTCTGGCAGGCCAAGCGAAGCGCGGCCATGCCCGTACGGCCGCATGCCGGCGTTTGCGCTTGGATGCACACGTCACGGGCTCGGACTCGTGGTGCTGCGATCGAGCGGCTCGGCGCGATCGGGCAGAAGCCGGCGCTCGGCTTCGAGGAAACCGGCGGCCTGCTGTTCGTCCAGGGCAGCCAGCACGTCTTGCCGCAGGCGATCGTAGACTTCCTGCCGCTTGCGCGGGTCGTTGCTGTCCAGTTGACGAAGCTCCTGCAGGTACTGCTCGCGAATCTGGCGGAACGTGACCTGTTGCGGATCGCGCAGCTCCACATCGCGAAGGGCCGCGAACGTGCGGGCGCCAGCCCCGCTGCGGCTGGCGGGCATCGTGGCCTGCTCGGCCTTGAAGAACTCCCGCTGCTGCGACTCGTTCAGCTCGGCCAGAATGTCCTCGCGGTATTGCTCGACGACGGCACGGGCCAGTTCGGGATCGCCGCGCGCCCCGCGCAGCTCCTGATCGTACGTTTCGCTCAGCCCCTGGAGGGCGGCCCGCTGCTCGGGATGGGTGTCGGCCATCTGACTGAGCAGGCTGGAGTAGCGACTGGCCCGGTCGATGGCCCGCGTGCGGTCGGCGTCATTCAGCTCGCGCACCACCCGATCGAACTCGGCGCGCTGCTCATCGGTCGCGAACTGGCTGCGCAGGTCCGCGAGCATTCGTTCGCGCGCGAGCAGCTCATCGGGGGTAGGGCGGTTGAGATCGCGCAACCGAGTGCTGAGCTCGCGATAACGTTCCTGGTCGCCGCGGGCGCGGGCCATGCGGCGCAGCTCGCGAACGGCTTGCAGGTCGTCGAGTTGGCTGACATCGATCGTGCCGTCCGGGCCGAGCGCTGGATCCTCTGGCTGGCCCGATTCCGGCAGGCCGCTGCGGCGGCGCTCGTCACTCCGCTCGCGCTCGAGCCGCTCCAGCGTGTCGAGCTCGGTCAGGTGCCGCGTCACGATGGTGTCGAAGACTCGATTCTGCTCGTCGGTCAGCCCGAGCCCCTCCTGCAGTGTAAACTGCAGCGAGCGCAGCGACTCAAGTTGGCGCATGTGGCGCTGCCGATCGGCCGCATTAAGGTTGAGCACACCGGAACGTGCCTGGTCGACCCGATCGTCGCCGCGACGCACACCGGTCCGATCTGGCGGGTCGGATTGGTTCGCGCCGGGCGACGGCGCGTTCCGGTCCTGAGCCAACGCGAGGCTTGAGGCCAAGCCGAGTCCGAACACAAGAATCGGTCGCGCGTTTCGAATATGGTGAAGATTCACAATCACTCTCCCGTTGCTAGCGACCGGCTGTTGCAACCGCCACTGCCTGGCGGGCCGCTTCCTGCCGATTGAACGGCGCACAGCCGCGGCTGATGACCGAGGAAACGCCGTGCCAGTTGCGAAGCGCAGTATCGCTTCGGAACTGTCAGACAAACGTGCGGAGGCTACTGCCAATGCACCATTGGCTGGTCAGACAGGTCCGTCGCGCCGAGACCGTCGGAGTCAACCTGTCGCGGCTCGGCGTCGAGCCTTCGGTCGATTGACCTCCAGCGTGCGTCGCACGTGGCCTTGCCGAGGCTTTCAACGTCGTAAGCTGGTTTTCACCGAAGTTTCACGTCGCACGCACATGATTCCGTAGGCCATGACGGACTGGGTACTTCGGTCCAGTTTGGTCACGCGAGGAGGTCAATGACATGTTGGTAACGATTGCGGTCATTCTTGTGCTGATGTGGTTACTGGGGATGATCACATCATATACGCTCAGCGGGTTCATTCACCTGCTGCTGCTCGTAGCGCTGATTGTCGTTATCGCGCGGCTGATCCAGGGGCGTCAACCACTGTGAAGGGCGTCTCAGGATCGTCGCGCTGAGGTTCAGGAGACTTGTGATGAAACCAATGCGTGGACTTTGGGCCGGGCTGTGTCTGGGACTGTCCGGCTGCGGCGTAACAGGCACCTGGTCGTTGGCCACAGTGGATCCGATCGCGGCGACGCGCGACGTCGAGTTCCATACCCTCAGAATGGAGCAAGACGGCTCATTCTACGCGGAATCCAAGGAAGAGCGCGAGGGCGGCATCGCCTCGACGTCCGGGGTTTACACGTTCGACGACGGCGTGCTGCACCTTAAGGAACACGATGGCGAGCGGCACACCTACGACGCGCGATTGGAAAACAGCGCCCAGGAGCTGTGCCTGGAACGGACGTGGAACGGCCGCAAGCTCAAAATGAAGTACGATCGGCGCGGCTAACCGCCGCGGCCGATTGGGATGCCGGCCGCCGACGCGCTCGATGGTCGTGGCGACGGCGGTTACGGCGCGGCGGCACGCTTTGCGGCAGCCGCCGCATGGACAAGGAAAGGACGATCGCATGTATACGCAACAGTTGAGTCCAGAGCAGGAGAGTCTGATCCGTCAGCGCTTTCCGAGGCTGACGGGCGAAGATGTCGAGTCGTTGGATGGCGCTTGCGACAAGCTTGTCGACGCCGTCCAGGACCGCTACGCGCTGAACCGCGAGGAAGCCGAGCGGCGCGTCGATGAGTTCTGTTCCTCCATCGACCGTGCAGGCGCCCGCGGGAGCGCGGCTGCGCGACGACCTGAGCGCATCGAGCCCGACTTCTCGGAATAGCCGCGAACGGCCGTTCGAGCTCGTGCACGAGCGCGACCCATCGCGGGGCGGATCGCGTCGGCGCGTCCGCCCCGCGCTCGGTCCGCAACAGGCTCGCCCTCACGCACGTAGGCGCGCTGTGCCGCGCGACCCGACGACCGTCATCGGGTTGCCGGCGGTACACAACCGTACCGTACCTACCGTCCGCCCCATCACAATTAGCCATTCGCAGAGATTACCAAGACGACCGACCGCTGGGCGATTCCTTATTGGTGTAGCCTACGGTCGCCATACGTCTTGCGGCCGCGATCGGCGCATCGCTCCGATGCCAGGTCCGGACATGCCTTTGCACGCCGGTAGGTCGGTCGGCTAAAATAATACGCGGGCATGATCGCACGTCGTACAGCCTGGCATGACGTGGCGGAGGCTTGGATGATCTTCTCACAAGACGGCCCCGTGTGGGGCACGCTGCGCCGCGCACACGCAGCCCTGGAGGAGGCCGGCATCCCGCACGCGGTCGTGGGCGGACTGGCCGTCTTCCTCCACGGCCATCGCCGCATGACGACGGACGTGGATATTCTCGTTCGCCGCGAAGAGCGGACGGCCGTGCGGGAGGCGCTCGAGTCGGCCGGGCTGCCCCTGCAGGGCGGGGAGTTCATCGGCGATGAGGACGTGCGGATGCACCTGCTTTTTTCCGGCGAACCGGAGGGTATCGACTGGGCCAAGGCGATTTGCTTCCCCGATCCATCGGACGAGCGATCCCTGGCCGAGATCGACGGCTTTCCTACCGTCGTGCTGATCCGCCTCCTGGAGATGAAACTCGCCTGCGGGCTGAGCAATCTTCGCCGGCCGCGCGATGTGGACGACGCTTTGCGGCTCATGGAACTCCATCATTTAGACAAGCGCTTCGCGGCACGGCTGCATCCCCTGCTCCGCAAGGATTTCAAACGGTTGGTCGACGTCATTCGCAAGTATCCCCGAACGCACGGGCCGGCGTAAGGGGATCCGACCCGCGTGCAGATCACCGCTGGATCTGCCTATCCAGGCCGGCGGCGGATCGGTCCCATTCGGGTCTTGCGGCCGGGATGCAGCTGGGTGCGTCCGGCTGAGGGGTGCGATGAAGAGGCATCGAACGATCGCTGCGGCCGTTGTGGCGGCCGGCATGGGCGCGATGTGCGGCACGCGTGCCGGGGCCGGCGTGTGCGCGCGGGAAGCGTGGTCCGCGACTGGCAATCAAGCCGGCGCCTATTTCGGCTTCTCGGTCGCCGCCGCCGGGGATGTAAACGGCGACGGATACGGCGACGTCATCGTCGGCGCCTGGCTCTACGACAACGGGCAGGAGGACGAAGGCCGCGCTCACGTTTATCTCGGATCGCCGACGGGTCTGGCAGACATGCCGGTTTGGATCGCCGAGAGCGACCAAAACACCGCTCAACTCGGCTGGTCAGTGGCCTCGGCCGGCGACGTCAACGGTGACGGTTTTGGCGACGTGATCGTGGGAGCGAACCGGTACGACGACGGTCAGCCGGACGAAGGCCGGGCGTACGTTTACCTCGGATCGCCCGAGGGCTTGTCGGCTGACCCAGTCTGGACGGCTCAAGGCGAGCAAGCCAACGCGTGGTTCGGCGTCTCGGTTGCCTCGGCCGGCGATGTCAACGGCGACGGTTACGACGACGTCATCGTGGGCGCTTGGCTGTACGATGACGATCACGCCAACGAGGGCCGAGCCTTCCTGTACCAAGGAAGCGAACCGGGCCTGTCGATCGCTCCGAGCTGGACTGCCGATGGCGAGCAAGCCGGCGCGCAGTTCGGCTTCTCGGTCGCCGCTGCCGGAGACGTCAATGGCGATGGCTACGGCGACGTGATCGTTGGCGCGCGGTCATACGACAACGGCCAGATCAACGAGGGACGTGCCTATGTCTACTTCGGCTCGTGGCTCGGACTGACCGACACGCCGGCTTGGAGCGCCGAGAGCGACCAGACAGGCGCGCTCTTTGGGTATTCCGTCGCCGGGGCAGGAGACGTCAACGGCGATGGATTCAGCGACGTGATCGTGGGCTCCTGGCTCTATGATGGCGACCAGATAGACGAAGGTCGAGCGTTCGTCTACCTCGGCTCGGCCGATGGGCTGTCGCTCACGCCGGCGTGGACCATCGAGAGCGATCAAACGGGCTCGACTTTCAGCTTCTCTGTGGCGGCAGCCGGCGACGTCAATGGCGATAGTTACGGTGACGTCATCGTCGGCGCCGCATACTATGACCATGACCAGGCCGACGAAGGCCGCGCGTTCGTCTACCTCGGATCCGAATCGGGCCTGTCGCCCGCGCCCGCCTGGACCGTGCTGAGCGATCAGCCGGAGTCCCAATTTGGCCTGTCGGTGGCCACGGCCGGCGACGTGAACGGCGACGGGTTCGCTGACGTGATCGTCGGAGCACCCACGTACGACAGCAGCGAGCCCGACGAAGGCGGCGCCTTCGTCTATTTCGGCACGCCGGCGACCAGCCCGTGCGATCTGGACGGTGACTGTGACGTCGACTTGGCGGACTTCGCGCGATTCCAGGAATGTCTGAACGGTCCCGATGTGCCGCCACCGCCGTCGTGCCTCTCGGCCTTGGGCGCTGACTTGGACGGTTCCGGGTTGGACGTTGACTTGGCCGACTTTCGAGTGATGCAAATCCATTGGGGTGTTGAGTGAATCCCGCTAGTCAACGAGCTGACCGGTTCAGTCCGACGCCGCCCGCCGACCCGGCCATCGCAAACCCCTCCGGTCATTTCGCGCCCGGACGGGGTGTGGCAACATATTGTGGGATGCACGGATGCCACGGGGTGGCATGGGCAAGCGATCGTCGCGGCCTTTGGCGACGATCGCTTGCCCGTGGTGGCGAGAGAATGTCGCCTGGTCAGCACGGGCAAGCAAACGGCCGCTTGCCCATGCCACCGATGCAACGATGCATCGCGGCCTATGCCAACATTCATAACCACACCCCCCCCGGACGGCCGCGCGAGCCGACCAGGTTGCCGGCCAAGCAGCCGTTCTCTACAATCGCCCAGCGCGAGCACCACGCCATGAACGGGAGCGGTGACAAGATGGCCAGACACGCGGCAGCGGGCGTCAAGCTCGAGGTGGTCGAGCCGGTCGGCAAGCGCGTCCTGATCCGCAAGGACCAGGACAAGAAACGCACCAAGGGCGGCATCGAGCTGCCCGACGCCATCGAGATCCCGACCATCACCGGGCGAATCGTGGCGGTATCGGCCCAGGTGGCCAACGACGACGACTTCCCCATTCGGCAATACGACAAAGTGCTGTTCAACCCCAAGCACGCCATCCCGGTCGATTTTGAGAGCGATAACCATCTGTTCGTCGTGCCGATCGAAGACGTGGTGGCTGTATTTCGGCGGCCCAGTGAGAAGCCGGCCAACACGTGACCTCTCCCGCTGTCCCGGACAAGACTCTGAGAGACTGAGGATCTGAGGAGTTCGTCACGAGCGCGACACTCGGACCGCCCGCCCAACGGCTTGTGATGATGATTCAGTCCCACGACGGAAGCTTGGCCCAACGCTGGCCAGCGTGCGTTGTGACCGGGCGCGGAGCGGCGCATTGATGACCAAGCAACCGATCCCGCTTCCGAGGCTGATGGGCGTCATCCACCTGCCCGCTCTGCCGGGCAGTCCCGGTTTTTGCGGATCGATGACGCCGATCGTCGAGCGGGCCGTCGTAGACGCTTCGACGCTTCGCGCGGCCGGATTCGATGCGGCCATCATTGAGAACTTCGGCGATGCGCCGTTCTTTGCGGAGCGCGTCGAGCCCGCCACGGTTGCAGCGATGGCTGTGGTCGCTGCGGAGGTTCGCCGGACCACGCCGCTTCGGCTGGGGATCAACGTGCTGCGGAACGACGCCCGGGCAGCAATGGGCATCGCTGCGGCGAGCGGAGCTGAGTTCATCCGCGTCAACGTCCACATCGGCGTGTCGGCCACCGACCAGGGGCTGATCCAAGGGCGGGCGGCCGAGACGCTCCGCTACCGGCAGTCGACCGGCGCGAGCGTCGCGATCCTGGCCGACGTACAAGTGAAACACGCCGTCGCGCTTTACCCTACCGACATTGCGACCGCCGCCAAAGAGTGCGCCTACCGTGGCCTCGCCGACGGCCTGATCGTCACCGGCGCTGGAACCGGCGAGGCCGTTGACCCTGACGACCTCTGCCGCGTACGTGATGCCGTCCCGGACCGGCCGCTGTACGTCGGCAGCGGCGCGACCGCTCAGACCGTCGCCGAACTGTTGCGGTGGGCCGACGGCGTCATCGTCGGCACGGCCATCAAAGTCGACGGTATCACGACAGCCCCGGTCGATCGAACCCGCGCCGCCGCGTTCGTCACCGCGGCGCGCGCCTGACTCTGAGGCTCTGAGATGCTGAGAGGGCGATTGGCATTGATTGTGGCCCTTACGGACCCGCAACGACCTTCGCCACGCATATCAGAACAGCAACGGCCGAAGCACCGGCACTCGCATGAGCGTCTCTAACTAAGTCGATCTCGGAGCCTCAGAATCTCAGTGCCTCAGAGTCACCTGCGTTGACTAATCGGGTGCGCCGTTTATGATCGCGTTCGATGGCTGAAGATCGCGAGCGAGACCGTTTCGCGGCTGACGAGTTGGCCGTGGTCCTCAGCCACTACGACCTGGGCGTGATCGAGTCGATCACCGAGTTTTCGCGCGGCTCGCGGCGCAGTCCCAAGGTCGGCATCGTCTCGTCCCGCGGCAAGTTCCTGCTCAAGCGCCGCGCCCCCGGGCGCGACACGCGCCTTCGGATCGATTTCGCCCACCAGCTTCAGAGCTTTCTGGCCGGCCGCGGGTTTCCGCTGCCCAAGCTGGTCTCGCCGGTCACCAACGACGAGGCCGTCGTGACGCGCGGCGATTTCGTGTACGAGCTGTTCGAGTACGTCGGCGGGCAGGCGTTCCGCTCTGGCCTGCGCGAGACCGGCCACGCCGGCGAGACGCTGGCCTTGTTTCACGAGCTGGTTCGACAGTTCACGCCGCCGGCCGACTGCCCGCACGGCGATTATCACGACGCCGTCGGCGTGCGAGGCGGCTTGAACGTGATCCCGGCCGCGCTCAACAACGCCGGCGGAATGCCCGCCCCAACGCTGGCAGCCGCCGTGCCCGACGACCCTGCCACACGTACGCCGCCCGGGCGCGAGCGCGGCTGCACCGAGTGCACGCAGTTCCTGTTCGATGCCTACGATCAGGCCAGCGAGGCGGTCGATCAGCTCGGCTTGGCGAGTTGGCCGGAGCAGGTGATCCATTCTGACTGGCATCCGGGCAACATGCTCTTCCGCGATGAGCAGGTCGTGGCGGTGATCGACTATGACTCGGCCCGGATCTCGCGGCGGATCATCGACGTGGCCAACGGGGCGCTGCAGTTCTCGATGATCAGCGGGGGTCATCCGGACGCCTGGCCCGACGAGCTCGATGAGCTTCGATTCGACGCGTTCCTCACCGGCTACGAGCAGCGGCATTCGTTGACGGAAGCCGAGCTCGCGGCCCTGCCGAACCTGATGATCGAGGCCCTCATCGCCGAAACGGTCATGCCCATCGCGGCCACCGGTTCGTTCGGGCGCTGGCAAGGCCTGGGCTTCATCCAGATGGTCGGCCGCAAAGTGGCCTGGCTACAGAACCACGCCGGCCGGCTGATCCAGATGCACCGCGACTCGTGACCACGGGAGCAGCGCACACAGGCGAGAAGTGCCGGCAGATGTGCGCCTCAGGGTGCCCTCGTCGGACCCGGCCCCATTCTTACGTCAGTTCGACGCGAGTGTCCTCACACGATCCGCCGCCGTCCCGTGCCGGCCGATCGGCGATCTCGCCCGCCGTCGCGGTGCCGCAAACCAGCGCGTCAAAGCTCGCCGGTGAACGCCGCTTGGAAGGCTGCGCTGTCGAGCAGGTCGGCGTCGCCGTCGCCGTCTGCGTCGGCTTCCGCGCACGAGGCGCCGACGCTTCCGGCCGGGCCGGTCAGGCAGCTCACGAACGCCTCGTGATCGAGCAGGTCGACCTGGCCGTCGCCGTCGAGGTCGCCGAACTCCGGCAGGCCGCACAAGTGATCGACGTCGTCGATGTAGACCGTGAACGGGCCGGCCGTATCGACCACGGCGAACGCCAACTGCTCGAACGTGCCGGCGTTGGTCAGCGTGGCCAGCACGCCGTCGCCGGTCATGGCCAGGATCGGGTCGGTGAGCGGGTCGAAGATGAACGTCTGCCACACACCGGGCATCGGCTCGACCAGCACGCCTTGCGGCGCGCCGTTGATCGTGTTGGTTGCCCCGACCCACTCGATGCTGCCGCTCGTGCCGCCATTTTCGCCGGGTGCAGCCGTCGTAGCCGTTTCGCGGATTCCAGCGCACAGCCGCAGCCGGCCGCTGTCCAGCCGCAGGCGCACGCGGATGGGCCGGTCGAGCTCGACGGTCGGATTCGGCACGTTGGCCACGTTGAACGTCGTCAGCCGCATCCAGCGCTGCGGCGTCGTATCGACGAACTGCCACTGCACGCGATACGACTTGCCGCCGTTGAAAGCCACGACCGCGTCGCTGACCTCGGCCACGTCGGGCGTCAGCGCCAGGTGATTGACGGTCGAGCCGCTGAAGCGCGGGTTGTTGAACAGCACGCGCGTGCCGTTGGCGTAGGCGTCGAAATCGGTGATGGTCAGGCTGTCGCACGGCGGCTCGGCCGCGACGGCGACTTGCCAGCTCTCGTCATCGCTGCCGGCCGAGTTCGTCGCCCGGGCCGTGAACGGCAGCGTCATGCCGACCTGCGAACCTTCTGGCGTCCAGCTCAGCAAACCGGCCGGGCTGAGTGTGGCGCCGGGCGGTCCGGCCAGCAGTTGCCAGGAAGTAGCCGTGCCTTGCGACAGTACGAGCTGCCGCGTGTACTCGACGTCGATCAGGGCGCTGTCCGGGTCGGGCGAGACTTCGGCGATGACGGGTGGAAGCAGCGGGCCCAGGTCGATGTCGTGCTGCACGACTTCGCCGGCCGATACCGCGATGCCCGAAATCTCCAGCGGCGCGTAGGCCGGATGGTTGATCGTCAGCGTGTGCGATCCGGGCGGGACGAGCAGCAGCGAATAGAAGCCGTCGCCGCTCGACAGGCCGACGTAATTGGACCCTGACCGGGTGACTTGTGCATCGATGGCCGCAGCGCCGGCGCCGGTGATCGTGCCGTAGATGATGCCTGTGGTCGGCGCGTCCTTCCAATCCATGGCTGGCGGGAGGACCGGCACCTGGTAGACGTTGGCCTCGTACTGGCTGCCGAACGTGAACGAGCTCCACGAAAAGACGCTGTTGCCTTCGGCCCCGCGCAGGCGCGTCAGCTCGATCTGAGTGAGCAGCATGTTGACACCGACGCTGGTGATCTGACCGGCCACCACGTGCCGGCCGCCGCTGCCGGCGATCCAGGCCTGCAGGCGCGTGTCCCACACCGACCCCTGGCCGCCCGACGAATAGAGCATGGGCACGAGGATGTCCAAGCCGCCGGTCTGCGCCCAGACCAGCGCCTCCTGGTGCTGGCCGGCCGGCGCGGTCGTCGAATCCGGAAAAACGGCGGCGCTGACCTTGACCCACGGCTTGACGGCCATGATGGCCGCGTACATGTCGCGCACATTTCGCGTGATCTGGTCGCGCGTCCAGTGACTGAAGTCGAGATTGTTCGGATTGCTCTGCGGGCTGAAGCGGCGGGCCTGGCTGATCGGGTCGTACGAGAAGGCCGAGTTCGGCGTGCGGATGCGGTCGAAATGCACGCCGTCGATGTCGTAGTTCTCGACCACGTACAGGACCTGCTCGCGGATGTACGCCTGGTAGGCCGGCACGCCCGGCGCGAGCCACACGTAGTCGTTCTCGTGCCACTGCACCGGCGTGCCGGCCGCGTCGTGGATCAGCCAGTCGCGGGCTGCCGGGTTGGAGGCATCGCAATGGTCGAAGAATAAGTGGTTCGGGTTAGCGGGCGGAACGTGCGACCCGCTCTGCCAGCAAGTGTGCGTGTTGATGTAGGCATGGAACTCGAGCCCGTGATCGTGGGCCGCGTCGATGGCGTAGGCCAGCGGGTCCCAGCCCGGATCGACCCCGCCGATGAGCGGCGACCACGGCTCGTTCGGCGACGGATACAGCACGTCCGCCTGCCCGCGAATCTGGAAGAACACCGCATTGAAGTTGCGGTTCTCCAGTTCGGCCATGATGGCGTCAATCGTCGCCTGGCAGGTGGCCGGATTGACGTTCGGCCATTCGAAGCGGCTCACCCACATCGCCCGGAACTCCGGACTCTGCGCTCGGGTCATGCCGGCTGCGCTGATCGTGGTCAACACCGCCGTGACGGCGCCAATTCTCGCCGTCAGGTTATTCACGTGGTCCATGTCTTCCTCGCACCTCCATCGTTCACCAAACTCACGCACAGCGCATCATACCACGAACTTGCGCGAGGCGGTGTGCGGACCGGCAACAAATCCACCGATTTGCACGAGGGGCCGGCGGCGCCAGGATCGACCGGCAGGCCTCCCGCGCGTCATAGCGGTGCGTCCACTCCGGAAGCGACTCGGCCGGGAGCGTGTGCATGACGCGCAGCGTGTGGGCGAGAATCCGGGCGTCGCGTTCGGCGTCACAGGGTCGTGCGGGTCAGTTCCGCGCCAGGAGCTCCAACTGATACGCGCCGATGGCCGCGGCCCCGGGACCCAGGATGAGCGGGGTCGTTTGGGCGATATCGTTCAGGTCGACGTCCGTGTCGAGGTCGGCGTCGAAGCGCTCGCAGCCGGGCGCGAGCGACGGGACACCGCTTCCGAGGGAGCAGTTGTACGCGAGCGCGAGGTCGGCGAGGTCCACATCCTGGTCGAGGTCGCCGTCCGCGAAGGCTTGCAGCAGTGTCACGCGGATTCCGCGCGAGCCGCCCGGCGGGGCGATCAAGGACTGGACCGCTTCCTCGATCTGCAGGCCTCCGCGGTTCACAAGGTCGAGCGGGGCGCCCGCGGCGTCGAGAACTTCGAGGCGGAAATCGCCCAAGCCGTTCAAGATCACCGAAAGGAACGCGTTCGCGCCCCCCGAGAGGCGCTCACTCTGATACAGGTCAGGCGCGGTTCCATCGACGGAGCCGGTGATGGCCACGGGGTCGACGTTGAAGGTCGGCGGGAGGACGATGACGCCGTCTTCGACGGGCAGGGCGGCCTCGGCGGCTTCGTTTGAATCGACGTTGTCGAACAGGTAGTCCTGGTTGGTGAAGGCACCCAGGAAGATGTCGGGGTAGCCGTCAACGCCGCGGTCAAAGGCGGCCGCGTGCCAGCCGGTAAAGCCCGTGCCGGTCGGGAAGACATGGCCGGGCGTCCAGTCGACGAAGCTGATGGCGCCGGCGGCGATGGTCGTGTTCCGCAGGATGGTCGGGCGTACAACGTCGCTCATGACCACCACATCCATGCGACCGTCGAGATTCAGGTCGCGCACCGTGGCCTTGATGCTGTGGTGGTTCGTCACGTTGGGCGGCAGACCGGCGTCGACGAACTCCGGCTGGCCGAGCCCGTTGTTGCCCGTGTTGCGCCGGATCCGGTCCATGTTGAGCATGCCGGGCGGGCCACCGTTCGACCAATAGAAGTCCATGTGGCCGTCGTTGTCGAAGTCGCCGGGCTCCATCGCATTCTCGTTGGCGCCCTGCGGGCTCAGCGCGATCACGCTGTTGGCGGTGCTGAAGTCGCCTGGTCCGTCGTTCGGACGGCTGAGTGAGTTGAGGTAGATGCGGTTGGTGCCCAAATTGGTGACCAGCAGGTCGAGCTTGAGGTCGCCATTGAGGTCGGCTGAGGAGACATCGACAGTGTAGTCGCTGTCGGCGGGCACGTGCGTACTGGTCACGGCTGAGAAGAACCCGTTGCCGTTGTTAAAGTACATGGTGTCCTGCGAGGAATTGGGCGAGTTGCCGACGTACAGGTCGACGTCGCCGTCGTCGTCGAAATCCTGTGAGCTGCCGTCGCCGGCCGGCCCGCCGGCATTGCCGAGGCGGTTAACGCTGTAGGCGCCCTCCTCGCGGAAGCTGGCAAAGACCCCGTCGGGGTGCTGGTTCATGTAGATCTTCGTGCGGCCGGCATCGCCCAACACGTTGGTGTCGTTGATGATGATCATGTCCAGCCAGCCGTCGTTGTCGTAGTCGCGGAAGAAGGCGCTGCGCGACAGGTCGGCCGACGTGAAGCCGGGGCCGTACAGCGGCGGGGTGCCCGTGAACGCGGTCGTGCTGATCTCCTGAAAGACGCCGCCGTCGTTGCGGTAGAGCTTGTTGCACCTCATGCCGAAATCGGAAAAGGCGCAGGCGACCACAACGTCCAAGTCGCCATCGTTGTCGAAGTCGCCGTAATCCACCGCCTTCTCGATCGGAGGCGCCTCGACGACGGTCTGAACCACGTTGCCGGACGTGACGTTGGCGAAATTCAGCGTACCCGGCAGCCGGGCGGCGAGCGGCTGGGCAGCGAGCAGCGCCGCTACGCTGCCGATGAGACATCCATGGGTTACCCGTGTCATGATTCAAACCACTCGGGTGGCCAACACTCCCAGCGCGTTGCGTACCGCGCCGGCCGCCCGGCGTCAACCTGCGACGGTGTGCGGGGTGCATGTCCGGTCTTGCCGCCCGCCAAACGCAGGAGGATGTGTCTGCCGTTCGCCCGTAGGGCGCGCGGTCGTTGCCAGGGACTTCAGTCCCTGGAAGGCGCTGATCTATTTTCCTCCGCCCGGAGGGCGGGCGAATGCCGGGATAGCAAGC
>Ga0187892_10005531_pt1 | contig 19761 bp, 18 predicted proteins | sample MA1701073metaG_FD_139345 | JGI IMG/M metagenome (GOLD analysis project Ga0187892, IMG submission 139345) | Bio-ooze microbial communities from a basaltic lava cave in the Kipuka Kanohina Cave System on the Island of Hawaii, USA - MA170107-3 metaG ...
CGGCTCTCCTTTGGGGCCGACGCGAGCCCGCGAACGCGACGCCTGGATCTCCATGAGCGCTACCAATCCGTGCACCTCGGCATCGTTAGGTGCCAGCTCGGCGAGGATGCGTCCAAGGCGCAATGCGTCTTCGCATAGGGCGGGACGCAGCCAGTCGTCGCCGGCCGTCGCGGAATACCCTTCGTTGAAAATGAGGTAGATGACCTCGAGCACCGAAGACAAGCGCTCCGCCCGTTGTTCCGCGCGCGGCACTTCGAACGGGACCTTCGCCTCAGCCAGCGTTCGTTTAGCCCTAACGATCCGTTGCGCAACGGTGGCCTCCGGAACCAGGAACGCGCGCGCGATTTCGTCCGTCGTGAGGCCGCCGAGTAGGCGAAGCGTGAGTGCCACGCGCGCTTCTGTTGAAAGAACCGGATGGCAGGCTGTGAAGATGAGGCGCAGCAGGTCGTCGCCGATGTCATCATCGATTGCAGCGTCGAGATCTGGCGTCGCGTCCTGCTTGGCTTCCAACTCGTGACCGAGCTGTTCGTGCTTGCGCGCGAGCATCGAGCCGCGGCGTAAGACATCGATAGCGCGTCGCTTAGCGGCGGCCATGAGCCACGCGCCTGGATTGTTAGGTACGCCCGACTCCGGCCACTGTTGCAGTGCGGCGACGAGCGCGTCCTGCGCCAGATCTTCCGCGATCCCTACATCGCGCACCATGCGTGCCAGGCTGGCGATGACCTTGGCCGATTCGATTCGCCAGACCGCCTCGATCGCGCGGTGCGTTTCAGTTGTTGTCACGAGCTCGAGACGTCACTGAATGTGGCCAGTCAACCGCGCGTTTTCAGCGCTTCACGCGTTAGGCTGTCGTGCGCCTCCACGGCCGGGCCGAAGTCTTCGGCCTCGTAGAAGGGTCGCAACTCGATCGTCCCCTCGCCGCCACCCGACATGTCGGCGTTGAATGGAACGCGCTTGGCCCATTCGATCGCTTCTTCCTTGGACTTGACCTGGATGATCCAGAAACCGGCGATGAGCTCCTTCGACTCACTGAATGGACCGTCGACGACGGTCGGCTTCCCCTTGGAGAAGTGGACCTTCGCGCCCTCGGAGCTCGGCTTTAGCCCGGCGCCATCGAGCATCACACCGGCCCTGATCAACTCCGCGTTGTACGTCCCCATCGCGGCGAAGTCCTTCTCAGTTGGCAGAACACCCGCCTCTGTCTGCGCGTCCGCCTTGATGATCATCATGAAACGCATCGGTCCATCTCCTTAGTGTCGAGTCATCGGCCGACACTCACTATATGTCGGGCCCCTAATGGACGTCGAACGAGCCTGCCCGAGTTCGACACGGCGATGCGACGGCGACAGAATCAGACCTGTTCCGCGCGATTCAGGAGAAAATTGAAGACAGTGTCAGGAACGCGCAGGCGGTCATCAGCCGCATACACCTTCCGCAGCTCATCGAACGACGCATCGGGGTTGCGTGTGAGCTGGGCGAGCCTGTCGAAGAACGCCAGTCGGTCCTGATCGAGCGCCTCGTTAGGCTTCGGCATCGCGCCCCAGATGTCCCACGGAAGCATCTCCATCTTGTTCAACGCGGCGAGATCGCGGATCAGCTCGGCCGCGATGAACCAGAGGCCGCGCATGTTGCCGACGAAGATGCCGAACTTCGAGGCGTCCGCCTCGCCCGCGCGGCACTGCGTCCATGCGTCGCCGGCGACCAGGAAACGATCGCGTGGAACGTCGAGTACGTCGTGCTCGATCTTGAGCTGCTTGACCCACACGTCGTCGAACTGCGGGTCGATGAGCACCCAGCGCGACGCCGCCTCGTTCCAGTATTCGCCGACAGTGTGCTCTTCGGCGTTCGGCGGATTGAAATACAGGCCGAAGCCGTAGCGCGCTCGCACCGGGATTCCTTTGGCGCGCAGTAGCCCGACGATGAGCGATGAGAAGTGCTGGCAGATGCCAACGAGCCGCTTCTCCGCTGGCCGGCGGCCGCTGAGCGCACGGTTGTCGAGCTCGAACACCGTGTCGAGCATGGCTTCGACAGCCCGGATGTGCGTCTCACTTTTGCGTTGCTCCGGAATCGTTATGTCGTAGGCCGGAGCCATGTACTCGTGGACTGAGATTCCTTGCACGATGCGAACGAGGCGAGGCACGTCATCCGGCAGTGTGTCGACGAGCGCGGCGTGCCGCCCGAGTGCGGTGAGATGCGAGGGTTCTGCGTAGAAGTCGAGGACTCCACGATCGATGAGCGATCCGGTATTCCGTGGCATACAGTGCTCCAGCGTTAGGCAGCCCTCCCTATGAGGTGACTGCGCCATCCTAACGGCATTGTAGCCCGCCCTGAGTCGTTAGGCCAGTCACCAGTACGGCTTCTGACAAACGAGTTGACAGCCCCAGCCATGCGCGTTACATACGGTCGAGCCCGAGCATGAGATGAAACCGCGTTCGCGAGTGTTGCTCATCCTGTGCGTGACGCTGCTGATCGCGCTTCTGCCGACGCTGTTCTCAATTCCCCAGTTCGTCGATTCCGGCACAAACATGGTTATCCCGGGCAAACTGATTGCCGTGAGCCCGGAAGCGAAGGCGCTGCATGCCACGCTTCGCGTCGTCGACCTGCACGACGATCTCCTATTATGGAATCGCGATCCGCTCCAGGAGCATGGGCGCGGACACACAGATGTCCCGCGGCTTCTGAAGGGCCACACGTCGGTACAGGTGTTCTCGGCCGTAACGAAATCACCGCGCGGGCTCAACTACGACAGCAATACAGGCGCCAGCGACAATATCACGTCGCTGGCGATCCTGCAGCGCTGGCCGGTCAAGACGTGGAGTAGTCGTACGCAGCGAGCGCTATATCAAGCGCGTCGCTTGTACGATGCCGCAGGTCGCTCGGCGGGCAAACTGAGCGTCATCACCTCGTCGAGCGAGCTGGCGGCGTTTCTGAGCAAGCCTAACGCCGGCACTGGTGCGCTGGGCGGCATTCTCGCGATCGAGGGGCTGCATGCGCTGGATGGGCTGTTGACGAACGTGGACACGCTGTACGCAGCCGGCTATCGCATGATGGGTCTCACGCACTTTTTCGACAACGAGGTCGCGGCGTCAGCGCACGGTGTGAGCAAGGGTGGATTGACACTGCTCGGCCGCGAGGTCGTTAGGCGTATGGAGGCGCTGCGCATCACGATCGACCTGGCGCACCTGGCGCCCGCGGCGATCGCCGAGGTCTTGAGCATGGCGACGCGACCTGTCGTCGTGTCGCACACGGGCGTGCAAGCGACATGTCCGGGGCCGCGCAATCTCACGGACGATCAGATCAAGCGTATTGGCGCCAACGGGCTGATCGGAATCGGCTACTGGGACGGCGCTGTGTGCGACGTCGGCGCACTGTCGACCGCCAGAGCGATTCGTCATGTAGCGACGATTGCGGGCGTGCAACGCGTCGCGTTAGGGTCGGACTTCGACGGCGCCACTCACGTGCCATTCGATGCGTCGCAGCTCGTGCAGATGACCCAAGCGCTGCGCGATGAGGGCTTCTCCGACGACGAGATTCGCGGCATCATGGGGGAGAACGCAATCCGCTTTCTCCAGGCCAACCTTCCGCCCTGATGATCTATACACGACTGGGCAGCACCGGCACACAGGTATCGCGAATCTGCCTGGGTACAATGACTTACGGCTCGAGAAAGTGGCGCGACTGGGTGATCGAGGAGCCTGACAGCCTGCCGTTCTTTCAGCGCGCGCTCGACAAGGGGATCAACTTTTTCGATACAGCCGACGTGTACTCGCGTGGCGTGAGCGAGGAGATCGTGGGCCGAGCGTTGCGCACGCTAAATGTTCCGCGTGAGTCGGTCGTGATCGCGACCAAAGTCGCGATGCCGATGGGAGACGGCCCTAACGACAAGGGCCTCTCACGCAAGCGGATTCTGGCATGCATCGATGCGTCGCTCAAACGATTGCAAATGGACTACGTCGATCTGTACCAGATCCACCGCTTCGACTACGACACGCCGATCGAGGAAACTCTCGAGGCGCTGAGCGATGTCGTTAGGTCCGGCAAGGCGCGCTATATCGGCGCGTCGAGCATGTACGCCTGGCAATTCGCGCGCATGCGTTACACGCAGCTTGCGCGCGGCTGGTCGCTGTTCGTGACGATGCAGAACCACTACAACCTCATGTATCGCGAGGAAGAGCGGGAAATGATTCCGTTCTGCGTCGCGGAAGGCGTGGGATTGTTGCCGTGGAGTCCTCTGGCGCGCGGATTCCTCACCGGTACGCGGCAGCGCGGGGCTCGCGATGCGAGCGCGCGCGAAAAGGGCGACACGTACGCGCACGACATGTATTACCGCGACGAGGACTATGATGTCGTCGATGCTGTCGTCGCGCTGGCGAAGGAGCGCGGCGTACCGCCGTCGCAGATTGCGCTCGCCTGGTTACTGTCGCGGCCCGGCGTTACTGCACCGATTGTCGGCGCCAGCAAACTGAATCACATCGATGATGCCGTGGCCGCGCTGGACATCACGTTGACGGACGCGGAGCGTGCGCGGCTAGAGCAGCCTTATCGTCTGCATCCCGTGCTTGGTCACAACTGAGAACAGCGTTAGGTGGTGGCGGCGGCGGCGACGCGCGGGCGCAGGATCAGCGCCATCAGACACATGTATAGCAGTTGAAACCCGGCGTCGATCGCCCACAAATAAGGGGGCTGCAGCGCGAACAACACAGTTGTTAGGCCGATCGTAGCGGCGAAGCCGAGCCACACGAGCGCGGCCAGGCGCACGGCAGACGATGCGTCGCTCGCTGCCAAACGATACAAGAGGAAGCGCAAGACGAGCGCGAGAATCACATAGGCGACAAGGGCTGCGAGGTAGTTCCGCGGAGCGCTTGCCATGAGCAGCGCCTTGCGCGCCGGATCGTCGTAGCCGTGCGCGCGTTCCCACCAGCGTCCGAACGCGAAGGGAGCGTACCACAAGGCGCCGACAAGGAACGGCATGAGCGCGGCCAGAGCAACGGCCAGCACGGGACGCTTACCCATCAGGACGACCCTCCGAGGCCGGTCGGCTCGTTATGCGGCGGGCTCGAACCGCCCCGTAGCCGAGGACGCGGTAAGGTCGCCCTGCTACAGCCGCGGCGCTAGCGCCGTTCCAACGTATTCCGGACTGACGCCGTTCCTGGCCGGCGAGCAGGTTGGAACGGTGCTAGCGGCCGGACCAGATGTTCGTGAAGACGGCAATGACTCCGTTGGTAGAGCCGTAACGCAGGAACGCCTGATGCCCGGGGATGATGATGACGGACTCGATCTCGCTGGTCGGAATCCAGGCGTCAGTCCCCCACAACATGCCGTCGACGTACACGAGCGCGCAACCGCGAATGCGCAGTTGGTAGCAGGCCGACCCGTCGCGCTGTGTCGTAATCGTTAGGCTTGGCGCCGAGTTCCACTGGATCAGCTGCCGCAGATCCGAGGCGGCGGGGCGGATGCGGTCGATCTCTTCCGCCGTGATCACGTTGGAGCTGCTCAACGACCTGATGTCGACGCCGAAACGGTGGCTCACTTCGCGACGCACGACGACGTCAACAGGCTGGAGGACACGCGCGCTCAAGACGAAAACGGTGTCGTGCCGAACTTCGCCCTCTGCGAGGCGGATGGGGTCCGTCTCCTCGGGGAAGTAGCCGAGGCGTCGGACATTGAGGACGTAACGGCCGGGCCTCGGCGCGCTGACGCTGAAACGGCCCTGCGCATCGCTACGTGCCGTGTCGACCATCAGCCCGCGCGTTGTCGTGAGCCATACGCGCGCATTTGCGGCAGGGGCGCCCGCCTCACCGATGACGAGCGTTCCCTCGACTCTTTGCGCTTGAGAAACGCTGGGGACAAACGCCGCGGCCGCGATGCCTAACACGCAAGCAGGACTACGCATGCCCACACCCTCCTAGACACACCGATGGGGTCACAGCGCGCTCGTACCCGTCTCTGCAGCGGACGTTCCTGATGGCGCTGCTCCTACCTCGTCAGAACCTAGGCGCGTCGGCGCAGCTCGATGCGGCCGTTCCCTGAACTCAGGCGGATTCGCCGACCACCGCCGCCAATCGTCCCGCGAACGTGACCTTCGCGGAAGCGTCCCTGTAGCGTCATCGGGAAGTCGGTGACGAAATGTCCATTCCCCGTGTCGGCGCTCAAATCACCAGAAAAGCCGGATGGCACCGTAATGGTCACGGCACCATTGCCAGTGGTGAATTCCATGTCGCCCTCAATACGAAGCTCGTCCATCTGAACATCGATGTCGCCGTTCCCGCTAGACGCGCTGACGGGGCCTCGGACGGCGCGCACTTCGATGTCGCCATTTCCACTCGACACGTGCACTGGACCGGTCGTGCGGTCGATTGTGATTGCTCCGTTGCCGGATGAGGCTTCGAGCTCGCCAGAAACATTCGTGATACGCATGCGCCCGTTGCCCGTCGAGATCGTCGCTTCGGCGCCCACTCCGTCCACGCTGACTTCGCCGTTACCAGTACCCGCGTGCAGCTTCACACCGCGCGGCATACGCACGGTCACATCCACTCTCATCGAACGGTTGCGCCACCAGCGACCTGACCGATTCTCACTACGCACTCCTCTATCCGTGCACTCGTCGTCCTCTGTGAAGAGGGCGCAAATCGTGAGGCCGTTGTTCGAGCGGATCACCTGAAACGCGATGTCCTCGATATCCGCGTTGCGGACATCCTTCTCGCCCTTGAACTCGACTCGACTGCCGCTGCCCTGCAGCACCGTGAGCTTTCCATTCGGCGTGAAAACCCGCAGGGTATTCCCTTCGGCGATCGACTCCGCGAGGGTGAAGACCCTCTCGTTCCGGCCGACGAGCTCTTGCGCGCCGAGCAGAGTCGTGGGGAGTAGCACAGCTGCGGCGAGGCCAGGCGCTAGACGCATTTTCATCTCGATGGACGGGGGTTCGGTGCCAGGTATGACAGCCCGGGCAGGTTCATGGATTGAAGGCACCTCCGTACGGCGGCGGCCTCCAGTCGGTTCCGGTCATGGTGGCGGAACGCGAGTCCCGTACGGGGTGACCCCAGAGAGCCGGCTGAAGTATTGATACGCCGCGGCGGACACGCGACGCATGTCACGCGCGGTGGAATCGCCGCCGTAGTTCAGCATCGCTGCGATGGCGTACGGGCGGCCAGGCAGCGCTACCACGCCCCAGAAGGTCTCAACGCCGGTGATCCCTCCTGGCTTCCATTCCACTCGGAGATTCGCCGGCAGCGGATCGGGCAGCGACCCTGGTTTGGGAATCGCGAGCAGCGCGCGCATGTCGTCGCACGCAACCTTGGCCATCGGGATCTCGCACTTATGGATGCGCGCCACGAGTCGCGCAGCGCCGCGCGGCGTGGCGATGTTCTCGTTCCCTTTCATGCTCTCCTGCGGCCGGATCATCTTGCGCTGCAGTTTGATCTCGGGGAAGCCGAGCTCGCGCATCGTTAGGTTCACGCGATCCATGCCGAGCCTGTCGATGAGCATGTTTGTCGCCGTGTTGTCCGAGATGCGGATCATGAACATTGCGAGATCGCGCAGCGCCAGTTCGGATCCGCCATCCGTGAAATCGACGAGCATGCTGCTGCCGCCCGTGCGATCACTTGCACGCACAGGGAGGCGATCAGTGAGCTTGAGCTCGCCGCTGTCCGCTCGGCGATAGAGCTCGAGCAGGATCGCGATTTTGATCGCGCTGCCTTGTGGAAAGACCAGCGTATCGCGCAGGCCGAAGGTTCGTCCGGACGTCAGGTCGATCGCGTGGACGCCGAGGACGCCGTCGGCATCGCGTGCTATTTCCTCGAGCCTCGCCTGAAACCGCTCGGCCCAGACGCGCTCTTGTGCCGGCTGAGCGCCTAACGAACTCGCGAGTGCGAGAGTAACAAGACTGGTTGGTCGCCGCATGCGCACGAAAGTGTCGCGCGCGGTTCTCGCTGGCTAGTTACAACAGGATCAGGCCTCGCCGCACACCAACAGCGACGGCCTCGGCTCGCGTATCCGCGCCGAGCTTGCCGAAGAGCGACTGAACGTGAGACTTCACAGTATGTGAAGAGATCTTGAGGCGGACGGCAATCTCCTTGTTCGCGAGTCCGTCCGCGAGCATGCCGAGGATTTCCCTCTCGCGCGGCGTCAGAGCTTCGACATCTTGGGGTGATGCGCTCGTGCGCATGACCCGAGCGCTCACGCCAAGAGCAGCAAAGTTCTCGCGCGTGAGCGTGACGAGTCCTGCTCCCGCCGATTGCACGGCGCCGTGCAACTCGTCGGAGCTGACGTCATGCGGGAACACAGCGTATACACCATGGGCATATGCTGCCGCGATCCACTCGATCGCTGCGTTGTCGACGAGCACAACAAGCGCCGGCGCGCTGTGCGCGAGATCGGGCGTGAGCTCGAGCGGCAATGCGAGATCACTCGGCGCCCGCAGCGCGATGACGATTACGTCCACCTCGTGCGTGCTCGTGAGCGCTTCCACATCGCGGACGTTCTCAGTCGCGTGCACGAGCGTGACCGCGGGCGAACCAGCGAGTAGTGCAACGAGGCCGGCGCGCTCGACGGCCGATTCGGCCGCTACAGCCACTCGAGTCGTTAGGCTGCCCACACCTCTGGGGACCACGCCGAGCGACCGACTGTAGTGCGCAAGAACTTCGTTACGACTTCCAGCGGAATCGCGGCACCCAGTCCGGACACAATCATCGCGTTGACTCCGACGAGCCGACCTGTGGCGTCGACGAGCGGACCGCCGGAGTTGCCCGGCGCGAGCTGAACGTCCGCCGCGATCCAGCGCGGATCGCCTGCGCCGTCGCGCACGATGTGATGGACGACGCCTAACGCCAACGCGTTGGCGACGCCGAAGGGATGGCCGAGCGCGAGCACGAGGGATCCGGGGCGCAGCGACGCGGCATCGCCGGCCGGCGCCTGTCGCAGTCCGCGCACCGGTATGGAGAGCGCCGCGAGATCGGCTTCTTTGTCCCGCGCGATCACTTCTCCATCGAGCGTATCGCCGGTCGCGAGCGTCACCGTATAGTTGTCGCGCGTCGCCACGTGTGCATTTGTAACGATGAGTCCATCCGGGTGCCACACGACGCCGGTGCCGGCGTGTGTGCCGCGGCGACTCGCTGCCGTGAGTGCGACTGTGAACGAACGCACGAACTGCGCGAGCGACGACATCTCGACAGCGAGGGCGTCTCCCGTAGCGCCGAGGCGTGAGCGAGCGGCCATGTTATTTCCTCCCGCGCCGCGTTTCCCGCCGCTCGGATTGGCGTTCGCCGATAGTGACGCGGACCTTTTCGCGTCGTGCCGCGCGGATCACGCCAACGTCGACATCGGCACCAACGCGATCGGCGGACATCGCCGCGAGAAGCTCAGCGGGGTCGGATACCGGCTGGCCGTCGAACGTGATGAGCACATCTCCCAGAAGGAGACCCGCTTTCTGCGCCGGCCCGCCCGTATCGACACCGATCACGAGCAGTCCCAGCTCCTGCGATAGCGAGAGCGACCTAACGAGTTCGTCGGGGAGCTGCACGGGCTGCGCGGCTACACCGATGTAGCCGCGCCGCACATGACCCGTAGCGATGAGCTGATCGGCGACGCGCGAGACAGTGGATGCAGGGATCGTAAGGGCTGCGGAACGCGAGAGCGCCGACGTGTTGATGCCGAGGACGCGTCCGCTGCCGTCGACCAGCGGTCCGCCGGAGAATCCGTCGTAAATTGCGAGATCGAGCCGGACGAAGCGGTCGATACGCCCACCGTGCCACGTCCGCCACTCACCGCCCAGCGCGCTCACGATGCCGAGTGCTGCGGTGACCGACGGCCCGGGTCTGCCTAACGCGAGCACGAGCTGGCCCACGCGCAGCGAGTCGCCGGCGTCGACGTTCGCGGCCGTTACCTTCGCAGCGAACTTCAGGATGGCGAGATCGGTGGATGGATCGCGGCCGCCGATGCTCGCGTCCACCTTGTCGCCGTTCGGGAGTGTGACCGAGATGTCGTCGTCGCGCTGAAGCGTATGGCTCGCGGTGACGATGATTCCGTTTTTCCACACGACGCCGCTCGACGGAATTCGGCGACGAGCGTGTATGGCAACAACCGATGCACCAACGCGTTCAACGGCGCCGGTCAGATCGTTGGAAAGTGATTCAAGTACACTAGGGGATGCGGCAGCTGGCATGATCAGTCCTCGACAGTCGCGTTCATCGTTCGACTGCACATTGCCATCTGCCGTCAGTGCGAGCCATCGGACGTTTGGGTGATGCATCTTCACCCGTTCGGCGGATGCGACAGCAAAACAAAAGCTGTCAGCCGTCGGCTGACAGCTTTCGTCTGTGCGCTCCTAGTTAGGCAGGCTTGACTTCGATCTGCCGCGGCACCGCTGTCGCCGCCTTCGGCACAGTGATCGTCAGGACGCCGTTATCGAGTTTGGCCTCGATCTTCGCGCTCTCCACGTCGCGCGCAAAACGCAGCGAACGCGTGAACGTTCCGAAGGTCCGCTCACGAACATGGAAGCGATCACCATTCACCTTCTCGGTCGTACTCTCGCGCGTGCCGGTCACGCTGAGCACACCGCGATCGAAATTGATCTTGATGTTCTCGCGCGCGATCCCCGGCAGATCGACGGTGACGATATACGCGCTCTCAGACTCTGTGGCGTCGAGTGGCGGCATCCACGTGGTGGAGAGCTCCGGTGCGAAGACATCGTCCATGGCGCGGCTGAGCGACGCCACGCGAGTCAGCACCGACCCAAACGGCGTGGTCAGGTTGGTCATTGTGTTTCTCGTGTGGTGGAAGAGGGTAAAGTTGGGTTGCGAGGTCGCTCGCAACGGGTCCACACGAGGGGCAGGCGATGTACCAGCTTCGGAATGTCAGAGTGACAAACGCGGAGTTGTTAGCCGATCAGGATGACAGACGCTGCGTCAACTCGGCACTGGCATCCTCGCCCAAGTGGTCAAAAAGCGGAAACGCAGATACCGCAGAAACGACGCGGACGAACGCAGATACTGCTGTTCTTAGTTAGAAACTCGTGGTCGGCTGCGTTATCTGCGCTGTTCCTGCGTCATCTGCGTTCGCGCGTTTGGCGGTTCGCGAGGAAAGATCTACGGGAGCTGGGAGGGTGGCCGCCGCATTGACTCGCGGGCTTTGGTTACCAGCTCCTGGGCCTTCGGCTTCTGTGCATCGGTTAGAACCGCGAGCGCGGCCGTGTAGGCTTCCTCGTCGTTCTGCCGCATGGCCGTAAAGACCTGGCGGCTCGCTTCCATCCCGCCTCCCGACTCGCGCGCGGCGCGAGCCTTCTCGCGCAGCGGCGCGTTCTTGGCGTCGAGTGCCTTGGCGAGGCTGTCGAGCTTTGTCACTTGCTCGGCGGACAGCTGCAGCGAGTCCTTGGCCTCCAAGATGATCCCTACGCCGCTGCGCATGCGCATGGGGCCACCTTGGGCTGAAGCGATCGTCGCGCTGCCGGCAAACGCCGCCGCGGCAACGATTATGAGCGAAATCCTTCGTAACATGTGTGCTCCTACGGGGAGAAATAGTGACGAGATTGTACGTCTCATCCTACTGAAACGTTCGCCTTCCGCGTGAGCGGGCTCTGCGATTCGAGGGACCATGCCCTCGACCTGGTAGGATCATGGGGCGAAAGACGTTAGGCAACGTTGGCCGCGCCACGTCGCGGCGCGATAAAGGGCCCATTTTCCGGGCCCCGAGAAGACCCATTCTTGGGCCAGCAACCGTATTGCGCCCGTCCTGACTCGGCGTAGGTTGACCGGAGACGAGAGGCGTCGCTGTCAGGGTTACCATGGGAGCGTCGATGACACGAGGACTCGTACTCGCGGCCGGCAGCATCGCAGTCGTGCTGATCGGCGTCTGGCTTGCCCAACAGCACCTAACGATGAGCTCAGGTGTCGTGGTGGCGACACTGGTTGTCGCCGGCGTCGTCGGTGCGGTGGTCGGCTGGATCCTGCGACTCATGGCCGAGGGCGATCGCCTGGTGTCACTCGAGCACAAGTGGAAGGATCGCTTGGCGGCCCTGCAAACCGAGCTCGGCCACATTACGTCGCGCGCTACGACATTGGCCGCGGACGGCCGCGCAAAGGACGAACAAATCATTGAACGTGACCGCACGATCGCGACGCTCACAGTGGAAGCGAGCAAGGTTGACGCACTGCATGGCATTCTCCGCGACAAGGATCGGCTGATAAACGATCTGGATGAACGCATCAACGGCCTAACGCTGGCGCTGGATGACCACACGACCGCGATCGGGCAGCGCGAAGCAGAGCTTGCCGGCGCAACAAATCGCCAAGCGACACTGGAAAGTGAAGTCAGCCGACTCACGGCCGAACTTGCGGTGATGGTACCTAAGACGCAGGTCGACTCGATCAGCGCCAAACACTCAGAAGCGCAAAACTCCAGCACCGAGGAAGTCGCGAAACTGAAGCGCCAGCTCGCCGCACGAGATCAGTCGCTCAAGGATGCAGCCGCAAAGATCGCGACGCTGGAAGCGCGGTCGGCGGAGCTAACGACACTGCGAAGTAAACTCGCCGAAGCGGATGCACGCGCGTCCGATGTCGCGCATCGCATCGAGGAATTGGAACGCGAGGTTGCGTCGCGCGTTCCGGAAGCCGACTACCACGAAGCCAAAACGCAGATCGCCGAGCTCCGCGGCGCAACGAGTAAGCTCGCCGACGTCGAGATCCAACTCCTCTCCACTGGCGAGCAAGCGTCCGAACTTTCGCAGCGCGTCCACGAGTTGGAACGCCAGCTCAGCGAGATGGTACCACGCGAGCTGTACGACGCGCTCAATGACAACCTGCGCTCCTTACTCGGCCGCACCACTGGCAACGCGGATACCGCTGACGCTCACTCGTAGAACACACAGGTACCTCATGCAGCGACTTGGAATGCTGGCGCTTGGCATCGCGCTCGCAGCGACGACCGCGCGTGCCCAAGAGACGCCTACTCAGCGCGACGCAGCGAAGGACGTCGTGGCGAAAATGGCAGTCCTGCAGAAGGAGGTCGACGCTCAAGGATGGGCGACCAAGCTCATGGCGCCTAACGCGGCGCGCGATGCCGTGGCAGCCCGAGCCAAGGCACTGATGGACGCCGAGCTGCTCTCGATGAGCGACGATATCACCAAGCATCCCGAGGTCGGTTTCAAGGAGACTCGCTCGATCAAGTTGCTGATCGACTATCTCAGGGCGCACGAGTTCGACGTGACGCAAGGCGTCGCGGGGCTCGAGACAGCCTTCGTCGCGCGCTACAAGCGCAACAACGGCAAGCCGGTGCTCGGTGTAATCGTGGAGTACGATGCTCTGCGCGGGACCGAGCGCGACTTCCACGGCGATCAGCACTCGGCGCAGGGGCCTGTCGGGCTCGCGGCGGCGATCGCAATCGCCGAACACCTAACGAAGTCAGGGAGCGCCGGCAGCGTGATCGTTTATGGGACGCCAGCCGAAGAGATGATGCCGCCGCCGTCCAAGACGGTCATGCACGAGGCGAAAGTCTTCGATGAGGCAGATGTGCTCGTGCGCTCGCATTCGTCCACGGCGACGCAGCGTGCCGCCCCAGGCTTCGGAACGTGCTGCCTCAACATCGACGGTGTGCGCTACGTGTTCACGGGGTATCCGGCGCACCAGATGACGCCGTGGGACGGGCGCAACGCTCTGAGCGCGCTGCGTCTCTTTTTCAACAACATCGACGCGCTGCGCGGCACGTTCCGTCCGGAGACCCGCATCCAGGGGATCATCACCGAAGGTGGCAAGGCGCCTAACGTAGTGCCCGATCGTGCGGTTGGCGACTTCTACATTCGTTATCCGGACGCCGAGTATTTGAAGCAAGTGCGGCAGCTCGTGGACGACGCCGCTCGTGGTGCGGCCGCGGCCACCGGTACGAAGGTCAAGATCGAGCACTACGGGAGCATGCGCGACGGAATCTCGGTGGCCACGCTCAACGAAGTCGCGTTCGCGTATACGAAGAAGTTTGGCGGGACAAAAGTGCAGGACGTGCCGGGAAAGCCCATGGGATATGAGGAAACCGGATCGGTTTCGTCCGCGATCCCCGGCGTTGGCTTCTCAGCGCACACCGCCGACGGAGGCTTTCACACGTATGAGATGGAGCAGGACGCGTTAGGCGAGGTCGGCCACAAGGGCTTCGTCATCGATGCGCAAGGAATGGCCGCGCTGCTCTACGACTTCGCCACACGGCCGGAGTATCGTGCCGCGGTCAAGAAGGAGTTCGATGGACTGAAGGCGCTGTACGCCGAGTATCAGAACGCGCTGCGCGCTGCCTATCGAGTTCCAGTCGTTCAATAATCAAAAGCGGGAACGCAGATTACGCAGAAACCAACGCAGATGACGCAGATACTGCATTTTCTCAATTAACAAAACGCTCTATCTGCGTTCTATTTGCGTTCCCACTTTTCACTGCTGCTCAAGCTGTGCGGCCTGTGTGTGAGCGCCACGAACATATACGCAGACGCCGCGAGTAACAGCGGGGCGGTCCAGACACCGGCGATCATGCGGCCCTCATTCATAGAAATGGCGATATGGCCAAAGCCATTTAGCGTCATGATCACCGCGAACGGATAGCCCGCGCTTTTTACCCAGCGGCCACCGCGGCGAACTGACGGCGTCAGTGCGTAGAGAAACAGCACGAGCAGCGTTAGGCCGATCAGCCAAGGCCAGAACTCGAACGTCGGCATCGGAAACCAGGCGAAGCGCTCTCGCAGCCTGAGCACCATCGGATTGTAGAAGCTCAGGAAATCGTTCGCCGCTTCGTCTACGACGTGCAAAGCCAGCGAAGTCGTCAACGCAAGCCATGCGCGCGCGAGACGCGGCATCGACTATTCAGCGCGCAATGCGTCCAGTGGATCCGCCGAAGTAGCACGCCGAGCCGGCAACCAACAGGCTACCAAAGCCACGGTCGCGAGAAGCAACGGCGCCAGCGCATATGTCGCGGGATCCACGGACGTCACATCGAACAATAACGTCCGCAGGAAGCCCGCAAGTGAAATGGCGCCGGCAACGCCGAGTGCGATTCCAATGAACACCAACGCTGCGCCACGGCGCACGACGAGCGCGACGACGGCCACGGGCGTGGCCCCGAGCGCCAATCGAACACCGAACTCCTTGACCCGCGCGGCGACTTGCCGCGCGATCACGCCGAAGATTCCCAGCGCGGCGAGGAGAACCGCCGTCAGGGCGAAGCAGAGCATCAACGTATTCGTTAGCCGCCGAGTCGCCAGCGATTCGTTGATCGCGTCGCCTAACGTGTGAGCAGCATAGACTGGGACGCCGGGGTCGATGTCGCGCACGGCCCGGCGCATCGTAGAGACTACTTCGGAGCTCGCGAGTGGCGAGCGCACGACGATGTCCAGGGTGAGCCGAGCCTCTTGAAACAGCGGCTCGTAGACGTAGTGATCGGGTGCGCGGTCGAGCTGTTGATGCCGGATCGTCGCCACCACGCCGACGATCGTTCGCCACCGCAGGTTTTCGTCGCCACCAATCGCGATCTTGGCTCCAATCGGGCTCGCCTGCGGCCAGTATCGCGTCGCGACGCTTTGATCGATGATGGCGACAGGCGCGCTATCTCTGCGATCTGTTTCGTTGAACGCCCGGCCCATCAGGACCGGTGTGCCCACCGCGCTGAAGTACGCGTCGCTCACTGCGCGCACGCTCGCGACGGGAATCGGCTCGCCAGCACTCGGCTCCTTTCCTTGAACACGCATGTTTTGCTGATTGTTGTTGGAGCTGAATGGTGCTGTAGAAGACAGCCCGACGGTCGAAAAGCCGGGAACGGCCCGCAGCGAGGTTTCCAACCGCGCGGCAAATGTGTGAATGGCTGGCGCGTTACCGTACGTGGTCCACGGCAGTGAAATGCGTCCGACGGTGACGTTCTCGGCGCGGAAGCCCGGATCGATGCCTAACACGTTGCTGAAGCTGCGCAGCAGGAGTCCCGCCCCAACGAGGAGCATCAACGAAAGAGCAATCTGGGCGACAACAAACGTGTCGTTGAGCCGCCGAGTGCCCTTATCGCCGGTGCTGCGAACGCCTTGCTTGAGCGCCGACGCAACCGAGATCGCCGCGCCCTTGATCGCGGGAACTGCTCCGACTAGCAGACACGTGACAATGGTTATCGCGGCAGTGAACACGAGCAGCAGTGGATCGACGCCGATCCGCTGAACATGGGGCGCGCGCTCGAGCACAAACGCACTTCCCGCGCGCACAGCGAATGCCGCCAGCGTGAGACCCAGCAGCGCGCCTCCGAGCGACAGCAGCACGCACTCCATGAGCAGCTGGCGGACGATGCGCCGCGGGCTCGCACCTAACGAGCAGCGAACGGCGATTTCGCGCTGGCGATCGCTCGTGCTCGCCAGCAACAGATTGGCCAGATTGGCGCATGCAATGAGCAGCACGATTCCGGCAGCGCTCAGGAGGAGCAGCAACGGCTGGTTTACTTCGCCAGTGAGGGTTCGCGACAGCGCTCGCACGACGGTTCCGCTGCGATCAGGTGACGGCGGCCTTCGCGGACGCCCTTCGCGCTCGGCCCAGAAATCCGCGTTGATGGCGTCCACTTCCAGTGCCATCGATTCCGGTGTGGCGCCTGGCACAAGCCGGCCGATGGCGTCGTAGCACCAACAGTTCAGCGACTGCGGGTTTATGACGAGCGGGGTCCACAACGACGAGCGGTTGGGGAATTCGAAGCCGGGACGCATCACGCCAACGACTGTCATTGGCTGATTGTCAAGCGTTAGGCTCGATCCGATGATCGCGCTATCACTCGAGAAACGGCGCTGCCACAGTCGGTAGCTCAGGATGACGACCCGGCTGCCACCTTCCGTGTGCTCCGTGGCGAGGAACATACGTCCGAGCAGCGGCGCCGCACCGAGCACTCGGAAAAAGTCGGCGGTGGGGTATGCACCGTCCAAGCGCTCAGCGTCGCCCCGGCCACTCAGTGTGAAACTGCCTCCCGCGTACATCGCCATCGGTTGTACGGAGCGCAGGCGTTTGCTGTAGTACGCGTACAGACCGTCCGGATAGTTGACGACCGGAAGTCCTTTGTCCGGCGCCGTTCCCCAAAACGTGACCAGCTGCTCCGGGTTTGCATAGGGCAGCGGTCGCAAAAGCAACGCGTGCACAAATGCGAAGATCGCAGCGTTGACGCCGATGCCGATGGCGAGGGTGAGCAACGCGATGCTCGTGAGGCCTGGGCGTTTGCGCAGAGCCGTCGCGGCGTAGCGCATGTCCCCGACGAGGCCGCGGATCAGTCCATGGCGCCGATCTTCGCCGCCTAACGGGACAATCGTGCGCCGATGTTTGCGGTGGCTCGCGAGCGCCGCGCTGAGCGCTTCGTCATCCAATCCATCCGCGAGCAATGCCACCTCTGCGGCTTCCGGAGTCATGCCTTGCGCGGTCAGCTCACGCATGCGGTCGTCGAGGTGCGCGGCCAGTTCCTCGACGATGTCGGCTTCGCTCGTAGGATCGAGATCCAGCGACGCGAGCCGCTGCCTAACTAGCGGGCGCCAGTCACGCATATTCTGGGGCGATCACGCGACGCACCGCGCGGACGAATTCATCCCACGTACGCTGTTCGGCGAGCAGCACTTTTTTACCCTCCGCCGTAAGTCGATAGTAGCGCCGGCGGCGCTGGCCTGGAGTTTCCACCCACTTGGCCTGCACCCAGCCACGATCCTCCAGCCGGTACAGCAGCGGATAGAGCGACGCCACGTTGAAGCGAAGCGCGCCCTTGGAGCGCGATTCGATGAGTTTGGAGATCTCGTATCCGTGTCGTGCGCGCTTTTCGAGCAACGACAGGATGAGAAACTCGGCGCTTCCTTTCTTGAGCTCGCTGGCGGGCATTGAGATGTCGCAGTCTTATGTAGTGGAGTCCAATATATAGGCGCCTAAGACGGAGACACCAGCAGCGGGCCGATGGTTGCGTGCGAGCTCATGCACGCGCGAGACGTGTCTCAATCCTCCAGATCAGCTGCTCAATCGGATGGAGCTGCGCATGGCCGCCGCATCCGGTGGCGCGTCGCGTGCGGCGGCGGCCGTGGCGAAGCGATCACGCCTTGCGGAAAGCCGTCGCCGGGGATGCAACGGACCCGGGTTGGGGGCGGGGGCTCGCCGCGACGAAATTGGGCCGCTGTCACACTTCGCCACCCTGACTTGTTCCATATAGTAGGAGTGGCGAACGAACGCCGTTCCCGGAGCACCTTGAGCTCAGTGTGAGCAGCGGGTTCCTGTTAGTCGCGACTGCGATCCAAGTCGCGCAGGCGACGTTGACGGGAACGATCCGCGACGCCGAGAGCGGGCGTCCGCTCGTTGGCGCCACAGTGACACTCGTTGACGTGTACCGCAGCGTGCGGACGAACGACGCGGGCGTGTATCTGTTCAGCGCCGTACCGCCGGGCCCGCAACACATCGCGGTGCGATTCATCGGCCACGCGCAGCGCACCTTCCATGCGCTCGTTCCCAGCGACGGGCTGCTGGAGATCAACATCTCACTGCTCGCGGTTCCGATGCGTCTGCAGACGCTCGAAGTGCGCCCAACCGTGGCTATTCCAGGAGCGCACGACGAGCCGTTGCCCGCAGGTCTCGATCGCTCAGTCTCGTTCAGCGCGATCCGCAACTATCCACAACTCATCGAGCCGGACGCCTTGCTCGCGTTAGGCGGCGGCTGGGTGCATGCGCAACAGGAATCGCCGAACGGACTGCACATCCGCGGTGGCGCCTCGGATCAGACGGCGTATCTGATGGATGGCATTCCAGTGTTCAATCCGTATCACACGGCAGGCGTCTTCAGCGCATGGAACCCCGACGCAATCGCACGGCTGGACCTTTCAGGCGCTGCCCCGCGAGTTAACGAGCCACACACGTTGTCGGGAACTGTGAGCGCGTCGACTCGTGCTCCCAGCGACCGTCTCGAGGCGCAGGGAACGGCAAGCACGAGCCATGCGCGCATCACGATCGACGGTCCGCTCGGACCCCACGGCGCGGGCTTCTTGATCAGTGGACGTGGTGGATATCCCACCATCATCGCACGCAGCAACGACCAGTCATATCAGCGCGGCGTAACACGCGATTGGCTCGGTAAGGTCGAAGTGCCCGTTAGGCACCATCGCCTCCGCCTGCTGGGCTACTTGAATGAGAATGATCTGTATACCGGGGCCGTCGCGGAAGCAGCCGGCGTAACACAGCCGGCAATCGAGCCGCGAAACGTCTTCGAATGGACCAGCGCGTCGATTGGTGCATCGTGGGAACGCGAGAGCGCGACGACGCCTTGGCGCGCGCTCGCGTGGAGCGCACGCAGCGGAGCGTCGTCGGCATGGCGCGCGGACAGCGGTGCGCTGGAGATCGCTTCCACCAGGCGCGACGAGGGCGTATCGCTCACGGGGGAGAAGCGAGGTGAACGCAGTACGACGATGTGGGGCGCCCGCGTCGAACGCATGCTCACCCGGTATCGCGTCGACTCCGTCGACAGCAGAGCAAGGACGCTGAATCTGGACGCCAGCGGCTGGTTAGGCACGCTGCTTTCCGAGCACGAGCGCGCCGTCGGCGAGCGCTGGCGTGTTCGCCTTGGCGCCGCTTTGGTTGGCGGAGCAGGGAGTGCCCGCGTGAGTCCGCGCGTGCAGGTTCGCTGGCGCGTGACAGACGTGCTGCTGCTGTCAGGCAGTTACTCGCGGCTGTATCAACATGCACAGTCGCTGCGCAACGACGAGTCGATCGCGAGCAACGTGTTTCCTGCCGACCTATATGCGGGAGCCACGAGCGCCGGCGTGCC
>Ga0187892_10005533_pt1 | contig 19758 bp, 20 predicted proteins | sample MA1701073metaG_FD_139345 | JGI IMG/M metagenome (GOLD analysis project Ga0187892, IMG submission 139345) | Bio-ooze microbial communities from a basaltic lava cave in the Kipuka Kanohina Cave System on the Island of Hawaii, USA - MA170107-3 metaG ...
ACTTTCCGGGCCTTCCGGATCACGCGGGCCACCGCCTCGCCGTGCGCCAGCAGCGTGGTTTCGGCGCGATGCTCTCGCTCGATCTCAACGGCGGCGAGGCCGCGGTGCGGCGCTTCGTGTCGGGCCTGCGCTGCTTCACGCTCGCCGAGTCGCTCGGCGGCGTCGAGAGCCTCGTCGCGCATCCGGCGACGATGACGCATGCGGCGATGAGCGAGGCCGCGCGAGAAGCGGCAGGTATCGGGCCCGGGCTCGTGCGGCTCTCCGTCGGTATCGAGGCGTGCACGGATCTCGTCGCCGACGTCGTTGCCGCGCTCGACCGTGCGGCCGAAGCCGACGGCGCGCACGAGCGCGAGGCGGCACGATGAGCGCGCAGCCGTCGTTCCAGACCGAGCGCGCGCCGGTCGCGCTCGCGCTGCTCGGCACCGGTCAGGTCGGCGCGGCATTCGCGGCGCGCGTCGCGAAGCTCGCCGAGGCGCGACGCGAGCCGCTCTCGCTGCGCTACGTGGCGAACACGCGCGGCGCGGCGCAGGTGGCGAGTGGCGCCTCCGCCGACGCGACGATCGCGACGCTCCGGACGCGCGCCCGGACTGCGCGCGACGCGCGCCCACCGGAGCTGCCGCCCGGCGCGATCGTCGTCGACGCGACCGCGAGCGCCGAGATCGCCGCCGCGCATCCGCGCTGGCTCGCACGCGGCCATGCGGTCGTCAGCGCGAACAAGCTCGGGCTCGCGGGGCCGCTCGCGCGCTTCCTCGAGATCCGCGGCGCGCGCGCCGCGGCGTACGGCGATTCCGCGACGGTCGGCGCGGGCCTGCCGCTCTTGCGCACGGTGCGCGAGCTGCGCGCCGGCGGCGATCGCGTGCACGCAATCGCCGGCGTGCTCTCGGGATCGCTCGCCTGGCTGTTCGACGGCTACGACGGAAGCGAGTCGTTCGCCGCGCGGGTGAGACGCGCGGCCGCGCTCGGCTACACCGAGCCCGATCCGCGCGTCGATCTCGCCGGCGAGGACGTGCGCCGCAAGCTCCTGATCCTCGCCCGCACCGCGGGTTTCGCACTCGAGCCCGAGCAGGTGACGGTCGATTCGCTGGTGCCACCCGCGCTCGCATGTTGCGAGCCCGAAGACGTCGGCGCGCACCTCGACACGCTCGACCCAGCGATCGAGCGGCGCGCCGCGACGCTCCTCGGCGACGGCCGCGTGCTGCGCTACGTCGCACGCTTCGACGCCGACGGCGCGCGCGTCGGGCTCGAAGCACTCAGGCTCGACGATCCGCTCGCCCAAGGCCGTGGCTGCGACAACCGCGTCGCGATCTCCAGCTGCCGCTACAGCGAGCGCCCCATCGTGATCCAGGGCCCCGGCGCCGGCGCCGAAGTCACCGCTGCCGCGCTGCTCGACGACGTGCTGCGAATTGCTCGCTTGCACGCGTAGGCGGCTTGGTCGTGATTGCCGGCCATCGCTGCGCGATGTCCGGCCTACGCGGTCGCAGTAGGCCGGACTTGCGAAGCAAGGCCGGCGCTCTCGGCCCTCAACACTCGATGACGTTGACCGCGAGCCCGCCGCGCGACGTTTCCTTGTACTTGTCGGCCATGTCGCGGCCCGTGTCGCGCATCGTCTTGATGACCTTGTCGAGCGAGACGCGGTGTTTGCCGTCACCGCGCGCGGCCATGCGTTGCGCGTTGATCGCCTTCACCGCGCCCATCGCATTGCGCTCGATGCACGGGATCTGCACGAGCCCGCCGATCGGATCGCAGGTCAGGCCGAGGTTGTGCTCCATGCCGATCTCCGCCGCGTTCTCGACCTGGTAGATCGAGCCCTTGAGCGCCGCGGTCAGACCCCCGGCTGCCATCGAGCATGCGACGCCGACTTCGCCCTGGCAGCCGACTTCGGCGCCGGAGATCGACGCGTTTTCCTTGTAGAGGATGCCGATCGCCGCGGCGGTTAGCATGAAATCGAGGATGCCCTGTTCGTCGGCGCCCGGCGCGAAGCGGTCGTAGTAGTGCATCACCGCGGGAATGATGCCGGCCGCGCCGTTGGTCGGCGCCGTCACCACGCGGCCGCCCGCGGCGTTCTCCTCGTTGACCGCGAGCGCATAGAGATTGACCCAGTCGAGGATCGTGAGCGGATCGCGCAGCGCCGCTTCGGGGCGCGCCGTGAGCTCCGCCGCCATCGCCGGCGCGCGGCGCTGCACGTGCAGGCCGCCGGGCAGGACGCCGGATTGGCGCATGCCGCGCTCGACGCAGCCTTGCATTGCGCGCCAGATTTCAAGCAGGCCCGCGCGGATCTCCGCTTCGGTACGCCACACCTTCTCGTTCTCGAGCATGACCTCGGCGATCGTCTTGCCATTCTCCTCGCAGAGCGCGAGCAGCTGATCGCCGGTCGTGAACGGATAGGGCAGCGGCGTCGCGTCGGGCACGATGCGGTCTTCCGCCGCCTCGTCCTGGTTCACGACGAAGCCGCCGCCGACCGAGTAGTAGTCGCGTGTCGCGAGCACCTTCTCGCCCGCACCGTACGCGCTGAAGCGCATCCCGTTCGAGTGGTACGGCAGCTTCTGTCGCTTGTTGAACACGAGATCGGCCTTCTCGTCGAACGCGACCGCGTGGCGTCCGAGCAGCAGTACGCGTTTCTCCGCGCGGATCCGTGCGAGCCGCGCCGGGATCGCTTCGGGATCGACCTTGTCGGGCCACTCGCCTTCGAGCCCGAGCAGCACGGCCTTGTCGGTGCCGTGGCCGCGGCCGGTGTGCGCGAGCGAGCCGAACAGCTCGGCGCGCACGCGCGTCGTCTGCTCGAGCAGGCCGCGTTCGGCGAGCCAGCGGTTCACGAAGCGCGCCGCGGCGCGCATCGGCCCCACCGTGTGCGAGGACGACGGCCCGATGCCGATCTTGAAGAGGTCGAAGACGCTGACGGCCATCGCTTGATTCTAGCGGTTGGCGCGGCGACGCTTGCGCCCGATGAAGCTCCTTCTCTACCGCCGCGACGGCTGTCACCTCTGCGAGCACGCCCAGGAAGCGCTGCGCGGCGCCGGCGTCGAACAATACGACTCCGTATGGCTCGAGTGGACCGGACCCCTCGCCGAGCGCTACGGCGCGCGGATTCCGGTGCTCGTCCGCGAGGACACCGGTGCCGAGCTCGAGTGGCCGTTCGATGCGTGGACGATCCGCAGCTTCGTCGCGTCTACGACCGATCGCTAGGCCGCCGAGCGTCGCAACCGCGCGAGGATTTCGTCGCGCGCTTCGCGCAGCACCGAATCGCGGTCGAGCGAATCGAGGATCGATTCGACCACGCGCTTGGGGCCCACGTCGCTCCACGACTTGCCGTGCTCGAGGTACGCCTGCGCTGCGCGGCCGACGACGAGCGTCGCGTACCAGGCGAGCGCACCTTGCGCCGCTGCCGTCACGATGGTCGATATGCCCGCCGTCACGCCCTTCAGCGCCGACGACACCAGGTGCGCGCCCCAGACCGCACCCATCAGCGCCGCGAGCGAGCCCATGATCGTGGCGAGCAACCGGCCGGCTTCGACCCGCGTCAAAGGCAGCCCATAGACGCGCGAAAGATGCGTGACGAGGCCGAGATCGAGCGCAGCGGCCGCGAGTACGTCGGCGACCGGCACGGGGTTCAGTGCGACCGCGAGCCCCTTCGCGAGGCAGTAGCTCCGGATCAGCTTGTCCGCGACGAGCGCCCGCGCTTCGGCGATGCGCCGCGCGACCGAGTCCGACAGGTGGCCGGCGAACAACGCGGCGTTGAGCGCCGCGAGCGTGCGTCCTTCGGCGGCGACGATCGTGACGATACGCTCGCGCAGCGGATCGAGCTCGGGCTCGCGCGGCTCGCGGGTTTCGCGCTCGCGCCCTTCGGCGTCCATGCGCACGACGTTGCGCGGCGCGGGCGCCGCAGCCGCCGCGACGACGTTCTCGGCGGACACGATCCCGCGCGCATGCTCGGCGAGGCGCGCGAGCAGCAGCGTGCGTTCCTCCGTGGTGTATCGGTCGGCCTTGTTGAGCACGAGCACGATCGGGCGCTCCTCGCGCGCGACCAGCGCGAGCGCGCCGCGCTCGGTCGCGGTCATGTCGCCGTCGACCACGAACAGCACGAGGTCGGCGCGCGACGCGATCTCGTGCGCGAGCGCCTCGCGCGCCTCGCCGTCGAGCTCGTTGATACCGGGCGTGTCGATCAGATGCAGACTGGGGTCAGATCCCTTTTTGCTCGAGGCCGCATCGGTTCTCGCGAGGTCCTGCGGCAAAAAGGGCTCTGACCCCGCTGTTGGCATTGGGTCCGCAAGAGCGGGGTCAGAGCCCTTTTTGCCGGGATCGAATCGCACCGTCGATACGCCCTTGGGCAAAAAGGGATCTGACCCCATGGGCCGGATCGCGCCCTGGCGCGTCGTGCCGTGCAGCACGTTGACTTCGAACTCGTCGCGGCCGAGCAGCGCATTCAGCAGCGCGGATTTCCCGACGCTGACGCGCCCGAACACCGCGATGTGGAGATCACCGCGTTCGAGTTTCTCGAGCATCGCCGCGACCTGCGCGTAGTCGGCCGCCAGCGCTTCGCGCACGGCCTGCGGAACCGCGGGATCGTCGAGCAGCGCGCGCAGACTCTCGGCCGCGGTCTCGAGATGGTCGGGACGCGGCGTCGTGCGCGCGGCGGGAACGAGCGCGCGGACGCGCGCGACGATCCGATCCCAGAGGCTCACGTGCCCGGTTTCAGCACGAGCCTGACGCGCACCGCGACCTCGTCCGCGATGAGCTCGGTGTCGGTCCAGTCGCCGGTGCCGACCTCGAACTGCGAGCGCCGGACGATCGTGTCGGCCGCGAGGGTCGCGTTCCCGTCGGGTGCGTCGGCGAGCGTGAACGCGATCGACATCGGCTGCGTGCGATCGCGGATCGTGAGCGTCGCATCGCACTCGAACTTCGGCGGCGGGCCGTGGCAGCTCGTCGTGCGGAATTTCGCCTGGGCGTAGCGCGCGGTGTCGAAGAATTCCGCGGTGCCGAGCGTCTCGTCGCGCTCCTCGTTGTCGGTGTTCGCGGACGCCATGTCGATGTCCGCCTCGATCTTCGTGTTCGCCGGATCGGCGTCGTCGATTGCAACGCGCGGCGTGAAGCGCGTGAAGCGGCCTTCGAAACCTTCGCCCTCGTACGTGGCCGTGAACGCGAGGGAGCTCTTGTCGGCGAGCACGGCGTAGTCGCGGGCAGCAACGCCGGTGCTCACACCGACCAGGGCAAGCACGAAGAGGGTTCTCATGGGCGATTCTCCGGTATCGGTTCGGGCGCGGGGACCGCGATCGGTGCGGGTTCCGGGAGCGGCGTTTCCAGCGGCAGCGGCGTCGATGCCGCGCGCTTGCCCGGCAGCATCCGCTTCAACACGTCGTCGCGGTCGACGAAATGGTGCTTCAGCGCGCCGACGACGTGCAGCGTGAATAGTCCCGCGAGCAGCCAGAACCCCCAGTAGTGCAGCGCCTTGGCGATCTCCTTGAGGTCACGATCGGGCCCCGCCAATGGCGGCACGCTGAACAGCCCGAACCACTTGAGCGGGAAGTTCGCCGCGGAGTTGAACAGCCAGCCCGACAGCGGCATGGCGAGCAGCATCGCGTAGAGCCCGAAATGGACGAATCCCGCGAGCTTGTGTTCCCACGGCTTCATGGTGGCCGGCAACACCGGTCGCGGGTTCGTCCAGCGCCAGACGAGGCGCAGAAGAACGAGCGCGAGCACCGTGAGGCCGAACGACTTGTGGAGCGCATAGATCTTGATCTTGTCGGGCGAGTTCGGCATGTCGTCCATGATCAAGCCGACGGTCGCGAGCCCGATCACCGCGAGCGCGATGAGCCAGTGCAGCGCCTTGTGGACGCTGCCGTAGGTGTCGGGTGTGTTCCTGAGCGGCATCCTTCGTCTCCGTCATTCCCGGATCGCTTCGACCTCGAGCCGGACCTCGAGTTCGTCGCCGACCGCGGGCAGCAGGCGGCGAATCCCGAAATCGGACCTTCGGATCGTACCGGTCGCGGAGAATCCCGCGACATGCTTCAGGGAGTAGCTGTGGCGCCCGACACGGTTCATCCGGAGCTCGAGCACGACGGCGCGCGTGACGCCGCGGATCGTGAGGTCGCCGTGGAGCTTCGCGCGGCGCTCGGCGGTCGGCTCGAGCCGCGTGCACGCGAACGTGATCGTCGGGTGGCGCTTCGCATCGAGGAAGTCGTCGGCGAGGACTTTCTTCTCCCACCCCGCATCGCCGAGCCAGAGCGAGGCGGTTTCGATCGCGACGTCGCAGCCCGAGCGGCTCCAGTCGTCTTGATCGAGCTCGAGCGTGCCGGCGAGCCGCGTGAATCGCCCCATCGGTTTCGAATAGCCGAGATGGTCGGCGAAGAACAGCACCTGCGTGTGGACCGGGTCGTAGCGGTAGCGCTCGCGCTCGGCCGACGCGGGCGTGGCGCTTGCGCAGGCGAGCGCCAGCACGGCGAGCTCTCGGACCTTCATGACGACTTGCCCTCGCGCAGCAGGGTGGCGAGCACGCGCAAGCGCTCGGTTCCGCCTTCGCGCAGCATCGCGTCGAAGGTCTCGACGGTTTCGGGCCCGAGCGCGCGTCGCTCGGCGAAGCTCCGCGCCGCGGCGCGGCCGAGCGCGTCGAAGATGAGGCCGTACGCGACGGTGTGCACGAGCCCGCCGCCGACCGTCCCGAGACCCGGGAACGCCTTCAGCACGTTGCCCGCGATCGCCAGCGTCACCGACGCGGTGGTGCGCACGGTGCCGGCGGCGCGCTCGAGGAACGCGTCGAGGTCGAGCGCGCGGATCGACGCGCCGTGCAGCGTCGCGAGCTCGCGCAGCAGCGCCGCGGCGAGCACGCCCTGGATCACGAGATCGGTGCCCGGCGCGACCGCGGCGAGCGCGCCGATGATCGCGCGCTTCGTGTAGCGCTCGACGATCGCCTCGGCGTCCTCGGCGCGCAGTCGCGCCTCCTCGCGCTCGAGCTCGGCGGCCAGGGTTTCGAGCACGGCGCGCTGGCGCGCGGGCTCCAGCGCGGCGGCGCCGGGAGCGGTCAAAGTCTCGAGCGCGCGGACGAACGCCGCGAGCTCGGGCGGGCGCGCGCGTGTTTCGCGACGTTCGCGTCCGTCGGCGTCGACCCGGACCACTTCCTCGTCGCCGCCCGCAACGACCGGCACGACGGCCGCGCGCTCGCCGTAGCGCGTGCGCAGCTTCGCGAGCAGCGCGCGGCGCTCGTCGTCTCCGTAACGGTCGGATTTGTTCAGCGCGACGAGCGCGGGCTTACCGATCGCGAGCATCGCTTCGAGCGCGTCGTGCTGCGCGCGCGTGAGGTCGCTGTCGGCGACATAGACGAGGGCGTGCGCACGCAGCGCTTCGGCGCGCGCCGACAGTCCACGTGCCGTGTCGCCCGCTTCGTTGAGGCCGGGCAGGTCGGCGAGCACGAGCGCGCGTCCGTCCGGCAACCGGCTCGACGCGTGCGCGATCGCGCGCGTCGTGCCGCCGCGCACGTCGGAGGCGAGCGCGTCGTTCGCGACATCGTCGCCGCCGCGCGCGATGAGCGCGCGCATCAGCGCGCTCTTGCCGGCGTTGATCTCGCCGAACATCGCGACGTGGAGCTCGCCCGACTCGGCGCGGCGGTCGAACGCCTCGAGCTCGCGCCGCGCCGCGACCGGGTCGGCGCGCGACGCGAGGCGTTCGATCCGCGCGTCGACCGCTTCGCGCGTGACCGCGTCGCGCGCCGCGGCGCGTGGCACGGCCGGGCGCCGCAACAGGCGCCATACGACCCACGCGCTTGCGCCCGCGACGATCGAGAACAGCACCGCAACGAACGCGACGAGCCAGCCGGGCGCGTCGGCGAGCCGCTCGCCGATCGACAGCGCGGTGTCGGTCGCGACGAGCAGCGCGAGCAGCGTGCCCGCGGTCGCGAAAACGATCGCCGCGACGAGCGCGAGCCGCAGCGGGAGGGACAGTCGTGGGCGCGGCGCATCCATGGGCTATGCTCGATTGTACGGAGGCCGCGCGCACCGCGCGGCGGGGGAATCACGGTGCTCCTCAAGCTCGTCCCGCTCGGGCTTGCGCTCGTCGCGACGTCGTCGCTCGCCGCGCTCGCGCCGACGCCGATGCTCGAGACGATCGGGGTCGACGCAGGGCTACCGTCGAGCGAGGTCTACGACCTCGCCGAGGACCGCGATGGGTACCTCTGGATCGCGACCGGCGACGGGCTCGCGCGCTACGACGGCGTCGGGTTCCGCGTCTGGCGCTACGACCCCGCCGATCCGGCGTCGCTGCCCACGAACAACGTGCAGACCGTGTACGTCGACCGCGCGAACCGCGTCTGGGCCGGCACCGAAGGCGGCGGGCTCGCGATGCTCGCGGCCGACCGGCGCGCGTTCCGGACCTGGCGCGGATCGCCCGAACGCACCGGGGGTTTCAGCGGCGTCGACGTGTGGAGCGTTCTTCAGACGCGCGACGGCGCGATCTGGGCCGGGACCTACGCTGCCGGGCTCAACCGCATCGACCCCGACAGCGGGGAGATCGTGGTGCTGCGGCACCGCGACGGTGACGCCTCGTCGCTCGCATCCGACGACGTCACGGCACTGGCGGAACACCGCGACGGGCGGTTCTTCGTCGCGACGAGCGCGGGCCTCACGGTGTTCGACACGCTGCCGGATCCGGCGCGCACGCCGCGCGCCGAGACATGGCTGCCCGGCGAGCTGATCCTGTCGATGCGCGAGAGCGCAGGCGAAGTCTGGCTCGCGACGCGCGAGCAGCTGTTTCGCGTGCCGCACGGCGCTTCGGCACCGGTCGCGGCGCCGCTCGCGCTGCCGAACGGCAGCGGCGGCGTGCTGCACGACCGCGATGGACGACTCTGGGTCGCGCTGCGGACCGGGATCGTGTTCGCGGACGGGGACGTCCAGCACACGATCGCCTACGGCGATTCGCGCCGCTACACGCTCGGCGCGCCGCAGGTCATGGACGGACTCGAGGATCGCGAAGGCGGGCTGTGGTTCGCGGTGCGCGAATCCGGCCTCGCCCACCTCAAGCCCACGTGGACGAACTTCGCGCACTTGAGACCGCCGCTGCTCGACCGCCCGCTGCTCGACCAGGCCGCGCGTGCGCTCGCGGTCTGCCCTGACGGCGACGTGCTGACCGGCGGCGGCGATCTCGAGCTGGTGCGGCACGACCCGGCGTCCGGTGCCGCCGTGCGCATCATGCTCGAGACACCCGCGGGCGCGCTGGGCCGGATCCATGCGCTCGGTTGCGATGCGCAGGGCTACTGGATCGGCCACCGTCACGGCGTCGCGCGACTCGGCTTCGACGGCGCGTTCGAGCAATGGCGCAGCGGCGACGACTCCGGCATCGAGTCGCGCGTCGTCGCGCAGCTCGCGAGCGACGGCGACGTCGTGTTCGTCGCGATGCACGGCAGCGGTCTCTACGCGCTGCGCAGCGGCGAGCGCAAGGCGCGGCGCGCATCCGATGCGACCGGCCTCGAGATCGAGCAGCTCGCGCTGCGCGACGACGGCCTCTACGGCGTCGGCGAGCGCGGCCTGTTCCGGGTCGCGCGCGACGATCTCGCGGTCACGACGCTGCACGCGCCCGGTGAAGCGCTCGACGCCTTGGCGTTCATGCCGGATGGCACGCTGTGGTTGCACGAGCCGGGCAGGTTGACTCAAGGTCGCGTCGACGGGTCGCGCTTCGCGCCGGTCGCGACGATAGGGCCCGAACAGGGCTTGCCGGCGACGCATGCGAGCACGCTGGTCGCGACCGCCGACGCGCTGTTCATCGCCGGACGGCGCGGGCTCTGGCGCGTCGATGCCGCCGAGCGGCGCGTGCGGCGCTACCGCCGGGCCGAAGGCCTCTACGCGAACGAGTTTTCCGATGCGCCTGCGGGGCGCGGCGCCGACGGCGCGGTTTTTCTCGCGAGCGATCTCGGTCTCGTCGCGTTCGATCCGGCCCGGCTCGTCGACAACCGCGTGCCGCCGGCGCTCGTCGTCGAGAGCGTGACGGTGCAGCGCGGCGAGGCTCGCGTCGCGCTCCCGCACGGCGCTTTCGCGCTTGCGCACGGCGACCGCGATCTACGTGTCGTCGCGCGCGCGCTCTCACTCGGCGAGCCGCGTGCGAACCGCTATCGGTTCCGGCTCGACGGCTTCGAGCCCGAATGGATCGATGTCGGCGAGCTCGGCGAGCGGACGTTCGCGCAGCTGCCGCCGGGCCGCTATGCACTGCACCTCGCCGCGTCGAACCCGAGCGGCGTGGCGACGGCGCTCGCGGCGCCGATCGCGATCGAGGTCGCGACGCCACCGTGGCGTACGCCGCTCGCGTTCGTCGCGTACGCCGCCGTGTCGTTGCTGCTCGGCTTCGCCGCGCTGCGGTTGTACCGGGCACGGCTGATGCGGCGACACGCGTTCCAGCTCGCCGAGGAGCGCAGCGCCGCGGCGGAGCTGCGCAACCAGGCGAAAACCGACTTCCTCGCGGACGTCGGCCACGAGATCCGCACGCCGATGACCGGCGTGCTCGGGATGGCCGAGCTCCTGCTGCGCACGCCGCTCGACGAACGCCAGCGCGGCTACGCGCAGACCGTGCAGCGTTCCGGCGAGCACCTGCTTCGGCTCATCAACGATCTGCTCGACCTCTCGCGGATCGAGGCGGGGCGGCTCGAGCTCGAGCCCGCGCCGTGCGATCTCGAGGCGTTCGTCGCCGAGACCGTGGCGCTCGAGCAGCCGCTGGCGGCCGAGCGCAGCCTCACGCTCGCGGCACACAGCGATCCCGCGCTGCCGCGCGCCGCGGTACTCGACGCGATGCGCGTGCGGCAGGTGCTGCTCAACCTCGTCAGCAACGCGATCAAGTTCACCGAACGCGGCGGCGTCACGCTCGGGTTCGGCCGCGGTGCCGACGGGTGGCTCGTGGTTTCGGTCGCGGACACCGGTCCGGGGATGTCGGACGCGGCGTTGCAACGACTGTTCGCTCGCTACGAACAGGTCGGTCGTCGCGGCGGCGGCTCCGGGCTCGGGCTCGCGATCTCGAAACGGCTGGTCGAAGCGATGGGCGGATACGTCGAGGTCGAGAGCGCGCTCGGGCAGGGCACGACGTTCCGCGTGCACCTGCCGCTCGTGCCGTGCGCGATGCCGGCACCGGCCACGCACCCGGACACGCCGACGCTCGGCAGCGCGCTCGACGTCCTCGTCATCGACGACGACGAGGCGACGCGCGCGGTCGTGGCCGAGATGCTCGGTGCTGCGGGACATCGTGTCGTGAGCGGGGCCAACGGTCTCGATGCGCTGCGCCTCGTCGACCAGCGCCGATTCGACCTCGCGCTGCTCGACCTCGACCTGCCGGGCGTCGACGGCTTCGGGCTCGCGATGATTTTCCGCCTGCGCCGCGCCGCGATGCCGCTCGTCGCGATCAGCGCGCGCTCGGAAGGCGACGTCGAAGCCCGTTGCCGCGAAGCGGGCTTCGCCGCGTTCGTGCGCAAGCCGCTGACGGCCGCGCGGCTCGACGAGGCGCTCGCGCCGTACGTCAAGGAGCGCGAGACCGCAACGCAGTGAGCAGAGACGATACGCGAACGTCCGAAGTCATGTGGGAGGGGCGGAAGCCCCGACGGCGCGGCGACGGTCGATGCGGCACGCGGTCGGGGCTTCCGCCCCTCCCACAGTGATCCCGGCCGCAAGTGCTCCGAGTGGTTTTTCGCCGTGTCTTGCGACCGCGAGCGACAAGACGCCGCCGCTTCCTACGCGTGATACGGCCGCGACAGCTCGCGCACTGCGTCGACCAGCGCGCCGAGCTTGTCCGGCTCGACGTCGGGCGTGATGCCGTGACCCAGGTTGAACACGTGACCGGGTCCGCGGCCGTAGCGCTCGAGCACGCGGCCCGCTTCGCGGCGGATCGACTCGACGCTGCCGTGCAGCGTCGCCGGATCGAGATTGCCTTGTAGCGCGACGCGCTCACCGACGCGGCGGCGCGCGTCGCCGATGTCGACGGTCCAGTCGAGCCCGAGCGCGTCGGCGCCGATGCCGGCGAGCTCCTCGAGCGCACCGACGCCTTTCGAGAACGCGATCAGCGGCACGTCGACGCGAAGCTCGGCCGCGATCCACGCGATCCAGCGTTGCGAGAACTCGCGGAAGTGGTGCGGCGCGAGCACGCCGCCCCAGGTGTCGAAGATCATCAGCGCGTCGGCGCCCGCCGCGGCCTGCGCCCTGAGATAATCGCGCACGGCGCGCGCGTTGACCTCGAGCAGCGCGTGCATCGTCTGCGGGTCGTCGAGCATCAGCGCCTTCGCGCGCGCGAAGTCGGTGCCGCCGCGGCCCTCGATCATGTAGCACGCCAGCGTCCACGGGCTGCCCGAGAAGCCGATCAGCGGCAGGCGATTCGCGAGCGCGCCCTTGATCGTGCGCACCGCGTCCATGACGTAGCGGAGCTCGCCTTCGGGATCGGGCGGCGCGAGCTTCATGATCTCGGCGCGCGTGCGCATCGGGTGCTCGAACCGCGGGCCTTCGCCTTCCGCGAAGGAAAGCCCGAGGCCCATCGCGTCGGGAATCGTGAGGATGTCCGAGAACAGGATCGCCGCGTCTAGGTCGAAGCGCGCCAGCGGCTGCAGCGTGACTTCGCAGGCGAGATCCGGCGTCTTCGCGAGCGCGAGGAAGCTCCCGGCGCGCGCGCGCGTCGCGCGGTACTCGGGGAGATAGCGCCCGGCCTGGCGCATGATCCAGACCGGGGTCGCGTCGACCGGCTCGCGGCGCAGCGCACGCAGGAAGCGATCGTTCGCGGGTGTCGTCTTCATCGAAGCGTCGTCCGTTGACGGAAAGCGGCGTCGCGCTCAGCGGCGCAGCGTGTTCTGGATCAGCGCGATGCGGCGTGGATAGCCGACGTTGATGCCGGTGCTGCGCGGCAGCGTCGCGAGCGCGCCACGCGCGGCCGCGGCGTCGGGGAAGCTCGACCACGCGAGCGTCCACCACGGCGCGCCGTTGCGCGGCGTCGGCAACGCGTATGCGGTCGACGGATCGATGTCGAGCTCGGCGAGCAGCGCCGGGAATCCGTCGGGCGTCGGCGCGTGCGCGAGCTGCACGGTGTAGCCCGCGCCGTCGAGCGCAAGGAATGCGTCGGCGTCGAGTGGCGGCGCGCCGGTGTACAGCGGCGCCGGTTCCGCGCTCGGCTCGCTCTCGGTCGCGGGCCCAGGCTCGACCGGCGTCTCGGCGATCGGCTCGGCTTCTACGGAGGACACGGGCTCGCTCGGCGTTTCCGCTGGTGCTTCCGCCGGCGCTTCGCTTTCCGCGACCGATGCCGGCTCCGGCGGCGAGTCGGGCGCCAGCGGTGGTCCCAGGGCATATCCGCGTCGCCGCGGCGAAGCGATGAACGGCGGCGGCGACGACGTCGGCGCGGCCTCGGCCGGCGTCGGTTCGGATTCCGCAACCGGCTCGGGTTCCAGCGTGGCTTCGGGCGCCGGCTCGTCGACGGGCGCGTCCGATGCCGCGACCTCGTCGGTGCTCGCGGCCTCGTCCTCGCGCTCGGGCGCATCCGGGAAATCGTCCGTCCGCGGTCGCTCCGCGATCGGCTCGGGTTCGGGCGCCGGCGCTTCCTCGATCGGCGTGATTTGCGGCGAGCCCGGCGCTGCGAGGAACGCAGGTGGCGGCGGCGAATCGCGCGGCGCGACGGGTCGCTGCGGCGGCGGATCGTCGGCGGTGCCGCATTCCCAGGTGCGGCCGTCCTCGGCCGGGACGCAGACACGCTTCACGCCCGGCGCGGGTTGCGCCGCGTCAGCTGAGCTCGCCACGAGCGCGATCGCAAGGACCGCAACGACGGCGCGAGGATCAGCGCTCATAGCCCATCCCGGCGGGCGCGTCGGCGCCCTGCGCGAACATCACGTGGAAGCCCTTGCGCAGCTGCTGGTCGCGATGTGCCATCAACGCCTGCTCGGCCGCGTCGCGCTCCAGGAACACCTCGCGTTTCAGGCTCGCGCGACCGCCTTGCTGGCCCCACTCGCGGATCAGCGTCCACCCGCCCAGCAGGTCCTGCTGGAGGATCAGGTGGTAGTACCGCGGCGCCTCGTTCGCGCCGGGTTTGGTCTGCATGAAGATCCGCATGGGCGCATTCTATGCGACCGCAGTCGCGGGTCATCGTGAGAGCGACTCGATCAGCGCGGCGCGGATCGCGTCGTCGGGCACGTCGGACACGATCTCGGCGCGGCCGATCCCGCGCCAGAGCACGAGCCTGAGCTTGCCGCTGACCGCCTTCTTGTCGAGCCGCATGTGCCCGAGCAGCACATCCGGATCCAGCTGGCCCGGTATCGCGACCGGTAGCCCGAAGCGCGCGAGCAGCGCCGCTAGCTGGTTCGCGTCGCCGACGGCCGCGAGGCCGAGCCGTGCCGAGAGCCGCGCCGCGACGACCATGCCGATCGCGACGGCCTCGCCGTGCAGCATCGCGTAATCGCTCGCGGTCTCGAGCGCGTGCCCGAAGGTGTGGCCGAGATTGAGCAGCGCGCGCTCGCCGGTCTCGCGCTCGTCGCGCGCGACGATACCGGCCTTGTGCCGGCAGCTCGTCTCGATCGCGCGCGCGACCGCCGCGGGCTCGCGCGCGAGCAGCGCGTCGACGTGGTCGGCGAGCCAGCCGAAGAACGCGACGTCGCCGATCGCCGCGTACTTGACGACCTCGGCGTAGCCTGCGACGAGCTCGCGATGCGGCAGCGTCGCGAGCGTGTCGGGGTCGATCAGCACCGCGACCGGCTGGTGGAATGCGCCGACGAGATTCTTGCCCTGCGGCAGGTCGACGGCAGTCTTGCCGCCGACCGAGGAGTCGACCATCGCGAGCAGCGTGGTCGGAACCTGCACGTAGCGCACGCCGCGCATCCAGGTCGCCGCGACGAATCCGGCGAGGTCGCCGACCACGCCGCCGCCGAGCGCGACGATCGTCGCGTCGCGGCTCGCGCCGAGTGCCGCGAGCCGTGCGTAAACGCCGGCGCAGGTCGCGAGCGTCTTGTGCGTCTCGCCCGCTTCGATCGACGCGACTTCGACGCGCGCGCGCGCCGGCAGTGCGGCGCGCAGCGTGTCGGCGTAGCGCGGTCCGACGTTCGTGTCGGTGACGACGAGCACGTGGCGCCCGCCGATCGCGGCGTCCCAGAGCTCGCGCCGCGCGAGCGCGCCGGGCGCGAGCGTGATGCGATACGCGCGCTCGCCGAGCCCAACCTCGATGTTCGCGGCGCTCATGCGGCCGACTCCGCGGGCCGGAGCCAGCTCGCGTCGAGCGCCTCGGCGATGCGGCGCGCCGCGTTCGCGACGCTGAGCTCCTCGCCCGGCACGATGAGATCGGCGACCTCGCGATACAGCGGGTCGCGCTCGACCGCGAGCGTCTCGAGCCGCGCACGCCGGTCGGGCGCGGCGAGCAGCGGGCGCTTGCGGTCGCGCTCGAGCCGTTTCAGCTGCTGCGGCACGGTGGCGGCGAGGAACACGACGAAACCGCGCGCGGCAATCAGTGCGCGGTTCTCCGCCGCGAGCACGCTGCCGCCGCCGGTCGCGACGAGGCGCCCGTCGCCGTCGAGCAGCTCCTCGAGCACCTGCGACTCGCGCTTGCGGAATCCGGCCTCGCCCTCGAGCTCGAAGATCAGCCGCACGGTCGCGCCGGTCCGCTCCTCGACTTCCTGGTCGAGATCGTAGAATTCGAGCCGGTAGCGCTCAGCGAGACGACGGCCGATCGTGCTCTTGCCGGCGCCCATCGGGCCGACGAGGACGAGGTTCGGCGACGGGTTCATGCGCACCCGATGCTAACATCGCACGCTACGGCCACCGGCCGCGACTGCGCGCGCAATGTTCCGCTTCACGCTGCTGTTCGTCGTCCTGCTGCTGGGCCTGTTCACCCTCGAGGTGCTCGAGCCGGTCGACCGCCACGTCATCCTGCCGTTCACGAGCGTGCTCGCCGATATCTCGACGACGCTGATCGGCTTGTTCGACGACGACGCAGTCGCATCCGGCAAGGTCATCCGCAGCATCTCGACCGGCTTCGCCGTGTCGATCGAACGCGGCTGCAACGGCGTCGAAGCCGTGATCATCCTCGCGGCTGCGATCTTCGCGTTCCCGGCGCCGGTCAGGCACAAGCTCGCGGGTTTCGCGATCGGCTTCGTCGCGATCCAGGCGTTGAACCTCGTCCGGATCATCAGCCTGTTCTATCTCGGCCAGTGGAGCATGGTCTGGTTCGAGTGGTTCCATCTCTACCTCTGGCAGGCGCTCATCATCCTCGACGCGCTGGTGGTCTGGTTGCTCTGGCTCCGCTACCTCCCGCGGGCTTCGGCGCCCGCGCCGGCGCCCGCCTGAACCGGCGCCTTGTCGGCGCCCCGGCCGCTCGGTAGTAGACTCTCCGCAAGCAGGGGTGCTTCCGAGGACAGGACCGTGACCGAACGCATCGCGAAAGTGATCGAGGTCAGCTCCGCTTCCGACAAGGGCTTCGTCGACGCGATCGAGAAAGGCCTCAAGAAGTGCGCCAAAACGATCAAGAACATCCAGGGCGCGTGGGTCAACGAGATGAAGGTCGTGACCTCGCCGGACGGTGAGGTCACCGACTGGCGCGTCAACATGAAGGTCTCGTTCCTCGTCGACTGACGTCGTCCCACGATCGTGGCGCGACGGGCTCGGATGCCCGCCCGCCGGGACACTGCCGTGGCGCGCCGTCCGGCGCGCCGCAGGCGGCAGCGCGGAGCAGGGGGTGGTATGGGCGCTTCCCTCGTTGCGGGCTTGATCGACGACAACGCGGCTGCGGCGGCCGCTTACGCCGCATGGCTCGGAGAGGCGGGATACGGCGTGCGCGAGTTCAACGGCGCGCAGGACTTCCGCCATCGGATCTCGGGCGATTCGGTCGACTTCGTTCTGCTCGACCTCGTGTTGCCGGACGGCGACGGCATCTCCCTGCTCGAATGGCTGAGGCACTCGGCCTACGGGCGGCTGCCGGTCATCGTCGTGACGGCGAGCAACGGCGAGGACGACGTCGTGACGAGCCTGCGCGGCGGCGCCGACGACTACTGCGTCGAGCCGGTGCGCCGCAACGAGCTGCTCGCGCGGATCGAGGCCGTGCTGAGGCGGGCGGGTCTCTCGCTCGCCGACGGCGTGCTGCGCCACGCACCGCCGTACGAGCTCGACACCGCCAAGCGGCGCGTCGCGATCGACGGCACGCCGGTACGGCTCACCGACCGCGAGTTCGACCTCGCAGCGTTCCTGTTCCGGCGGCTCGGCCACGTCGTGAGCCGCGAGACGTTGCTGAACCAGGTCTGGAACGTCACGGGCTCGGTCACGACGCGCACCGTCGACACGCACGTGAGCCGCCTGCGCAAGAAGCTCGTGCTGAACGGTTCGCACGGCTGGCAACTCACCGCGGTGTACCAGCACGGCTATCGGCTCGAGCGCGCGTAGCGCGCGGCACGACGGCTCGGAGCCGTCGCCGACCCGCGCCCGGCGGGATGCCGCGCCGCGCCCGCGACGCTATCCTGCGCGCATGATCCCGCAGGAAATCATCGCGAAGTTCGACGAGCTCATCACGGCGGCGCGGGCGGCGGGCGAACCCGAGCCCACCGCGATGACGCTCGCGACCACAGGCGCGGACGGGCGCGTGTCGGCGCGCACCGTGCTGCTGAAGAGCTTCGACACGCGCGGCTTCGTGTTCTACACGAACACCACGAGCCTCAAGGGACGCCAGCTCGCGGCGCGTCCGCGCGCCGCGCTCATGTTCCTCTGGAAGGCGGTGCGTGACCACGTGCAGGTTCGCATCGAAGGCACGACCGAGCGCGTCAGCGACGCCGCGGCGGACGCGTACTTCGCGACGCGGCCGCGCGAGAGCCAGATCGGGGCGTGGGCCTCGCTCCAGTCCGAGACGCTCGCGGGCCGCGCGACCTTCGAGAAGCGGATCGCCGACCACGAACAGGAGTTCGCGGGACGCGACGTGCCGCGGCCGCCGCACTGGGGTGGCTATCGCGTCGTGCCCGACCTCGTCGAATTCTGGTACGGCGCGACATTCCGTCTGCACGAGCGCCACGTGCACGAGCTGCGCGACGGCGCCTGGCGCCACCGCATGCTGTATCCGTGAGCGCGAGCGTCGAGCTCGCGCAGCACGCGCTCAGCGTCGCGACGCGCGGACGCGGCTTCGTCGACGTCGGCGCCGAGCTCGCGCGCGTCGTCTCGGGCTCGGGCGTCGCCGAGGGCATCGCGCACGTCTGGTGCCACCACACGAGCTGCTCGCTGATCGTCGGCGAGAACGCGGACCCCGACGTGCGCGCCGACCTCGAGCGCTTCTTCGCACGGCTCGTGCGCGACGGCGATCCGCTGTTCGTGCACGACGCAGAAGGCCCCGACGACATGCCGGCGCACGTGCGCAGCGTGCTGACCGCGACGTCGCTCTCGATCCCGATCAGCGGCGGGCGTCTCGCGCTCGGCACGTGGCAGGGCGTCTACCTCTGGGAACATCGCACCTCGCCGCACACGCGCAGGCTCACCGTCACCGTCGTCGGCCACGCGCGATGAGCGCGCGCGGGCCGCAGCGCATCGTCTGCCTGACCGAGGAGCCGACCGAAGTCCTCTACGCGCTCGGCGAGGAGCATCGCATCGTCGGGATCTCGGGCTTCACCGTGCGGCCCGCGCGCGCGCGCCGCGAGAAGCCGAAGGTGTCCGCGTTCACGAGCGCGAAGCTCGACGCGATCACGGCGCTCGAGCCCGACCTCGCGATCGGCTTCTCCGACATCCAGGCCGACATCGCGGCGGCGCTCGTGCGGCGCGGCATCGAGGTATGGATCAGCAACCATCGCAGCGTCGCGGGAATCCTCGACTACGTGCGGCGTCTCGGTGCGATGATCGGCGCGGCGGACCGCGCCGAGGGGTACGCGCAGTCGCTCGAGGCGCACCTCGACGACGTGCGGCGTTCGGCCTCCGCGCTGCCGAAACGCCCGCGCGTCTACTTCGAAGAGTGGGACGAGCCGATGATCTCGGGGATCCGCTGGGTCGCCGAGCTCGTGCGGATCGCGGGCGGCGACGACGTGTTCCCGGAGCGCGCCGAGTGTTCGCTCGCGCGCGATCGCATCATCGCGGACCCGGGCGAAGTCGTGCGCCGCGCGCCGGACCTCATCCTCGGATCATGGTGCGGGAAGAAGTTCCGGCCCGAGCAGGTCGCGCAGCGGCCGGGCTTCGCGTCGATTCCCGCGGTCGCGAACGGCGCGATGGTCGAGATCAAGTCGCCGCTGATCCTGCAGCCGGGACCCGCGGCGTTGACCGACGGCATCGATGTGATCCACGCGGCGGTGCGTGCCGTGGCGGAACGATGATTGGCGGGACCGGCGTCTTTTCCGGCGCGACGCTCAGCGTCCCGCGCGGATTCGCGATGCCGCTGCAGCCATCAGCCCGATCATCAGCAGGATCGCAGCGATCCACGACAGCGCGGGAACGGCCAGCGCAGTGAACTGAAGACTCAACCGAGCAGAGTTGTTCGTCAGGTCAGGATCGAACCCGCCGGGCGTGGTGTTGGTCGCGGTAAACCGAAGGCTGCTCTGTCCCGCCGCCCCCGGCAGAGCCGCAACACCGAGCGTGCAGATGCGCGACGTGAAGGGAGCCGTTGCCAGGAAGCTGAGTTGTGCATGCGCGGCCCCGCCGTTGCCGCCGTCGGTCGCATCGAATGAAAGCACGCAGTCCGGATCTCCAGTCGATGCCAGCGCGAATCGTTCCGCTGGCGTGGCGATGCCGCCGTACTGAAAGACATCAGTCAGGACAATTTGCTCCGATGGCGAGGCATCGGTCTCTGGTCCTCGATTGGTGAGGATGATGTCGATGGCTCCGTTGGAAC
>Ga0187892_10005536_pt1 | contig 19748 bp, 20 predicted proteins | sample MA1701073metaG_FD_139345 | JGI IMG/M metagenome (GOLD analysis project Ga0187892, IMG submission 139345) | Bio-ooze microbial communities from a basaltic lava cave in the Kipuka Kanohina Cave System on the Island of Hawaii, USA - MA170107-3 metaG ...
CCGGGGGACGGCGGCAGCTTGAGCACCCGCTCGCCCGGCTTCACCAGGCCCAGGTCCTCGCGGGCCACCTGCTCGATGAAGTCGGGGTCGGTGCGGAGGCGGTTCACCGTCGCGGTGAGGCGCCCGGTCTCGGCGCGCAGCGTGACGATCTCGCGCTCGAGGCTCTCGACGTCGTGCTTCATCTGCCACACCCGGGCCAGGCTCTGGCCCCCGTAGGTGAGGGTCAGGAGCGCGGCCGCGCCGAAGGCGGCGGTGATCAGGGCGCGGCCCTTCATCCGATGCGGCTCCCGAACACGGCCCGCCCGGGCCACACCGCGGCCTGGCCCAGCTCCTCCTCGATGCGCAGGAGCTGGTTGTACTTCGCGGTGCGCTCGCCGCGGGCCAGCGAGCCGGTCTTGATCTGGCCCGCGTTCACCCCGACCGCGAGGTCGGCGACGAAGGCGTCCTCGGTCTCGCCGGAGCGGTGGGAGATGACGGTGCCGTAGCCCGCCCGCTTGGCCAGCTCGATCGCCTCCAGGGTCTCGGTCAGGGTGCCGATCTGGTTGACCTTGACGAGGATCGAGTTGGCGATGCCCTTGCGGATGCCCTCCTGGAGGATCGCGGGGTTCGTCACGAACACGTCGTCGCCCACGAGCTGGCAGCGGTCGCCGAGGCGCCGGGTCAGCGCGTGCCAGCCCTCCCAGTCGTCCTCGGCCAGGCCGTCCTCGATGGAGCAGATCGGGTAGCGCGCCATCAAGGTCTCGTAGAAGGCGATCATCTCCTGGCTCGACTTCTCGGTCTTGTCCGCGCGCAGCCGGTAGCGACCGTGCTCGCCGAACTCGCTGGCCGCGACGTCGACCGCGAGCCACACGTCCTCCCCGGGCCGGTAGCCGGTGCGCTCGATGGCGCGCAGCAGGAAGTCGAGCGCGGGCTCGTTGCCGCCCAGCGCGGGCGCGAAGCCGCCCTCGTCGCCCACTCCGGTGGAGAGGCCCTGGTCCTTCAGCAGCCGCTTCAGGGTGTGGAAGATCTCCACTCCCATGCGGAGCGCGTCGCTGAACGAGCCGGCCCCCGCGGGCACCAGCATGAACTCCTGCACGTCGAGGCCGTTGTCGGCGTGGGCGCCGCCGTTGAGCACGTTCATGAGCGGCACCGGCAGGATGCGCGCGCCCGGGCCGCCGAGGTACTGGTAGAGCGGCAGGCCCGCGTCGTCCGCGGACGCCCGCGCCGCCGCGAGCGAGACGCCGAGGAGCGCGTTGGCGCCCAGGCCCGACTTGTTGGGAGTGCCGTCCAGCTCGAGCAGCGCCCGGTCCAGGGCGGCCTGCTCCCCCGCCTCGAGGCCCTCGATCTCGGGGGCGATGACCTCGTTGACGTTCTGCACCGCACGGCGGACGCCCTTGCCGCCGTAGCGATTGTTGTCGTCGTCGCGGAGCTCGACCGCCTCACGCTTGCCGGTCGAGGCGCCCGAGGGCACGATGGCGCGGCCGAAGGCGCCCGACTCGAGCCAGATCTCCACCTCGACGGTCGGATTGCCGCGGGAATCGAGCACCTCGCGGGCGTGGGTGGCGCGGATCTCGGACATGGCGCTCCCTACCCCCTCTCCCCTCTGGGGAGAGGGATGGGGTGAGGGGCGACGAGCGCGGTCGGACGGTCCCCCCCCTCACCCTGCCCTCTCCCCAGAGGGGAGAGGGTGATCGAGAAGGGGCTGGCGGCGGTGTCGGACATGGGCTCAGGCCTTCCGTTCCAGGATGAAGCGCCCGAGGGCGCGGATGGGCTCGGCGCGCGGGCCCAGGACGCGGAGCGCTTCCTCCGCGTCGCGGATCAGGAACGCGGCGCGGGCCCGGGAGGCCTCGAGGCCGTGGATGGCGGGATAGGTCGCCTTCTGCTGGATCTGGTCCTTGCCCGCCGTCTTGCCCAGCTCCTCCGAGCTCGCGACCACGTCGAGGATGTCGTCCACGATCTGGAAGGCGAGCCCCAGGTCGGCGCCCGCCACGCTGAGCGCGCGCAGCTGGGCCGCGTCGGCCCCGCAGAGCATGGCGCCGATCCGGAGCGAGGTGCGGATGAGGGCACCCGTCTTGTGCACGTGGATGTAGTCCACCACGTCGGCGCCCACCCGGCGGCCCTCGGCCTCCAGATCGGCCACCTGGCCGGCCACCATGCCCTGATGACCGGCCGCGTCGGCGATGTCCAGCACAACCTCTTGTAGCGCGCTGATATTGCTCTGCCCCGCGTTACCGGCCACCAGGCGGAAGGCGAGGGTCAGGAGCGCGTCCCCGGCGAGGATGGCCATGGCCTCCCCGAACACCTTGTGGTTGGTGGGCACGCCGCGGCGGAAATCGTCGTTGTCCATCGCGGGCAGGTCATCGTGGACCAGCGAGTAGGTGTGGATCAGCTCCATCGCGCACGCGGTGGGCATGACCTGCTCGGCGGTGCCGCCGACCGCCTCCGCCCCCGCGATGACCAGCACCGGGCGCAGCCGCTTGCCGCCCGCGAAGACGCTGTAGCGCATCGCCTTGTGCAGGGTCTCGGGCCGCAAGGTCTCGGCGGGCAAAAACCGCTCGAGCCCCGCGTCGACCGCGTCCGCCCGCTCCTTCATGTAGGCGCCGAGGTCGAAGCTCACGCGCGCTCGTCCTCGGCCAGATCGAAGGGCGCGGTCTTGAGCACGCCGCTCTCGTCACGGGTCAGGAGCTCGATGCGCTTCTCGGCCTCGTCGAGATACTTGCCGCAGCGGCGGGCCAGGCCCACGCCCTCCTCGAACACCTGCAGCGACTCCTCGAGGGAGAGGTTGCCGGCCTCGAGCTGGTCCACGATCTGCTCCAGGCGTTGCAGCGCGGTCTCAAACTTGATGTCGGTCATCTCGTTCCTTGAGGCGCTCCACCCGGGCGTCGAGCGCGCCCTGGTGCAGCAGGATCTCGATGGCGTCGCCGGGGCGCGTCTGCGCGGCGGTGCGGACGATCACGCCCGAGGGCAGCCGGGTCAGGCTGTAACCCCGCCCGAGCACGGCCAGCGGGGAGAGGCTGTCGAGCTGCCCCACCGCCGCGTCGAACCGATGCCGGGACGCCTTCACGCTGTGCACCGCCGCGGAGGCGAGCCGGCCGCGCAGCTGAGCGAGAAGCGTCGTGCCGTTGGCAATCCTAGCGACCGGGTTCAGAGAGCGCAAGGCGTTTCTGGCCAGAGACACCCGATGCGCCGCGTCCTGCCACCGGCCGCGCATCGCGAGGCCGCGCCGGGTGGTCAGCTCGTCGAGGCGCCGGTGCAGGTCGCGCAGGGCGCGGGAGGCGTCGGTGAGCACGCGCCGCCGGGCGAGCGCGTCCACGCGCTCCCGCTCGCGCGCGAGACGCTCGGCCATGGCCTGCTTGAGGGTGTCGTACAGCTCGCAGAGCCCCCGGACCACCTGCAGCTTCTCCTGCACCACCAGCTCGGCCGCCGCCGACGGCGTGGGCGCCCGCAGGTCGGCCACGAAGTCCGCGATCGTGAAGTCGGTCTCGTGGCCGACCGCCGAGATCACCGGCACCCGGCACGCCGAGATCGCGCGCGCCACCCGCTCGTCGTTGAAGGCCCAGAGATCCTCGATGGAGCCGCCGCCGCGGCCCACGATCACCACGTCCAGCTCCGGGATCTCCTGGAGATCGGCGAGCGCGCGCGCGATCTCGCCGGGGGCCTCCTCGCCCTGCACCCGCACCGGCGTGACCAGGATGCGCAGATCGGCGAAGCGGCGCCCGATGACGTGCAGCATGTCCCGGATGGCCGCCCCGGTGGGCGAGGTCACGATGCCGATGGTGCGGGGGTACGGGGGCAGGCCGCGCTTGCGGGCGGTGTCGAAGAGGCCTTCGGCCTCGAGCCGCCGCTTGAGCTGCTCGAAGGCGAGCTGGAGCGCGCCGACCCCCTTGGGCTCGAGCAGCTCGACCACCAACTGGTATTCCCCACGCGCCAGGTAGACGTCGAGGCCTCCGAAGGCCAGCACCTGCATGCCGTCCTCGGGCTGAAAGGCCACGCGGCGGCCGCGCCCGCGGAAGAGCACGCAGCGGAGCTGGGCCGCGTCGTCCTTCAGGGTGAAGTAGGCGTGCCCGGACGAGGGCGTCCGAAGATTCGAGATCTCCCCCTCCACCCACACCGCCGGGAACTGATCCTCGAGCGACGCCTTGATCCGCGTCGCCAGCTCACTCACGGTGCAGACCACCCGCTCGCTCATCGCCGACCCTCCCCCTCTCCCCTCTGGGGAGAGGGCCGGGGTGAGGGGCGCGCCTGTGAACCCCTCAAGGCTTGAGCGATGCGCTCGAGCATGCCATCGGTGTTGCCGAGCACCTCATTGTCCCAGAATCTGAGGACGCGATAGCCCATGGCCTGGAGGAACGCGGTACGCCCCGCATCGTAGTTGACGTGCATGGCATGCTGGCCGCCGTCGAGCTCGACGATCAGCTTCCGATCACGGCAGCAGAAATCCACGACGTACGGGCCGATGGGTACCTGGCGCGCGAACTTGGCTCCGAGCAGGCGCCGATCTCGCAAGCGAGCCCAGATGCGGCGCTCGGCATCGCTCTGTCGTCTGCGCAACCCGCGCGCGAAGTCTCGGGGGGATTCGCATACGATGGACATCTCGACCTCGCCCCTCACCCTGCCCTCTCCCCAGAGGGGAGAGGGTGCTTGGGGCGCCCGCTGTGTGTAGGCGGTCGCGGTCTCGCTCATCGGGAGAGCTGGCGGAGGGCGGCGCGGTGGGTGTTGCGCATGAGCATCGCGATGGTCATGGGGCCGACGCCGCCGGGGACCGGAGTGATGGCGCGAGCCCGGGGGGCCACCGAGTCGAAGTGCACGTCACCGGTGACCTTGCCGGTGGGCAGGCGGTTGACGCCCACGTCGATCACCACCACGCCCTCGCGCACCATGTCGCCGGTGACCACGCCCGCCTTGCCGGCCGCGACGCAGAGGATGTCGGCGCGCCGGCAGTGCGCGGCCAGATCTCGGGTGCGCGTGTGGCACATGGTGACGGTGGCGTGGCGCCCGAGCAGAAGCTGGGCGAGGGGCTTGCCCACCAGGCGGGAGCGGCCGACCACCACCGCCTCCGCGCCTTCGATCGCGATGTCGTAGTGGTCGAGGATCTCGACGCAGCCCGCCGGGGTGCACGGGATCGCCCCCGGCTTGCCCCCGAGCAGGTTGCCCAGGTTCACCGGATGCAGCCCGTCCGCGTCCTTCTCGGGGGCGATCGCGGCCACCGCCTGGTCCTCGTCCATGCCCTTGGGCAGCGGGAGCTGGAGCAGGATGCCGTGGACGCCGGGGTCGCGGTTGATGCCCGCGATGGTCTCGAGCAGCTCGGCTTGCGAGCAGCCCTGCGGGAACAGGAAGTCGCGCGTGGTGATGCCGACCTCGTCGGCGGCGCGCTTCTTGTTGCGGACGTAGATCTGGGACGCAGGGTCCTCGCCGACCAGGATGACCGCGAGGGTGGGCTGCGCCCCGGTTCGCTCCCGGAGCGTCGCGACGGTGGCCTTCACTTCGGCCAGGACCTTGGCCGCGACCTCCTTGCCGCTCAGGATCAGCGCCGACACGGTCAGCCGGCGAGAGGGACGCGCAGACGCTCGATGGACAGCCCGCGACCGGTCTCGGGATCGATGCGGATCACCGCGCCCTGGAGCATGGCCGGCCCCTTGGCGGGCTCGAAGCGATTCGGCATCTGGGAGAGGAACCGGCCGAGGGCCAGCTCGGGGTCGACGCCGATGACCGAGTCCACCGGGCCGGTGAGCCCGAGATCGGTGATATAGGCGGTGCCCTTGGGCAGGAGCCGCTCGTCCGCGGTCTGCACGTGGCGGTGCGTGCCGACCACCGCGCTCACCCGCCCGTCGAGGTGCCAGCCCATGGCCTGTGATTCCGAGGTGGCTTCGGCGTGCATGTCCACCACGATGAGCGCGGTCTCGGCCCGGAGGCGCTCGAGCTCCTCGTCGGCCTTGCGGAAGGGGCAATCGAGCTGCGGCAGGAACACGCGGCCCATGAGGTTGAGCACCGCGACCTTGTGCGGCCCGGCCTTCACCACGATCGACCCGGCCCCGGGCGTACCCGGAGGGTAGTTGGCCGGACGCAGGAGCAGGTTCTCCTTGACGATGTACTCGATGATCTCCTTCTTGTCCCAGATGTGGTTGCCGGAGGTCATCACGTCCACGCCCTGCTCGAGGAAGGTCCGCGCGATCTGCGGGGTGACCCCGAAGCCCGACGCGGAGTTCTCGACGTTCACGATCGCGAGATCCGCCTCGTGCTGCTTCTTGAGCTTGGGCAGCAGCATCTGGACCGCCTTCCGGCCCGGCTCGCCGAAGACATCACCGACACAGATGACGGTCAGGGGCTTGGTCACTTGGCCACCTCGACCGCGCGGGTTTCGCGGATCACCACGACCTTGATGTGCCCGGGGTACTGCATCTCGGCCTCGATGCGCTTGGAGATGTCCTTGGCGAGTTGATGCGCGTCGAGATCGGAGATCTGCTCCGCCTTGGTCATGACCCGCAGCTCGCGGCCGGCCTGGATCGCGTAGCAGAGCTCCACGCCCTTGTAGGACATGGCGATCTCTTCCAGCTTGGCCAGCCGCTTGATGTAGCTCTCGAGCACGTCGCGCCGGGCGCCCGGCCGCGCGGCGGAGATGCCGTCGGCGGCCTCGGTGAGCACCGCCTCGATGGTCTCGGCCTCGACGTTCTCGTGCCCGCAGAGCGCCGCGTTGATCACCTGGGGGGACTCGTTGTACTTGGTGAGCACCTGCAGCGACAGCTCGGGATGGCTCCCCTCCTGCTCGTGGGTGAGCGCCTTGCCGATGTCGTGGAGCAGCCCCATCCGCTTGGCGAGCTGCACGTCGGCGCCGATCTCCGCCGCCATCATGCCGGCCAGCCACGCCACTTCCTTGGAGTGCTGGAGGCAGTTCTGGCCGTAAGAAGTCCGGAACTTCATCCGGCCCACCAGCTTGATCAGCTCGGGATGGAGGCCGTGGACGCCCACCTCGAAGCAGGCCTTGTCGCCCTCCTCGCGGAGGTGCTGCTCCATGTCCTTCTTGACCTTCTCGACCACCTCTTCGATGCGGGCGGGATGGATGCGCCCGTCCGCGATCAGCCGCTGGAGCGCGAGCCGCGCGATCTCCCGGCGGTAGGGGTCGTAGGCCGAGATCAGCACCGCCTCCGGCGTGTCGTCCACGATCAGGTCCACTCCGGTGAAGCCCTCGAGCGCCCGGATATTGCGGCCCTCGCGGCCGATGATGCGGCCCTTCATGTCGTCGGAGGGCAGATCCACGATGGACACCGCGGTCTCGACCGTGTAGTCAGGGGCCAGGCGCTGGATGGTGGTGGCCAGCACTTCCTTGGCCTTCATGTGGGCCGTCTCGCGCGCCTCTTCCTCGAGGCGCATCCCCAGGAGCTGGGCCTCGCGCCGGGATTCCACCTCGACCTGCGCCATGAGCTGGCGCTTGGCTTCCTCGCTGGTGAGCCCCGCGACGGCCTCGAGCTTGCGCCGTTGCTCCTCCAGCGCCGAGCCCAGCCGGGCCTCCTTCTCGCCCAGGCTCCGCTCCCGGTCCCCCAGCGCGCGGTCTCGATTCTGGAACTCGGCGTCGCGCCGGTCGATCTGATCCAGCCGGCGGCCGATCTGCTCTTCCTGCTGCGCGACGCGGCGCTCCAGCTCCTGCAGCTCCCGCTGGCGGACCCGCGCTTCCTGGTCCGCCTCGGCCCGCGCCTTCAGCGCCATCTCCTTGGCCTCGAGCTCGACGCCCCGGATCTTGGTCTCGGCCTCGCGGGCCCGGGCCTCGGCCTCGCGCATCTTGCCCTCGGCGTCCCCGCGCGCTTGCTCGGCCAACCGCTTGGCGTCGTCCACGATGCGGCCGGCGCGGCCCTGCGCGTCGGCGAGCGTACGGGCGGCGACGGCGCGGGCTCCGAAATATCCGAGGAAGGCGGCGAGGAGGGCGACGACCGGCACCACCACCACCAGCCAGGTCATGGCGTTCATCGATCACTCCATCCCGGGTCGTGACCCGGTCCGGATCATGTGCACTTGAGGAATCGGGCGGCAAATAGCCGCGAAAGTTGACGAATTATAGGCTCTGCGGGAGAGGAATGTCAACGAAGCGCGTGCGGTCTACCGAGACGAGAACGCCCCACCTCTGCCGTGTGCCGACGGTGTTTCGAACCTGGTATGCACCAGGTGGGCGCCAAAATGGAGGGCTTCAGGCTTCCCCTCCTAGGAGGGGCGTGCGCACCACCCTCGTGAGCGGCTCCCAATCTTTAAACGAGGTTGAAACTTCCCCCCGGCATCACGTACAGCGTAGGGCCCTTACTGTGTACCCCCGGCCGCGCGGGCCGGTCAAGCTACTTTTCGGGCACCACCGCGTCCAGCAGTTGCCGCAGCGCGCCGAGGCGGGCGCTCACGTCCTTGTGGTCCACGTCCTGGTCCTTGCGCTCCTCGCGCAGGCGGAAGAGCTCGTCGGCCACGTCCAGGGCGGTGAGGGCCAGCACGCGGGTCGGGTCCCCGCCGGAGGCGTCGCCGCGGATCTCCCGGGCCCGGCCGTCCACGAAGGAGGCGAGCTTGCGGACATAGTCCGGGGCCGCCTCGCTCCGGATGGGGTACTTCTGGCCCAGGATCTCGATGTCGACGCGCTGCTTCTCCGCCATGTGATGCCCCTCTCTTCTGTTCGGCCCCCTCACCCTGCCCTCTCCCCCTCCGGGGGCGAGGGTTCTGAAAACCCTCTCCCCTCTGGGGAGAGGGCAGGGTGAGGGGCGCGCCTCGTCTACTGGATGTCGAGCCGATCCAGCTCCTTGAGGATGCCGTCCACCTGGGCCAGCACTTCCTTGCGCTCCTGCCGCAGGCTCGTGAGCTCGGCGCGTTCCCCGTCCACGTGGTGGAGCTTGGCCTCGAGCCCGGCAACCTTGCCCTGCAGGTTGTCGCGCTCCTTCCGCAGCCGGGTGATGGTCTCCGCGGCGCGGCGCACCGACTTCTCGAGCTGCTCGAGCCGTTCCGTCAGCCCCTCGGCCATCCGGTCCTCCGTCACGCGCCTCGGACCTCAGCCCGGAAGCGCTTGGCGATCTCCGCGACGATGCGCTCGTGCAGCCGGTTCACCTCCGCGTCGGTGAGGGTGCGGTCGAGCGCCAGGAACGTGAGGCTCCACGCGAGACTGCGCCGGCCCGAGCCCACCTGGTCGCCAGTGTACACGTCGAAGAGGGTGATGCGGGTGAGCAGGTCGATGCCCATCGCGCGGATGGCCGCCTCGACCTCCCCGGCGGTCACCTCGCTCCCGACCACGATCGCCAGGTCCCGCTGGACGGCAGGGAAGCGGGGCAGCGGCTCGTACTTCGCGGCGGGCATCGGCAGGCCGGCCAGCGCGGTGACCGAGAGCTCGGCCACGAACACCGGCCCGGACAGGTCGAACACCTCGCGCGCCGCCAGCGCCACCTCGCCGAACCAGCCCAGGTCGAGCGGGCCCCGGACCAGCCGGGCCGCGCGCCCGGGCTCGAGATACGCGGGCACCTGCTCCGTGGGCCAGACGCTCGTGACCGCGTCGGTCAGGCCCGCGGCGTGGAGCGCCAGCTCGGCGAGCCCCTTGGCGTCGTAGACGTCCACCCGATCGCGGCCGCCTGTGAACCACGCGCGGGGGGCGCGCAGCCCGGTCAGGGCGATACCCAGCCGCAGGTCCTCGTGCGCGGGACGGTCGCCGTCCTCGGGCCGATGCGGGGAGAAGACATGGCCCACCTCGAAGAGCCGGGCATCCGGCATCTGCCGGTTCGCGTTGATCGCGAGGACTTCCAGGAGCCCGGGCACGAGCGAGGGGCGCAGGACCGAGCGCTCGATCGAGGAAGGATTCTGGAGCGTGATCAGGGCTCCGGGATCGTCCCAGCCCATGCGCTTGAGCCGATCCGGATCGAGGAAGCTCCAGGTCACGCACTCGAAGAGGCCGGCCGCGTTCAGCTCCCGGCTCATCACGCGCGCGACCCGCATCCCCGGCGGGCGCTTGACCGGCATGATCTCGCCGCCCCCCGCGAGCGTCAGCGGGATCTGGTCATACCCCCAGATGCGGACGATCTCCTCGACCAGGTCGTCCTCCTGGTGCACGTCGCGCCGGAAGCTCGGCACCACCACCTGCACGTCGTCGCCCGAGTCGTCCACCGCGAAGCCCAGCGCTTGTAAGATGCGGACCGCGTCGGCCCGCGGCGGACACGCTCCGATGACGCGAGCAACTCGAGAGAGGCGGAGGTTGATTCGCCGGTGCGGCCGCGGATCCGGATAGACGTCGAGCACGCCGCGCGCCACCGTGCCGCCGCCCAGGTCGGCCATGAGCTGCGCGGCGCGCCCCAGCACATCGGGCGGCGCCTCGATATCTCCACCGCGCTCGAATCGGTAGGCCGCATCGGTCGACAGCCCGAGCGCCTTCGATGTCCGCCGGATCGAGCCCGGATCCCAGTAGGCGGCCTCCAGCGCCACGCGGGTGGTGGACGCGGTCACCTCGCTGTCGGCGCCGCCCATGACGCCGCCGATCCCGACCGCGTGCTCCGGATCGCAGACCAGCGCGGTGTCGGGGCCGACCGCGCGCTCCTGGCCGTCCAGCGTCGTGATGCGCTCGCCGGGACGCGCGCGCCGCACCACCACGGTGTGCTGGGCCAGGGCGTCGAGGTCGAAGGCGTGCAGCGGCTGGCCCATCTCCCACATGACATAGTTGGTCACGTCCACCAGGTTGTTGATGGGCCGCAGACCCACCGCGCGCAGCCGCTGGGCCAGCCACGGCGGCGAGGGCTTCACGGTGAGCCCGGTGATGACGCGCGCGCAGAAGCGCGGGCAGAGGTCGGTCGCCTGGATGTCCAGCGCGGCGAGCGCGGAAGCCTCCGCCTCGCCCTCGGTGACCAGGACCTTGGGGAAGCGGAATGGCGCGCCGGTGAGGGCGGCGACCTCGCGGGCCACCCCCACCACCGAGAGCGCGTCCGGCCGGTTGGGCGTGATCTCGATGTCGAGGATCCAGTCGTCCAGCCCCAGGTACCTCGCGAGGTCGGCGCCGAGCGGCGCCTCCGCGGGCAGCAGCAGGAGCCCGCGGTGATCGTCGCTGATGCCCAGTTCCTTCTCCGAGCACAGGATCCCTTCCGAAACGACCCCGCGGATCTTGGCCGTCTTCACCTCGCCCAGGCCGGGCAGCCGCGCCCCCGGGGGCGCGAAGGCCGCGCGCACGCCCGGCGCCGCGTTGGGCGCGCCGCAGACCACCGAGTAACGGCGGTCGGGCAGCGCCACGCGGACCAGCTGGTTGTGATGGCCGGCCGCGCTCACGCCGAGGTCGCGCTCGACGGCCTCGATCTCGCCGACGACCACGCCCGAGAGCCCCTCCACCACCGGAGCGATCTGCTCCACCGCGATCCCCGCGTTGGTGAGCCGGTCGGCCACCGCGCGCGCGTCGAGCTCGGTCTCGACGAACTCCTGCAGCCACCGGAAGGCGATCTTCATCGTCCGGGCAGGCCGGCGAACTGCTGCAGGAAGCGGAGATCGTTGTCGAAGAAGAGACGGATGTCGTCGATCTCGTACTTGAGCAGAGCGATGCGGTCGATCCCCATGCCGAAGGCCCAGCCGGTCACCTCTTCCGGGTCGTAGCCCACGTTGCGGAGCACGTTGGGATGGACCATCCCCGAGCCCAGGATCTCGAGCCAGCCCGACTCCCGGCAGAAGCGGCAGCCATCGCCGCCGCACTTGAAGCAGCGCACGTCCACCTCGGCGGAGGGCTCGGTGAACGGGAAGAACGACGGGCGGAACCGCACCGCGGACTTCGGCCCGAACATCTCGCGCGCGAAGAGCTGGAGCGTCGCCTTGAGATCCGCCATCGTGATGTGCTTGTCCACCGCGAGGCCTTCCACCTGGTGGAACATCGGCGAGTGGGTCGCGTCGAGAATGTCGCGCCGGTAGACCTTGCCCAGGCAGATGATCCGCACCGGGGGCCGCTGGGCCTTCATGGTGCGGATCTGTACCGGCGAGGTGTGCGTGCGCAGGAGCGCGTCGGGCCCGACGTGGAAGGTGTCCTGCATGTCCCGCGCGGGGTGATCGTCGGGGAAATTCAGCGCCGCGAAGTTGTAGTAGTCCGACTCCACCTCGGGCCCCTCCGCCACCGAGAAGCCCAGCCCCTCGAAGACCTCGATGATCTCCTCGGTGACCCGGGTGATCGGATGCACCGGACCCGGAGGCGGGCGGCGCCCGGGTAGGGTGAGATCCGGCCGATCGCCCTGCCGGGTGAGGCGGCGCTCCTCCGCCTTCAGCCCCTCGAGCCGCGCCGCGATGGCGGCCTCGACGCTGGCCTTGGCCTGGTTGGTCTGCTCGCCGAGCCGAGGCCGCTCCGCGGCCGGGACGGAGCCGAGCGAGCGCAGCAGAGTGGTGAGCTGGCCCGACCGGCCGAGCACGCGCACCCGCACCTGCTCGAGGTCGGACGTGGAGCGGGCCCCGGCGACCTCCGCCAGGGCCCGGTCGAGGACTTCCTGGACCCGCGGGTCCCCGACCACGCTCAGGCGCGCTGGGCGCGAGCCGTCTCGGCCAGCTTGGCGAAGGCCGTCGGATCGGACACCGCCAGCTCGGCGAGGATCTTTCGATCCAGCGCGATGCCGGCCTTCTTGAGCCCCGCCATGAAGACGGAGTAGGACAGCCCGACCTGCCGGCAGGCCGCGTTCACCCGGATGATCCAGAGCGCACGCGCCCGCCGCTTCTTCTGCTTGCGCCCTCGATAGGCGAAGGCACCGGCGCGCAGCACCGTCTCCGCGGCCGGGCGGTAGAGCTTGCGACGGCCGCCGAAATACCCCTTCGCCTGCTTGAGGATCTTCTTCCTGCGCGCGCGGGTCTTGGCCCCGCCCTTTGCCCGTGGCATGAGTTCTTCTCCTTAGAGGTACGGAACCAGACGCTTGAGGCGCGGCTCGTCGGCCTTCGAGACCAGGACCGCCTTCCGCAGCCGCCGCTTGCGCTTGGGGGCCTTGGCCTCGAGCTTGTGCCGCTTCCAGCTCCGATTGCGCTTGAGCCGGCCGGTGCCGGTGGCCTTGAGCCGCTTGGCCGCCCCCCGCTTGGTCTTGATCTTCGGCATGTGAAGTGTGGTTCCTTCCTTATGTCCCTCTCCCCTCAGGGGAGAGGGCAGGGTGAGGGGTGGTCACGGTTACCCGCCTTCACAAGTGTCCGCCGCTAGTGTGGTTTCGGCGAGAGGATCATGCTCAGCATGCGGCCTTCCATCCGGGGATGGTTCTCGATGACCGCGATGTCCTGCATGCCCTCCACCATCTTGTTGAGCATCTTCCAGCCGAGCTCGGTGTGCGCCATCTCCCGGCCCTTGAACCGCACCGTCACCTTGGCCTTGTTGCCTTCCTCCAGGAACCGCCGCACGTGCTTGGCCTTGAAATCGAAATCGTGCGTGTCGGTCTTGGGCCCGAGCTTGACTTCCTTCACCTGGATGATCGTCTGCTTCTTCCGCGCGTCCTTCTGCCGCCGCGCCTGCATGTACTTGTACTTGCCGAAGTCCATGATCCGGCAGACCGGCGGCTGCGCCTCCGCCGCCACCTCCACCAGGTCCATGTCCCGCTGCCGGGCCAGCTCCAGCGCCTGCGCGATCGGCAGGATCCCCAGCTGCTCGCCGTCGGCCGACACCACCCGCACTTCCCTCACCCGAATGCCTTCATTGATCCGGATGTCCTTTGACTGGATGGCGCGCGCTCCTTCGGTGTGGGACCGGCTCAGCCGGCGTGACCCACGGTGAGGGTGGCGGAACGACTTCCGATCTCGGCGGTGAGCTCGGCCACGATGCGCTCCACCGGCACCGCGCCCACGTCTTCCCCCGTGCGGCGGCGCAGACTGGCGGTGCCGTTCTGGGCCTCGCGCTCACCCACGACCAGCATGTACGGCACCTTGCGAACCTGGGCGTCCCGGATGCGATAGCCCAGCTTCTCGTTGCGATCGTCGAGCTCGGCGCGGATGCGCGCGGCCCGCAGGGCCGCGAACACCTTCCGCCCGTGCTCGGCGTGCTTCTCGCTGATCGGCAGGACCCGCGCCTGGATCGGCGCCAGCCACGTCGGAAAAGCGCCGGCAAAGTGTTCGGTGAGGATCGCCACGAACCGCTCGTAGGAGCCGAAGATCGCCCGGTGGATCACCACCGGCCGCTTGGCCTGCCCGTCCGTGTCGATGTATTCGCACTGCATCCGCTCGGGCAGCATCGTGAGGTCCACCTGGATGGTGGCGAGCTGCCACCGCCGCCCCAGCGCGTCCTCCACGTCGATGTCGATCTTGGGCCCGTAGAAGGCGCCGCCGCCCTTGTCCAGATCGGAGACGAGGTTGTTCGCGCGCAGAGCCTGGTGGAGCGCGTCCTCCGCCTGGTCCCACTGCGGCTCGGTCCCGAGCTTGTCGGGAGGCCGCGTGGCGAGCCGGTACGAGGGGTGCAGGTTGAAGGTGGCGTACCACTCGCGTACCAGCTGGAGGAGGTCCGTGATCTCGGACTGGACCTGCTCCGGCCGGCAGTAGAGGTGCGCGTCGTCCTGGGTGAACTGGCGCACCCGCACCAGCCCGGACAGCGCGCCGGAGCGCTCGTTGCGGTGGTCGCGCCCCATCTCCGAGTAGCGGATGGGCAGATCGCGGTAGGAGCGGAGCGCCCGCTTGTAGACGAGGGCGGACTCCGGGCAGTTCATCGGCTTGAGGCTGAAGACCTCGTCCTCGACCTCGAACTTGAACATGTTGTCCTGGTAGAGATCCCAGTGACCCGACTGCACCCAGAGCTTCTTGTTCACGAGCAGCGGGGTGGCGATCTCCTGGTAGCCGCGCGCGTCGAGCGACTCCCGGGCGAACTTCTCCAGCTCGCGCACCAGGACCATGCCCCCCGGCAACCAGAACAGCGCCCCCGGGGCGATGTCGAAGAAGTCGAACAGGTCGAGCTCGCGCCCGAGCTTGCGGTGATCGCGCTTCTTCGCTTCCTCGAGCCGCCAGACGTGCTTGTCCAGCTCCTCCTGGGTGAGCCAGGCCGTCCCGTAGATCCGCTGCAGCATCGGGTTCTTCTCGTCCCCGCGCCAGTAGGCGCCGGAGGCGGAGAGCAGCTTGAAGGCCTTGAGCTGGCCGGTCGACGTGACGTGGGGCCCGCGGCAGAGGTCGAGGAAATCGCCCTGCCGATAGATCGAGACCGTCGGCGCGTCGATCCCGCGCAGGATCTCGACCTTGAAGGGCTCGCCCCGCTCCTCGAAGAACGCGATGGCCCGGTCGCGCGGCATCTCCTCACGCGTGAACGGGTAGTCCGCCTTCACGATCTCGCGCATGACCTGCTCGATGCGCTCGAGATCCTCCGGGGTGAACGGGGTCGCCTTCAGGAAATCGTAGTAGAACCCGTCCTCGATGGCGGGGCCGATGGCCACCTTGACCTCGGGGAAGAGGCGCTTCACCGCCTGGGCCATCACGTGGGAGGTCGAGTGGCGGAGCGTGGGCAGGGGCTCCGGGAGGCAGTCGAACTCCCCCGCGAACTCCAGGTGCCGCGCTTCCTCGGACGACTCGGCCATGGCTCCCCTATTTCTAGAGACAACAAAGCATCACAGGGCCGCGCCCGGTGATGCTCGCAACTCCCTCAACCGCTCACGCGAGACCAGCTAGCGATGCGCACCCCCAAAGGGCTGCCGCGAAAATGGTAGGCTCGGGCGGTTTCGAACCGCCGACCTCTACCGTGTCAAGGTAGCGCTCTCCCACTGAGCTACGAGCCTACGCCCCGAAAGCATTGAATACACTACCGGCAGCGGCCCTCCCCGTCAAGGGGAACGGCCTCCGGCCAGCCCCTCCAGGACGGTCTCGATGAGGCCCGGCCCGTCCTCTGGCGCGAGCAGGACCCGGGAGGCGGCCAGCATCGGATAGCCGTCCTGCCCGCGGGCCAGGTAGTCGGGCACCGCCACCCGGTAGAGCCCGGCCGGATCGAGCGGGCGCCCCTCGATCTCGATCGGCCCGACGCGCTGACCGGGAGGGCGGGCAGGGTCCACCGCCATCTGGATCCCGGCGGTCTGCAGGAAGTGGCCGGTGGGCCGCGGCAGCTCGTCCACCGAGCGCTCGAGCGCGGCCCGGAGCGCCACCCCCGTCACCTCGAGCAGCGTCACCGTATTGCTGAAGGGCAGCAGCGCGCGGATGTCTCGCTTCGTGATCGGCCCCGCCGGGATCACCCGATTGCCCCGGATGGCGCCGCTATTGAGCAGCCCCGCCTGGGCGCCCACGCGATCGCGGAGCAGGGCCGCGAAGAACCGCCCGAGCGGCGTCTCCTCTCGGCGCGTGAGGCTCTCGCGCGCGTCGAGGGCCACCGCGGTGCGGCCCACCTCCACGTCGAGCTCGCGCGCCAGCCCGGCGGCCTGCCGCCGCACGAGGGCGGCGACGTCCGCCGCCTCGGCCCAGCGCTCGTCCACCGGGATCAGGCGCTGGCGGCGGCCGATCACCGCGCCGCAGCGGACCTCGAACTCGACCTGGCCCACGTTGAGCGCGTCGGAGCCGGCCTTGACGATCACCGCCCGGCCCTCCTCGTGGAGCATGGGATCGTGGTCGTGTCCGCCCAGGATCGCGTCGACCCCGAGGGCCGCGGCCAGGTCCCGATCCTGGCGGAGCGGCAGATGCGTCAGCGCCACCTTCAGATTCAGCGGACCCAGCGCGGCGAAGGCGGCGCGGCCCGCCTCGAGCGGCTCGTCGAAGCGCAGGGCGGGGCCGGGATTGGACGTCCGCGCCGCGTCGGGCGTGGTGAGCCCGATGACGCCGACGCGCACACCGTCGAAGTTCCACGCGCGCCCGCGCCGCGCGCCGGCGGCGGGGAGGCCGGTGGCGCGGTCGAGCACGTTGGCGGACAGCCACGGGAACCGTGACTCGCGCACGCGCTCGGCCAGCACCGCGGCCCCGAAATCGAACTCGTGGTTGCCGAAGGTGGCCACGTCGAGGCCCACCGCGTTCCAGCCCTCGATCATCTGCGCTCCCCGCCGCACGGTCGAGAGCAGCGACGGCGACAGCGTGTCCCCGGCCAGGGCGAAGAGCGTGTGGGGGGTCTGGCCTCGCAGCTCGCGCACGAGGGTCGCGACGCGGGCGAGCCCGCCCCGGCCGGCCACCGACTCGAAGACATAGACGTCGTTGACGAGCAGGAGCTGGATGCGGACCGGCGGCCGATCCGCGCAGCGCGTCTCGGCGCAGCCCGCGCCGAGGATCAGCGCAAGCAGGCCGAGCGAGAGGACCCGGGCCGCCTTCTTCAGCGAGCTAGCGGACTCTGGAACAACTCGCAGGCTGCTCAAAAAGGTCCAGCTGCGAGGCGGGGCCCGAAGAGCCGCACGCGAGGCGTAGTCTCTCTACGTTGAGCGTGCGGCCGAGGGCCCCAACGAAGCAGATGGGCCTTTTTCAGCAGCCTGCCTAGCGGAGGAACTGGTTCACGAGGCCGCTCACGATCTGGTACTTGAACTGACCGTTGATCGCGAGGGTCTGCTTGGCGATCTCGTCCGGCACCGGCGGGAACGGCTGCGCCAGCTTGACGGCGGTGAGCGCGGCATCGTCGAGGATCGCGGCGCCCGAGGAATGGCGCAGCTCGATGAAGGAGACCCGGCCGTCCTTGGCGATGTGGAACTCGATCAGCAGCTCACCCTCGATCCCACGGTCGCCGGCCTGGCGCGGATAGACCCACTTGGCCTTGATCCGCTCCCGGATCTTGTTGAAGTAGTCCTGATACTTCGGCTCCGGCGTATCGAGCGGGATCGGGTCGCCTTCCACCCCGCCGCGGCCACCACCCAGGAGCCCTCCGCCACCCCCCGGCTGCCGCCGCATGCTGTCGGGCGGCCGCGCGACCGCGACCTGGGGCGCCGACGCGATGGATTGGCTCGGCGCCGGCTCCGTCGGCGTCGGCTCCGGCGCGGCCGGCTGCGGCTCCGGCGTCTTGATCATGGGCTCGGGCGCCGGCTCCGCCTTGGCGACGGCCTGCGGCGCGGGGGCCGGCGGCGTCGGGCGCGGCGCCGGCGCTCTGGGCGCCTCGACCGCGCGGGCCGGTGCGGGCGGCCTCGGCGGCCGGCTCGGCGCCGGCCGCTCGCGCACCTCAGGCGGCGCTACCGGGCGCGCCGGATTGCCGAGCGGTGCCTTCTCCTCCGGGCGCTCGGGCGCGATGTCCACCAGGAGCGGCTCGCCGCGCTTGACGTACGGAGCCGGCTGCAGCAAGCCAGGGATCACGACGAAGGGCACGATCAGGAGCAGGTGGAACAGCACGGACGTGACGATGGCCAGAGCCAGCGTGCGCTGTGCCGGGTCCTTGGGGAGCCGAAGCCTCCACTTCACGCGCTCAATTATGGCACGGCCGTCCGGCGTCCGTGGGCCGGGCCGGGAGGGGCACTCCTTTCTCATAAGAAGCGGCCCCATGACGAATTGCGTCCACCTGGTGACACCGATCGGCGGCTTCCCCGGGCCTCTACGGGGTATTGCTGTTATTTTATGCAATAATTTCGCTCCTTTGCGGCCCCGCATACTTGGCACGGCCCTGGAAAGCAGGAGGACCCCCAACACCATGAGACTCATGACCAAAGTGCTCGTCGCAATGGCCACCCTGCTCCTGCTGGCCACGCCCGCCGCCACCCAGCAGGCGCAGCCGCTCGCGTTCGGGGTGCTGAATCAGCAGAGCCCGGCGCTGACCGCGGAGCGGTGGAACCCGATCCTGGCCTACGTCAGCGCCGCGAGCGGGGTGACGCTCCAGCTCAAGATGGGTCGGACCGTGCAGGAAACCGACACCATGATGGGCCGCGGCGACTTCGACTTCGTGTTCACCAACCACAACTTCCAGTCCGACTTCGACGCGGTCCCGTTCAAGGTGCTCGCCCGCTGGGCGGGTGAGCCGATCCGGGCGGTCATCGCGGTGCCCGCCGACAGCCCCATTCGTCAGCTGCACGAGCTCGACGGCAAGCGGGTATCCTTCCCCTCCACCGACGCCTTCGTGGCCTACGCGGTGCCGGTGGTGGCGCTCAAGCGGGCGGGGGTTCGCGTCGAGGAAGTGTTCGGGGGCAACCAGGAGGGCACGCTCGCTCAGCTCAAGGCCAAGCGGGTGGAAGCCGCCGCGGTCAACTCGCGCTTCCTCGCTCAGTACGCGGAGCGCGAGAACGTGAAGTTCCGCGAGATCTACGTGTCCGAGGGCTTTCCCGACCTGGCGGTGATCGCGCATCCCCGCGTGCCCGCCGCCACGGTGGAGCGCGTCCGCCGCGCCCTGCTCGGGATGAGCGGTGATCCCAATGCGGCGGCCGTCCTGACCGCGGCCAAGTCCAAGGGCTTCGAGCCGGCGGGCGACCGCGACTACGACGGCGTCCGCCGCGTGTATCGACTCATCGGCCAGTGAGGTCCAGCCTCCGTACCCTTCTTCTCGGCCTCTCGAGCGTGGCGATCGTCGTCGTCACGCTGAGCGGCCTCGCGGTCAACCTCCGCGATCGGAGCAACGCGGCCCAGGTGCGGCTGAGCGAGCAGACCGAGCGGCTCGCGGCCGCGGCGGGCCCGTTGCTGCTCGATTCGCTGGTGGTCGGCGACCTGGCGCGGGCGGAGCAGACGCTCCGGAACCTGAACGCGGACTCGGTGTGGAGCCTCGTGACCCTCTACGAGAGTGACGGCCGGCTCATCTTCGACGCTTCCCCGGAGAATCTCCGCCACTCCGAGGCTCCCCGCTGGGTCAAGCACCTGGTGCCGGTGACGCTCCAGGAGCACCGCGTGGCCATCGCGGCGCCGCCGGTCGTCTACGGCATTCTCGCGGTCACGCCCTCGGTGCAGAGCCTGGAGAGCGAGCTCTGGGCCGAGATCCGCACCATGATCGCGGTGACCGG
>Ga0187892_10005537_pt1 | contig 19747 bp, 12 predicted proteins | sample MA1701073metaG_FD_139345 | JGI IMG/M metagenome (GOLD analysis project Ga0187892, IMG submission 139345) | Bio-ooze microbial communities from a basaltic lava cave in the Kipuka Kanohina Cave System on the Island of Hawaii, USA - MA170107-3 metaG ...
AGCCCCGTTTGTAATTGCACAGGGCGATGATTTATCAAGGAGAAAATATGAAACGCAGAACCATCATTATGATTTTCGACCTGTGCAAGTACCTGGCGAAGCAAAAGCCTGACAGAAAAAGGGGGGCAGAAAAATAAAGACATCCAGCCTCGTTCCTATTTTTTTTCTGCCCCACTTTTTCTGTCAGCCCCGTTTGTAATTGCACAGGGCGATGATTTTTCAAGGAGGAAATATGAAACGTAGAACTATGATTGGCGGTATGGCCGGCGGCGCGCTGGCCGGCATCAGCGGCAAATTCATCCACGCCCGCGAACCGGAGCTTAAAGCGGGCGACATTCCGATGCGCGTGTTCGGCAAGACTGGCGTCAAGCTGACGGTCATCGGTCTGGCGAGCGGGCGTTTTCATTTGACCGGTTCGGATGAAGACGCCGTCGCGCTGACCCGCCGCGCTGTCGAATTGGGTATCAACTACTTCGACACCGCGCACAGCTATTGGGGCGGACACTCCGAGGAGATTTATGGCCAAGCGTTGCCCGCATTCCGCAAACAGGTCTTCATCGCCACCAAGAGCAACAAGCGGACGCGCAGGGAAGCCGAGGATGAACTGCATCTTTCGCTCAAGCGGCTCAAGACGGATTACGTTGACCTCTGGCAGGTTCACGAGATCAAGACCAGAGAAGAGGTCGAGCGCGTCTTCGCGCCCGGCGGCGCCATCGAAGCCTTCGAGGCGGCCAAGAAAGCTGGCAAGTGCCGCTTCATCGGTTTCACCGGACACCACGATCCTGAAGTTCATCTGGAGATGCTCAAGCGTTACGACAAATGGGACACGATCCTGATGCCGCTGCACATCGCCGATCCACTTTACCTGAGCTTTGAAAAACAGGTCTTGCCGATCGCGGTCGAACGCGGAATGGGCATTCAAGGCATGAAGAATTTCGGCAACGCCAAGCTGCTGCAAACCTTCAGCGTGCGGGAATGCCTGAGCTATGTTTTGAGCTTGCCCATTCACTGCACCGCCATCGGCTGCACGACCACGGGGCAGTTGGAAGACGACGTGCGCGTCGCGCAGAGCTTCAAGGCGTTCGACGACCGGCAGATGGCTGCGTTGCGCCAACGCGCCGAGCGCATCAAAGGGCCTTTGCTCGAAGATTGGAAGAAGAACGTCGAGTCAAAGATCAGCCAGTTGCAGCGGTCTGAATACGTGGGCGGATGAGGCGCCTGATCACGACTGTGTGAAAAAACATAAAGCGGCGGGAGCAGGTTAAAGTCCACAGATGCTTCCGCCGACTTCTTTATCTCAGCCTGCTGTGGCGCCTTCCTTGCAACCATCTCAAGCAGAATACAGGCGTGCCTGTTAGCTCCACATAACAAAGCCTGAAAGGCAATAAAGATAAAAGCAGGCAGCGCAGGCAGCAGGCAACGGCTGGCTTCTCTACACAGGTTGTAGCTTTCGAGCTAAAGGTGTTTGGAAAGAAGAGAGTGATGTCGCCGGGAGCGCGGACCTGCCCGCCCGCCGTAGCTCCGTTGGGAACAATGCGCTGCGCCTGCGGCGCTGTAGCGGGCGGGGAGGCGCGCGCTCCCGGCGTTGATCATTCTTTCCACGGAAAAACCCTTTGCTTGAATTTTACAGCTTTGCGAGCGGATGTACGGCGGACGGGTGAGTTCGCCGGTGAACCTCTTAAATACCAGGCGCCGGCGAAGGGGCCCGTCACGCCGGACACGCAATTGCAATCCGCTTAAACCATGGGAAGAAAACCTGGAGGAGGTATATGAAAGGACAAACCAAACACATAGTTTTCGGCTTGTTATTCACAGTTATGGTGGGCGCCGGTCTGATGATTCAGGCGCAGACGCCTTGCCCTGGGCAACCGACTTGTGGTCCGGCTCCGGTGGTTCAGACGCAGCCGGTTTGCGCTCCGGTGGTTCAGGCGCCACAGCCTGTCAATTGCCCTGCCCCTGCGCAGCCGGCTTGCGCTCCGGTAATTGCGGCGCCGGCTTGTTGTGGCGGCGAGGAGTTTGATGATCTGCTCGAAAGCATCGAGCAGGGTGCGGATAGTTTCCGTAGCCACATTCCCAAGTCTCTCAGCGAGTGCGTCATAAATGGATGCGCCAGAGGAACTTTCCTCAACCAATCCGTCGCGGATTTTGAAGTAGCGACTGATCGGTTGGAGAAAAACTTCAAGCACGACAGCCTGACGACCGCCGACTCGCAGGAGGTCTTGGACCGCGCAGCTTACATTGACAGCTTCATGAGCAGTAACAATGTGGGGGGGAAGGCTGCGAGCGACTGGAGCCAGTTGCGTGCGGACCTCGACAAGCTGGCGAGTTGTCAAAACGTCGCTACGCGCTGGGGTGACCCGGCCTATGCCTGGAATAAGCAGTCGGGTCGTCTGACGGGAACTTACCGTCTGGATCCGTCGCGCAGCGACAGCGTGAACACGGCGCTCACCACCATCAATCAAACGAAGTGTGGCTGCCAACAGCAGGTTAGCCACCTGGATACGCCGGAGATGTTGGCGCTTGATCAGAACGGACAGTGCGTGACGATCGCTTCCACGACCGGACCACAGGTAGCGGTGGTGGCCGACGGGCAGTTAGTGCCTGATGCGACCAGAGGAGTCTCAACCCAGTCCACGCTCCAGGAGGGCGATGCGCTGTTCATCAGAACTTATAGTGAACGTGAACGTGACCGAAACAACACGGTCACGTTCACGCCGACTGGTGATGGACTGTGTGTGACTCGCTACATTGACACGGGCGATCCGACGAAGCCTTTGGTCATCAAGAGCATCTACACCAGGACTTCCGATGTCGCGCAACTGAACCTTTACGACAGCGCAAGCAGTGCGCATCGTCAGCAGGTCGCTTACAGCGGCAATTTCGTGGTTCCGAACGGAGCGAACCTGACCGCCGCGCTCGACCCGGCATTGGATACCAGCCAGGCGCGTGAAGGCGACCGTTTCACCATGACCGTTAGCTCGCCTTCCGAGTATGACGGCGCGGTGATCGAAGGCTTCATTTCGGACATTGGCGCCGCCGGACAAGCCGCGCTCAATTTCGAACGCATCCGATTGAGTGACGGGCGGGTCTTCGACTTTGCTGCGGAGATCGTCAGCGTGGGCGCAACGGACGGCTCGGCGGTGCAGGTGAGTAGCGGAGCCGGGATAAACGAGCAAGAGCGTCAGGCTCAACAAAACCTGGTGCGCACCAGTCAGAGCGCGGCGATCGGCGCCGTGGTCGGCACGCTTCCGGTCAGCGGTCCTGGCACTGGGGCGAACACGATCTTGGCCCCAGCAGGCGGCGCCTTGAAACTGGGGAGCGGAACGGAGTTCGTTCTTCGAGCCGCCAGCCCTCGAACCATCTGACCAATCGAAAAGCTCGATTGGACGGATGGAAAAGACGTGGCGCGATCGAACAAATCGCGCCACGTATTGAATTGAAACGAACGTCCGAATGTTCGATGCGCGAACTATGATTACGGAACGCCAAGATGAAAAAGCGCGAACTTGGTTGATGACACTTTGAAAGCAAGGGAATGGCTGCAAGGGAATGACATTTCCGGTCAATCGTCTTCATTCCTTTGCCTTGATTCCCCTGCTTGGCCCCGCCAACTGTTACCTGGCTAGTGAAACTTGCCAAAGCCTCAACATCTTCTATGAAACGCAAACCCGTCCGGCTCCGTCATGGCGGGAGAGTACAAATTCCAACGCGCCACGTTCGGCGTAAAACTTACGATCCAAACCGACGGAGGAAAAACGATGAAGAGATGGATTGCGATTACCTGCCTGGTATTCGTATTGTTGACGACAGCCATTTTTATGACCAACGCTACCGTGACCGAAGCCCACTGGCCGCAATGGCGCGGGCCTTCTTTCAACGGGGTGGCGCCCACTGCCGCGCCGGTTGAATTCGGCGACGCGAAGAACGTCAAGTGGAAGATAGCGATTCCGGGTCGCGGCTTTTCGACGCCGGTGATCTGGGGTGATCGGATTTTTCTGACCACGGCTGTGCCCACCGGCAAAACCGAGCAGCCTGCGCCGGCGGCGGCTCCAGCCGACGGTCAGCCTGGACCTGGCGGTCGCGGGGGGCGAGGAGGCCCTGGCGGAGGCTCCGGCGCGGGTGAAGAGCAAAAGTTCGTCGTGATGTGTCTGGACCGAAAGACCGGCAAGGCTTTGTGGGAACAGGTTGCTAAGACCGCCACGCCACACGAAGGCTATCATCGCCAATACGGCAGCTTCGCGTCGAATTCGCCGATCACCGACGGGAAATTTCTTTACGCGTCGTTCGGGTCGCGCGGGATTTACTGCTACGACTTCAACGGGAAGCTGGTTTGGCAGAAAGACCTCGGCGTTCAGATGCGGATGCGCCTGCAATTCGGCGAAGGCTCGGCCCCGACGCTGCACGGCAACCTGCTGATTCAGAACTTCGATCAGGAGAGCGGCTCGTTTGTCGTCGCGCTCGACAAACGCGACGGCAAGGAAGTGTGGCGCGCGAGTCGGGACGAGGGGAGCGCGTGGTCTATGCCGTTCGTGGTTGATCATCAGGGGAAGAAGCAGGTGGTCATCAGCGCGTCGAAGAAGGTGCGGTCTTACGACCCCGCCAACGGCAAGCTGGTCTGGGAGTGCGCCGGGCTGGGCAGCAACGTGATTCCGACGCCGGTTCAGCACAACGACACCGTGCTGGTGATGAGCGGCCACCGCGAACCGAAGCTGATGGCGATCCGGCTGGGCAAAGAAGGCGATCTGACCGGCTCGGACGCCGTCGCCTGGAGCCAGACGCGCGGCCTTTCATACTCGGCCTCGCCGGTGCTGCACGAGAACAAGTTCTACACGCTGACCGACAACGCGACGCTCAGTTGTTTCAACGCCACCACGGGCGAGCCGTACTACCATCAACAGCGGTTGCCGCAAGCGGACAATTTCAAAGCTTCGCCGGTCGCCGCCGGCGGCAATTTGTACCTGGCGAGCGAAAGCGGCGTGGTGACGGTCATCAAAATGGGCGAGAAGTTTGAAATCCTGGCGTCCAACACGTTCCAGGATCAGATGTTCGTTTCTTCGCCCATCGTCGCGGCGGGCGAATTGTATTTGCGCAGCAAGACGCATATGTTCTGCGTCAGTGACGGCAAGACAAAGTGAAGCGGCTTTCAATCCACCGGCGCGCCAATGAACAGAGCCGTGACAAAACCGACGCACCGCGCAAGTAGCGCAGGAGGGAAGCAAAAGAGGCAAGAAACGCAAAAAGGGCAAAAAGTTCTTTTTTTGCCCTTCTTGCTCTTTTTGCCATTTTTGCTTCCCTCTTCACCAGCCCCGCGCACTGTCGCCGCTGAACTGCGGCGGATGGAACGGCTCGGTCGTGGCGTGGTCGCCGTCAATCAAGGCGACGGCAAGGTCTTCGTGAGCCGGAGATTGTTGGGCAATGACCCCGACACCATCGCCTTCAACGTCTACCGCACCCCCGAAAGCGGCAAACCAGTCAAGCTGAACGACAAGCCGATCACGGAAGCGACGAGCTTCGTTGACGCGAAAGCTGATTTGACGAAGTCGAACTCGTACTTTGTCCGGCCCGCGCTCAATGGCCGTGAACAGTCGGCCAGCGCATCGTTCAAGCTACCAGCCAACGCTCCCGTCAGACAGTACCTCTCGATCCCGCTGCAAACGCCACAAGGTTACAGCCCGAACGACGCATCGGTCGGCGATCTGGACGGCGATGGCGAGTACGAGATCGTCCTGCACCAGACGGGCCGAGGCCGCGACAATTCGCAGGCCGGGATGACCGACGAGCCGATCCTGGAAGCTTACAAACTAGACGGGACGATGCTGTGGCGGATCAATCTGGGCAAGAACATCCGCGAAGGCGCGCATTACACCCAGTTCATGGTCTACGACCTGGACGGCGACGGCAGAGCCGAAGTCGCTTGCAAGACAGCGGATGGCACGGTTGATGGCAAGGGCAAAGTTATCGGCGACGCGAAGGCCGATTGGCGCAACGAGCGCGGCTTCATCCTGAGCGGGCCGGAGTATCTGACGATCTTTGACGGATTGACCGGAGCGGCGCTCGCCACTACCGATTACGTCCCGCCCAGAGGCGGCGATGGTTCCGGCTGGGGCGACAATCGCGGCAACCGCGTTGACCGTTTTCTGGCGGCGATTGCTTATCTCGACGGCAAACGACCGAGTCTGGTGATGTGCCGGGGTTATTACACGCGCGCCGTGCTGGCCGCGTGGAATTGGCGTGACGGCAAACTGACGCGCGTCTGGACTTTTGATAGCAACGACGGGACGCCCGGCAACGAAGCTTATCGCGGCCAGGGCAATCACAACCTGAGCGTCGGCGATGTGGATGGCGACGGCAAAGACGAGATTGTTTACGGCGCGTGTGTGATTGACGACAACGGCCGCGGACTTTATTCAACCGGCCTCGGTCACGGCGACGCGATGCATCTTTCCGACCTCGACCCGACGCGGCCTGGGCTGGAAGTCTTTAACATCCAGGAACGCTTCGATGACGCTGGGGCGAATTTCCGCGACGCCCGGACCGGCGAGATTTTGTGGAAGAAGCCGTCGGTCAAAGCCGGCGCTGACGGCGAGGGGCCGGGCAGAGGACTGGCGCTGGACATTGATCCGCGCCACAAAGGATTTGAGTGCTGGGTCAGAGGCGCGCAGATTACCGGATTGTTCAACGCCAAAGGCGAAAAGATTTCCGAAGCCACGCCGCGTTCGTGCAATTTCGGAGTCTGGTGGGATGGCGATCCGCTGCGCGAATTGCTGGATCGCAACCTCATCACGAAATGGAACTGGACCGACGGATCAGAGACCACGCTGCTCACGGCTGAAGGCTGCGCATCGAACAACGGAACGAAAGCCACGCCAACATTGAGCGCAGACATCCTGGGCGATTGGCGCGAAGAAGTGATCTGGCGCACGACGGACAACAAAGAGCTGCGGATTTACACGACGACCATTCCGACCAAGCATCGCATTTATACGTTGATGCACGATCCGCAATACCGGCTGAGCGTGGCCTGGCAGAACGTGGCTTATAACCAACCGCCGCATACAGGTTTTTATCTTGGCGAAGGGATGGCGAAACCGCCGCGCCCAGCGATTACAGCGCCGGCGAAAAGATAGCAGACAGAAAAATGTCAGACAGAAAGATAGGGGCGCCATTTTTCTGTCCTACATTTTTCTGTTTGGCGGTTCTTAAATGGCCAAAGCGACGGTCAAAACCAAGAGAACATAACGGAGATAGATTGTGCCCATGAAAAATAGCACCCGTTCGAAGGCTCGACGCTGCGTATTGCTGTTGTTATTGATCCCATTGTTCGTCACGAGCCTGAACATCCCAGCAAATCCTCAACGTCCCCCAGCAGACCTCGACTGGCCGCAAATCACGAAACAGAACAAGCCCTGGACGCGCTGGTGGTGGCTCGGCAACATCGTCAACCAGAAAGACCTGACCGTCGAAATGCAGAAGTATGAAGCGGCGGGTCTGGGCGGTTTGGAGATCACGCCGATTTACGGCGTCAAAGGTTACGAAGACCGCTTCATCAATTTCCTCTCGCCGCAGTGGATGGGGATGTTGGAGCACACGTTGAAAGAAGCCGACCGGCTCGGAATGGGCGTGGATATGGCGACGGGAACTGGCTGGCCTTTCGGCGGGCCGTGGGTCGGAGCCGACGACGCCTGCAAATATTTCGCGCATAAAACCTACTCGCTCAAAGGCGGCGCGCGGCTCAACGAATCCATCAGCTTCAGCCAGCGCCCCATCGTGAAAGCCGTCGGGCGGCGCGTCAACATCTCCGAGTTGAAAGACCCGATCAACGCCAACCCGAATCTGCAAGCCCTGGCGCTCGACCAGGTGCGGTTTGAAAAGCCGCTGCCGTTGCAGACGTTGATGGCTTATTCGGACAACGGTGAAACGCTCGACCTGACAAATAAAGTCAGCAAGGACGGGAAGCTCGATTGGCTAGCGCCGGCGGGCGATTGGACTTTGTACGCCATCTTTCAAGGCTGGCACGGCAAGATGGTCGAACGCGCCGGGCCGGGCGGCGAAGGCAACGTGATTGATCATTTCTCTTCCGCCGCGCTGAAAAACTACCTAAGCAAATTCGACCAGGCCCTCGCCGGGCGCGACATCAAATCGCTGCGGGCGTTTTTCAACGACTCTTACGAAGTGGACGACGCGGACGGCGAAGCCAACTGGACGCCGAATTTCCTGGCGGAATTCGAGCGGCGGCGCGGCTACGACCTGCGCCAGCATTTGCCCGCGCTGCTCGGCCAGGACGGAGCGGAGAAGAGCGCCCGCGTGCTTTGCGATTTCCGCGAAACGATTTCAGACCTGTTGCTCGATGAGTTCACGATCCCGTGGCGGCAGTGGTCGGCGAGCAAGGGCAAGATCATGCGCAACCAGGCGCACGGCGCTCCGGCCAACATCCTTGACCTTTACGCCGCGAGCGACATTCCTGAGACCGAAGGCCAGGAGATTTTGCGGATGAAGTTCGCCACTTCAGCCGCGCACGTGACGGGCAAGCAACTGGCTTCGTCGGAAGCGGCGACCTGGCTGAACGAGCACACGCTGGCCACATTGGGCGATGTGAAGCAGGCGGTGGATAAATTCTTCCTCGGTGGCGTCAATCACATCTGCTATCACGGCACGCCTTTTTCGCCTGAAGGTGAAGAATGGCCTGGCTGGCTGTTTTACGCGGCGGTTCACTTCGGCCCGACCAATTCGTTCTGGAACGATTTCTCGGCGTTGAACCACTACGTCGCGCGTAGCCAATCGTTCCTGCAAGCGGGCCAGCCGGACAACGACGTGTTGCTCTATTACCCGATCCACGACGACTGGTCGAGAGCGCCTCAGTCCGCGCGCGGCATGTTGCCGCATTACGGCGGCGGCATCGAAAGCTCGCTGGGACAAGCCGACGCACAATCGCTGCTCGACGCCGGATATTCATACGATCTGGTTTCAGACCGCCAACTGCGTGACATCAGTACCGCGAGCGGTAGCGAGCGTGGCTCTGGCAGCCGGCTCCTGGCGGGAGCGCCGCTCGCTACCGCTCGCGGTACTGATCCTGGCGGCGCATCGTACAAAGCGATCATCCTGCCTGAAACGCGCTTCATTCCGCTGGGAACGTTCGAGCGGCTGGTTGAATTGGCGCGCGGCGGCGCGACCGTCATCGTGCGCAACCGTATGCCAGCCGACGCGCCAGGATTTGGCGATTTGGACGCGCGACGCGCCGATCTTCAAAACCTCGTCTCCCAGATCGAATTCGTCAAAGCCGATAGCTCAGGCATTCAAACTGCGAAGATCGGCGCCGGGCGATTCCTGCTCGGCAGTGATTTGAAACAGATGTTGGCGTTCGCAGGTGTCAAACCGGAACCGATGGTCGCCCAGGGGTTGCAATTCGTCCGGCGCAAAGACGGCGCTAGCCATTACTACTTCATCGTCAATCAAAGCAATCAACCGGTGGATGGCTGGGTTGAGTTGCAAACCAGCGCCAGGTCGGTGGCTGTGTTCGATCCGATGCGCGAAGAAAGAGGGATCGCCGCGTTGCGCCGGACGGCGGCTGGCGCGAATGAAATCTACCTTCAGCTTGCGCCCGGCCAGTCGCGCATCCTGAAAACATTCGACCGAGCGGTCAGCGGCGCGCCGTTCGGCTATTTCAAAACCAGCGGCGCGCCACAGACGATCAGCGGTAAATGGGCGGTGCGTTTCGTCGCGGGCGGGCCGGAATTGCCAGCGGCGGTTGAAACAACAAGGCTTGGTTCGTGGACAAATTTCGGCAGTGAGGAAGTGAAGCGGTTTTCCGGCGCAGCCAGCTACACGATCTCTTTCCCGAAGCCTCAAGGCCAGACCGGCGACTGGATGCTCGATCTGGGCCGCGTGGCCGAAAGCGCCCGCGTCAAACTCAACGGCAGGGAATTGGGCGCGCTGATCAAAGCGCCCTATCGAATCCGAATCCCGAAGGAATTGATAAAAGAACAAAACGACCTCGAAGTCGTCGTCTCGAACCTGATGTCCAATCGCATCGTCGACCTGGATCGCCGCAATGTGAATTGGAAAAAGTTTTACAACATCAACATGCCCGCGCGGAGGCGGGAGAACGCCGGGCCGGACAGCCTGTTCAACGCGGCGCGTTGGATGCCGGCGGATTCAGGGTTGATCGGGCCTGTGACGTTGACGCCGATTGAATCTATGAAGTTTGAGAACAATTGATGGTTGGCGCTGTCGAGCAGGGGAATCAAGGCAAAGGAATGAAGGGAATTGGGCGGAATTATTATTCCCTTGCCGTCATTCCCCTGCTATCAGCCTAGAACATTCACAGCGAGGTAGCTTATGAAAACCATAGAGCTTCAAGTGAACGGCGCTGAACGCCGGGTCGAGACAGACGCTGACCGAAGCCTGCTCAGCGTCTTGCGTGACGATCTGGATTTGACCGGAGCCAAGTACGGTTGCGGTGAAGGTCAATGCGGCGCGTGCACCGTGCTCGTTGACGGGCGCGCCGTGCGATCCTGTCTGACGCTCGCCGCCGGCGCCGAAGGCAAACAGATCACCACCATCGAAGGCCTGGAACAGAACGGGCGGCTCCATCCTTTGCAGGAAGCCTTCCTGAACGTGGACGCGATGCAATGCGGTTATTGCACAGCGGGAATGATTATGTCCGGCGTGGGATTGCTGAAGAAAACTCCGAATCCGACCGAGCCGGAAATCCTGCGCGCGATGGAAGGCAACATGTGCCGCTGCGGAACCTACAACCGCGTCGTCGAAGCCATTCAACAGGCCGCCAACAGCAATAAGACTGCGAAAGGAGGCGCGCGATGAACGAAAGATGGGCGAACGAAATCGAGCTTGAGCCGGAGCGGTACGAGTTGGCCGCTGACCCGGTTTATCAATTTGAATTGGGCGAACTGCAACGCCGCGATTTTTTCAAAGTGTTGGGCGGAGGTGTGCTGATCGTTCTGGCGTTGAAAGACGCGATTGCGCAGCAGGAGTCGGGAGGAGGCGGTCGTCGCGGCGGCGCTCCGCGTCCGGTTGAAATCGGCGCGTGGTTGCACATTGCTGAGAATGGCGTGGTGACGGCCTACACCGGCAAAGCCGAAGTCGGCCAGAACATCCGCACATCGCTGACGCAAGCCGTCGCCGAAGAACTGCGTGCGCCAGTATCAGCGATCAAGATCGTGATGGGCGACACCGATTTGACGCCTTACGATGCTGGGACATTCGGCAGCCGGACGACGCCCGATATGTTCCCGCAATTGCGCAAAGCCGCAGCCGCAGCGCGCGAGACTATGCTCGATCTGGCCGCCGAACAACTGAAAGTTGAACGCGGCTCGCTCCTTGCGACGAACGGTAAGATCACGCATCAGCCGACCAAACAGTCGCTGAGCTACGGCCAGTTGAGCAAAGGCCAGAAGCTGATGAAAGCCATCGGCGAGGCGTCGCTCACACCATCAACGCAGTGGCGGGTCGCAAGCAAGCCGCTCGGCAAGGTCAATGGCCGCGACATCGTCACTGGCAAGCATCAATATACGCCGGACATCAAGCTGCCCGGCATGCTTCACGGTCGTGTCCTGCGCCCATCGGCGTTCGGCGCGACGTTGGCTTCGATTGACGCGAAAGCGGCTGAGAGTTTGCCCGGCGTAACCGTCGTGCGCGACGGCGATTTCGTCGGCGTGGCCGCGCCCAGCCAGGAAGCGGCGGCGAGCGCGGTTGAAGCCATACGCGCCGAATGGAAGACCACGCCGCAGGTTTCGGCAAAAGAACTCTTCGCGCATTTGAAGAAATCGCCGAACCCGCCAGCCAACGCTCCCGCAGCGTTGACCGAAAGTTTGGCGGCGGCGCATCAAAAACTCGAACGAACATACACGATCGCCTACATCGCGCATGCGCCGCTCGAACCGCGCGCCGCCGTCGCCGAATGGAAAGACGGCAAGCTGACTGTCTGGACAGGCACACAGCGTCCCTTCGGCGTGCGCGGCGAATTGGCCACCGCGTTTCGCATTCCCGAAACCAGCGTGCGCGTCATCGTGCCCGACACCGGTTCGGGTTACGGCGGCAAACACTCCGGCGAGATGGCCGTCGAGGCCGCACGTATCGCCAAAGCCGCTGGCAAGCCGGTGAAGCTGGTCTGGACGCGCGAGGAAGAATTCACCTGGGCGTACTTCCGTCCGGCGGGTGTGATTGACGTGACGAGCGGCGTCAGCAAAGACGGCGTGATCACGGCCTGGGATTTTCACAACTACAACTCCGGGAATGCGGGACTGCGCCCGGTTTACGCGATTCAGAATCAGCGCAACGAATTCCACCGCTCCGATTCGCCCCTGCGCCAGGGGTCATATCGCGCGCTGGCTTCGACCGCCAACCACTTCGCGCGTGAAGTCCACATTGATGAACTCGCGCACAGCTTGAAGATGGACCCGCTCGAATTCCGCTTGAAGAACCTGAAAGACGAGCGGCTGCGCGCCGTGCTGGAAGCGGCGGCGAAAGCTTTCGGCTGGGGCAAATCGAAACCCGCCGCAAATCACGGCTTTGGCATCGCCGGTGGATTTGAGAAAGCCGGTTACGTGGCCAATTGCGCCGAAGTCTCGGTTGATCGCGCCAGCGGCAAGGTGAAGCTCGTGCGCGTCGTCACGGCTTTTGAATGCGGCGCCATCGTCAATCCCGACGGATTGAAGAATCAGGTCGAAGGCTCAGTCATTCAAGGCATCGGCGGCGCGCTGTTTGAAGCGATTGATTTCGCCGATGGCAAAATTCTCAATCCACGTTTTTCGCGTTACCGCGTGCCGCGCTTCAGCGACATGCCGAAGCTGGAAACCGTCCTGCTTGACCGCAAAGACTTGCCTTCGGCAGGCGCGGGCGAATGCCCCATCGTCGGATTGGCGCCGGCGGTGGGCAACGCGATTTTCAACGCCACAGGTATTCGCCTCAGGTCATTACCGATGGTTCCCAATGGCCTGAAGGCGTGAAAGAAAGTTCTCAAGAAACTCTGACAAGGAGACTGCAATGAAATCGAGAAAAATGCTGAGAATGCTGGCGCTGTGCGCAAGCGCCGTCTTAACAACCGTTTTGTTCACCGCCTCGGCGCAAGAACGCAAGCCCGACGTGCATTACGTGCCCACGCCGGAAGAGGTCGTGGCGGAGATGCTGCGGTTGGCGAACGTGGGCAAGGATGACGTGATCTACGACCTGGGCTGTGGCGACGGACGCATCGTCATCACCGCCGCGCAGAAGTACGGCGCGCGAGGCGTCGGGATAGACATTGACCCGGAGCGCATCAAAGAGAGCAACGAAAACGCCCGCAAGGCCGGAGTAACCGACCGTGTGAAGTTCCTGCAACAGGACCTGTTTACGACTGATTTCCGCGAAGCGACCGTGGTCACTCTCTATCTGCTGCCCGCGTTGAACCTGAAGCTGCGCCCGAAGCTGCTCAGCGAACTCAAGCCGGGCACGCGCATCGTCTCGCACGCTTTCGACATGGGCGATTGGAAACCGGAGAAGGTGGTCAATGTTCCCGGCGACGTTGATCAGGATCGCACGGTCTATTTTTGGGTGGTGCCTGCGGGCGGCGCGATTCGCAAGAACTGACAGATCGGCGGAGCATGTGGAGCGCTGCGGCTTGGCGTAGCTTTTCGTTCGCTGCCAAGAGCTTACGGCGTCAGCCAGCGCGCTGGACGCGAACGCCAAAGCTGCGTCAAGCCACAGCCCTCCATCGGCGCCGCATTCGCACAGAAAGCATCCCGGACGTAGCCGGAATCAACGCGCCCATCTACGCCGTCGAGGTCAAGAAGGCGGCGAAGAATTAACGAAATCGAGAAAGCAACAAATCCCGCCAGCGGAAGCTGGCGGATCATTCACTCCCAACCCACCTGGGAAACAAAGGCTCCCGAATCCCACCAGCGGAAGCTGGTGGATTGTTCATTCCCGACCTACCCAGGAAACATCTTCTCGCCGAATCCCACCAGCGGAAGCTGGTGGATTGTTCACTCCCAACCTGCTGCGGCGAATTTTCCCTGTCAGCAGAATTTTTCTTGCCTCTGCGGCGGCGACGGCCTTATCTTGTCAGCCATGCAGCCAACGTACACAACAATCAACTGGGCGTATCAGCTTCACTACTACCTGAGCTTCCGCACGCATCGCCGCCGCGCGCATTTTGCCGACCAAGTCTGCGCGGAAAAGCTCGCCGAGATTGTCGCGGAAATCTGTCAACGCCACGATTACCAATTGCTCGAATCGAAGACCCATACCGACCATTTCCGCTGCCTGCTCAGCTTGCGCCCCGAACACGACCTCTCGACGGTGATTGGGAAGATCAAGGCGAACTCGGCGCGCGAATGCGGACTGCAAATCGGGATTGCCTCGCCGCTCTGGGCGCGCGGGTATCTGGCGCGCAGCGTGGGGCGCGTGAGCGTCTCGACCGTCAAACAATACATCGAGCATCAAGCCGAACATCACGGATACTCCAAGCGCCACAGGCCGCCGGTCTACCGCTATCGCGCCGAACATCCGTCGGAATTGAGCGCCGCCCATTCCATTTTTGATCTGAACCATCATCTGGTAGTTTCAACTCGCTACCGCGCATCGGTCTTTGATTCGATGCTGGGTAAGGAACTGGGCGAGTATTGGTTGAGGGTCGCAACCAAATATGGCTTTGCGATTGATCGAATCACGGTTGTGCCCGATCACGCGCATCTGCTGCTGAGAACCGCGCCGAAATTGAGCGTTGAAACGTGTGTGCTGGCATTGATGAACAACGGCGAGTATTTTATCCGCCAGAATTATCCGCTGGCTCTGACCAATGAACGCATCAATCAACTGTGGCAACCTTCGGCTTACGCAGGCGCTTGCGGAGAAGTCTCGACTGCGTTGGTCAAGGCCTGGTTGAGTGCGCCGTTGTAGGCTGGGAGTGAACAATCCACCAGCTTCCGCTGGTGGGATTCGAGGAGGCTGTTTCTCTTGGTAGGCTGGGAGTGAACAATCCACCAGCTTCCGCTGGTGGGATTCGGAGAGGCTGTTTCTCTTGGTAGGCTGGGAGTGAACAATCCACCAGCTTCCGCTAGTGGGATTCGAGGAGGCTGTTTCTCTTGGTAGGCTGGGAGTGAACGATCCACCAGCTTCCGCTGGTGGGATTCGGAGAGGCTGTTTCTCTTGGTAGGCTGGGAGTGAACGATCCACCAGCTTCCGCTGGTGGGATTCGGAGAGGCTGTTTCTCTTGGTAGGCTGGGAGTGAACAATCCACCAGCTTCCGCTGGTGGGATTCGGAGAGGCTGTTTCTCTTGGTAGGCTGGGAGTGAACGATCCACCAGCTTCCGCTGGTGGGATTCGAGGAGGCTGTTTCTCTTGGTAGGCTGGGAGTGAACAATCCACCAGCTTCCGCTGGTGGGATTCGGAGTCTCAACAATGAACCGGCTTTTGAAAACTGCGCTTCATCCGTTTGTTGAGGCGCAGTGGGAGAAGGGATAAGCCGCTTTCTCAGTTGATAGCCAGCGAGCGGAAGGATTGGATACGGTTATGCCGAGCCTGATCCGAAGGTTTGGCGAGCGCAGAGATTTCCATCACGAACACGTCAAGACAATTTTCATCACGAAAAGGAGATACACTCAATGAAACAGAAACAGATTCTACTGCTGATTTGCGGCGCGAGCGTGCTGCTTTCAATTGGCTTCGCTCGTCATTCAACGAGCAACGCATCCGTCGCTGTGGATAATTGCTACGTCTATGGGCGCGTCACCTACAAGGACGGCTCGACGTGCAACAATTGCTGCGACGTGCAGGCTGAAACAACCGTCGGGCCGTTTGGCGGAATGTCGAAAAAGGTCTGCACGAACGGCGACGGCGATTATCGCATCGAGATTGATTCGTGCAGCGAGATTAAGACGATGTTTTTCAAAGGCCGCACTGTTTGGGAAGGCAACAAGAGCACAAAAGGCGGCGCGCGGATTGATCTGCGCGCTAACTAGCCGCTTCTGTAATCTCGCAATAAGCTGTCCCGCTGTTGGTCAAAGGCGGGACAGCCCGCTAATCTCTTCAACCGCATTTGCAAAGAAAGGATGGGAACTATGAAGACATTGAAGACTTCGCTGATGGTTTCGCTGTTGTTCGGTGTAGTGGTCGTCGCTATCGCTACAGTTTCCGCGCAACGTCGCCCCGCTCAACCGGTACCGACTCCACAGCCTTCCGGGTTCACCAACAGCATCGGGATGGAGTTCGTCAAAATTCCCGCCGGAAGCTTTCTTATGGGAACACCCGACCCGCCAAGTCCCAATTGCCCTAGAGATGATCCATTCACCGAGCGTAACGAATCTCAGGAGTGTCTTAATGCTTGGGAGCGGAGCAGACCACATAAATCGGAAACCCCGCAGCACCGCGTGACGATCAGCCAGGCGTTTTATATGGGCAAGTACGAAGTGACGCAGGAACAGTGGTACAAAGTGATGGGCAATAATCCTTCGTACTTCAAGAGCGAAAGAGTGGGCGGTGATTCACGACGGCATCCCGTGGAGCAGGTCTCCTGGCACGATGCGCAGGCGTTCATCCGCCGCTTGAATGAGATGGAGCCGGAAAGAACCTACAGATTGCCCACCGAAGCGGAATGGGAGTATGCCTGCCGCGCGGGGACGACCGGAGATTATGCCGGGAATTTGGATTCAATGGAGTGGTATCGCGACAATTCAGGTAAGCGGACACATCCTGTTGGGCAGAAGCAGCCAAATGCGTTCGGGCTTTACGATATGCACGGCAATGTAATGGAATGGTGCGAGGATCACTGGCACGACAACTATGATAGGGCTCCAAATGATGGTAGCGCGTGGACGGATATATCTGCCACGGGCTCGTACCGCGTCAATCGCGGTGGCGGCTGGAGCAACGGCGCCGTCAGCTGCCGGTCGGCGGACCGCAACAGGGACTCGCCCGGCGATCGCTACGGCATTCTCGGCTTCCGCCTCGTGAGGGCGTAACGCTTGGTCCCTCTTACCCTCTTACCCTTGGCGAAGCTGGATCCTGACTGAGATAAGACAATTAGAGAAGCGTAGGGGGAATGAGCGGAGCAGGGCGAAGCGGAGGCGCAAGCCCGGAGCGAAGCCTGCGGAGCGAATCCCCGGAGCGGATTGGGGCCTTCAGGAGATGACAGCCCCGCCGCGAAGCGGCCGATTTTTTTTGATCGCTGCGTACACGAAGAATCCAGTGCGTCACGGGGGCGAAGTGAGCGATCGCTTCCGAAAATCAAGCAGGGACGCGCCGCCAACCGTAGCGCAACCAGCCATGGTTGCGCTGCTTTGTCGAAAGGCTTTTTGGTTTCAATTAGCCCCTCGCCAAAGCAGCGCAACCATGGCTGGTTGCGCTACATTATTTCCTTTTACCGGCTCGCCGCCTGATCCTTCCGCGTATGCTTCTCGAACCAGGCCATCAGGTAAAGCTGTTGCGCCAGTTGATGTGATGGGCGTCGCCAGCCGTGGAATTCATCGGGCATTCGCACCAGCAGCGTCTCTTTCTTCAGCATCTTCAGCGCGCGGTAATACTCTTCGCTCTGTCCCATCGGCGTGCGCAGATCGGCTTCTCCGGTCATCACCATCGTCGGCGTTTTGACGTTCGCCACGTAATGCAGCGGTGAACGCACGGCGAATTCCATCGGGTCTTCCCACGGGCGCTTCTGGAATTGGTAGTACCAGCTTGCGCCGTCCGTTGTGCCGACGAACGAATGCCAGTTGATCACCGGGCGCATCGAGACGGCTGCGGCGAAACGATCGGTGTGTCCGACGATCCACGCGGTCAACACGCCGCCGCCGCTGCCGCCGCAAACGAACAGATTCCTTTCGTCAATGAAGCCTTTGGCCAGCGCCGCGTCAACGCCCGCCATCAGGTCGTCGTAATCCTTGCCCGGATACGAATACTGAATGCCGTTGACGAAATCCTGGCCGTAGCCGGTCGAGCCGCGCGGGTTGGTGAACAGGACAGCGTAACCGTTGGCCGCGAAGTTTTGGAACGACCAACTCCACGCGACCGAATACATTGACCACGGGCCGCCGTGAATCCAGAGCACCATCGGATACTTCTTGCCCGCCTCGAAGTTCGCGGGTTTGATCAGCCAGCCTTGAACTTTCAATCCGTCTTTCGACGTATACCAAAGCTCTTCGGCTTCGCCCAGCTTGAGGCTGCCGATCACGTCGTTGTTCACATCAACCAACTTCGCCATTTTTGCCGCGTCTTTCACGTTGAACGTGATCAGCGAGCCAGGCTCACGGAAGCTGGTGCGCACCGCCGCCACCTGGCCGTTGTTGGCCAGCGAGAGTCCGTTGAGGATGTGGACGCCATCGGTGACTTGGCGCGGATTGCCGTTGGCCGGCGCGAAATAGACGTGCGACGAGCCTTTCTCTTCAACGCTGAAATAGACGCCCGAATTGTCCGCTGCCCAGACGACATTCTGCGGCGAACTCATCAGGTCGCCGGCCCACAAGCGTTTGCCGCCGCCGTTCTTGTCCATCAGGTAAAGACTCGAAACGTGATTGGTGAACATCTTGTCGTCGTAGCCGGAGTAGGCGATCCAGGCGCCGTTCGGCGAAACCTGCGGATTGCCGTCAGGCCCTTTGCGATCTGTGAGCGGCTTGACTTCAAGGCTGCCGAGATCAACGGCGTAAATCTCGCTGTCGTTGCGCAGGTATTCGGCGTCGGGTTTGCGGGCGCCGGAGACGTAGATCGTTTTGCTGTCGGCTGCCCAATCGAAGCCGCCCTGGAATCCGCCGTGATTGTATTTGCCGCTGGTGATCTGGCGCGGAGTGCCGCCGAGCGTGGCGTCAATCACAAAGACGTGCGTGTAGCCTCTGGGCGTCGGGCCGCGGCCATCAGCCGCCCACGACAACCGATCAACCAGCACCGCCGGCTTTGCCCACTCGGCGCCGCGCGGGCGTTCGGGCAATTTCACATTGAGGATCGGGTCGTTGTCGGGCGCGAACGAAGTGAAGGCGATCCACTTGCCGTCAGGCGACCATTTGATCCCGTTCGGCGCTTGTTCCAGATGCGTGAGTTGCGCCACTTCGCGGGTGTCCAGCCACATCACGTGCAACTGGTTCGTGCCGTCGCGGTCGGACAGGAAAGCTATGCGCTTGCCGTCGGGGGACCAAACAGGTGAAGAATCGTTGCGCGCGCCCGAAGTCAATTCGCGCACGCGCGAGCCGTCGGTCTCGACAATCCACAGGTTGCTGCGATATTGATCCTTCAGCTTGTCAACCCAGGTGCGGGTGAAGATGATCTGTTTGCCGTCGGGCGAAATTTCGGGATTGCCGACGGATTCCATTTCCATAAAAGTCTCTTTGTCGAGCAGGCGCGGCTTTTGCTGGGCGAACGCGACCGCGCAAAGAGAGAGCAGAACCGCAATGACGAGCAGTCGTCGGAGTTTCATCGTGACCTCCTCTGGTGATGGTTTGTTTTTTGGGAATGCGTGCGGAAGAAGCGAAGAACTTTTCTCCTTCGCTCCGGCGGCATCATATCAAAGTCGGCGCTGATCAACTATGATTCGCGGCGCAATTCTCATTGAGCGCAGGGAACGATCCGGCTGGCGAATTCCAGTCGCGGTCGAATCGCGAACCATTACCCATTACCCATTCGCCATTGCCAATTATTGAGCAGGGGAAGAGCTATACCGGGCACGGTCACTGTGAGCTTTTGGTGATGGGGATCAGGAGAGAATACGGAACAAACGGAAATAACGGAACAGACGGAAAGCCTCTTGGAGTGGGTCTTCTCCGTTTGTTCC
>Ga0187892_10005538_pt1 | contig 19745 bp, 11 predicted proteins | sample MA1701073metaG_FD_139345 | JGI IMG/M metagenome (GOLD analysis project Ga0187892, IMG submission 139345) | Bio-ooze microbial communities from a basaltic lava cave in the Kipuka Kanohina Cave System on the Island of Hawaii, USA - MA170107-3 metaG ...
AGGCCCGGCGCGCGAAGCGGAGACCGATCCAGAGCGTGACCGCGATCGACGCGAGCACCACCCCCCAGTCGAGGAATCCCAGCCGCACGTCTCAGAGCCCGGCGGCCGGCTCGGCGCCGCGGCGGGTCGCGGCCCAGGCGCCCCACAGCGCGGCACCGATGATCAGGAGCAGGGTGAGCACGGTGGTCCCCGCGTACCACGTGGAGAGGTCGGGACGCACGGGCACCGTGGCCAGGATCCCGAACGTGACGAACCCGACCGAGGCAGCCAGGAAGCCCCATCGGGTCAGCGTGACCACCACGACGGCCACGACCAGGAAGCCGAGCAACCAGCGCGCGAGCGCGATCACGCCCAGGTTCTGAACCAGGCTGTAGTCCCAGACGAAGCTCCAGATGACCGCGCAGGCGAGGCCCGCCGCCCACCGCCGCCGGAGCAGGAGCCGGAGGAGCACCAGGCTCGTGAAGAGCTTCATGACCTCCCGCACCATGTCCACCGACATCTCGAGCAGGAGCCCGAAGGACGCGGTGGAGCCGCGCAGCACGTCCGCCACGTTCGGGGACCAGAAGAGCGGGCCCTCGCTCTCCTTCCCGAACCAGCCGGGGAAGACCGCGTGCAGTTCCTCGAACATCAGCACGAAGCAGCCGAGCACGATCCCGATCAGCACGTTGTGGCCGATCAGCGGATCGCGCACGCGGCCGCTCAAGAGCCGGTTCCAGGAGATCAGCGTCTCGGGCCAGATGCGGCGCACGTGCGGCTCGAGCGCGAGGTAGTAGATCGTCAGGTTCGTCGCCGCCGCGAGGCCGTGGATCAGGCCCTTGAAGAAGAGCCCCCCGAGCGCCGACCACTCCGATCCGTACTGGCCGGCGAGCATCGTGAACCCCACGACCAGGACGAAGGTCGCGGCCCAGAGCCGGAACCCGCCCTTGAGGTCGAGCCGCCGCCGGCGCATCGAGCTCCAGACGAGGATGACCGATCCGATGATGAGCGCGATGTTCGCGGGGTAGCGCCACGTGCGCTGGGAGACCACGGGCCCGGGCCGGACCTTCGAAGCGTCCCAGGGCTGGGGCAGGACCTCGAACTGCACGGGCCGGCCGTCGAGCGCCGCGGCCTCGACCCGGACGGGCAGGCCCGGCGGCTCCGGCAGCCGGCCGAGCCACGCCGCGCGCTCGGTGGCGAACGAGTCGGGGATCATCTCGGGAGGCACGGGGCGGAGCTGCGCGGCGTCGAGGCCGGCGGCGTGGAGGAGCGGCGTCCAGTCCGGCGCCCGCGCAGGCGCGGAAGCGGCGCCGGCGCCGGAGGAGCCGGTCGGTCGCGCCCGCAGCTCGATGAGCCGCCCGAACGGGTCGAGCCCGAGCCGGAGGCTGCCCGGCGGCACGGGCGGCGGATCGTCGAAACGGATCCGGCCCTTGATGTTGTTCGCGATCAGGTCGTACGGCCGCGGGACCTGCCGGTACCAGAAGTCGATGACGGTCGGACGCTGGTAGCCGAGGTGCCGCTTCCAGTCCTCCGGCTTCGGATCGTGCGCGCGGATCTCCTCGACCAGATCGTTCCGGAGGCGGAAGCCCGAGGCCCAGCGCACGCCCTCGGTGGAGAAGCCGAGCGCGGCGGCGTGCTCCTGCGCCCGGTCGGCGAGCACGCTCCCGGACTTCGGAAGCGTGGTCCAGGAGAAGACCTTCGCCGGCCCGTCCAGCACGGCCAGCGCGACGAGCTGGACCGCGACGAGTGCGAGCAGGAGCGCCGCGGTGGTCGGGCGGAGGCGGCCGGTCCCGCCGGAGGCGGCGACCAGCTCGGGGGACGGCGTGCGGCCGGCCGCGAGCGAGGCGGCCAGCGGGTCTCCGCCGGGGAGGTGCCCGAGCACCACGAGAGCCGAGGCCGGGCGCCGGGTGGGATCGAGGCGGAGGCACTCGAGGATCGCGCGGTCCACGGCAGGATCGAGGTCGGGGACCAGCTCGGACGGGCGCTGGGTCGGCTCCTGGTGCTGCTGGAGGAGGTCCGCGAGGGTCTCCGCGCGGAAGCGCCGCCGCCCGGTGAAGAGCTCGTAGAGGACGAGCCCGAGCGAGAAGAGGTCGCTCTGCACCGAGGCGCTGGCACCGTGGAACAGCTCGGGCGCCATGTAGGAGGGGGTTCCGCTCAGGCCTCGCTCGTCCGGCACGCCGCCGCTCCGGACCGCGATCCCGAAGTCCGCGATGCGGACGTTGCCCTCGCCGTCGAGCATCACGTTGGCGGGCTTGAGGTCGCGGTGGAGCACGCCCTGCTCGTGCGCGGCGTAGAGGCCCGAGCAGAGCTGCTGGGCCACCTCGGTGGCCTTGTCGGCGGGGAGCCGGCCGATGCGCCGGAGCATCGATCGGAGATCCTCGCCGGCGATGTACTCCATCGAGATGAAGGGCCGGCCGTCGAACACCGCGAGGTCGTGGACGCGGCAGACGTTCGGGTGCGTCACCTGTCGCGCGATCCGCACCTCGTCGCGCAGCGTGGCCGCGCCGTCGGTGCCCTCGCAGCAGGCGGGCGCGAGGAACTTGAGCGCGACCTCCTGGCCGAGCACCTGGTCCTCGGCGCGGTAGACGGTCCCCATCGCGCCGCTGCCGAGCGCGCTCACGATGCGGTAGCGCTCGAGGAGCACGGTCCCCGGGGCGAAGAGGTCCTCCTGCGGATGGGCGGCGACGGTCATGGGGTCAGGCTCCGGGGGGCAGGAGCGGGTAGCCGTCGCTCGCGGGGCGGTCCTTCGTCTCGGCCGCGAAACGACGGCGGACGGCGGCCAGGACCTCGCGGGCCTTCTCTCGGGGGCAGAACGCCTCGGGCGGGAGCGGCATGGTGTCGACGTTGGGGAAGAGCTCGATCATGTTCCCCTCGGGGTCGTCGACGACGGGGATCAGGAAGCCGGTCGCCCGCGGTTCGAGGCGCCCGGAGAGGCCGCGCCGCTTCAGCTCCGCGAGGATCGCCTCCCGGTCGGCCGCGACCTTCACGGCCAAGTGGCCGTAGCTCGCCGGCGACGGGCGGGGCTCGACCTTGCGGAAGACCGCGGCGGCCCCGTCCCAGACGACGTCCCAGGGCCAGAACTCGAGGAGGCCGTCGAAGACCGCCTCGGGATGGTTCAGCTTGACGATCACGATGCCGAGCCCGCACATCACGGGGTGGATGAAGAACTCCCCCTCGAAGAGGTCGGCGTAGAAGTGGCCGAGCCGCTCGGGGTCGCGGGCGCGGAAGGCGAAGTGCAGGAGCTCGGAGGTGCGCATGGGGTCTCCAGTGTCGAGGCGGGATTGTCCCCCCTGCGGGGCGACGGAGCAAAGGGGTCAGGACCGGTCCGAAAAGGTGCCAGGCACCTTTTCCGCCGCGGAAAAGGTGCCTGGCACCTTTTCGCGAGGCATCCAGCGTGCCCAGGAAGCCCGTGGTGATCCCGGGGACCCCGGCGGCGACCAGCGTGAGCCCGAAGAGCGGGCTCGTGAAGTCCAGGTTCACCACCCGGCGCGTGCCGTCGTTGAGCGGGATGCCCGGGCGCTTGGCGAAGGACATGAGCGCCCGGTAGACCGCGTTCGGTGACGAAGGGAAGTTGAAGCGGATCATGTAGGTGCTGCCGCCGGTCGCCGGGCCGGAGCCGGTGACCTTGCGCGAGCCGTAGATCTCGACCCCCGTGAAGCTGAACGGGCCGCCGGTGAGCGTCCGGGCGCGGACGGCGGCGCCGGTCGACGTGCGGACCAGGACTCTCGCGAGGACGGACTGGGCGGCGACGATGTCGCCGGTCGTCTCGTCCACGCGGACCCCCGCGGGATTGTTGGAGGTGTCGAGGATGTAGCTGTAGGTGCCCGCCGGGGTCACGCGGATCAGATACGTGTTCTGGCAGGCCACGAAGGTCCCGGAGGTCGGGTCGAAGTCCACGGGGCCCAGGTTGACGCCGGCCGCCATGATGGTCGAGATCGCGAGCGTGGAGCGGTTCACGCGGAGGAGCGGGCCGCCCTGCGACGTGACCACGTAGTCGCCGGTGTCGTCGTCCTTGGTCATCTGGAGCGGCGTGCCGGGGAGAGTGACGATCAGGGAGGACATGCCGCTCACGGGGTCGATCCGGAAGAGCCCTTTGTCCGAGGCCGTGGCCGAGGTCGCGAGCACGACGTAGGTGCCGTCCTGGTCCAGCTCGGCGTTGCTGAGGACCTTGAGCGGGACCGGCGCTCCCACCTGGCCCAGAGTGCTCAGAGCTCCGAGCGGCGTGAGGCGGATCAGGTGGTTGAGGATGGGGGGCACCGCGCTCTGCTTCGCGAGCGTGTGGATCAGGTCGCGGCTTCCCGCCGGCTCATGACGCAACAAGGAGGATCCCGATGCGTACCCTGCCATGCTCCCTCGCCGTCGCCGTCCTGGCTCTCGCAACCCAGCTGTTCGCCCAGGCACCCGCCCCGGGCGACTACGTCGTCAGCGATCAGGGCGACTCCCCCGCACCCAGTGACGCGGCGGGCGGAGAATTCACGGCCGGCGGGCGGTTTTCCACCGGACCGGCCGTCCGGGGTCCCTTCTCCCGGAGGCCTGCGCCCATGACCCGTGCCGGCGGCCCGGTGAAAGCCAGGCCCGCTCAGGAGAGGAGCAGCTCGAGGTCCTCGCGGGTGAGGTCGCGGATCAGGTTCTGGTCGGCGTTCAGGATCGCGTCCGCGAGCGCGCGCTTCTTCCCTTGCAGCTCGAGCACCTTCTCCTCGACCGTGTTGCGCGCGATCAGGCGGCAGGCGAAGACCCGCCGCGTCTGGCCGATCCGGTGCGCGCGGTCGATGGCCTGCGCCTCGACGGCCGGGTTCCACCAGGGGTCGAGCAGGAAGACGTACTCGGCCGCGGTGAGGTTCAGGCCGAGCCCGCCGGCCTTCAGGCTGATCAGGAAGAGCCGGCGCCCGGGATCCTCCTGGAAGCGGGTCACCCGCGCCGCGCGGTCGCGGGTCTGGCCGTCGAGGTACTCGTAGCCGATCTTCTCGGCGTCCAGCCGCTCACGGAGGATCGAAAGCAGGCTCGTGAACTGTGAGAAGACCAGCACCTTGTGCCCCTCCTCCATCACCTCCGTCACCTGCGGGACGAGCGCGTCCAGCTTGGCGCCCGCCTCCCCGCGGCGCGACGCATCGAGCAGCCCGGGATGGCAGGCGGCCTGCCGGAGCCGGAGCAGCGCCTCCAGGACCTGGAACTTCGAGCGGGCGATCCCGTTCCTAGCGACGTCCGGAAGCAGCGACCGCCGGTAGTGGTCGCGCAGCTCGTCGTAGAGCCTCCGGTGGTCCGGCTCCAGCTCGCACCAGAGCGTCTGCTCGAGCTTCTCGGGCAGCTCGGGCGCCACTTTCTCCTTCGTGCGCCGGAGGATGAACGGGCGGAGCGCGGAGGCGAGCAGCCGGCGCGCCTCGGGATCCGGGTCGCGGGCCGAGCCGGAGAGCAGCGTGCCGAAGGCCGTGCTGCTCCCGAGCATCCCCGGGTTCAGGAACTCGAACAGGCTCCACAGCTCCCGCTGGTGGTTCTCGATGGGCGTGCCGCTGAGGGCGAGGCGGTGCTCCGCCTGGAGCAGGCGGACCGCCTTGGCCGATTCCGACCCGGCGTTCTTGATCGCCTGCGCCTCGTCCAGCACCACGAGGTGGAAGCGGACGTCCTTGAGCCGGAGGATGTCCCGGCGGAGCGTGCCGTAGGTGGTGAGCACGACGTCGGCGCCGTCCAGGCCCGCGTCCCCGTCGCGCGCGCGGTCGGGCCGCGAGTGGTCGAGCACGCGGAGCGCGGGCGCGAAGCGGGCGGCCTCCGCGCGCCAGTTGAAGACGAGCGAGCGGGGCACGACGAGCAGCGTGGGCCCGGGCGCGGGCCCGCCGCCGCGCGCGGCGCGGAGCGCCTCGAGCAGCGCGAGCACCTGCACGGTCTTTCCGAGCCCCATGTCGTCGGCGAGGCAGCCGCCGAAGCCGAACCGCAGGAGGAAGTGGAGCCACCCGAGCCCCTCGCGCTGGTAGGGGCGCAGCGTCCCCTGGAAGCTCGCGGGCGGGTCGGCCGGCTCGATCCCCTGGAACGCGCGGAGCTCCTCGCGGGCCCGCGCGAAGGCCTCGTCCACCCGCGCCTCGGGCTGCGAGGCGAGCAGCGCGTCGAGGAGGCCCACCTGGTTGCGACGGAAGCGGAGGCTTCCGTCCTGTGTCTCGCCGAGCCCGGCGAGCGGCCCGAGCCGCCGGAGCCAGTCCTCGGGGACGACGCCGAAGCTCCCGTCCTTGAGCGGGACCAGGTTCTCACCACGCTTGAGCGCCGCGAGGAGCGCGGGGAGCTCCGCCTCGGTCCCGCCGAAATCGACCTTGCCGGCGAGGTCGAACCAGTCGATGCCCGAACGCAGCTCGAGTTTCATCGCGCCCGCGCGGCGGTAGAGCTTCCCCTCCGCCTCGACGGACCACCCCTCCGCGGTGAGGTCGCGCACCACGCGCGGAAGGTGGCGGGCGGACACGTGGAGCTCCCGCGGGCCTTCCCCTCTCTCGCGGGGGCGTACCCCCAGGTCCCAGAGCCGCTCGCGGGCCGCCTGTTCGGCCGCCGGATCGCGGACGAGGACTCGCCCACCCTTCGGGTCGATGAGGACGGGGCCGCGCGCGCGGCCGACCGGCACGCCGGCGTACTCGATGGAGAGCGCGGTGGGAAGCTTGTCGTTCGCCCATCGCGCGCTCCGCACCTGGAGGCGGGGCGTGGGGGGAACGGACACCCGTTCGAGCGACAGCTCGGCGGGCAGGTCCAGGAAAGGAAGCGCCATCCGGGACAGGGTCTCGATCAGCTTCTGCCGGTCGCTCGCGGGGACGCGGACCTCCGGGGACTGCTTCCGCAGGAGATTGATCCAGCCGAAGGCACCGTGATCCCGGAGGGGCGCGACGCGCTCCTGCGTGAAGACCACGCCGCCCCCGATCAGGAGGACGGGCGCGTCCAGGCGCAGGACCTCCCCGTTCCGGCGGAGCTCTCCCGAAAGGACCAGCTCCTTGCGCGCGGCGTCGGACCGGACGACGAGCCAGAGGTCCCACGGGCCGGCGCCGTCCCACTGGAGCGCGGCGGCCTCGGGCTCCCCCTCGGCGGTTCTGAGGTGACAGCGACCGGTCTCGCAGGCGAGACGGAGCAGCTCCGCCAGAGTGGGCCGGGCAAGTGCGTACTCGGCCTCGGATTCCGGGCGATACGAGAACCGATCCCCCTTCGATTCAGCACCCTCGAGCAGCGCCAGCAGGCAGCGGTCCCGCGGATCTGGGAGCGCCCGGAGCACGCGCTCGGCCGGCCGGAACGGCTTGGGCCGGCTCCACCCCCCCGACAGAGTCCGGTCGCGGGACTGGACGCCCAGCGAGACCGTGCCGATCTGCAGGGAGGATTGCGGGTCGATGAGGTAGAGGAGCTGGCGCCCCGGCGCCCACGATTCGTCCGGGGTCTCGGCCGCGAGCGCGATCTCGAGGGTTTGCATCCACGCCGGAGGCCGGGGGGGCCGGGAGGGTCGGGCGGCTTCCGACGGGTCCTCGAACCCGGCCTCCAGCCACCCGACGGATTCCGCCGCGTAGAGCGCGGCCCAAACGTGCTCGCACGTCCGGCGGGCGCCCGCGCGTGCCATCGGGCAGGAGCACCCCGTCCGGAGACAGTCCTCCTCGACCAGGACCTGCACGCGATAGCGCCCTTGCACGGTCGCACCCAAGCGGCCCGGTTCCGTCGCCCAGAGGCGCACCTCTCCTCGTTCGAAGCTGTGCTGGCCGAGCCTCTGCGTGAAAGTGGAAACGCCCCCGCCGAGCGCGCTGATCCAGGACATGACCGCCCTCCCTCTGTGCCAGGCCGGGATTCTACGCTCGACGCCGCGGAGGTGAAGGGCGTCGGGCAAGGGCCTTGGAGACCACGGCGACGTGTTCTCGTCTGGCTAGGCGGGGCCGGCCGCCCGTCGCAGGACACCGTCGATGTCGGCGACGTCTCGCACGAGCGCGTACCGCCAGAGACCCTGCGTCCCGTCGGCGTTCACCGCCCGCACCCAGCGGTCGGCCGCCTCCCGCTTCACGTCGGTCAACGGATCGAACCCCTTCACCTCGAGGATCAGAGTCCGCGGTGGGTCCGTCTTCAGACGGACCAGGAAGTCGGGCACGTAGTCGTGCGCCTCACCGTTGTGGAAGTAGGGGATCGCGAAGCCGAGCCCGTTGGTCTTGGTGAAGGCTTCGACCAGCTCGTGCGTGTCCAGGATCGTCGCCGCCTGCTGCTCCCAGGACTTCGTGTCCGCCACGACGTAGTTCAGGTGGCTGCGAACGATCTCGCGGACGTCCCGGCTGGTCCAGAAGTCCACGTCGGCGGTCGAGCCGCTCTCGCGGTGGGACTCGTAACGGGGAAGCTCGGGCGCCTCGCCTTGGGTCGTGTCGGGGTGGACGGCCTCGACGAGCCGCTCCAGGACCCAACCGTAATAGGGCGAGAGGAACACGTCCCGAACGTCCGCGGGCTTCACGGGGCGGACCTTCTCCGCGAGGTAGCGTCGCACGATCCCGAGCATCTGCGGGAAGAGGACGTGATTCGGGGCGGAACCCTCCGTCCGGTAGGAGCTGACGAGGCTTCGTGCCAGCTCGAACTCGAGCTGCTGGAGGCGTCGCCCGGAACGATATTGGTTCAGCGAGACGTCCTCCAACCGCCCGGGAGCCAGGAGCGAGTACCTGCCCTGGTTCGTCGGGAGTCCGGCCTTCATCTGGATCTCGGGCGGGATCTTCGTCGGATCGAGCGGGAGCGGCGCAACGCTCTCCCAGTCGACCGTCACGCGGTTGCGGATCGCCTGGCGGTACCCCTCGACGCGCGGGAACCGGATCTCGAAGTCCATCTTCGCGGGCACCGCGTGCACGTGATGCCGGGGCGGAGCCGGAGGCGCCGGTCCGGTCGGGTTCTCCTTCACCGGGATCACCTGGAAGGGAACTCCCAGGACCTTCGCGACCTCCTCGCTGAGCCGCCCGTCGGCTCCCACGTCGTAGCTCGACCGCCGGAGGGCGCGGCCGACCACCTGCTCGCACAGGAGCTGGGACTGGAAGGGCCGGAGCCCGACCACGTGCGTGACCGTGTTGCAGTCCCAGCCCTCGGTCAGCATGCCCACGCTCACGATGCACCGCACGTCCCGGCCGGGCGGATGGAACGGAGCCTCGCGCTTCCGCGCCAATTCCTCGAATCCCGCTGGATAGAGCGGACGCCCCTGCCGGTCGCGGGGCCAGTCCAGGCGACCCACGGTATCGAGCGTGAGCCTCATCCATGCCGCGTCGTCGCTCTTGGGCTCACCGGTGTCGGTCTCCTGGACGACCTTCGAGTCCACCCGGATGGTGTTCACCTGTCCTGGTTGGTTGCGGAATCCCTTGATCCCGACCGAGGGGAGGCCGGGAGGCGCGCGATCCTCCCCGAGCCATTCGTGGACGACTTTGGCGATCTTCGTGTTCTTGCAGACCAGGATGAAGACCGGCGGGCGCTTCTCTCCCCGCGCCTCCCACTCCTGGCGCTCCTTCTCCCAGAGACCGCCGAGGAGCGCGATCGGGTGATGGGCGTACTTGAGGATCGCCTCCGGCTTGGGGCTGGCCCTCTTCCCCCCGCGTTCGGCGGCGGTGAGCTGGGGGAGGATCCAGCGCCAGATGTTGAGGTACCCCGGTATCTCGGCTCCGGACGGGTCGCGGACGGCGAACTGCGGGATCTTCACGAGGCCGGACTCGATCGCGTCCGTCAGGCCGAAGTCGGCGACCAGCCAGGGGAACGGGCGATTGGTCATCGCCCCGGCCCGCGCGAGGAAGTAGGGCGTCGCCGAGAGGTCCACGCAGAGGTTGATCCCCCGGTGGCGGTGGATCCGGTCCAGCCCCTCCACCCAGACCGTGGCCTCCTCGGGGGAAGGAGCGTCGTCCTCGTCCTCCTCTTTCTCCCGCTCCTCACCGGCGGCCTCCGAGGATCGGATCCGGTAAGCGTGGTGCGCCTCGTCGTTCATCACCAGGAGGTTCTGCTTGCCTCCCAGCTCGCGGTCCAGGACGCGCCGCAGGAGCGCCGTGTCACTCTCGACGTAGCGGACCGACTCGACGTCCACCTCGACGAGGTTCCCACCCCCATCGCACTTCTGGTCCTTGATGCGGATGCGCCCGGCCGCGACCTGACGGTCCAGGTCCTCCCGGGTCAGGTACCGCTGGTCGCGGGCGGTCGTGGATCGCGGCCCGATGCGGATCGTCTCGGGCACGACCACGGGCTGGCCGACCCTTGCCACGCGGGCGCTCACGCCCGAGGTCTGGAGAGGCTGCGGCTCGAAGACGTGCCAGTTGGTCACGAGCAGCCGGCCCTGGATCAGGTCGCTCATGAGACGGGGCGGCACGAGGTCGCGGGTCCGGTAGATGCTGGCGTCGCCGGCTTCGGGCGCCAGCTCCTGGAGGCGGCTCCGGATCGTGACGTTGGGGCACACGACCAGGACGGCGTCCGAGAACCGGTTGTCTCCGCGATCGTGCACTTTGTTCAGGATGCTCCACGCCGCGAGCATTCCCATCACGGTCGTCTTTCCGGCGCCGGTGGCCATCTTGAGGGCTCGCCGCCGGAAGGCCCGGTCGCCGCTGCCGGCCGCCGGCTCGTCGAGGGGGACGTCGATCCCCTGCCGGAAGTCCGACCTTGCTTCGGCCAGGAAGACGATCGTCTCGGCGGCCTCCAGCTGCGCAAAGAAAAGCCGGTGCTGGCGCCCCTCGCGCGTCCAGTAGCGGAGCAGCTCGCCGGTCGTCCGGGTCGCTCCCGGCCAGCCCTGGCGGCGCCACTCGGCGACCCGCTCCCGGATGCGGTTGACCAGCTTCATCTCGATCGCCGTGCCGACGTCCTCGCGGATCTCGGCGCCGGTCTCCTTCTCGGGCGGCAGGTAGTAGTACACGGCCGGCCGGCGGCCCGGCCGCCGCTCCGGCGGGTGCCCCTCCTCGAGGTGCCAGTGCGCGGCCGGCTCCTCGTACGGCGAGTTGAGGATCGGTTGGGGGACCTCGTGTCGGTTCATGGGCCGAAGGCCTGCGCGACCGCGTCGAGCTTCGCGACGACTTCCGGGTGGATCTCGTCGGGCCGCATGACCGCGGCGATCTCGTGGTAGCGCGTGTAGGGGAAGCCGGGGAGTCCCGCCGTGGTCAGGATCGGCGGCAGGACCTCGGTCCTCGCCTTCTTGGAAGCGAGATAGGCCTCGACCAGCGGCCCTGGCTTGAGGGGGTCCCTGAGGAAGTCTCCCGTGAACGTGCGCTCCAGGTACGCACGGAGGTCCTTCCGGTTCTCGTGCGAGGCTTCTCCTGGTCCCACCTGGAGCTCCACGAAACGCTCGAGCGCGGTCGGGTGGATCAGGTAGCTCTCGATCTCGTAGCGCCGCCAACGCAGGCGTTCGAGGCCATCCACGACGGTCTCGCGTTCGGGAAGATCAGCGTTGCCGTCTCCGTCGAGAAGCTCGACGCCGCGGAGGTCGGCGCGCGCCAGCCTCAACGCCTCGAAGTGGCGGCGGGCGGTGGTCCCCCTTCCGCCGCTCACCGGCTCGACCACGGTCCGGTGCCAGAAGAGGCGCGTCGTGAGCAAGGGGAGCGCCCGATGGCCCAGCACCCGCGCCCAAGCGCCGAGGATCTCGAGGTCGGTGTAGTCCTCGAGGTAGAGGACGCCCGGCGCGTCTTGCGCCAGCATGACGTCCGTGTGTGAGAGCAGGCCCAGAGACCGGATCACGAGGTCCTTCTCCCGGTTCTCGGCCAGCATCCGCGGTCGGCCCACGAGCACGCAGATCTCGGTCGGCGGCGCCGAGTCGATGATCACCTCGGAGTGTGTGGCGATGAGGAGCTGAGATCTCTGCCGGGCAGCGACGTCGCGAAGCTCGCCGTAGATCGCGTTCTGGAGGATGACATGGAGGTGGGCGTCCGGCTCGTCGAGCAGGAGGACCGCGCCAGGGCGCGTGTGCAGGAAGGACAACAGCATGAGCACCTGCTGAAATCCGCTGCCCGCGCTGGCGAGGTCGAACCGGGGACCTTCCGGAAGCGGCCGGTACTCGGCCGTGATGTATGCACCTTTCGCGTCGGGCGGCAGCAACTCGAAGCCGAAGACCCGTTGAATCGACTCCTGGAGCGCGCGCCAGGCGATCTCGGATTCATGTGCCTGGACGAGCAGGTTCCGAAGTACCTCGCCCGGCCTCGCCTGACTGAGGATCGCGTCCAGGGTCTGGGGGTTGGCGTACAGTGGCTCCTGGATGCTGAGCCCGGTCATCGCGGGAACGAAGACCGTGGTCAGGCTGGCCGCCCGCAAGTGGTCCGGATCGACGTTCCTCCGCGGGCGGACGTGGATCTGTTCCGTGCTGTCGGCGAGGAACTCGAACGCGATGGTCCAGCCGGTGGACGACTCCACCTCGACCTCGATTCCGTGGCGGGTCTCCCGCCCCTGCCAGAGGAGATCGAAGGTGCGGAGCGGCACCGCCGAGAAAGTCTGGCGCGAGATGGGAGCCTTGGTGTAGCCGCCCCCGTGACGCTGGTAGTCGCCCAGCTCCTTCCACCGCCGGGAAGCCAGGTCCCACGCGGCGAGCGCCTGGAGGACGGTCGTCTTGCCCGTGTTGTTCGGGCCGGCCAGGATCACGTGGCCGGGGAACTCGAAGGTCTCGTCTTTGAAGCGCTTGAAGCGGCGGAGGGTGAGGCGCCGGATCACGACGTGGCCTGGCTCAGAGGCTTCACGACGACCAGCTCATTCCCGCGGTCATCAATGACCTTGACGGCGATCTGCCCCTGGTCCTCTTCGACAAAGGGCGCGCTCTTCGTCCCCGCGAGATGATCGAAAACGGACTCCTCGAAGTCGGAGCGCAGCGCGCGTTTGAGGTCATCCCAGGCGGCCGTCCTCGGGAAGAAGGCCTGGCAGACGTGGAACGAGAGGCCGTTGTAGTTCGTGTCCAGGAACCAGGCCGGGACGTCGTTCCCCGCTCGGTGATCCAGCTCCGACGTGACCGGATCGAAGACGTCGAGACCCTCCAGCTCGACCTGGAAGCGGGGCGGCAGGCCCTTGCCCGCGGGAGGGAGCTTCCTGAGCTTCACGTCGGGGAGTCCGCACACGCTGAAGATCTGGCTCGAGCGGAGATTCTTGAGGAGGTCGCCCATGAGCAGGTCGGGCGTGGCCTGGACGTAGGTCGCGGGGACGGTGCCCATGGCAGCCGTGTGATCCACGAGCGAGCGGGCGTTCGCCTCGATGGCGAAGCCGATCACGTAGAGATGAGCATAGCCCTTGAGGTTCGCCTCCTTGACGGCTTCCTGCACCAGCCGCTCGCTGATTGCGCCGTTCTCCGGGCCGAAAACAATCGCAACCGGCTTCTCGGCGCCGTTCTCGACGGAGGCCTCGGCCGTGAGGAAGAGCGTGCGGGCGGGCGGGCGGACGTTCTTGAGCTTCACGGTCTTCCCGCCCTGGACGTGAAGGACGGGAGCCTTGCGAAGGACCTCGATCATGCGATCGACGAAGGGACCGTACTCGGCGGGGCGCTCGCCGATCGCGGGCGTTCCCTCCTCGCCGTTAGCTTCGACCGGCGACGGGATCGTCGCCTCGAAGCAGAAGGGACCGGAGATGCGCGTGATGTTGGAGGTGACCTCCGGACGATCGACAAGGACCTCTTCCTTGGGTGGCTCGTCGTTCGCGATGCTCTTGAGGGTAACGTGGGGGACGATACCACCCACCTCTTCGCCGCGGCTATTCTGCTTGCGGACAAAGACGAAGCCACCAGCCGGCCCATTAGACTCTTCATTGAGCTGATAGTAGGGGAACGTGGCCGTCAGGAGTCTCTGTCGAGCGAGAGCAAGTGGCACACGGCTGACATCGGTGGTGATCCACCGCCTTCCCAACTGCTCGGCGACAATGGCGGTCGTCCCACTGCCACAAGTGGGATCGAACACTAGGTCGCCAGGATCCGTCGTCATTAGAAGGCAACGGCCGACAACCTTTGTGTTTGTTTGTACTACGTAAATCTTCGCGTCGGTAAAGGCTCCGGTTTGTGTATCTGTCCAAACGTTCGCGATCTCCGCCACTGGAAAGTCATCCATGTACCGCACGTAAGCAAGCGAGTTGGGGGTCGGAGCTGCAAGGCGACGTGCCTTGGCCAGCCGTTCCAAGCCTTCTCTCGTTGTCGTCCAGTGTCGGTTTGGCCCTGGATGATAGGCCTCGCCGTCAAACTCAAAGTCAACGGTGCCAGTTATCGTTGCGCCCTGTGAAGTGAGGTTGTCGTGTCGGTAGACCCTTGCCCCAGAAGGCAAGCTGTTAGGATTCTGGCGCTCCTGCGCGGTCATGAAGCGTCGTTCACCATTTGGTAGTTCTACTCGCGTATAGCGCTCTCCTACGTCGTCGACCAGTGTCCGCTCTTCAAAGAGTTGCCGGTACTTGACCCGGCTTCTATTTCGAGCGTACCAGAGCAAGTAGTCGCTGTTCTTCCCGATAACGTTGGCGACGAGGTTCGCAGTCGTTCTGAACGTGATTACAGCGACGAAGTTCTCTGATCCGAGAACTTCGTCCATCACTTCCCGCACATGGTGGAGATTCTCGTCGCCGATCTGCACGAAGATGCTGCCGCTCGGTGCGAGCAATTCCCGGCACAGCAGTAGTCGATCGCGCAGATATGTCAGATACGAGTGCAGCCCCAGCTCCCAGGTGTCCCGGTACGCCTTCACCATCTCGGGCTCGCGGGTCAGGTCGCCGTCGTCGTTGTGCTTGACGTCGCGCTTCCGGACGAAGGGCTGGAAGTTCGAGCCGAACTTCACGCCATAGGGCGGGTCCATGTAGATCATCTGGACCTGCCCGCCGAGCCCCTCGTAGTGGAGCAGCGAGTTCATCACGAGCAGCGAGTCGCCCAGGATCATCCGGTTCGTCCAGTTGTCCTTGTGCTCGTAGGCCCGGAGCACCTGCTCGTGGATCGGGTGCTGGGGGTCGCCAAAGAGTTCGCCCTGCGTCCGCCCCTTGTCGCGCCGGTGGCCCTTCAGCGTCTCGAGGATCGCCCGGGTCGAGAGTCGCTCGTGGACGAAGAGCGGCAGCGTCGGAACGTCGAATGAGAGTCGTTCCGCCTTTCCGGCCCAGTTCAGGAACGGAAGCCCCAGCCGCTTGAGCTGCTCGACTGTGTCGCGCAGGCCCGTAACCGTCGCGACGACCGTCTCGTCAGCAGCTCGGAACTCCTCTGGCTTCTCGAACAAGTGCGGCGCCGGGAGGGCGGCCGCCTTCTCGATCAGCGCCAGCAGCCATTCCCCGAGATCGCGACCGCGCGGCTGCCCGTCCCAGTCCAGCGCGGGCGAGAGTGACGAATCGTAGCGATAGCGCTGTGGGGGCTTCCGCTTCCGGAACTGCGCCTGGGTGCCCACATCGGGACGGAGCAGGCTCTGCGCGGTGGGATGCGTGTAGCTCTTCGCGTCGGGCGGGGTCTGCGACTTGGTTTTCTTCCTGGATCGGGGGGAGTTGGGCAAGATCCGCTTTCCTGCTGCCGGACGAGGGGAGGCAACCAACCTCCCCGGGACGGGCGCATGGTACGGAGGCCGCACGACCGCGACAAGAGCCGCCGGCGCGCGGCGCGCGACCGGTTGGTCGTGGGAACACGGTTCAAAACGGGTTGGCCGCTGCCGGTCATTGGATCAGTGCTTGAGCGCCAGCTCGATCGCGTCCAGCTTGAACCGGCTGATCAGGCGGTACCACTCGGCGGTCGAGAGCTTGCGCTTCCGCGCGATCGCGCGACGCTTCCGGAGCATCTCGGGGAGACGCCAGAGCGCGGCGAGGTGCGCGCGGATCAGCACCCAGAGGAGCTCGCCGTAGGAGTACTCGCGTACGAAGTCCGAGGAGAGGCCCCGCTTCGTCGCGGCCGCGTAGCTCATCAGCAGGTAGCGGTTCAGCGTGAACGCCGGGCTGATGATCAGGATGAAGCGCGGGAGCAGCTTCACCGCGTTGAAGATGCGGTTCCGCTCGGCGTGGAAGGCCTTGAACTTCGACCAGTTCCCGGCCGTCGCCGACTTCCGGTGCCGCACGCGCGCGCCCGGGACGTACCAGCACCGCCACCCGCCGAGCTGCGCGCGGAAGCCGAGGTCCAGGTCCTCCAGGTAGGCGAAGTAGGTCTCGTCGAACCCGCCGACCTCGTCCAGCATCGCCTTCCGCCAGAGCCCGGCCGCCCCGTGGGGACAGAGCACCTCCTCGGACCGGTCATAGGGCGGGCCGTCCGGCTCCTCCCACCCGCGCGAACGGCACATCCCGTCCGGGTAGAGGAGCAGACCCGCCGAGTCGAGCACGTCGGGCTGCTCGTGGCGCACGATGCGACAGGCGAACATCCCCGCGTCGGGCCGCCCGGCCGCCGCGGCCATCAGCTCCTCCACGCAGCGCGGGTCGGCGGTCGCGTCGTTGTTGATCAGGAAGAGCCACTCGCCGCGCGCCTCCGCGATCCCCTGGTTGTTCCCACGCGCGAACCCCTCGTTCCGCGCGTTCCTCACGCAGCGGAGCCGCCCACCCCACCGCGCGACCGCCGCGTCCCCCGAGCCGTCCGTCGAGCCGTTCTCGACCAGGATCACCTCGAGGTCCGGCCACGTCTGGGCGAAGAGGGCCTCGAGGCACTCGTCGAGCCACTCCCGGCCGTTCCGGTTCACCACGATGGCCGAGACGAGCGGCGGCATGCGTGCCTATTGAACGGCGGGAGCGCCGCCGATTCCACGGGGGACGGCGGGGCACCGGACGCAGGGCCCGGTTTGCTACGCTCTCCACCCGTGGATCACACCCCCTGGCACCGCGCGGTGATGGCGCGGGTCCCGCGCTGGCTCCACCGCATGGTGCTCCGCTTCGAGGCGGCGATCACCGACGGTGTCGAGGCCTTCGCCCGGAGCCTCCCGCCGCGCGCGCGCGTGCTCGACGCGGGCGCGGGCGAGGGCCAGTACCGCTCGCACTTCGAGGGCTGCCGCTACGTCGGCCTCGACCTCGCGGTCGGAGACGCCGAGTGGGACTACGGCGGCCTCGACGTGCTCGGGGACCTCCACCGCCTCCCGTTCCCCGACGCGAGCTTCGACGCGGCGCTCAGCGTCGTCGTGCTCGAGCACGTCAAGGAACCGGCCCGCGCGCTCGCCGAGATCGGCCGCGTGCTCCGGCCCGGCGGGCGGCTGCTCCTCATCGTGCCCCAGGAATGGGGCGTCCATCAGGTCCCCAACGACTACTTCCGCTACACGAGCTACGGGCTCCGGTGGATGCTCGGCGAGGCCGGGCTCGAACCCGAGCGGATCGACCCGGTCGGCGGCTTCTTCACGCTGCTCGGCCGCCGCTGCCTCGACTCCGCGGTCTACTTCACCGGCGGCTGGCGCTGGCTCGCGCTGCCGCTGGTGGCGCTCCTCGCGGGCCCGCCGGGCCTCCTGCTCCCGTACCTCGACGGGCTCGACGAGGAGAAGCTCTCGACGCTCGGCTACGTCTGCGTCGCGCGGCGGAGGCCCGCGTGAGCTGCCCCGGCTGCGGCGCCGACGGCGGCGCCGACCTCGGCGAGGTGACCGACCGCCTCTTCCGCACCACCGACGAGCGCTTCCACGTCCGCGCCTGCGCCGCCTGCGGGCTCCGCTTCCTCGCGCCGCCTCCGCCCCCCGAGGCGCTCGCGCGCTACTACCCGAAGGGCTACTGGACCGGCGCGAACGCCGGCGCGCACGGCCGCGCGACGGAGGCGTGGCGCCGCTTCGCGCTCCGCGACCACGTGCGGTTCGTGCGGCGGGTCGCGGAGGAACAGCGGCGCGCCGGAGCGTTCCGCGGCCTCCTCGACGTCGGCGGGGGCGATGGCTCGTTCCTGGACGCGCTCGGCGTCCGGCCCGCGATGCTCGTGGATTCATCGGAAGGCGCGGTGGCCGCCGCGCGCGCGCGCGGCTGGCCGGCGGCGCTCGGGGACCTCCCCGACCTCCCGGTCCGGCCCGGCTCGGTCTCGCTGATCACGCTCTTCCACGTGCTCGAGCACGTCCGCCCCGCCGAGCCGGTGCTCGACGCGCTCCGCGAGACGCTCGGGCCCGGCGGCGACCTCGTCGTGCAGGTGCCCAACTGCGCGAGCGTCCAGGCCGCGCTCTTCGGCGCCCGCTGGCAGGGCTACGACCCGCCGCGCCACCTCGTGAACTACTCGACCGCGACGCTCGCGCGCACGCTCGAGCGACGCGGCTTCACCGTGGTCCAGGTCACCCAGTTCTCGTTCCGCGACGGGCCGGGGACCATGGCGCTGAGCCTCGCGCCCTCGCTCTACCCGCCCGCGCGCGCGGCCCGCGGGCTCCCGGCGTCGTGGGTCCGGGACCTCGGATGGCTGGCGCTGAACCTGCTCGCGGTCCCGTTCGCCACGCTCGAGAGCCTGTTCGGGCGCGGCGCCGCCGTGATGGTGCAGGCGCGCGTGGCCCGATGACCGGCGAGCCGGCCCTCGGCCCCGAGCGCGAGCACCACGAGCGGCTCTACGGCGGCTTCGCCCAGGAGCACTTCGCGAAGCCCGCCGTTCGCGCGCTCCGCCGCCACCTGGTCGGGCACGTGCTCCGCGCCACCGGCGTGGACCGCGCGTCCCGCGTGCTCAGCCTCGGGTGCGGGATCGGGGACACCGAGCTGCTCCTGGCCCCGCACGTGGGCGAGGTCGTCGGCGTGGACCTCGCGCCCGCGGCGGTCCGGCAGGCCACGGAGGATGCGGCGCGCGCGGGCGTGCCGAACGCGCGCTTCCTCGAAGGGACCGTGCCCGGTCTCCCGCTGGAGCCCGGCTCGTTCGACCTCGTGCTCGCGATCTTCTTCCTCCACCACCTCGCCGACGGACCGCTCGCCGCCTTGCCCGGGGCGCTCGCGCGGCTGCTCCGGCCGGGCGGGCGCGTCTGGTCGCTCGACCCCAGCCGCCGGCGCCTCTCGGGCGCGCTGGGCCGGCTGCTCGTGCCCCGGCTCATGCGCCGCTACCAGTCCCCTGACGAGCGCGAGCTGGACCCGCGCGCCACGGCACGCCTCTTCGAGGCCGTCGGCTTCCGCGCGGCGACGCGCTTCCACGACTTCCTCTCCACGCCGATGGCCGGTCTCTTCCCGTCGTGGCGGCTGGGCTGGCGCGCGGCGCGCGCGCTCGACGACCTCCTGGTGCGCGTGCCCGGGCTCCGGCTCTTCTCGAGTGACTTCGAGCTGCTCGCCCGGCTCACTGCCCGCTGAAGGCGCCCTCGGGGACCTCGACGCCGGTCTCGATCGCCTCGATCTCCTGGGTGAACGTCGCGAGGAGCGGCGAGCGGTAGCGATGGATGGAGCGGAACGGGAAGGGGATTCCGCCGACGTCGCGCCAGTCCTCGTAGACGACGCGCTTCCCGACGAGCCCCATGCCGGGGACCTCCTCGAGGTGCTCGTCCTGGAGGAGGCGCCCGGTCTCGATCTCGAGGTAGAGGGTCCGGGGCCGCGCGTGCGCGGACTCGCACCAGAGGATCCAGCAGGGCTTCTGCGCGACGCTGGCGCGTTGGAACGGCCGGATGCGCTGGAAGAGGTTCCGGAAGTCCGCAAGCGGGAACAGCGGGTGGTCGAGCCGCGACTGCCCGGCCAGCACGCCGGCGGCCTCCTCGATCGCGTCCGCGCCGAGGTCCCGCCGCCAGACGCGGGGCGCGTCCACGACCTCCAGCAGGGACTTCCCGCCGAGCACCGACTCCTGGCGGGAACGGTCGAGGCCCTGGGCCAGCCAGTCGAAAGTCCCGCCCAGTCCTTCGCGGGACGCCTTGATGGCGCCGCGCGCGCGGAGCGCGCCGAGCGCGGGGAGCGCTTCGAGCCGGTGGGTGCGGGCGCGCAGCTCCGCCAGCGCATCCGTGGTGGGGACGTCCGGATCGGGCCGGGCGCGCTGGAAGCGC
>Ga0187892_10005539_pt1 | contig 19743 bp, 17 predicted proteins | sample MA1701073metaG_FD_139345 | JGI IMG/M metagenome (GOLD analysis project Ga0187892, IMG submission 139345) | Bio-ooze microbial communities from a basaltic lava cave in the Kipuka Kanohina Cave System on the Island of Hawaii, USA - MA170107-3 metaG ...
CAAGGCGGCGCCCACCAAGCCCGGCCCGGACAAGTTCCTCACCGAGCAGCGGGCCCTCCTGCTGGCCGAGCGGGCCACCTACGAGGAGCAGGCCGCCTCGCTCAAAGCCCAGGCCGATCAGATGGCGCAGGAGATGGAGCCCGGCGACATCCAGTTCGACGACGAGTCGGGCGAGGGCGCCTCGGCCAACGTCGACCGTGAGCGGGACCTGGCCCTGTCGGCGCAGGCCCGGGACGCGGTCAACGAGATCGACCGGGCGCTGGCCAAGATCGACCTCGGCACCTACGGCATCTGCGAGGGGTGCGGGCAGCCCATCCCCCGGGCCCGCCTGAAGGCGCTCCCGCACGCTCGCCTGTGCGTGGCCTGCAAGAGCGGCGGGCTGTCGCGGCGCTGACTGTCCCGCCGCCTGTCCCGCCGCCTGGTTCGCTGTCCGAACGGGGCCGTTTCGCCATCGGGGCCGCGGTGGCCGCGGCCGCCGTGGGGGCCGACCAGGCGGCCAAGAGCCTGGCGCTCGCCGGCCTCGACGATGGCCCGATCCACGTGGTGTGGACCCTGCAGTTGCGGTTGACGTTCAACCGCGGCGCCGCCTTCGGGCTCGGGCCCGGCCTCTCGCCGGTCATCGTGGGCATCGGTGTGGCCGTCCTGGTCGTCTTCCTCGGGTTCAGCCGCCAGGCGGCCCGTACCCGCCCCGCGGTGGTGGCCCTCGGCCTGGTCGTCGGGGGCGCCCTGGGCAACCTGGCCGACCGGCTGCTGCGCGACCACGGCGGCGGCGTCGTCGACTTCCTGGATCTCGGGTGGTGGCCGGTGTTCAACCTGGCCGACGTCTTCATCACCTTCGGGGCCGGCCTGTTGATCCTGACGAGCAGGCGGTGATCATCCGGTGAACGCCACCGTTCCGGCCGCGCTGGCCGGTGAGCGGGTCGACCGGGTGATCGCGCTGCTCACCGGACTGCCCAGAGCCGAGGTCGCCGTCCTGGTGGCGGCCGGCGCGGTACGGGTGGGAGGACGGCCGGTGGTCACCCGCAGCCGCCGCCTGGTCGAGGGGGAGGACCTGGAGGTCGATGTCCCGCCCCCGGTCGCGCCCGAGCCGGTGAGCGCCGACGCCGGCGTATCGGTGGCCGTGGTGCACGAGGACGCCGACGTGGTGGTCGTCGACAAGCCGGCGGGCATGGTGGTCCACCCCGGCGCGGGCCGGGAGTCCGGCACGCTCGTCCATGGGCTGCTGGCCAGGTTCCCGGAGCTGGCCTCCGTCGGCGAGCCGTTGCGGCCCGGCATCGTGCACCGGCTGGACAAGGGCACCTCCGGGCTGCTGGCCGTGGCCCGGTCGTCCGCCGCCTACCGGTCGCTGGTCACCCAACTCCAGGCCCACACCGTCGAGCGGCACTACCTGGCGCTGGCCTGGGGCCGGATCGAGGCGGACGCCGGGCTGATCGACGCCCCCGTCGGCCGCGGGCGCGGCGATCCCACCCGCATGGCCGTGTCGGCCAGCGGCCGGGAGGCCCGGACCCGCTACGCGGTCGTCGAGCGCTACGGGTCCCCGGCCGCGGTCACGCTGGTCGAGTGCCGGCTGGAGACCGGTCGCACCCACCAGGTCCGCGTCCATCTCGCCGCCATCGGGCACCCCCTGGTCGGCGACGCCCGCTACCGGGGCAGCCGGCCCGTCGTGCCCGCTCCCAGACCCTTTCTCCACGCCCGCCATCTCGCCTTCGACCATCCGAGGCGCGGGGATCGGCTGTCGTTCGAGTCGGCCCTTCCCGCCGACCTGGCCGGCGTGCTCGCCGGCCTGGGCTGAGACTGGTTCGCTGATGCCGGCGTCATCCCGGCGCCGTACCTGGTCCGGAGTCCGGGCATGCGTCGCTCCACGACACCGCTGCTCCTGGCCGCCGCCATGTTCGTCACCGCCGGTGGCTTCGCCCATCTGCGCGAATGGTTCGACACCTATCGCGACGTACCGGCCGGCGCGCCGGGTGCGGCTGTGGTCCGGGTCGGCTTCCCCGTCAACGCCGGCCTGTCGCTGCTCGTGGCGGTGGCACTCGTCGTGACCGCCTTCACCCTGCGCCGCTGGGCGCCGGTGGTCGTCGGGGCCGCGCTGCTGTTCCAGGCCGGCGCCCTGGCCGTGCTGATCCTCAGCCGGATCGGCACCGTGCTGGGCTGGTCCGAGTCGGGGTGGACGCTGGGCGCCGACCAGATCAGGGCCGTCGAGATCGGGGCGCTGGTGATGCTGGCGGCCATCGCCGCCGTCTGGTGGCCGGAGCGCCGCGTCGCGCTGCAGCCGGCCCGTTCCGGGCAGTAGCGAGGCGTTCTGGCCCACCCGGTACCCGGAAACCGCCCCAGTTCCCTACGCGGTTCGGGAGGTCGGGGCCAGGTCGGCGTTGCCACGGGCCCGCTTGACCATGTCGGCCAAGCTGAAGCTGTCGAGGTGGGAGCGCATGTGGAGTCCGACGTCGGCCCACACCGACAGCAGCACGCACTGGCCCTCGTGGTCGCAGGCGCCGTCCTGGTGCGGCTCGCCGAAGTCGCCGGCCACGATCGGGCCGTCGACGGCGCTCACGATCTGACCGAGGGTGATGCTGGCCGGTTCGCGGGCCAGCACGTAGCCGCCGCCCACTCCGCGCTTGGACCGCACCAGCCCTGCGCCCTTCAGGGCCAGGAGGATCTGCTCGAGGTAGGGCTGGGGCAGCCCGGTCCGCTCGGCGATGTCCCGCACCGAGGTCGGCGTGGCCTGCTCGCCCCGGAGGGCCAACGAGAGCAGCGCCCGGCTGGCGTAGTCGCCCCTCGTCGACACCCTCACGTCGCCCATGGTACGGCCCGGCTCGGCGGCCGCCGTCTCGGTACTGTGCTGGGCGCCATGGAGCCGCCCACCCCGACGCTGCCGGACTACGGCGGCGCCTGCATCGCCTCGCTGGTGCCGGCCCTGCTCGGTGGCGGCCCGCCGCCGGACTGGCTGCCAGGCGTGGCGGCCGCCGCGTCGCAGGTCGTGCTGCTGGTGCTGGACGGGCTGGGCTGGTTGCAGCTGGAGGAGCGGCGGGCCCTCGCCCCGGTGCTGGCCGCCATGCGCGGCGGCGCGGTGACCTCCGTGGTGCCCACCACCACGGCCACCGCGCTCACCTCGATCACCACCGGGCTGGCCCCCGCCGCCCATGGCGTGGTGGGCTACCGGGTGCGGGTGGGCCGCGGCACCGTGATGAACGTGCTGCGGTGGCGCACCCCGGCCGGCGACGCCCGCCAGGAGGTCCCGCCCGGGCGGTTCCAACCGCACCCGGTGTTCGCCGGCACCCGCCCGCCGGTGGTCACCCGGGCCGAGTTCGGTCCCACCGGGTTCACCGGCGCCCACCTGGCCGGCGCCGGCCTCCACGGCTGGCGGCTGCCCTCGGCCATGGCGGTGGAGGTGCGGCGCCAGCTCGAGGCCGGCCACCGGTTCGTCTACGCCTACTACGACGGGCTCGACAAGGTCGCCCACGACAAGGGTTTCGGCGACCACTACGACGCCGAGCTGGTCGCCACCGACCGGCTGGTGGGCGATCTGCGGGCCACCCTGCCGCCCGGGGCCGCCCTGGTGGTGACCGCCGACCACGGTCAGGTGCAGGTCGACGCGGCCGCCATCGCGCTGGCGGCCGAGCTGATGGCCGACGTGGAGCTGCTGTCGGGCGAGGGCCGCTTCCGCTGGCTGCACACCCGGCCGGGATCCACCGACTCGGTGGTGGCCACGGCGCGCGCGCTGTACGGCGGGGTCGCCTGGGTCCACACCCGCGCCGAGCTGATCGACATGGGGTGGTTCGGCGGGGTGCCGACCGCCGAGGTGGCCGACCGGCTGGGTGACGTCGCCCTGGTCCCGTTCGCGCCGGTCGCCTTCGACGACCCGGCCGACACCGGCGAGACGCGCCTGGTGTGCCGCCACGGCTCGCTGACGCCCGAGGAGTGCCTCGTGCCCCTCTTGGCCACCGGCGGCGATCGGGGGGAAGGATGACGCCCATGCCTGATCCTGACAGCCCCCTCACCCCGGCACCGCCCGAGGTGCTCCGCTCCGAGCTGGTCGCCGAGGACGCCACGTCCGGTGGCGACGGGCAGGACGAGACGGTGGAGCACCCCGCCAAGGTCATGCGGATCGCCTCGATGATCCGCCAGCTGCTGGAGGAGGTGCGCCAGGCACCCCTGGACGAGGCCAGCCGGAACCGCCTCCGCGAGATCCACGAGACCTCCATCGAGGAGCTGTGCCGGGGCCTGTCGCCCAGCCTCCGCCAGGAGCTCAGCCGGGTGAGCATGCCCTTCGTCGAGGGCTCGACCCCCACCGAGTCCGAGCTGCGGATCGCCCAGGCCCAGCTGGTCGGCTGGCTGGAGGGGCTGTTCCACGGCATCCAGGCGACGATGTTCGCGCAGCGTATGGCGGCCAAGGCCGAGGACGAGCTGCGCCGCCCCGGCCTCCCGCCCGGCCCCGGCGAGCAGTCCCCCCTGGTGCGGCCCCCGGGATATCTCTAGCAGGAGGGGGGCCAAAGCCCCCCCTCCCGCACCCACCCCCGGCCGCCGCCGTCGTGGCGCGTCGGCTGTCGGCCGGGCAAAGCCCGGCCTCGGGCGCACTCGGCCGCCGCGCTAGGGTTTCTCGGAAACCACAGGGGTGTTGTTCGTCCACAGGGGTATGTGGACGAAGAGGGGAGAAGCGGGCGTGGGAGGTTCGTTCGCCCACCTGCACGTGCACACCGAGTTCTCCATGCTGGACGGTGCCGCCCGGGTAAAGGAGGTCATCGCCGCCGCGGTGGCGGACGGGCAGCCGGCCATCGGCATCACCGACCACGGCAACATGTACGGGGTCCTGGACTTCTACAAGGAATGCCGGGCGCAGGGCATCACGCCGGTCATCGGCACCGAGGCCTACATGGCGGCGGAGAGCCGTACCGAGCGGCCGGTGCGGCGGGGCCGGATCGACGACACCGGCGGCGACGCCGGCACCGAGGGGGCCGGGGAGAAGCTCTACTACCACCTCACCCTGCTGGCCGAGAGCACCGAGGGCTACCGCAACTTGCTGAAGCTCTCCTCGGCCGCCTACCTCGAGGGCTACTACTACAAGCCCCGTCTCGACTGGGAGCTGCTGGCCCGCCACTCGTCCGGTGTGATGGCCACCACCGGGTGCCTCGGCGGGGTGGTCCTCCAGGCCCTGCTGCGTGGCGACGCCGGACGGGCGCGGGCCCTCGCCGGCCGGCTGCAGGACATCTTCGGGCGGGAGAGCCTGTTCGTCGAGCTGCAGGACCACGGCCTGGCCGACCAGCGCTCGACCAACCCGCAGCTGGTGGAGATCGCCCGCGCCCTGGGCGCGCCGCTCCTGGCCACCAACGACAGCCACTACACCCATCAGGCCGACGCCGTCGCCCACGACGCGCTGCTGTGCGTCCAGACCGGTGCCGCGCTGGCCGACGAGAAGCGCTTCCGGTTCGAGGGCGACCAGCACTACCTCAAGCGCGCCGCCGAGATGCGTTCGCTGTTCGCCGAGCTGCCGGAGGCGTGCGACACCACCCTCGCCGTCGCCGAGCGAGCATGCGTCGAGATCGAGTTCGGCGTCCCCAAGCTGCCCCACTTCCCCGTGCCGGCCGGCTTCGTCGATACCAGCGCCTACCTGCGCCACCTGGTCCTGGCCGGGGCGGCCGACCGCTACGGGTCGCCGCTGCCCGCCGCCGTGCGGGAGCGGCTGGACGCCGAGCTGGGCGTCATCGCCACGATGGGCTTCGGCGCCTACTTCTTGGTGGTGTGGGACCTCATCCGCTACGCGCGCCAGTCCGGGATCCGGGTGGGCCCGGGCCGCGGGTCCTCGGCGGGGTGCTGCGTCGCCTACTGCCTGCGCATCGTCGACGTGGACCCCATCCGCTACGACTTGATGTTCGAGCGCTTCTTCAACGCCGGTCGCAAGGGCATGCCGGACATCGACATGGACTTCGACGAGCGCTACCGCGCCGACGTCATCCGCTACGCGGCCGAGCGCTACGGGGCCGACCACGTGGCCCAGGTGGTCACCTTCTCGACCATCAAGGCCCGGGCCGCCGTGCGCGACGCCGCCCGCGTGCTCGGCTACCCCTACGCCCTGGGCGACAAGGTGGCCAAGGCCATGCCGCCGCTGGTCCTCGGTCGGGACACGCCGCTGCACGCCTGCCTCGATCTGAAGCCGGGCTTCGAGGACGGGTACAAGATGGCGGGCGAGCTGCGCCAGATGTACGAGTCGGAGCCCGACGCGGCCAAGGTGATCGACGTGGCCCGCGGGCTCGAGGGGCTGCGTCGCCAGGATGGCATCCATGCCGCCGCGGTGGTCATCACCGACCGGCCGCTCACCGAGTACCTGCCCGTCCAGCGCAAGCCCGAGCCCGGAGCCGACCCCGCCGACGCGCCCATCGTCACCCAGTACGAGTGGCACGGCGTGGAGGAGCTGGGCCTGCTGAAGATGGACTTCCTGGGCCTGCGCAACCTCAGCGTGATCGAGCGGGCCCTCGACCTGATCGAGGAGTCGAGCGGGGAGCGCCCCGATATCGACGGGGTGGCTCTTGACGACGAGGCCACCTTCGCCATGCTGCGCGAGGGCCGGTCCATGGGGGTCTTCCAGCTGGAGGGCGGGCCCATGCGGGCGTTGCTGCGCTCGCTGGCCCCCACCGCCTTCGAGGATCTGGGCGCCCTGGTCGCCCTCTACCGGCCCGGGCCCATGGCCACCAACATGCACAACGAGTACGCCGACCGGAAGAACGGGCGAAAGCCGGTCAGCTACCTGCACCCCGACATGGAGGACCTGCTGGGCGACACCCAGGGGCTGATGATCTACCAGGAGTCGGTCATGAGGGTGGCGCAACGCTTCGCCGGCTACTCGCTGGCCGAGGCCGACAAGCTGCGCCAGGCCTGCGCCAAGAAGATCCGCGCCCTCATCGCCGCCGAGCGGGAGAAGTTCGTGGCGGGCTGCGAGGCGACGGGCTACGGCACCGCGCTGGGCACCACGCTGTTCGACGTCATCGAACCCTTCGCGGACTACGCCTTCCCCAAGGCGCACGCCTTCGCCTACGGCCTCGTCTCGTACCAGACGGCCTGGTTGAAGGCGCACCACCCGGTGGAGTACCTGGCCTCCCTGCTCACCTCGGTGAAGGACGACAAGGACAAGACGGCGGTCTACCTGTCGGAGTGCCGGTCGATGGGCATCAAGGTCCTGGTGCCCGACGTGAACCTGTCGGCATCGGACTTCGTGGCCCGCGACGGCGCCATCCCCTTCGGGCTGTCGGCCATCCGCAACGTGGGCGAGGGCCTGGTCGAGCGCATCGTGGCCGAGCGGGAGGACAACGGCCCCTTCGCCGACTTCTACGCGTTCTGCCAGCGGGTCGACCCGCAGGTGCTCAACAAGCGCTCGATCGAGTCGCTGGCCAAGGCGGGCGCCTTCGACTCGCTCGGTCACTCCCGCCAGGGCCTGTGTGCCGCCTTCGAGCCCATCGTCGACCGCACGCTGGCCCGCCGGCGCGAGCGGGACCTCGGGGTGCTGAGCTTGTTCGGCGACATCGGCGACGGCGCAGGGGAGGGGCCACGGGGGTTCGACGACAGCCGGGTCCCGATCCCCGAGGGCGAGTTCGCCAAGACGGTGAAGCTGGCCTTCGAGAAGGAGATGCTCGGGCTGTACGTCAGCGACCACCCGCTGCTGGGTGCCGAGGCCGTGCTGCGCCGCGAGTGCGACATCACCTTGGCCGAGGCCCGCGACCTTCGCGACGGTGACGTGCGTTGGGTCGGGGGCGTGGTCACCGGGCTGTCCCGGCGCTGGACCAAGCGGGGCGACCTGATGGCCACCTTCGTGCTGGAGGACCTCGACGCCGCCCTGGAGGTGTGGGTGTTTCCCCGGGTCATGCACGAGGTCGGGCACCTGCTGGCCGACGACACCGTGGTGGCGGTGAAGGCCCGGGTCGACGGCCGGGAGGACCAGTCCAAGCTCGTGTGCCTGGAGGTCCGGGCCGTGGAGGTGGGCCCGGACGACGGTGCCTCGGAGCTGCACCTGCGACTGGCGCTCAACGCCCTGACCGACGCCTGCGTCGCCCAGCTCAAGGAGCTGCTGGTGGCGCACCCGGGCCCGTCGCCGGTCTTCCTGCACGTGGGGCAGAAGGTGCTGCGGCTGCCCCGGTCCTTCGACGTGGACGCCGGCAACCGCCTGCTGGCCGAGATCAAGGTGCTGCTGGGCGCCGACGCGGTGGTGGCCTGAGCGAGCCCCGTCGGGCGAGCGTGGCCCGAGCGGCCCCCTGAGCGGAGAACCCTGAGCGAGCCCCGTCGGTGCGACGGGGCCGGGTCGAGCCGGTAACCTAGGGGGCTCACGGTCGAGCTACGGGAGATGTCGCAGCCGATGGCGATCCAGGTCGAGACCAAGGACTGCACGGCGCTCAGCGACGCCGAGATGGGCGAGATGGCCGACATCTGCGCCGAGGGACCGGCTCGCTACGATGTCGGCCTGCTGTCCAAGCAGCGCGACGCGTGGGTGCTCATCACCACGGTGCGGGACAACGGCAAGCTGTGCGGCTTCTCGTTCTGCACGCTGGAGCGCATCGGCGGCACGCCCTGCCTGCTCGTGGGCCTGGCATCGATCAAGCGGGGGGCCCGGCGGGAAACCGTGCTGCGCTCGATGATGGCCGACCAGTACCGGCGGGCCCTGCTGGCGTTCCCCGACGAGGACGTCCTGGTGGGAACCAAGTTCATCGACCCGGCCGGCTTCCATGCCTTCAAGGGACTGGAGGACGTCGTCCCCCGCCCGGGCCACAAGGCCACCGGGGAGGAGCGAGCCTGGGGGCGGCGCCTGGCCAAGCGCTTCGGTACCGAGGGCCGGATCGACGACCGCGCCTTCGTGGTCATCGGCGACGGCAACATCTGCGGCTCCCTCGACCACGAGAGCCTCCACCCCGAGGGCACCGACCCCGACGTCGCCGCACTGCTGGCCCCCCTCGACCACCGCCGCGGCGATCACCTCATCGCCTTCGGCTGGGCCATGGCCGAGGACCTGGCCGCCGGCAAGCTCGGCAAGTAGCCGTTCTGGTCCGCAGATCGCGCCCGGATCGGGTGCGATCTGCGGACCAGAAGGGCAGGGGGTGGCGACGGTGTCACAGCGGGCTGGCATCGTGGCGGGGTGGAACGTGCCGGCTCCGACGCCGCCATCCGGGCCATCGCCCGAGGCCAGCACTCGTTGGTGGCGCGCCGGCAGCTGCGGGCGGCAGGGGTGGCGGCTCCCAGCGTCCGCCGGCGCCTGCGCTCGGGGATGCTGGTCGCGGTCACCAGCCGGGTGCTGCGCCTGGCGGGCGCCGCCCCCGACGAGGACCAGCGGGTGATGGCCGCCGTGCTGGACGCCGGTCCCGGCGCCGTCGCCTCCCACACCACGGCGGCGGCGCTCTGGGGCCTCCCGGGGTTCGACGGGGCCACGGTGGAGGTCAGCCGGGGGCGGGCCGGCTCGGATCGCCCATCGAGCCTGGCCCTGGTGCACCACCCGCGCCTGCTGCCCGCCGCCCACTGCGCCGTTCTCCGCGCCGTCCCGGTGACGACGCTGGTGCGGACCGTGTTCGACGTGGCCGGCCAGGTGCACGAGGCACGGGCCGAGCGGGCTCTGCAGGCCGCCCTGCGCCGCGGCCTGTCGTGGTCGGTGGTCGAGCGGCACCTGGCCGAGACGGCCGAACACGGTCGAGACGGCATCGCGGTCTTGCGGGTGCTTCTGGACCGCCACCGGGGCAAACCGGTACTGGGGAGCGGGCTCGAAGCCCGGTTCCTCCGCCTCGTGCGAGCGGCGGGCCTGCCCGAACCGGCGCGCCAGGTCGACGTCGGCGCGCAGGGGTGGGTCGCTCGGGTCGACTTTCTCTACCAGACGCCCGGCTGGTCATCGAGATCGATGGGAACTGGTCCCATACCTCACCCCTCGATATCGCTCGGGACAAGCGCAGGACGGCCGGCCTGGTGGCGGCCGGGTACGCCGTGCTTCCGATCTCCGAGGAGCTGCTCCGAGCGGACCCCCAGGGCGTGGTCCGCCTCGTGCGGGAGGCGCGCGGGGCCGCCGCCGCCCGTTCTGGTGGGCAGAACGCCACCGTTTCGGCCCTGGTTCGCGGCCCAGAACGGGCCGGTGGCTACAGGAGGGCGGCGACGACCTTGTAGCAGCGGCCGTCCCTGGGGCCGCTCAGGGCGACCAGGACACGGCGGGGGCGGGCCGGGCACCAGCGGCGGGCGCCGTCCAGGGCCGGCAGCACCTGCACGGCGGAGCCCCAGCGGAAGTGACAACGGTCGCCCAGCAGGACCGGGGGCGACGACGGGGACACCACCGCCACCGACGGGCGGTCGGCGGTGACCGTCCAGTACGCGACATCCGGGCCTGCCGACCCGAGGAGGTCCTGGCCCTCGGGGTGCAGGAGCGGCCGGAGCCAGCGTTCGGCGCGGCGACGTCCCACCCGGCCGGTGGGGGCGGGGGCGGCGGTGAGCACGACGTCCTCCGGCCGGGTGGGATCAGCGCCACCCTGGTCGTGCGCAACCTCCACGCGCGCCAAGGTGTACGGGGCGAGGACTGGCCCGGGCTCGGGCCAACGAGCCAGACGCAGCGCACCCGAGTTGAGATCTATGGCCGCGCACCACCGGGGCCCGGCGGCGACGACGAGCACGGGCACGTCGCCGCTGGCGAGGGAGGTTCGGCGCACGATGGCGGCGGCCACGGGCGCCAATGGTGCAGCGTCGGGCCGCGCAAGTGGTGGATACCCCCGGCGCGGCACCCGTGAGGGCGTCAGGCCAGCTGGGCCAGGAGCTCCTCGGGCGACGAGACCGGTGCCCGGCAGGCGTGGTCGCGGCAGACGTAGGCCAGGCCGTCCCGGCGGCCCTCCCAGAGGGTCGAGTCGTAGCGCTCGCCCCATGCCACCACCGTGTTGGGCCGGTAGGCGGACCACAGCGGCGCGACGAGGTCCGGGCGCTCGCCCACGACGACGATCTCGGTGAGGCCGGTGAGCGCCATGTCCGTCGCGGCCAGCAGGTGGACGAAGGCGCCCGGGTGGCGCACCGCGGTCGGGGCGACGAGGCGGATCACGCCCTCGGCCCGCTCGGCGTAGCCCCGGTCACCGGTGAGCGCGGCCAGCCGGAGAAGTGCTTGCGCGGCAACGGAATTGGCCGACGGCGTGGCGCCGTCGAACAGGTCCTTCTGGCGGACGAGCAGCCGCTCGGCGTCGTGGCCGGTGGTGTAGAACCCGCCGCCGTCGTCGGCGAACAACGCGACCAGGGCGTCGGCGGCGCGGCGCGCCTCGCCGATCCACCGGGCCTGCCCGGTGGCCTCGGCCAGCCGGGTGAAGGCGTCCACCAGCCAGGCGTGGTCCACGGCGTAGGCCAGGTGGCGGGCGCCGCCGGGCCGCCCGTCGGCCGGGCGCTGCCACGAACGGAGCCAGCGCCCGTCGGGCCGGCACAGCTCGGCGACCAGCAGCTCGGCCGTCCCGACGGCCGCCGCCAGCCAGTCGTCGCGGCCGAGCACGGCCGCCGCCTCGGCCAGGCTCGACACGAACATGGCGTTCCACTCGGTGAGCACCTTGTCGTCCAGCCCCGGCCGCACCCGGGCTCCCCGGGCGGCGAGCAGTCGGGCCCGGGCGGCCTCGACCGGCGGCGGCCGCAGGAGGTCGCCCCGGACCGGGCGGTGCAGGATGTTGGCGCCCTCGAAGTTGCCGCCCTTGGTCAGGCCGTACCACTCGACGGCGTCGGGACCACCGAGCTCGGCCACCTCGTCCAGCGACCAGACGTAGAAGCGCCCCTCCTCCCCCTCGGAGTCGGCGTCCTCGGCCGAGTACAGGCCGCCCTCGGGCGAGCGGAGGTCCCGAAGGACGTAGGCCACCGTCTCCTCGACGACCTGGCGGAAGCGCTCCTGGCCCGTGACCTGCCACCCATGGAGGTAGGCGCGCACCAGGCCGGCCTGGTCGTAGAGCATCTTCTCGAAGTGCGGCACCATCCAGAAGGCGTCCACCGAGTAGCGGGCGAAGCCGCCGCCCAGGTGGTCGTAGATCCCGCCCGAGGCCATGGCGTCGAGGGTGGTGACGACCATGTCGACGTCGGCGGGCTGCCCGGTCCGGAGCAGGAGCTCCAAGTTGGCCGGCATGGGGAACTTGGGGGCGCGGCCGAAGCCGCCCCACGCCGCGTCGAAGCCCGCCCGCAGGCCGGCCACGCCCGCCGTCACCAGCTCCGGCCCGGGCGACCCGTCGCCGGGACCGCCGCCGGCCGGCAGCGCGGTGCGGGCCGAGATGGCCCCGGACAGGTGATCGGCCGCGCCCAGCAGCTCGTCGCGCCGGTCCCGCCAGGCCTGGCCGACGGCCGCCAGCAGGTCGAGGAACCCGGGCCGGCCGAGGCCACTTCGCTTGGGGTAGTAGGTCCCGCCGTGGAACGGGCGCCCGTCCGGCGTGAGGAACACCGTCATCGGCCAGCCGCCCTGGCCGGTCATCGCCTGCACCGCCTCCATGTACACGGCGTCGACGTCGGGGCGTTCCTCCCGGTCGACCTTCACGCAGACGAAGCCGGCGTTCATGGCCGCGGCGACCTCGTCGTCCTCGAACGACTCGTGCGCCATCACGTGGCACCAGTGGCACGCCGAATAGCCCACCGACAGCAGCACGGGCCGGTCCTCGGCCGCAGCCCGGGTGAAGGCCTCCTCGCCCCACGGGTACCAGTCCACGGGGTTGTCCCGATGCTGGCGGAGGTAGGGGCTGGTCTCGTCGGCCAGGCGGTTCATCGCCGGCCACAGTAGGGCCGGCGCCCGTGCCCCAGGTCACGTGCCGACCGTCGTCCGCGTGGCCGTGGCAGCATGCTCCGCCATGCGCCACCGCCCTGCCCGCCTCGTGGCCCTCGTGACTGCCCTCGCCGCCGTCGCCACCGCCGCGGCGGCCGCCCCCGCCGTCGCCCAGGCCGCGCCACCCGGCGGCGCCGGCCAGCCGGTGCTGGCCATCGGCGCCGTCCCGCTCCTCGACGGCCCCCCGCCCGAGAGCCGCTCGGCGGTCGTCGCCCTGGCCGCGACACCGACCGGCCGCGGCTACTGGGTGGCGCAGGCCGATGGTGGTGTGACGGCGGCCGGTGACGCGACGGCGGCGGGGTCGGCGGCCGGCCTCGGGCTGCGGCGGCCCGTCGTCGGACTGGCGCCCACGCCGACCGGCGGCGGCTACTGGCTCACGGCGTCCGACGGCGGCGTGTTCGCCTTCGGGGACGCGGCGTTCGCCGGGTCGACCGGTGCCATCGCCCTCAACCAGCCCGTCGTCGCCATGGCGGCCAACCCGGCCGGCACCGGGTACTGGCTGGCGGCCCGGGACGGCGGGATCTTCGCTTTCGGCGAGGCGCGGTTCCTGGGTTCGATGGGCGCCACGCCGCTCAACCAGCCCGTGGTCGCCATGGCGGCCACGCCGAGCGGGCTGGGGTACTGGCTCGTGGGCGCCGACGGCGGCGTCTTCGCCTTCGGGGACGCACCGTTCGTCGGGAGCACCGGCGCCACCCGGCTGGAGCGCCCGATCGCCGCCATGGCGGCCACGCCGAGCGGGCTGGGGTACTGGCTCGCGGGCGCCGACGGCGGCGTGTTCGCCTTCGGCGATGCGGCGTTCCTCGGCGACGGCCGATCCGGTCTGGGGGCGGGCCGTGAGGTCGTCGCGGTGGCCGCGTCATCCGGCGGGTCGGGCTACTGGCTGGCCACCTCGACCCGAGCGGTGGCGGCGGGCGCCCTCGGCCCCGGCATCGAGGGGATGCAGCGGCGGCTGCTGGAGCTGGGCTACTGGGGACCGGTCGACGGCCGGTTCGGCCCGCTCACGACCCAGCAGGTGTACGCCTTCCAGAAGGCCAACGACCTGCCCCGGGACGGTCAGCTGAGTGGCGAGGAGCTGGACCTGCTGGGCCGGGCCGGCCGGACCAGGCCCCGCAGCACGGTCGGGTACGTGGTCGAGGTCGACAAGCGCCGCCAGATCATCATCGTCGCCCGGGACGGCGTGGCCGAGCTGGTGTTCAACACCTCGACGGGCAACGGTGCGCGCTATGCGCCCGGCGCGGTGGCCGTCACGCCCGAGGGGCGGTTCCGCATCCAGCGGCAGATCAACGGGCTGCGCATCTCGGCCCTGGGAGCGCTGTTCCGGCCCAAGTACTTCACCGGCGGCTACGCCGTGCACGGATCGCCCAGCGTCCCGCCGTTCCCGGCCTCGCACGGCTGCGTGCGGGTGAGCAACGCGGCCATCGACTTCATCTGGGCCAACCGGCTCCTGGAGGTCGGGACCGACGTGTGGGTCTACTCCTGAGGGCGGACCGGCGGGCGCCGGAGCTTGCCCGTCGTCGTGTGGTCGAGGGCGGCCACCAGCTCCAGCGACCGGGGCGCGCACCACGGCGGTAGGCGCTCTTTCACCCAGCCCCGGAGCGCGTCGAGCGACGGCGGGAAGGACGGGTCGGCCGGCACCACGACGGCGACGACCCGCTGGCCCCACTCGGGGTCGGCGCGGCCGATCACGAGCGCGTCGGCCACCGCCGGGTGGGACCGCAGCCGGGGTTCGACCTGGGACGGCCACACCTTCTCGCCGCCGGTGACGATCCTGTCGCCCAGGCGGCCGTGGACGGTCACCGTGGTGCCGACCACCGTCCCGGCGTCGCCGGTGGCGAGCCACCCGTCGCCGTCGACCGGTGATGAGCCGTCGCGGTAGGCCCGCAGCAGCGTCGGGCCCCGGACCAGCAGCTGACCGTCGCCGTCCTCGGTGACCTCGACGCCGTCGAGGGGTGCACCGTCGTAGACGACGCCGCCGCCCGTCTCGGTCATCCCGTAGGTGTGCACGACGTGGGCCGGGCGGGCCCTCCAGTCGGCCCCACCTCCCACCAGGACGGCCCGGAAGCGGCCAGGGTCGACCCGGTGCAGCTGGGTGGGCACCACCGCCACGAGCGTGGCCGGCGCCGCCGCGTCGAAGGTGAGCGGGGTGGCGGTGAGGATCGCCCGGGTCACCACGCCGAGGCCGCCGACGTGGGCCAGCGGCAGGCAGGCCAGCCACCGGTCGGCGGCGGGGTCGACGGCCAGCCGGGCCGAAGCGGCCCGGGCGTGGGCGGCCACGGCGGCATGGGTGAGGACCACGCCCTTGGGGTCGCCGGTGGTGCCGCTGGTGGCGATGACCAGCGCGTCGCCCTCGTCCACGTCGTCGCCGGCCCGCAGGTCGGCCAGCACCGCCGACCGGGCCGGAGGCGGGAGCCGGGGGTCGACGGGGAGGACGGCGTGGCCGGCGTCCCACGCCCGCCGGAGCGCCTGGACGAACGGCGTTCCCGGCTCGGCGTCGAGAGCCACCAGCCTGGGCACCCCGGGTAGCGTACGCAGCGCCATGGCCGACGACCCGCCGCCGGCCGTGCCCGACTGGGTGCGGGCCGGCCGCTCCTGCGACGTTCCCTTCCGGGACATCCGCTACGAGACGGCCGAGGGCATGGCCAAGATCACCATCTGCCGGCCCGAGGTCCGCAACGCCTTCCGGCCCCAGACCGTGGCCGAGCTGTGCGACGCGTTCCGCCTGGCGCAGGACGACCCGGAGGTCGGGGTCCTCATCCTCACCGGCGAGGGCTCGCTCGCCTTCTGCTCGGGGGGCGACCAGAAGGTGCGGGGGGACGACGGCTACCTGGGCGACGACGGCGTGGCGCAGCGGGGGATCGGCCGCCTCAACGTGCTCGACCTGCAGGTGCAGATCCGGCGGTGCCCCAAGCCGGTGGTGGCCATGGTGGCCGGGTACGCCATCGGCGGCGGCCATGTGCTGCACGTCGTCTGCGACCTCACGATCGCCGCCGACAACGCCCGCTTCGGCCAGACCGGCCCCCGGGTGGGGTCCTTCGACGGGGGCTACGGTGCCGGCCTCCTGGCCCGGTCGGTGGGCCAGAAGAAGGCCCGGGAGATCTGGTTCCTGTGCCGCCAGTACGGGGCCGAGGAGGCGCTGGCCATGGGCCTGGTCAACGCGGTGGTGCCGTTGGCCGACCTGGAGGCCGAGACGGTCCGGTGGTGCCGGGAGATGCTGGCCCACTCCCCGGTGGCCCTGCGGGTGTTGAAGGCGTCACTCAACGCGGCCGACGACGGGCTGGCCGGCATCCAACAGCTGGCCGGCGACGCCACGCTGCTCTACTACATGAGTGAGGAGGCCCAGGAGGGCCGGGACGCGTACGTCGAGAAGCGCCGGCCCGACTTCAGCCGGTTCCCCCGGAGGCCGTGATGGGCACCGCCGGTGCCGGGACCTGGCTGGTCGGCGCCCGGCCGCGCACGCTGCCGGCGTCGGTGGTGCCGGTCCTGGTCGGGACGGCGGTGGCCTTCGACGCCACCGATGCCGACGTCGTGGCGTGGCGGGCGCTCGCCGCGCTGGTGGTCGCCCTCGCCCTCCAGGTCGGCACCAACTACGCCAACGACTACGCCGACGGTGTGCGGGGCACCGACGACGCCCGCGTCGGCCCGGTCCGCCTGGTGGCCGCCGGCCTGGCCAGCCCGGCCGCGGTGAAGCGCGCCGCCCTCCTGGCCTTCGGCGTCGCCGGCCTGGCCGGCCTGGCGCTGGCCGCCGCCGTGGGCCCCGAACTGATCGCGGTGGGCGCGGCCAGCATCGCCGCCGGGTGGTTCTACACCGGCGGGCCGCGTCCCTACGGGTACGCCGGGCTGGGCGAGGTGTTCGTCTTCACGTTCTTCGGCGTGGTGGCCACGGTCGGCTCCGCCTACGTCCATCTCGACCGGGTCAGCGGCGTCGGGCTGGTGGCCTCGGTGCCGGTCGGGCTGCTGGCCACGGCGCTGCTGGTCGTCAACAACCTGCGGGACGTTCCCACCGACGCCGTGGCCGGAAAGCGCACGCTGGCGGTGCGCATGGGTGACCCGGCCACCCGCCTCCTCTACGTCGGGTGCCTGGCCGGCGCGTTCTCGTGCCTCGTCCTGGTCGCCCTGGCCCGGCCGGCCGGGCTGCTCGCCCTCGCCGCCCTTCCCCTCGCCAGGCGGCCCGCCATGGCCATCGGTCGCGGGCTCACCGGTCCGGCGCTGATCCCGGTCCTGGTCGACACCGGCCGGCTGCAACTCGTCTTCGGCGTCCTGCTGGCCGCCGGCATCGCTTTGTAGGCGTGGACCTCTGGGCGTGGACGCGCGCCGCCCCGGCGAACTGGCCGCTCTCATACCCGGAAACCGCCCCAGTTCCCTACGCGGTTCGGTTCTGGAGGGCGGCGAGGAAGGCCGTGGGGCGCTCGAGGTGGCAGGCGTGGGCGGCGGCGGGAACCAGGGTGAGGGTGGCTTTGGGGCCGATGGTGGTGGCGAGGCGGCGGGCGGTGGCGGCGAAGGGCCGGTCGTGCTCGCCGGCCACCACCAGCACCGGCATGGCCAGCTCGGGGAGGCGGTGCCACAGGGGCTCCTGGGTGCCGGTGCCCAGGCGGCGCAGGGCGGCGGCCAGGCCCTCGGCGGTGTTCTCCCGGCGGGCCTCCATCCCGGCCGCGTTTACCGGCAGGCCGGCGAACATCGGCTGGGCCAGCCAGCGGTCCAGGAAGGCGTCCAGGCCGTCGGTTCCCAGCGACCGGGCCAGCTCCTCGTCGGCGGCCCGGCGGGCCGACCGCTCGGCTTCGTCGTCGATCCCGGCGGTGGCGCTCACCAGCACCAGGTGCTCGACCAGATCGGGCCGGGCCAGCGCCAGATGAAGGGCGACCCGGCCCCCCATCGAGTAGCCCACGTAGGTGGCCGGGCCGCCGGCCCGGCCCAGGTCGGCCGCGGCGGCCCACAGGTCGGTGGGCGGGACCGGCCGCGGCCCGTGACCAGGCAGGTCGGGTGCCACGACCTCGACGCCGGTGGCGGTCAGGCCGGGCAACAGGGGCGCGAACGAGCGGCCCGTCTGGGTGAAGCCGTGGGCCAGCACCAGCCGGGCCATCGGCGGTGAACCTACAGGCGACGTTCGCCGCCACCCTGGTGGACGAGTGGGCCCGCGGCGGCGTCACCCACGCGGTGGTGGCGCCGGGCTCGCGTTCGACGCCGCTGGCCCTGGCGCTCGCCGCCGACGGGCGGCTGGCGACGGCGGTGGTGCTCGACGAGCGGGCCGCCGGCTTCGCCGGTCTCGGGCTCGGGCTGGCCACCGGGCGCCCGGCGGTGGTGCTGACCACCAGCGGGACGGCCGCCGTCAACCTGCATCCGGCCGTGGTCGAGGCGCACCACGCCGGGGTGCCCCTGCTGGTGTGCACGGCCGACCGGCCCCCCGAGCTCCACCACGTGGGCGCCCCCCAGACCATCGAGCAGGGCCGGTTGTTCGCCGGCGCGCTGCGGTGGGCAGTCGAGCCCGGCGTGGCCGACGGCGGGGCTCGCGGCACCTGGCGGTCGCTGGCCGCCCGGGCCGTGGCCGAGGCCACCGCCGGCCCGTGCGGCCCCGGGCCGGTGCACCTCAACCTGGCCTTCCGCGAGCCCTTGAGCGGCGAGCCCGGGCCGTTGCCGCCGGGCCGCCCCGGGGGTCGCCCGTGGCACGAGGCGCCGCCGGGGGAGCAGGCGCCGCCGGCCGCGCTGGTGGCCGCACTGGCGGGCCGGCCGGCACGGGGCGTCATCGTCGCCGGGGCCGGGGCCGGCGCCGGGGCCGGGGCCGGCGAGGCGGCCGCCGCCCACCGCCTGGCCGCCGCCCTCGGCTGGCCCGTCCTGGCCGACCCCCGCTCGGGATGGCGTACCCCGGTCCCGACCACGGTGGCGTCGGCCGATGCCCTGCTGCGGTCGCCCGCGTTCGCGACAGCCCACCGACCGGAGATCGTCCTGCGGTTCGGCGCGCTCCCAGCGTCGAAGGCGGTGGGGGAGTGGCTGGCCGGCCTCGACGCCGAGCACCACCTGGTCGATCCGTACGGACGGTGGCCCGATCCGGCCCGCGTCGCCACGTCGGTGACACGAGCAGGTGTGGTGGCGCTGGCCGGCGCGGTCGCCACCGCCGGTCTCGGCCGGGCCGGCCCGGAGTGGCTGGAGTCGTGGCAGGCCGGCGAGCGGGCGGCCCATGGCGCGTTCGACGCGGTCCTGGCCGGCGAGGCGGAGGTCACCGAGCCGGCCGTCGCCCGGCGCCTCACCGCGGCGATGCCCGATGGCGCCACGCTCGTGGTGTCGTCGTCGATGCCGGTGCGCGACGTCGAGTGGTACGGCGCCCCGCGCACCGGCCTGCGCGTGCTGGCCAACCGGGGCGCCAACGGCATCGACGGCGTGAGCTCGACGGCGGTGGGCGCGGCCTTGGGCGGCGTCGGCCCGACCGTGGCCCTGCTCGGCGACCTCGCGTTCCTGCACGATGCCACCGGCCTGCTGGCCCTGGCCGGGACCGGGGCGGAGCTCACGGTGGTCGTGGTCGACAACGACGGCGGCGGGATCTTCTCGTTCCTGCCCCAGGCCGCCGAGCTGGATGCCGAGCGGTTCGAGCGGCTGCTCGGCACGCCCCACGGCCTCGACCTCGTGGCGGTGGCGCGGTCGTTCGGCCTCCCGGCGCGACGGTGCACCGACCTCGACGATGTGGCCGCCGCCGTCGCCACCGGCGGCACCCAGGTGGTGGTGGTGCCGACCGACCGGCGGGCCAACGTGGCGGTCCACGAACGCCTCCACGCCGCCGTGGCGGCCGCCCTGGTCTGACTCGGTGGGATCAGCCGGTGTTCTGCAGCCCGGCGGCGATGCCGTTGACGGTGAGCAGCAGGGCCCGGCGCAGCAGCGGCGAGGGGTCGTCGGTCGTCCGGATGCGGGCCAGCAGCCCGGCCTGGAGATAGCACAGCGGATCGAGGTACGGCCGCCGGGCGTCGAGCCGCTGCTGCAGGACCGGGTCC